>Ga0114916_1000108_pt1 | contig 64649 bp, 65 predicted proteins | sample MalvirAntarct_66_FD_83501 | JGI IMG/M metagenome (GOLD analysis project Ga0114916, IMG submission 83501) | Marine viral communities from the Global Malaspina Expedition - Malaspina viral metaG Antarct_66 | ecosystem: Environmental > Aquatic > Marine > Oceanic | place: West Anvers Island... | reverse complement strand
GCACGGTCTTTTCTACACTTCTTTTCTCTGTCATCATCATTTCCTCTCGGGTTAACGATGAACTAGAAGTGTCTCTTAGGCAATCAGACTATTTGGTCCACATGGTGCTGACGGGATACAACCGGTGCTGAGCAACCCATTAAACCGATAATGATCATGACTAAAACTGTATAGTGTTTCATGCTTACTCTCCGATTAGGCTATATTGATTAATATCTGCCCCAAGTTAGCTTCCTTCGCTGAACACTATCCAGTCATTTCAAGCAAAATTGATCTAAATTAGAGCCAATTACTAATATCCTATTATGGGATATTACGAATGTCCATCTATCTTTAACAGATGGGTAAGAATCGATGGTCAGAAAGACAGAAACAACTACAAGAATCTCTGCGTGAACTCCGAGATAATGCTGGACTCACCCAAGTAGAATTGGCAGAAATACTGGGTCGACCTCAAAGCTTTATCAGCAAAATTGAATCGGGTGAACGACGTGTCGACATCGTCGAATTAGAAGAAATATGTGAAGTATGCAAAAGCGACTTGCTTGAATTTACGCGTGAATTTATGAAAAAGTAATTTATTAACTGATACTATTCATTTCTTTTTTCTCGATATCGCTTTACGCGTTCTTTGGCTGTTGCATTGTCATGAACCCGCTTACACTCTGAATTACAAAATCGTTTTGGCCGACCCTTGGGTTTAAACTCAAGATTAAAGCGCAAACAATCAGGATTACCACATTGCTTTAATCGTGTTGCCATTTTTGTCTTTCTATTAAGTATCAACGCAGTGCCTAATGTATACACTGCCTCGACACCATGTAATAGAAATTCATAACCAAAGACTCCTTTCTTGAATGTTAATTTAGTTTCGCTCACCTGCTCCATCTCTTTCGAGACAATCCCTTCAATCTCTTTTCTCCCCTTATTACTTTTAGTGATTTCTTGCAACCAATATCTTAGTTTTTCTTGGTTTTCTCGGTAATCATCCACCTGATTTGGATCAATAACCATAAAATAACTTTTCACTAAACTAAGTTTGCTAAACCGAGTTTCGATTTGCTTAGTTGAAGAAATTCGCTTTAGATTGGCAAACCACAATACTGCCTCTACAACATCCTGCTCTTCCTGATGTAACGCTAAAGACATCATCTCACCTCCACATAAGTGTTACGCTTTACTATACTATTTGCGTTACACGTTTGCAATACTATCAGTTCCTCAAAACTAGAAATGGTGGAACTAATGGAAACCAAAATATATACCGTTGAAAACGTGCCTATTGATGACATAACACCTTCAACAGGTAATCCACGAAAACACAATAGGCATCAGCGTCGCAAACTCAAAAAACTGATGAAAAAGTACGGTTTTACCTCCGTTATTGTCATCGATGCTTATGGGGTTATTTATGCGGGTGAAGCACGTTGGCTAATTGCAAAAGAACTGGGACTCAAACGCCTCCCTTGTATACGTATTGAAGACCTCACCGAAGCCGAATTACGTGCTTTTCGTCTAGCAGATAACCGCATTACTGATGAAGCTGAATGGGAGTCGCCATTATTGAAAATTGAATTCAAAGAACTCATGGATATTGGTAGCGATATGGAATTAACTGGCTTCGATATTCCAGAAATTGATCTCATGCTTCATTGTGAATCGGCTGATGAACAAGACTCTGATGAAGATTCTCCAGCCATTCCAACACAACCAGTAACACAGATTGGAGATGCATTTGCGCTAAGTGACCACCGTGTCGTGTGTGGAGATACGCGTGATCTCGTGGTAGTTGAACAACTCATGCAGCATGAGCGTGCATACATGGTATTGACGGACGTTCCGTATAATATGGACATATCGAAAATACGCGGCCAAGGAAAACACCAGTTTGCTAATTTTCCTATGGCACATTCCGAGTTAAAACCTTCAGAGTTTTCATCGTTTCTGAATACAGCCATTGGCAATCTTGCTCAGTACAGCACTGATGGCTCCTTACATTATATCTTTATAGACTGGCGACACATATCGGAGCTTCACCATGCCTGTCACGATATTTTCACCGAGCAAATTAACCTGTGCGTTTGGTGCAAAAACAATGGTGGGATGGGATCATTCTATCGCTCTCAACATGAGCTTATATGCGTCTACAAACTTGGAAAAAATGCTCATATCAACAATATTGAATTAGGTCGGTATGGTCGAAACCGGAGCAATGTTTGGCAGTACCCAGGCCTTTCTTCTTTTAGTAAAGATCGTGACTCTGAGCTTGCTTTACATGCCACTCCAAAAAATGTCGATTTACTGCACGATGCCATTTTAGATGCGACCCATCCTAACCACATTGTACTCGATGGTTTCTTAGGCTCAGGTAGCACATTAATCGCAGCACAGCGTGCGCATCGTCGTTGCTTTGGCATTGAACTCGATCCTCGCTTTGTTGATGTCACCATCCTGCGATGGCAGCAAGAAACGGGTGACTCGGCGATTCACATTGCATCCGGTTTGACGTTTTCTCAACTTGCCGATCAGCGTGCAAATAAATCTGGAGGTGAACTATGAGTGATGATTACGACGTTGGATTTGGCAAACCACCTAAAAAGTCTCAATTTAAAAAAGGCCAATCGGGCAATCCTAATGGGCGACCCAAGCGTTGCAAAAATGTGCTGACGGATATTCACGAAGAATTAGATGAAATGGTCAATGTCACCGAAGGTTGCAACACAGTACGCATGACCAAACAACGCGCCCTCGTCAAAGCCACCATTGCTAAAGCCAGTCAGGGACATACGCCGTCAGTCAAATTGCTATTGGAATTAAAAGCGCAAGCTGAACTCAAGCGTGAAGAACGCCATAGTGAGCCACTACTTGATGAGGAAGACCTTGCCATTTTAGAAAACTTTAAACACACACAAGGAGGTAACGATGAACCAACAACGTGAGCTGGATGCCATCCTACGCAATAATTTCCCAAGTTTTGTTCGCAAAGTCTTTCATACCGTCGTACCAGGTGAACACTATTTTGATAACTGGCATATTTATGCCATTGCCTATCAATTACAATGTGTTTTACAGGGTGACATAAAACGACTACTCATTACTTTACCCCCGCGCAGTTTAAAATCCATTATCGTCTCAGTGGCCTACCCCGCCTTTCTGTTAGGCCATAATCCAAAATTGCAAATACTGTGTGCCAGCTACTCACAACCGCTGGCCTCAAAAATGTCCCGTGACTGTCGTCTGGTTATGGCGTCGGATTGGTACAAACGTATTTTCTCACAAACACGTCTGGACCCTCATAAAAATACAGAAGCGGAATTTATGACCACACGCGGTGGAAGTCGTATGGCTTGCTCAGTGGGTGGCAGTATTACTGGGCGTGGTGGTAATGTCATTATTCTGGATGATGCCAACAAGGCCGATGATGCGAGCTCAACAGTCGCACTTGAAAATTGTATTGAATGGTATCAAGGCACTTTGCTGTCACGCCTGAACAATAAAATAAAAAATCCGATCATCGCGATTCAACAGCGCTTACATGAAGATGATCTTGCCGGTCATTTATTAAAAAGTAGCGGCTGGACACATCTTAATCTTCCGGCGATTGCAGAAGTAGAGGAGAGTATTCCCATTGCACCTAATCGCCGTCATGTAAGACACATCGGCGAAGCCTTGCATCCTGATCGTGAACCGCTCGATCTGCTAGAAAATATGAAAAAAGAATCAGGCTCATACATCTTTGCCGCCCAGTATCAGCAACGACCTGTGCCCCTGGAAGGTGGCATGGTGAAATGGTCATGGTTTGATTTTTACACCGAAAGACCCACACAAGAACCGGAGAATCGTATTGTGCAAAGTTGGGATACGGCGTGTAAGGCAGAAGATCATAATGATTACTCCGTATGCACCACCTGGCTCATCAAAAAGAAACACTACTATCTGTTAGATGTTTATCGTGCACGTCTTGAATACCCAGCATTACTCAAGCAAATTAAACGTCATGCAGTCAGGTATAAAGCAAAACAGATTCTCATTGAAGATAAAGGTGCAGGCACCAGCATTCTACAAGAGCTTAGGGTCAGTGATAAGTTTAATACTGTCGGCATAGAACCTAAAGGTGATAAACAAACCCGCCTATATACGGTGACACATATCATTGAAGGTGGGCGTGTGTTGCTATTGAAAGACGCACTATGGCTCGCTGACTTTCGCCATGAAATGTTACTTTTCCCTAAAAGCACGCATGATGATCAGGTCGATAGTGTCTCTCAATTTCTAACGTGGGCCGATAAACATGGCGAACCGCAGGAATTTCATGTCTATGTCGCCTACTCCCCCTATCGCGATTTCTATGACGATCCATTGATACATCCAAGCTTGCGCTATGGACCACCACCCGATTACTAGTAATGTTGAAATGACTGGACTTCTGAGCACACGCATGGACGAATGGAGGTATGAAAAATGATGTGTTAGCCATTGCCTGCAAACCGATTAAGGACTTGACTACTGAGAACATTCGAGCGCTTAAAGAGGAATATCAGCGATTATATGGGATGCCCTCGCCTACCCGTACATCTAGGACATTCTTAACAGGCAATGTCGCATGGGGGTTACAGGCAGAAGCACAAGGCGATAATCCCCTCGCATTACGACAGAAACTTGTCGCGCAATTTGCCAATCAAAAAGCAGGAAAACGAACATCACTTTCTGACGGCGCACAACTAGTTCGCGAATGGAAAGGTAATACCTATATCGTGACAAAAACAAAAGAAGGTTATCGCCATCAAAATAAAATATATAAAAGCTTAACGCCCATCGCTATGCATATAACTGGCAATCATATCTCTGGGCCTAAGTTTTTTGGCTTGACGAAATCTATCCATGAAAAAACCACCCGTTAAACGATGCGCCATCTACACTCGCAAATCCTCAGAAGAAGGATTAGACCAAAGTTTTAATTCACTGGATGCGCAACGCGAAGCGTGTGAAGCTTATATTCAAAGCCAGCAACATGAAGGTTGGCAATGCAGTAAAGAACAATTAAATGATGCTGGATTTTCAGGTGGAAACATGAAACGCCCTGCACTTGTTAAACTCATCGAACTCATAAAGCAAAAAGTCATCGATATTATTGTGGTCTATAAAGTGGACCGCTTATCTCGCTCTTTAGCCGACTTTGCCAAGCTGGTCGAGCTGTTTGATCAATATGATGTGTCATTTGTCTCCGTGACTCAGCAATTCAATACGTCGACTTCCATGGGCCGATTAACGTTGAATGTCCTATTATCATTTGCGCAATTTGAACGCGAAGTCACCGGTGAACGCATCCGAGACAAGATAACCGCCTCAAAGAAGAAAGGCATGTGGATGGGTGGGAATGTGCCACTAGGATATGATGTGAAGGATCGCAAACTCTTCATTAACAAAAAGGAAGCCAAAACAGTACAACACATCTATAATCAATATATCGCACTAAAATCTGTTCGCGCACTCAAGCAGTATTTGGATACTTCTCGCTATAGAACTAAGCACGGCAAACTCTTTAGTCGCGGTGCACTTTATAATCTCATACAGAATCCACTTTACATTGGTCAGGTCCGTCATAAAAAGAACACTTATACCGGAGAGCATCCTCCTATTATCGACCTCAAGGTTTGGAGGCAAGTCCAATCAATACTGCACATCAATCGACATGACTATGAAACCAAACGACATGTCGATGCGAAAAGCCTGTTAGCAGGGTGTCTCTTTGATGATCGCGGCAATCGGATGTCGCCATCACATACCAAGAAAGGCAATAAACGCTATCGCTATTATGTCAGTCAGGCACTGATACAACATCGTGATAGTGAAGCAGGTTCGATTGCGCGAATTGCCGCCGAAGAAATTGAAGAAGCGGTGTTAACGACATTAACTAAACTAGTGAATGACACTCAAACACTACTTCACATCATCGGATACGAAAAACCCAATCTTGCATTAATAAAATCCATCACCACGCAAGTTAAAAATCTTTTTACTCAATCAAAAGAAAACGCTAATAAGACACTGCTTGTACAAAGTATTGAAAGTGCCATAATTGAGAAGAAATCGCTCTCACTTAATCTACACCCTGTGAAATTAGCTGAACTATTTGGTCTCGATCCAATTCGACACGATGAGTACAAAGTCCGAGAGCCCATCCATTGGCAGCTGAATAGTAATGGACAAACCTTAGTGCTCAAGAATCACAGCCATCCAAAATATAACAGCACTTCTGCATTAGCCTTGAAAAAATCCGTCATCAAAGCCATGGAATGGAATGAAGGGTTAATGAATAGCTCTATCAAATCACTGCGAGAAATAGAGGAAAAAGAAAACTTAAATGGGAGTTACGTGAGACGCACACTGCGACTTGCTTATCTTTCACCGAGTACTTTAAAAGCAATCCTTTCGGAATCGACACATCCAGAAATGAATCTTCAAAAACTGCGAACAACAATTTCGCTCGATTGGGTGAAACGATATAGTGAGAATATGTAAGTATAGAATGTCTGCTTACAGCGCAATAGCAATGGTATGGACTCCCTCAACTTTAAACGGCATCGTAATGTGCCACACTGGAAGTTGATAATCACCAGTCACTAATAGAAGGAGTCCACCCATGATTAAGCTTACTCGTATTGGTATTGATTTGGCAAAAAATGTGTTTCAACTGCACGGCGTTGATGGTGCTGGTAACGCTGTCTTCAAGCGTCGTTTGTCACGCAGCCAATGGATAAACTATTGGGTTGATCACATTCAACCAGGATGTGTCATTGGCATGGCTTTGTGGTAAAACTGGTTGCTCCACAGTTTGTAAAACCGTATGTCAAAAGCAATAAGAACGATGCGCGTGATGCCGAAGCCATTTGCGAAGCCATAAGTCGACCTGGCATGCGCTTTGTCACTGTGAAAAGCGTTGCGCAACAAGATAGTCAAGCCCTGCATCGGGTGCGCAGTACTTTGGTGCAACAACGTACCGCCAAAGGCAATCAAATCCGTGGTTTGGTGAGTGAGTATGGCTTGGTTGCCCCGCAACAACTCGCCGTGTTACGTCGCACCATTCCGATGTGGTTAGAGGATGGCGAGAATGGATTAACCGAACGCTTTCGTTGTTTGCTGCAAGGATTATACAACGATCTGATCGGACTGCATCAACGCGTACAAACGCTTGATAAAGACATCGAGCAGTTGGCCAAACAAAACGAAGTGACACAACGTTTGCAACAGTTACGGGGTGTCGGGCCGATGGTGGCCACGGCATTGGTGGCTACTGTCGGCGATGCCACACAATATAAAAATGGTCGCCAAATGGCTGCCGCTTTGGGCTTAACGCCCAGACAACACAGTTCAGGAAACAAAGAACGATTATTGGGCATCAGCAAACGCGGTGATGCGTACATGCGCACCTTGCTCATCCATGGGGCAAGAGCAGTGATCGCACAAGCCAAACATCGAGACGATCATTTAAGCCAATGGGTCACCGACCTGGCACAGAAAAAACATCCGAATGTAGCCGCGGTCGCTTTAGCGAATAAAACCGCACGCATGGCGTGGGCGATGCTACGCAATAACACCGATTACGATCCTGAGTTTGCGATAACGTCACATTAAGTTAAAAGGTTAATCACAGAGGAGACCTCCACCACGATTGCAAAGTAAAATACAAGATGGCAAACCGGTTGAACCGACATCAGTCAACCCCGAGAATGACCCGGTACTTTAAAAGTCCGTAATAGCGATTGGGAACTTATGTGCGAATACACCATTGTGGCCCGACAGCAACGTCTGTCACCTTATGAGGCCGAATATACGTGTGCAGTCGACCTACTCTGTCATTGAATATTTTGCTTGCATAATGAGGGAGTCCATATACGGTCATTAATTGAGTTTTCCCAATTCTTCATTTATCGCCATTTAAATACCTTTAGTCTTCCAGCTCATATGTGACATCAAACTGAAATTATTTCTAGCTAGTGTTCGCATAAACCTTCAACTAATTGTTTCCTAGAGGACTTTTCATAAAAGACTTGTTTAATATTTTAGGGAATGCTATCGATCCTTTTTGGAGTGAATTTTTCTTATTCACTATTTTTGCAGTCAGTATATTTCGTATGGGTATTTCCTTTTTTTAATTTGTTAAAATTTCAATTTTATCAATTATCTTACTCCAACTAATAGTCGTCATACGGCTCAAAAGCGGTCATTCATAGACATCAATTCAGTGATCAATGATATTGATAATTTATGCCATTTGTAGGTCAGAATTGTCAATTCTATCTAATAATTTGTTACATATTTTCATACCCATGCATAAATAATGCTTTTCGCACTTGCGACTAAGGCAAATTGATATGACATATAAATCTGACCGCCGCGAAGGAGAGAACCGCCAACGCGAAAGAGAACACTTGGAGTTTCCATTTAAAGATAAAGACGGAAAACTAGTGAAGTGTGATCGAAGAAAAAATCCAGATAGACGCGTTAAGATCTTAGTCACACCAGAGGTTATATCTGAAGAAGAGTTTAACGAGTATTACAAAAAATAGTTCTGTATTTGAAAGTCTGCTTTCGGCTCAAAAGCAGACTTTCATTTTTTGAATCACATCGTGAATTAGTTTCTCTATTTTATTCTTCTCCCATCGCGCTTACCGCTTCATCCGTAGACATGACCGCGTTAGCCAGGTAACCGAAATTGATAATCGCTGCTTCATAACCGTCGCCTAACTCGGGATGTTTCGCACCTGCGGTCGCATCTTTTACTACGGCCACTTCAAAGCCTTGCTCGAGTAACTCGCGCAAATGGGCTTCAACACAGAGATTGGCAGACATGCCAGCAAGAACAACTTTGTTGATGCCCCGTTTACGCAGTTGTAAGACTAGGTCATTGTTCTCTGGGCCATAAACTTTGTGAGGGCTGGTTACTACCGTTTTACCATCCTCGATAAACGGTTTGTAACGCTCAAGCCAATCTGCCCCCGACTCGGAAAATTTCTCAAGATTCAATGGCCCCTGCCGATCGAACATTTTTATTTCATGCATCAGTTTCTCTACGGTTCCGCCAAATTTCCAATCATGATCGGTGGGATAGTAATAATGCGGTGAAATAAACACTTCAAACGCATTCTTTTTTGCAACTTTGAACAATCGTTCAATGTTTTCTATTGTGTTGTTTTCTTTGACACTATCACCTACCAGTTGCCATGTAACACCTTTTTCGCTAAGGAAATCATTTTGTGCGTCGGTGACGAGCAATGCAGTGTCTTTACTTTCGATTTTCATAGTTTTTCACCTCTATTTAGAAAATTTTGAATAGTATAATCCTAAACAACTGTAGCCGAAGCGTAGCGCAATAACCCTATGACGCGTTCATGGCAACAATAATAAATTTGCTTTTATGAACCGTTCGTCAATGAACGCTATGGGTGGCAGTCGAAAGCGGTCATTAATCACTATATAATATTAGCATCCTCAAATATACTAATCTAGAATCGTTCTGAGTGTCTGCTTTACGACCCAAAGCAGTCATCGCTCAAAAAGCGCGTTTACGATTGGGCAATTTTCTACTGAATAATTTCCGCCTTTACAGCTGGTCAATATAGTATTCAATGCTTTTTGTAATCGTTTTAAATCTTTGATCTTCTTCTGTACTTCCCTTGTTTGCACCATCGTTAATGCTTTCACTTCTCCGCAAGTGTGATTAGGTTCGTCTATAAGCTTTAACAGCTCTTTGATTTGTTCAATGCTAAAGCCAAGATCTCTACTTCGACGAATAAAAACCAGTCGCTTTAAGTGCTCAATTACATAAAAACGATGTCCTCCGTTGGTACGTGAAGGAACTGGCATGAGGTTTGCCTTTTCGTAGTAACGCACAGTTTCAACTTTACAATCTGCTGCCGTAGCAAGATCGCCAATCGTGTAGTAATGTTTTGATTCCGAGCTCATAAATTACCTCTTGTACCTGTAGTAACTTCAGGTTTTATGATAACGCATGTTTGACTGGTATGAGCAATTTAATGGATCACATCGAACTTATCTCTGATCTCACTTGTCCCGAATGTGGCTATACGACAAGCGAAAAGATGCCTACGGATAATTGCCAATATTACTACGAATGTAAAAGTTGTAGTGCCCTATTGAAGCCGCAAAAAGGCGACTGTTGTGTGTTTTGTTCCTACGGAAGTGTGCCTTGTCCGCCCATACAGCAAGGACGTTTATCCGATAACCTAGATGGTTGCTGCTCATGAGCGATGACAAGACTACCCAATCTAATCGATGGGGGTGGTTGGCTTTATTTGCTTCATTGGGGACGTTGCTTTGTTGTGCGTTGCCAATTCTATTAGTTGCTTTGGGCTTTGGTGCAGTCGTGGCAACAATAACCTATCAGTTGCCATGGATCGTGACACTTGCAGAACAAAAATTATGGATGTTTGGAATCTCAGGCGGAATTCTTGTCATGTGTGCTTGGTTAATTTGGCGGCAAAGGAACATATGTCCTGCCGATCCTGCATTAGCGACGCGTTGTCAGTTATCCAAGCGTTGGAACAATAGATTTTTTTGGACCGCTTTAATAATTTGGAGCATTGGATTTTCATCTGCATTTCTATTGTATCCATTGCGTAATTGGATTTACGGATAAAAGAGATAGACGATGAAAATCTTTTTATATTTTGTACTACTGACAGTTTCTATTAATTTTTCTGTCGCAGCAGAAATTGTTGAGGTCGACATTCACGGTATGACTTGTACATTTTGCTCGGACGGGTTGCAACGTTCACTATCAAAGTTACCAGAAGTAGAATCGGCAGAGGTCAGTCTCAAGCTAAGGAAGGTGCGATTGATGGTAGATTCTGAGAACTATAATGTAGAAAAAATAAAACAGGCGATCGTGGATTCCGGATTCACACCCGTTGAAGTACACTTAGTTCCAAATGCCGAATAACGTGTCAGGCAAGTTTCTTTTTGTTTGCATAATTTTTCTTCCATCCTTGGTAGATGCAATGGGCTTGCGTTCCTTTGTCGCGTTACCTGTTGAAAAAGGCGGAGGCGTCGTTCGACTCACATCAGAATATAATGATGACTCTGAAGTTAACCAATCGAGGACCAATTTGGCATACGGGTTGGATCATCGACAAACACTATTACTAGGTGTGCCCTATCGATTGTCGCCCAATGGAAGCGATCGCGTTGGCGACGTTAGTGCACTGTATCGAAATATCATCATACAGAAAGATAAATTCAACAGTACTGTGCGTCTAGGTTTGCTAGGTGGATTCATTTTACCCACCGATGACGATCGAGATGCCGCGATACCACTCGGATTTGTTACTACTTTTTATAGTGGCCGAACCGAAATTGATATTGATGCACTTTACCAAATTGGGTTATCAGACCGTAAAGATAGTGGGCGTTATGATATTTCTTGGCAATATCGATTATCTCCTGCAGAGTATCCGGACTGGGGAGTCGGCTCAGAACTTGGTAGTGTCATTGAGCTTCGTGGAAATTGGACACAAGATGAAAAAACAATTCATGAAGCAACGCTAGGCTTACAATGGATTCATCAAAAGTGGTTGTTGGAAGGTGGAGCAGTAAGAGATGTTAATGGCCCGCATGAAACGCGTTTCTTATTAGGCGTGCGCTTTCATTTCTAATCGAATGACCGCTTTTGAGCCGAAAGCGCACATAAAAATGAATATTTAGTACACGTGTGGAAACCTTTGATAGAAGCAATAGTTAACCCAGAGGAGGACCGGAAATATCCCGGAAGAGTACTTTGTGTATTATGCCTCAGAAATGATAAATTCGGTCCCGGTTCGCACATAATGAACCGCGAAAGCTCCGCAGAAATAGGCAGTTTTGGGGCGAATTTAGAGATCTCTGTATAGAGTCAAGACTCGGTGGCGGTGGTTGGAGTTACTAGCGAACCCTGCTCTACTCTATTTTCCCTGTTAAACAGCCAATTTACAGGGAAAGCTTTAAATTTAACCACAAAATTCCTACACTTCTCTATAAATTCAATTAAATTTCAAGAGCTTATACGAGTTCCAACCAAATTTAATTCTTTAATAACAAGGAAATATCAGGGAATTCAAATTTACGACATATTGGGGACATTCAGATCATTAAATTACGAATTAGCCATGCACACGTATTAAATGTATAGATCCAATGCAAAATACTTAAGTATGACTACTTTCCGGTTACATATAACCAAATATAATAAGACCGTATTATCGAATGTCTACTTTCGGCCTTCGATCTCATTCGTAAGAAGCCATTACGCAGATGTTTGCCAGTCTTTCATACAGCATAAATTTGGCTTAAAAACAGAAATAAAGAATTTGAATACATAGTATTTCTTGATTAGATCATTATTTAACTATCTTCTTTTTGGTCGTAGTACGCTATAGTATTTGGCATGCTTAATTTTCATAATTTTATTACTGAAAATTAATTGACGATTTTATAATTATAAATATTAACTGACAGGTAATCTCGCTTCATAACTGGATATTATATAATTGCTTTTGGTTTGTTTTTTGTCGTATTTTCATATACGTGCTTTCATTCAGAAACAATAAGAGTAGTAGCTCAAAAAATTCCCAATAATGTATGGATTATAATTGGCTTTATCTCGTTTTCTGTATCTGTATTTCTTGAAGTTTGGGGATTTTCATTTCTTTGATATAGAAAGCTATACAGTCATTCAACTTCTTAGCTTAATTGCGAATAAATACAGCTTAAGTCTAAATTTATACCTGTTTTTTCTTGAATTATTCAGTAATTCGACAACAAAATTTTATCTTTATTCTTTTTCAGAACATTCTTTAAATACTCTTGCTTCACAGCTATAGCAGATATCAAGATTTAACTTTTCATAAATTTTTTGTATAGCCTGTTCCTTAGTCTCGAAAAAGTGATTGTGTCCTATTTCTTTAACAAAACCTGTATCCACTAAAAAATCGTTAACAGATGATTTGAGGCCTACGAAATATATTCCGCCACCTTTAGCTTTTAATCTTGTATTTTCTGCTATTAGTGCCTCAGCACCACTAAGATCAATAAAATTGATCCCCGAAGAGACGATGAGAATATGCTGAATTTTTTCAACGTGCGTAATATGTTGAATATGTCTTTGAATATAATTGATAGAACCAAAATATATAGACATGTCGATGCGAATTATCTTTAGTTGTGGACAACGTTTTATTGCTTTTTTTTGTATGTTTATAAATTTTCGCTTACCAGTCTTGGGGTCTATATCTATAGACAAGGTGGGAATTTTAGGGATTGAGGTACGTTTCAAAAATAGCACTAGCGAAAGTAGTACTCCTAAATAGATTGCAAATTCTAATTCGAGAAAAAGAGTGGCAAAAAACGTTGTGAGTAAAATCGAAACTTCTTCTTTGCTAAATTGAAAAGCATGCTTGATATGCTCGAAATCAATTAAATTGTAAGCAACGACTAGAATTACCCCACCCATTGCAGCAATAGGCAAATAGGCAGTCAGCGGTGCCACAAATAAAACAATAACCATTAAAAACAGTGCAGCAAAAATGGCAGACAATGGTGACTTAGCACCGGTTGCATAGTTTACTCCTGAGCGTGTGAACGATCCCGAACCTGCATAGCTCGAAAAAAAACTGCCAAAAATATTTGATAATCCTTGCCCAATAAATTCTTGGCTGGAATTGATTTGTTGATTTGATTTAACGGCGATTGCCCGACTAATTGATACAGCTTCAATTAATCCTAATAATGCAATTGCAAATGCTTCTGGCGCGAGAATTTTAATTGTATCGATTGAAAATATCGGAGAAGAAAGTGGAGGTAGGTGCGCAGGAATCTCACCTATAAATGTTATCCCAACAGACTCTCCCCCTAGATATACCCCAACATAGCTTCCAACCAACATTCCGGCTAGCAAGTTAGGTAATTTTGGCAACAATAACTTACATAAGATTACTGACGAAACAGTAGAAGTCGCTACTAATAAAACATATAGATTAATGTCTGAATACTGGTGATAAATATCTACCCACACATGTATGAATGATTCTCCTTTGGGGATGAATACACCTAGTACATGTTTCATCTGGCTAGTAGCAATTAATATCGCAGCACCAGCGGTGAACCCAATCACTACTGTATGTGATACAAAATTAATTAACGAACCAAGTCTGACAAGGCCGAAGCCAAGCTGATAAATTCCAGCGAGAAAAGTTAATGTAAGCGCGAGATTTACAAATTCAGGTGAGCCAGGCTCAGTATGATGACTCACAGCAGAGAATATAACGATAGATATCGCCGTTGTTGGACCAGAAACTAAATGACGAGAAGAACCAAATAATGCGGCGATAATTGGAGTAACCATCGCCGTATACAACCCGTATTGCGGTGGCAGACCAGCTATAGTCGCGAATGCTATGCCTTGAGGTAATACAATCACCGCCCCTGTGAGCCCCGCCACTAGGTCAGCTTTTAAAGCATCTATTGTATAGCCGCGCATCCATATCATGAATGGGAATATCTTAAGAAGTTGCAGGTACATTTTGCGGCTAAATTTAAACTAAGAACTTATATGGTGAGTTGAATAAAGTTGCACAATTTTGTGCAAGGCGTGTGATATTTATATCAATTTTATAGCAAGTACGAATTATAATGGAATTTCCGCAATAGGTGAAGCAAGCCATTTAAAATGGCTAATTTACAGAACATGTCTGCATCAACAAACTAGCGGTCATCTAGTGTCTATGCCTAATGAAGAGATAAGCTCATAATAGCCTATAAAGACAACTATGAAAAAAATTAATATAAGCAGCTCATGCTTATACCCATGTTTATGAAAGTATTCCCTGTCTCTGTGATGGACCACGTCCATTAGTTCGTCACCAAAACGAATTGAGAGAAAAGTACCCGACCCAGAAAGTAGAATAACGCTCCAATAAGGGTAAGGATTTGTAAGAATCGCATAAAAAATCTTTGTTATTCTTGTCGTTTCGTAATACTCAGTAAAGTAAGATAGTGAAATTAAATTAATCGCTACTGCTATGACCCATACTGCAATCTCAGAGACAATCATTCTAATTCCAAATAAGAGCCTTAGAGGAAAATCTAATAAGAAACCCGCATCAGCAATAGGCGTGCAAAGAACAAAAAATGACCATGTCAAAATAGCTGCAATACCACCAGTCAAGATATTGTATTCATAACTTAGATACACAAAGTAGCTAATTAACAATACACATAACAAAAGAAACTTATAAACTACGTGTCTCTTCGGATGATGCTCATTTTTACCTCTAGATCTCACAAATATAACTACTATGGTTCATTCAATTTATCCTATATTAGCAAAGCGTGTATGTCCACGTTGGGTCGGAACCTGCCATATAGAGTTAAATTACGTGTACATGTCGAATTAGTATTTTGGCATAATTCCACTTGAATTCGCAGTCTTGTTATTGATTGAAATCGAACTATGATAAGTCTGCATGAAAGATGTACTCTTACTTGTCATTCATTTTGTAACGTTTCTTATCCGCTTGCTTCAACCTAGTGGAATAAAGGCAGTTGCGGCTGAAAACTTGACGCTAAAGAAACAACTGTTAGTCATTCAGCGATCGAGGTCGAAAGTGCCCAACCTCACTACTATGGATCGACTGATCTTTGGATGGTTGGCAATGTTGCTTTCTCCCAAACGAATCTCTCGATCTTGCATCATTTTAAAACCATCGACCCTTCTCTCGTTTCACAAGGCACTCGTGAAACGAAAATACCTACAACTGTTTTCTTCTACTGGCAAAGGAAAACTTGGCCCGAATGGTCCCAACAGTGATTTGATTAAAGCCATTGTCGAAATTAAACAACGCAATCCCAGGTTTGGCTGCCCACGTATTGCACTCATTATTACAAATACATTTGGTATCGAAATTAACAAAGATGTTGTGCGAAGGATATTGATGAAACGTTACCATCCCAGACCCGGAGATTGGGACGGCCCTTCATGGTTATCTTTTCTTGGGAATATGAAAGACAGCTTGTGGAGTATTGATCTATTCTGTTGTGAATCCATCACCTTAAAAACGCATTGGGTGCTCGTCGTCATGGATGTCTGGAGCCGAAGCATCATTGGATGTTCAGTGAATAAAGGTTCTGTCGATGGACCTACCCTGTGCAAAATGTTCAACCAGGTTATTGCCAATAAGAACATGCCGCACTATATAAGTACTGACAATGATCCTCTTTTTCAATTTCATCGATGGAAAGCCAACCTTAGAATCCTGGAAATTGAAGAAGTAAAATCCATTCCCTTTACTCCCATTTCACACCCTTACGTTGAGCGAGTGATTGGCACAATCCGACGCGAATGTCTGGATCAAACATTATTATGGAATGAAGTTGATTTACTGAATAAACTCGATGACTTTACAGATTATTACAATAACCATCGTGTGCATTCTTCGCTTAATGGCGAAGTGCCCGCTAAGTTTGGTGAGAAAATGAACCGGCCTTTTGCAAAGTTAGCCAACTTTAATTGGCAAACACTTTGTCGCGGACTGGTTCAGCTTCCAATTTCTGCTTAAATTACCAATTCGCCATACACAGGGAAAATTAATAAATTTGAGCCTGTATTACGACTATTCTCTAACTTCCATTGAATTACCAAGTACTTAGATTGCTTGAGTACGAATCTGACTTTTTATCAACAGGGAAATATCAGGGAATTAGTTTTCTACATAACGCTACCCCATAAAGCATGTAACCTCAAATTCGTCATGTACACGTTTATTTACTTATCTGTATTACATGCCTCAATTGACTATGACTATGTAGAAATTAGCACCATACCTGTAACAAATAACATTCCTAAAATTATTTTATCGAAAGTTGATTGCGATATACTCATATGAGTACGTCCACCAAGGAACATAAAAAACATCATTATTGGTAGTCCTATGGTTATGTATTTCATTGAAGCTTGGTCATAAAAACCAGAGAATATAAAACCAACTATCCTAATAAAACCATCAATCCCTAAAATTGTTGCAATATTTGCCCTGAACTGAGTTTTATTTAACTTTCTTAATGCAAAGTAAATAACATATATAGGCCCTCCTGTACCAATCAGGGTATTGATAGAACCAGCAGTAATACCTGTTGGAGCTGCCCAGAACTTTGAAATAGTTTGATATGATCCTAAAGGCAATATAGAGTAAATACTGTATGCTACAACAAATATACCTAAAGCTAATCGTAATATTTCAGCATCAATATGCTCAATTATAAATAATGATGTTAAAACACCTACAAACATAGTCGGGAACAGATACAGCAAGTCTTTCCATACAATGGATTTATAATAACGCACACCGTGAATACATGACGCCAAGGTATCTAATGCACATATACATGGAACGACAATTATTAAAGGGAAGAATACTGCAAGTAATGGTATTGCTATCAACCCAGATCCGAATGCCGCCAACCCTCTTATCCAGTATGCAAGAGATATTACGGCAATAGCGTAAACGTAAAGATAGGCACCATCCATGTAAATTTCAAATTATCATATAATCGAGTTAAGTATAGACGTCACATCCTTAATTACGCCATACTTATTTGAATCAGACTCTAAGCAATATTTATATATACAATCATGTGTTAAACAAACCTATGTAATGCCTACTAATTTCAAGTATTCATCACGCAGGATAAGATCATCAGTATCATCAGAAATACTCATATTAATTTTCGCAATCCAGCCTTTCTTTTCAGCATCTTCATTAATTATCCATGGTTCCTCCTGAAGCTTGTCATTTAACTCAAGAATTTCACCATTCACTGGCGCTATTAGCTCAGATACGACTTTCGCTGATTCGATTGTTCCAAATGACTCACCTTTTACTATTTTACTTCCTACGTTTGGCAAATCCAGGAACATAATCTCGCCTAAGTTTTGCTGAGCGAAATCTGACACACCAATGAGTGCCTCATTATTATCAAGCATCAATACCCATAAATGCTCATGATGATATAATTGTTCATTCTTATTCATTTTATTTATCCGGTTTTTAGTAACTTATGGATAGCCTGATCATAAGCATCATCAAATGCTTCTTGTATTGATTCTGAAATAGTGGGGTGTGAGAAAACCTGCTCCATTAAGTCGTTGGCTTTCATTTTTTTATACACGACAAGAGTGGCATGCTGTATTAATTCGGTAGCATTACAGCCAATAATATGAACCCCTAATACTGTATCGGTGTCTGCATCTATCACTACTTTTACCAAACCAGATAGCTGACCAAGTACTTGAGCTTTACCAATACCTCTTATATCGAACTTTCCAACTTTAATATTGAATCCTGCCTGTCTTGCTTGATCTTCTGTTTTTCCAACGACACCTATTTCTGGTTCAGTGAAAATGCACCATGGTATAGATTCATAGTCCATAGGTTCGTTATCAGGTTTTTTAGAAATGTGGTTTATTGTCACTTTCCCTTGTTTCGAAGCTGAGTGTGCAAGCATGCAGTTTGCATTGACATCTCCTATCGCATATATATTTGGGATATTTGTCTGACAGTATTCGTTGACAAGAATACCGTTTCTTTCATTGAGTTTAATACCTAGGTTTTCAATACCAAGATTCGAAGTGTTTGGTGTTCTTCCAATACAGACTAATGCGCGCTCAGCATTTAACAATGCTGTATCATCATCGCCTATAATGCATACATCATCAGGTTGTTTTTTTATTCCTTGTACAAACGTTGAGCCAAGAAATTTTATTTTCTTTTTCTTCATCTCTCTGACTACTACTTTTGATATATCTAAATCAAGAGTTGGTAATGGTCTACTTTCCATACCTATAACAGTTACTTCTACTCCAAGGCTGTTAAATATAAATGCAAATTCACATGCAATTACACCTTCACCAATAATCGCAATGCTTTTGGGTAGAGACTTTAGTGTTAATATGTCATCACTTATTAATATTTTTTCGTGATCAATACTTAATTGGTTAGGCATTGCTGGAACAGAACCTGTAGCAATAATTATATGTTTAGCAGTTACTATTGATTTATCATTAACAGAGATCGTATTTCGATCAATTATTGTTGCTTCTCCCTGAACTAATTCAATTGAACGATTATTAATAAGCCCCTCAACACCTTTCCGTATAGTCGAGGAAACTTTATTTGCTCTCTCTAATATCGACGTCCAATTTGGTACAACGCTACCTGAAATATCGATGCCATATTGTGTGGAATTTGCACACTTATTAACTATTGAACTACTAGCAACTAACGATTTTGTAGGGATACAACCAACATTCAAACATGTACCACCGACATGACTTTTCTCAATCAAGCAGACTTTTGCGCCATTTTGTGCTGCATACAAAGCTGCGACGTAACCACCAGGACCAGATCCTATTATTGCTATATCAGCATCATTAATTATAGTTTTATTCATTGAATTACAAGATTACATATGGGTGTATTTTTAATTGTATTCATCACTTTGCAGGATCGTTCACATATTTCTACCATCTTATCTTTGTCATCAGTATTAACATTGCCATCTATATTTACATATATATTAATTGTTCCTATTCGCTCTGGTCGTTGCACTATTTCTTTGTCGCATGAACATTCAATAACATTTATCTCATAGTTTCTTGTTTTCGCATATTCAACGAGAAAAAAGTTTAAACAAGAAACAGCTGATAAAAGCATAAGCTCAACTGCTCTATGTCCATCACCATCAAACATTGGAATCACACCGAATGGTGTTTCAGCACGGTACCCATCATTTGGCGACCATGTGCATCTTGCACTTACTTCTTTGCTCATCTCATTCCTTATAGAGTTATTAATTTTGCAACTGTAAACATCAATATTGCTTTAGTTATAAGTAATGAGGGTTATTAATCCCTCATTACTGTATATGGTCAATAGTAATTACACCTATTTAAGATAGATACTAGTTGACCTTGGCTGCCCTTTAATCACACCAACTGGTGATGTCAGATTCAATTCTTCAAGAGCTTTAGTAATTGGCATGTCGTTATAAGCATCCTCAGGAATATCTGGACTTTTAGTAACCTTCAATCCATGCAAGAATGCATATGCGTTTTTCATGTGTTGCAATACGCTATCGTTGAACGTCATTGTTGCTTCGTATGTGACCGGATCACCACCAATATTAGCCGGTGTTAACTCGTATACTGCTGACCAAATTGTTTGCTTATCATACCCAGTGAGCTCGTCATATAAGATATCTACTGTTTCCTCAGGGTTATTTATCATAAATTGAAGCGCTTCTATTTCTGCTTTCATCCAACCAATTGCTGCTTCCGGGTTCTGATCAATGAAATCTTGGCGCATTAAAGTGAAATCAGCATCAAATGTATTCCAGGGCGCACCTGTTGCAACATATTTAGCGTGGCCTGCTTCAACTGCGTGTCTCGCATGAGGCTCCCACATAACAGCTCCGCCCTTTAACTTTCCGGCTTCTAGATTACTAGTGATTACCTCAATCGTCATACTAAGTCGCTCAGACGGTGTGAAAGCACCTTTTGCAATAATTGTATCAACAAACATATTTGCACACGTGCCTCTATGAACAGAAAATGGCTTGCCATCTAGCCATTTCATAGCTTGATCTACATTTTCAAAATCAGGAGCACTAGTTGGTACAACAATTTTGTTGCAGTTTTGTCCTTTACTAAACATTGGCACAGAAACCAGTCTGACATCTCCAACGTTTCGTTTGGTCGTTGCCACAAGCGATGGCATATCACCCATAGTGCCAATTTGCATTTTATCTGCCAATAATGCATTCACCATTGGTGGTCCAGTTAAATGTGCTTCAAATCGAACTTTACTGTCTTGAGGTAAGTGTTTTTTCCATAGCTCTTTGTGCTTAATAATCACCCCATTCCAACCACCCGTCCAATAAGGGTGATAACCATAAGTTATATCTACCGGTTTTGCTGCGTGTACCACCTGCAATGTTAGAAGAAGAGCACCTATCAAGATAATTTTATTAAGTAGTTTCATTTGTTACTCCTGTTATTTTGTTACAACAAATTTATAGTTATAAATTACTGAGGTTTATCATCGTGATATCTATTTGTTATATAACGATTCCATAACACGATTTTCCAGATCAAAGTATTGGTCACTTGCCATTAAATCGATCGTACGAGGTCGCGCTAGATCAACCTCAATCACATCTTTTATAAAGCTAGGTTTGTCTGCCATCACGTATATAGAGTCAGCGAGAAATATTGCTTCATCCAATTCAGAAGTGATAAACACAGTAGTAAGCTTTCGTTCTTCAAAAAGACGTAAATAGTATTCTTGTAATAATTCCCTGGTCATTACATCAAGACCCCTGAAAGGTTCGTCTAATATCATCACACTTGGTCTATTAATTAATGCTTGAGCTATCTCAGCTCTTCTTTTCATTCCACCAGAAAGCTGATTTGGATATTTATCGGAAAATTGTTCTAATCCAAATTCTTTTAGAAGATCATTTGCTAAATCCTCAGCCTCTCTGGAAGTCATTTCCTTTCGTGCTTTTGGACCAAATGTAACGTTATCTATTACAGTCATCCATGGCCAAAGAGCTGTTTCTTGAAACACAATCACACGATCTGAGCTAGGTCCTTTAATATTCTCTCCATCTATTTTTAATTCACCTTTATCTGGTTCCAAGTATCCTGCTAGCAAATAGGCAAGAGTTGATTTACCGCATCCTGATACGCCCATAATGACATTGAGCTCACCAGGAGCTATGTCTAATGAAAGATTATTTAATACATTAATCGTGTCACCCTGGCTCGATTCGTATTTTTTACAAACATTATTAATCTGGATATGCCCTCGAGCATTTGAATTAATATTTTTAATTTTCACATTCATGTTCATGCTTTCCATGGCATCATTTTCTTTTCAACATAGTTAACTAAAAGTGTAGAAATATATCCGGCAAAACCAATACTAATCATGCCGACAATAACAACTTCCGGAGTACTACTGACATAGCCTTCCCATGTCATTCTTCCCAAACCGTTATCACTTGCAATCATCTCGGCAGCAATGACAACATTCCAAGTAATCGCAATACCTAGTGTCATTCCAACAGCAATAGATGGGATAACGGATGGTAAGATGATTTTTGCAAACATTTGATAGCTTGTAGCGCCTAGTGATTTGGCCAGCCAAATATGTTCTTTCCTTATACTTTTCATGCCGTCATATACATTTACGACTATCACGAAAAACGCCCCTATGAATGTAATGAAGACAATACTACTTTCATTTGTGGGCCAAAATAGAATAGATACAGGCACCCATGCCAAAGGTGGGATTGGTCTTAGTAATTCAAATACAGGATAAAAAAGATTTCTAAAATATTGATTACCACCAAATGCGAGGCCAATAGGTATACCAATGATTTGCGCAATGATAAACCCTATCAGAACACGCTTAAAACTGATCCACCATGAAATCCAATAGTCCTGATCGATAATGTGATCAAATATAAACGTTTGTAATACAGTAAATGGTGTAGGTAATTCTTTAAATCCAGGAATACTTAGAACTACCGACAAGTGCCATGCCAAAAAGAATAACAATACAGATATACCACCTCTCCAGTTTACACTAGTAATATGATTATTAAGCAAGCTCACGTTCCCCCCTTTCAAATGCTTTTTTCGCTTCTTCATGAACACTCGCTATAGCTTGTCTCTTTAAATTTTTATAGTTTTCAGTCAATAGTGATTTTTTATTTCTTGGTCTAGCAATATTTACATCGAGCGTTACCTTCAACGTTCCTGGTCTTGTTGTCATTACAACAACTGTATCAGCAAGATATATTGCCTCCTCTAAATCATGTGTAATAAAGAATATAGTTTTTTTGTACTTATCATAAATATCTAATAAATGTTGATGCATTAGAGATTTTGATACGGTATCCATCGCTCTAAATGGTTCGTCTAGTAATAAAACACTTGGATTATTAATCAGCGCTCTAAGAATTTCGACACGCCGTTGCATTCCTGAAGATAGTTGCGAAGGATATGATAATGCGATGTCATTGAGATTACTTGATGACAATAGTGACGTGGCTACGTTATTGGCTTCGTCCTTTGAATATTTACCACTTTTAATCAATCCATAACTTACATTTTCAAGCACTGTCATCCAGGGAAATAATGATCCATTTTGAAATACTACTACGCGGTCAGATCCTGGTTTAAGTGCTTTGTCTTGAGATGCTGCTAACTTGCCATCAATGTAGACCTCTCCATTTGTTAATGTGTCAAACCCAGCTAATATATTGAGTAAAGTACTTTTTCCGCACCCTGAAGGGCCAACGATTGCAACAAACTCACCTTCCTTAATGTTTAATGAAAACCCATCAAGTGCTACCACTCTTGCTCCGTTTGGATCGTAAATTTTACTCACGTTATTTATGACAATGCTGCTGCCATGCGCTTGATCAATTATCTTTTTGTTTATCAATTGTTCCATGATTTCATTCCTTGTTTAGCCCATTGCACCAATGATTTCCTGTCTCCAACGCATTAATCGGTTACCGACATATCGTATTCCTGCACTACTTAGATACCCGACAATCCCTAACGTAGCCATCATAATGACGATTGTTGGGTACTGAACCAGGTTATAAGATTCTAATATCATGAATCCCAGACCATACTGTGCCGCAATCATTTCGCCAGCCACTAACGAGAACCATGCTGCACCCATAGCAATTTGTAGTCCCGTGAACATGGACGGCAATGCACCTGGTACCACGATATCGAATAAGATATCTTTCGATTTTGCTCCCAAGCATTTAGCTGCCCTGAAATAATCATCATCAATTGATTGAACACCAAGCAAGGTATTCATAGTGGTTGCGAAAAATGCAACTAGAAACGTTACATAGATAACTGCAGGTTCTGTACCTGGGAATATTAATATTGCCACTGGGACCCAAGCTAGTGGAGGTATAGGGCGGAGCAGTCCTATCAACGCAGATGAATATTTATGAACCTTCACCTTCCAGCCCATCATTATTCCTAACGGCACGCCCAGCAATACAGCCAGAAAAAATGACGTAAATGCGCGATAAGTGCTATACCAAATATGCAGATAATAATCTTTAGTAAATATCGATAAACCATATGAGGGGTCACGGCTAATCCACTCCAGCATCACAGTTACCGGATCAGGCAAACGATTGAACGCTTTTATAGGAGTAAACTTAACTACCACGTACCATAAAATAATTGAACCTACAATTCCTACAGCCATAAGCATGACGCTACTTAATGTTTCTGATTTATTCTTCATTTCAATTTATCGATTTAATTATGTTATTTATTAGTTACCAGTTATATTTGAATCGCTTTTCTTTTTTTATCTCAGACTTATCATCGTCAACTTTGTTGACTATGCTGTTGTTATGCGAGTGATAATATATATATGCATAATCATCGTTATTTTGCAGATTGATTATTTCGTTCAAAATCGCTTCTTTAACATATGCAAAGTCCTCAATATCCTCATTCTTAATGCCGCCATATCTCAATGACCTTGCATCGAGAAGAAATGAAACACCTAATTTTGCTAATAACTCAAGCTTGCTTTTCTCAGATATATTTTTATTATTCTTCATGAATAACCTTACACAACCACCACGAACAGCAACAATAATTGCGCCCTGAGAATTACTTTTAATGGTTGTTATATCTTCACTAAAGCCAATTATCTGCGTTGGACTTTCACATGCGACATCAATAACAACATCAGAATATGCAATATTCACCAACTGATTAATTATCAGAACATGAAATATGAAGAATAATTTTCTCATTTTTTGTATGGTGTAAAAAAAAGAGCGTCCTTGCTCAACAATAAAGTAAGGGGAGTCGTTTTCTCTCGGAGGAGCCTTACTTTGACGAGTACTTGTTTCATTTATTTTTGTTTGAATATTAAAACGCTTTATTTGGTTATCCGATAACTCAAAGGCATACTGAAATAAACTCTAAAAGCATTATCATCTTTAAAGTCAACAACACCTAAATCATCATTATTGATATCGTATTGTGCAACGATTTTCATTTGACCTTTTAAGAAGTGTGTTAACGAAAATGTATGTTGCTCAGTATCACTAGGACCTGGAGGTCCAATATTTTCCTCGCAATCACATTCACTGTATCTATAAACCAATTTCCAACGAGGATGCGGCTTCCATCCAGCAGCTATATAAAATCCGTCTGACTCAACATCATCAGCATTAAGAGGCTGCTCTTCATCTGTATCCAAATATTCAGCCATAATCCAATATTTATCTTTAATGAAGTTTCCGTAACCTATCGTTGCCGAATACTTCGTTTTATCAACCTCTTCACCACTAAATTCTCTCTCGCCGATCCAATAGCCAGCATGTGCCCATGCTTTTCCATATCCATAACGAGCACCTGCAATAATGTCTTTTTCATCGTCTGGATCACCAGTTTGTCCTGAATTAACACCCTCTACCTGATTTAGTCCACGTCCATTGTAGTAACCGATTTCATAATTAAATACATGGTTACCTGAGTGATACTCATTCCAAAGAGATGCACCTAGTTCTCTAAGCGCAGTAGTTTGGCCATCACCTTGGCGATTAAAGAACCAGACCGTTTTTTCGATATCCGTATAATCAATCCAGTCAACAAAGGCACCCGCAGCTATAGTTTGTGAAAAATCTGGTATAAACTGCCCCATTCTCAGATTCACAAAGTCTCCGATATTCCAGTTTATTTGTGCATCGAGTAATCGAAAACCTCCATCAGTTGGTCCTGTGACACCGTTTCTTGCTGTCTCAAATAATGTCCAAAATGTTATGTTATTAGTCACTGCACCACGCACACCTAACCGTGCGCGAGTAAATCCAAATGTATCAACACGATCATCTTCAAAGTCTGTGTAGGTAGGCTGATAAATTCCCATGATGTCCATGTGAGGCTTCCCTGTCCATGTGGCTGCATGTGTAAAGAAGCGGACCCAATTTGGTTGAAGCATGGAATTATTCATTGCTTGCCAACGCTCAAGATAATTATCTGACTGTTCTGCAGAAACAGCAGAACCAAATGATAAAACAATATGAAATACAACGATGCTAGATACAACGCGAATGCGTTTTAATACTGACATTTACCCTCTCCTGATTTAGTTATTATGTCTTTATGCTAAAGCGATAAAGATTTTTTACTAAAACAACAGAGCACGTAATGTGCCAAGAAGATAACTTTTATATAAATTATGTACTTAGATATTTCTAATAAACAATTCAACAAATGATCGTCTTATAACGAGACTATCATGGGATTACGATTGTATTGTTTTGATACTCACCTTAATCAATCTCAAGAATACGTCTTAAACGCGAGCGACTTATGCCAAGTTTCTTGGCTGCTGCCGTCTGATTTCCTGAACATACACCAACTACTTTTTCCATATATTGCTTTATATATGCATCTAGTGTTTCGATTTTCGCATGGTTGTCAGTAGCGTTAGATGTTTCACTATTGATTTCATCAAACACAATACTTTTATCATCAATTCGATCATTTTCAAGTAATGCTATTGCCCGCATTAGAGTATTTTCAAGCTGCCTAACATTACCAGGCCATTGATACATAATTAACTTTTCCATTGCTAACTGGTCAATAGTTAAGCTTTTTAGATTGTATTTTTCAACAAATCTAGCAGTAAAGTGTTCTATTAACGGTGGTATATCCGCTACTCTTTCTCTTAATGGTGGAATATGAATAGGTAAGACACTTAGTCGAAAATACAAGTCTTCACGAAACTCATTTTCTGTAATCAGTGCTTTCAGATCTTTGTTTGTTGCTGCAATAACACGCACATCAAGTATCTGAGTATCAGTATCGCCAACTGCACGTATTTCACCTTCTTGAAGGAGCCTGAGCAGTCGTAACTGTAGTCTCGGAGTAATGTCTCCAATCTCATCCAGAAATACAGTACCGTGATTAGCGCGTGCTAACAGTCCTTCAGAGTCTTTGGTCGCCCCAGTAAATGCGCCTTTAACATGGCCAAACAATTCAGAGTCAAGTAAATCTTCTGGTAAAGCACCACAATTAATAGCAATGAAAGGTTTATTCGAACGATTACTAGTCTCATGTATAAGTTTTGCGAGAACTTCTTTCCCAGTACCAGTCTCTCCAGTAATCAATACTGACACATCTTTATCTGATATATGCTCGATCAATGTGACAATTTTTCTCATTGAGTCACTCTCAGCGACAATGGTGTCAGATTTAGTACGGATATCTAGTTTTCGCTTTAAATCAGTCAATTCCGCTTGTAAATCTAGTTTATCGAGTGCCTTTTTAACTCGAATCTTTAATTCGTTAGAATTAATAGGCTTTGTAAGGTAGTCAAATGCCCCTAGTCTCATAGATTCGACTGCATTTTCAATCGTTCCATAAGCTGTAATAATTATGCACTCGACTGGAAGCCCCATTGATTTAATTTTTTTTAACACCTCAATTCCACTGACATCGCCAACCCTAAGGTCAGTAATCACGATATCAGGACATTCTTTTTCTATTTGGTGTATTGCACTGTCAAATTTTGTCTCTTCATAGACCTTGTAGCCTTCATTTTTCATATGCAGGCTAAGTGTCTTTACAATTGACACTTCATCATCAAGAATTAATATCTTCTTCATATAGAGACTAGTTTTTATACTACTTTCAAATAAAATTTAACAAGAGTGCCGCTGTTAGGTTGACTTTCGATTATAAGTTCACTGTCATGATTAGATAATATTTTATTAGAGATAGCCAACCCTAGGCCTGTACCGTGCCTCTTATATGTAACAAATGGTTCAACGATATTCTTCTTTTTATCGTTCTCAATACCTTCGCCATTATCCTTAATAGATAATTCACACACCTTACCTTTCTTCAAGGTGCATACTTCAATATATCCACTATTTTTAATTGATTGAATAGAATTTTTAATTAGATTCCACAAAACTTGTCTAATTAAATCAGGATCACAATAAACAGATTCAACATTATGATCATATTGCTCAATAAATTTAATATGACTTACTTCACAATCGAGTTTAAGCGTCGATATAGTCTCTTCTATTATATTTTTAACATCTGTAGAGATAATTTGAGGTTCACGTTGCTTTGTAAAATTCAGAAAATCAGAAAGCACACGATCCAGTCTTTTAGTTTCTCGATGTAAAATATTATACATTACACCCTGATCTTCTTTCGTAATATTAACATCATTTAAATGCTCTACCGCACCGACGATACTGCAGAGTGGATTTCTAATTTCATGCGCTATGCTTGCTGATAATTCGCCTACACAAGCAAGACGCTCAGCGACAATTCGTTTTCCTTGTTCATTCTCCAGATTTGTTAATGCATTAGCCAACTTATCTTCAGCTTCTTTACGTTGTGTAATATCCATCACTGTGCCGACCATTCTCACCGGTTTATCATCGCTCCCTTTAACAACTATCCCGCGAGTGAGCACCCATTTATAGTAACCATGCTCATGCCGAAGTCTGTATGTATGACTAAATTGATCAATCTCCCCTCTTAATGTGCGACCCAATTTCCCCAGCGTCTCCCCTCGGTCACCTGGATGTATTCTGTTGCTCCATTCAGCGTAACTTCCAATAAATGTGTTTTTGCGTATACCTATAATTTCTTTATATCTGTCTGAGTAGTAAATTTCTTTTTTATCTACACTCCAGTCCCATAATCCGTCATTTGCACCTTGCATAGCAAGCTCAAAACGTTCTTCACTTTTTTGTAGTGCTAAATAGGATTCTCGCAAGTTGTTGATTAATTGATTAAACGCAGTAACCAATACATCAAACTCATCTAATGTTTTCTTATTATTTGTTTCTAATTTTATTTCTCCAATATTTTTTTTCTCTCGCATCTCACTAACGGATTTAAACAACGCATTAAGATGACGAGTAACAAAATAATAAAATATCAATAGTGACATGATAGATACAATAAATGTCTTTATTGCCTGAGTGCCAAGTATTATTGCTATTCTGTCAATAAGTCGTTGATAGATACCTTTGAGACTTATATAAACATGCAAGTTTCCGAGGTTGATATTTTTTTGATTATAGGAATATATAAGTGGGAAAGAATATTCCTTCATCTGACGTAGTGGTGTTTCACCTACACCTATGTAAAGAGTTTTATCTTCTACAATTTCTACCCTCTCGATATCTGGTAAATTATATATACCATCAAGAAGTAGAGTCAGCTGATCCTTATCAACAGCCCACATACTATTGGTAATACTTTTTAGGTAACCGCTTCGCACCTGATCAACACGATCAAATAAGAGATTTACATCTCTCTTATATTCTATGTAGAGCTGTACTCCCGTTGAAATAAGTGTTACAAAAGAACTTACAAGTATGATTGAAAGTACAACTTTCGAACCAAGACTTTGCTTCGGGAAATATTTCTTAAACCAGCTTTTCAATACACTATTTCTTCAATGTGTTATTAACTATCAAACTATAGGTTCCGTCTTTTTTCATTTCTTTAAGTATGTTTGATATTTCAGCAGATGTATTCATATGCGCCTTATTCATAAATAAATACATTTCTCTAGTGGCTAGAGGATATTCATCATGAATATGTATACCATCTAAATCTAATTTATCAATCATATTTTTACCTGTCCATTTATCAATCACAACAACATCAACCCTTTGTGAAAGAAATAATGAAAATAACAGATTGGGATTCTTTACCTTAATTAGACTCTTATATTCTTTTATATTCCACTCTAATATCTTCCATCCGGTGACAATCCCAACATTGTATTTTCTGAGATCACTCCATGTTCTAATTTTATAATTTGGATTTTTACTGAAAGCAATAAAATCCACATCAATTATTTTTTCTGGGACTCTAACAAGATTAGTGTAAATATCCATGTTTTGAATATTAGCAATTCGCGGCCCATCTCCATCATCAATCCCAGAACTGGCATTAATTAACCCTCTCTCAGCAGGTGGTCTACGAATTACAACCTTTTTCCCAGCTCTAACAAATGCTTCTTTCATTAGGAGATCAAAAAATCCATCTTGTTGACTTGTGGATATTGGTTCCCAAAATGCGGTATTTAGTATATATGTCTGCTTATCTTCACTTAATACAGGATGCATTAAGGAAATATAGACTACTATTGAATTTATAATACTCGTATATAATAGGTTCGGCATTGCTTTAGTATTTTAATATACTCTAATTTTCTTTATATTCAGATGGTAGTGACAACATAACAGCTCGTAATTAACTACTATGAGATGAATAATTTAACTAAGTTATAGTGGCGTCAAATATTACGGTATAACAATATCCAACATATTGTATAGTTTTCTCGACTGCTCAAGTACGCTAGACGTTTTGCATTAATATATAGAATAAAATATATTCTTTAGTGTAAAATAACAATCCTAGAAGTTATATGAATTCATGAAACATACCAAGATTGACTAACAAAATTTTTTTCATGACATCATAATTCATTAATGTACACTTAGCTAATTATTGAGTTCTTTAGCCGCGCTGCACCTTATTTATTGTAGATCCATTACAGACAATCGCTTTGTATTTATAAATTTGTTAAGCAACATTATTTATACATAATATTTAATCTCGATAAAGTAATGAATCATACTTATTATTATTTTATACAGTATTAATTACTTCTATTGCCTCTTTAAGATATATTTCTGCACACATACCAATGGTTTCTGAAATAGTAGGATGAGGATGAATAATTGCAGCTAGCTCTTGTACAGTAATTTTTCTCTGAATAAGCAATGTTAACTCAGTTAACATTTCACCAACATTTGGGCCAACCATGCCTCCACCAACGATGACACCACTATGTTTATTCACAAGCAACTTGGTTAAGCCATATGAACTATCCTGTGTTAAAGCCCTCCCATTAGCCGACCAGGAGGTTTTGACAACTTCTATATCATCATTTTTTTGTTTTTCCGTCATTCCAACCCACGCAATTTCCGGCTCCGTATAAACAACAAATGGTAACAATGGTTCATTGGAATCATCACCGTGTCTAGCACCAGCACATACTTCTGCCACAATTCGCCCTTCATAACTCCCTTTATGCGCTAACATAGGATTTCCTATCACATCACCAATAGCATATATATTGTCTATTGAGGTCTCATAATTACGTGAAACGCTTATAAACCCAAATTCATCTGTATTAAGATGAATAGCATCTAAATTTAAGCCATGAGTATTGGGCACTCTGCCAGTAGCAACTAATATAGAATCGTACTTTTCTGTTATATAACTTGACTTTTGTTTCAGTTTAACCGTAAGAATAGAAGAACTTACATTAACATTATCTATCACAGTATTTGTCAATACACTTTCAAAGCAATTCTCATACTTAGTTAACAACGGATCAACCATATCATTATCAAACATGCCCAAAATAGTATCAGAAGCCTCTATTATTGATACTTTTGACCCAAGACCATGGTAAACACTAGCTAGTTCTAGACCGATGACTCCTCCACCAACCACCAGCATTCTTTCGGGTATATATTGTATATTTAGCGCTTGCTCTGAATACTTAATTCTGGAATCTTCGATATCCAATGTTGGTATTTTTCTTGGTACAGAGCCAGTAGCAATGATTGCCTTAGAGAATTTAACCTTCTGATTATGCTCACCAGTGTTAATCGATAATGTATTTACATCTAAAAATTTTGCTTTACCTTGTATAAACTTGATGTTTCGCTTGGTTTTTAAGCTTTTTAAACCCATATTTAGTGTATTAATAACATTATCTTTAGCCTGCATCATTTTTCTGAGATCAACGTATGGTTCATCATATTTCACACCATAGTCGCTTAAGTGCTGTGCATTATGGACGCCTGAAACAATATGCAGTAAGAATTTTGAAGGGATACATCCACTATTGAGACAAGTACCTCCAAGCTCTGGATATTTATCAATTAATACCGTTTTTATTCCTAAATCAGCAGCTCTAAAAGCAGCTGTATATCCAGCAGGACCCGCCCCAACAATAACAAGATCTGTTTCTATGGATTCTGAATTCTTATTAGCGATCTCTATGACGTCTTCTAAAATATTATATGTTTCAATACTGCAAAGATCAGTATTTTGCGTGATCGAATCACCGACATTGACATGGATTTTACTCACCACACCGTCGCTGGGACTACCTAACTCAACAGTAGTTTTATTGGTTTCGATTACAATTAGTGTTTGATTTAATTTAATTTTATCAGATGACATTATATTAATTTCAGTCACTTTTGCTTCATCAATAGTTTGATTAAAGTCATCCAATGTTAGCGTTCTTACTTTATCCATATTAACTTTATTAAAAAGCCCACATACAATTAAATTGCAGTGGGCAGTGGGTGGAGTAATACTTGTGATAATGCAAGTATATGAAGAGTCACATTAGCTTCGAGTACATCTATATTGTGACTTGATAGTTAAACAGATAATTTCTCACCATTTGCAAATGCATTACCTGTTACTGTTACCTGTCTCTGTAACATATCAAGAACAGGACATTGATTTTCAACTGCATTAACAAGAGTAGTTAAATCATTTTTACTAGCAGTACTTTTGATGTGTGTTTCATAGGTTATCTCAGTAAATCCGGGGGGCACACTTTCATCATCACTCATACCTAATAGACCTCTAAGATCAAGGTCACCCGTTAATTTGACTTTACATTCTTCCAAAGGGATATCCATTACAGATGCTAATGCGGAATACATGATTTCCTGACAAGTACCCAAAGCAGCCAATACCAGCTCTACAGGACTGGCACCAGTATCACCACCACCAAATGCAGGTGGCTCATCTACTGTTAGTGTTTCAAAATTCCTTATTTTAGCCGAACACAATACATCTCCTTCCCAGTTTGTGTTGACTTCATACTTTAATTGTCCATTCTTAGGAGATGCAGTCACACCTTCTATAATCTTCATTACTGCTTGTTTTATATCTTGTTGAGCCATTATATTTCTCCTTATTATTTAAAATTCAATTGACCATGCAATGTCTGCATCAAAGCCAGATCGATATCCAATCCGTGTTCCCTCGCCGACTTGACTAAACAAATCACCACTACCATCATCTTTTTCTGTGTGACCTAACTTGTACACCAAACTAGTAGCTATAGACTGTTTGTGTTTATCATTACCAAATCTATACTCAGCTCCTGAGGCAAGGCTTGTTTGATAAACTGTTGGCGCCAATGAATTGGCAAAAACAACATCTTCTCTAACAGGTGAACGCCCGTAGTTGACACCTCCACGTAATATAATATTTGGTCGAAAAGCGTATTGAACACCCGCACCAATTGTGTGTTGGTCAACATAGCCGAACCCACCCTCAGTAGGATCTCTTTCAAATAACTTAACTTTTTCCCATCCAATCCATTTGTAATCTAAAGTTAAGTCCAATTTAGGAGTGACATGCCATGCGACACCGACACGAAATTCAGGTGGCAATTCAAAATCAGGAATGACATCACCGTATGGACCAAATTTTTCATAGATTGTTGTAGTTTGATAAGCTAATCCAATACTCCATTTGTCATTAATGTCATAAAGAAGACCAGGCTGCAGCGCATACCCATATGCAATTTCTAGTTTCCCCCTTCCTTCTGTTTGCGGAAATGCTGCAGGTGTTGCACTAGGTGTAGGAACTGCAAAATCGCCCGAAAAGAAAGCTGCATTAATTTGAAATCCCAAGCCGAAGGTTAACTTGTCACTCCAATCATATGAAACTGCAGGTACTGCCTTTAATACGAATAAAAATGATTCTGTATCATATGTTTGGCCTGGAGTGAGTAATGCTGGATTAAGCCGTGGAGTATTATATTGAGCACCTTCACCTGCAACACCAGCAATTGTTGCACCGAATGCCCATTTAGAGTCCTCAGCTTTGAATGATAAGCCAGTAAATGGTGTGATATAGACAGTCTGACCACTATTCTCAAGACCAGAAGCAGTATTTGCTACACCAATACTTGAATCAGTACCTCTTAAATCTCGAAATCTTTCTGCTTTTAACCAATGAGCGCCCATGTCTGCTCGATTACCAATTTTACCAAGCCCAGCTGGATTAGTAAGAATAGTAGAAGTATCAACAGGCAATGCACCATTAGCACCACCCATAGCTCTATTTCTAGGGCCTACCCCATAAAATATCAAGCCATTAATAGCAAAAGCATCGGCCGCAATTAAAGACAAAACAATACTAAAAGAAAAGATTATTGATTTGTTCTTGTTCATTTATCCTCCTGACCATAATTATTTTTTTAGTGAGTCAGTAAGGTAATACTTGAATTCAGGATAGCCTATTCGGAAATATACTCTATGCTATGCAGTAAATACTGATTTAATACGGAAAAATACTTAGAAGATGGATGGATACAAATGATGCTAATAACTTTCTGATTTATCGGTCGCAGTCCCAACTTGAATAAGCTTTTTCATCAATTCAAATGAGTTTGATGACCCCATTTTTTTCATTATATTTGCACGATGCGTCTCAATAGTGCGAGGACTCAAATATAACGTATCAGCAATTTGTTTAGAAATCTTTCCTTGAGAAATTAGCTGGGCAACTTCCTTCTCTCTACTTGTCAAGTTTGAATAATTATCCATTAATAATTTAATTTTTTCACAATGATCGCGAGATTTTTTATCTAACTGAATAGCAGAATTGATTGAGTCCAATAATTCTTGATTGCGAAATGGCTTTTCTATGAAATTAACAGCACCTCTTTTCAATGTTTCTACAGCCATTGGAATATCGCCATGACCTGTTATAAACACTATTGGTATTACGCTTCCTCGTTTTATTAATATCTTTTGAAGCTCAATGCCACTCATACCATTCATTCTTACATCTAAAACTAAACAGCCAGGTGTTTCCTCATCATAGTTCTTTAAAAATTCTTCAGCAGACGAACAACAGACTGATGACATACCGACAGAATTAACTAATTTTTCGATAGCTCCTCTAACAGCAAAATCATCTTCTACAATATAAATTACAACATTATTATGCACACTGTTCATGACTTTCACGTATTTCAGTCTTAACTTTTTTGAGTGAAAATGCGATGGTTGTACCATTTCTTGATGATTCATCGATCCACAAATCTCCATAATGTGCTTTCATAATAGACTTGCTAATAGGCAATCCCATGCCTAAGCCATCACTTTTCGTTGAGAAATATGGAGTAGTTACCTTATTAATATTCGAATTATGTATACCTACTCCTTTATCCTTGATATAAATAATTACTTTATCTGAATCTGGAATCGATTTAAGATCAAGCTCGATGATACGATCAAATGCATTACATGACATAGCGTCAACTGAGTTTTTAATAACATTCATTAACACATGCTCCAGCTGTGCACGATCTGCATAAATAAAGCAATTTTTTTCTACATTATTAACTTTAAGTTTGACATTATTTTCATCCAAGTAGAATTCTACATATTTCATAAACTCATTAATCAAATCTGAAATATTTAATTCTTGCAAATCACATTTTTTATTTCCTGCCAACTCCCTAACCCAAGATACAATACCGCTTGCTTTTTGAGATTGCTCGAATATTAATTTTAAATTTTCTTTAAGATCTTTAGTGTTACCCGAATCCAGCTCAGCAATACATGTTTCAGCATAGCTTGAAATTGCACAAAGGGGTTGATTAATCTCATGTGCAATTCCAGAAGCCACCTCACCCATCGTGTTAACACGACACACGCGTTCTAAATCCATTTGCCTCTGTTTCAGTTTTTGTTCCAGCTCCTTTCTAAGCGTGATATCTCTCGTTATTGCAAGTAAAGCAGTTATATTATTCTGTCTATCTCTTAGAGGAAGTGCATTTGTTTCAAGCCAACGTTCTCGACCACTTTTACTATGAATTTTAAATTCCATCATTTCAGTGTTACCTTGAAACACTCGCTTAGTTAACTCTCTATAATCATCATGATATTTACTATCAATGAACTCATATACCGTATGTCCGCTCACCTCAGAAAGATCTTTAGCTTCTAGAATTGCTAATCCAGCAGAATTCATGTCTATTACGCTACCATCAATTGTCTGTAGTTTTACGCAGTCAGGTTCAGACTGAAATATTGCCCGCAAATCGTTTTCTTTCTCTTGTAACTTTCTTTTTGTTTTTTGCAGATTAAGTAATAGAATTGCGAGTGCGACACATAATATTAATGCAAATATAGTGAGAGCATTTTGAGAAAAAAATGAAGCTATTATAATATCCATAACACTGCACCTTAAGTTCACTTATAGAGATTATTGTACTACTCATTTATCAATTAATTTCTAAGTAAATATACGGTATATCTCCATTCATAAGTTAACAATAATATTCTAATGTACAGGTAAAGATGAAATATATACTCATGGCATATTAGTATTTTGGTTCAAATTGAGTTGAATTTGTAGTTTTACTATGAATTGAAATCAATCAACTATAAGCCTGCATGTAGATCACATTCACAGATTTCAGAAACGGTGCTGCGAGTTATTATTATTTAAACTGAATAGTGAGCAGACCCCTCTGGCTGATATAAAATTTTAGTTATATAAATTTTACTCAACAAACCATCATTATCTTCAAACACTATAATCTGACCAACCACTGACCCCAGCAATATACAACCTAAAGGAGATAAAATAGATATCAAGGATTTTCCTTTCCATGCACTATCTGGATATACTAATTTAATCACTCTTTTTTCTTCTCTTAGAAGATCTTTGATTAATATGCGAGAATTCATAGTCACCAAATTCTTGGGCACATCTAAAATATCTAAAATTTTCGCACTTTCAATTTTATTTATAAGTTTTAAAAGATGGCCTTCCGAGTGATTACCAATATTTTGATGCAAAATATCTTTTATTCTCATTTCATCTAAGCGAGTGATTTTTACGATTTTGTTCATCACAATGTTTGAATGTAAGTGCATTGTAAATATTAACATTAAAAATCAATATGTAGCCGCATGATCCAAGATTCTTCATTTAACACGTACTTACTTTAGCCGTAGTACAACAAGTTCATATTCACGCATTTTTTACGGTTTAATGGTTTAATATAGGATACTTCACTTATTATTCGTCATGCGTAGATAATGGCGTTATAATTCGGAATCACTCAAAATTTATATGGTGGAGATTGGTTATGGCAATAAGCGATTGGAAAGTTGAAGGAAAATATTTCGAAACCTGCAATTGTGAAAATATATGTCCTTGTATTATTTTAAAAGATCCCACTGAAGGGTTTTGTGAGGCCATGATCGGCTGGCAAATTGAAAAAGGACATTGTGATGATGTTTCACTCGATGGTGTTAAAGTTGGTGTTTGGTTACATGCACCAGGTAATTTAACAGCAGGCAATTGGAAACTTGCTCTCTACGTTGATGAAAACGCAAGCGAAGATCAATTTAATGCTATCTGTTCACTCTGGAGTGGCGATGGCGGGGGTCATTTAGGTGTTATAGCCAGCCTTGTGAGCGAGGTAGTGAGCGCAAAGAAAGCTAAGATTACTTTTGAAAGCACTGCCACAAAAAAACATTTAATATTTGAAGGCTTTGGCGAGTATGAAATGTATCCTATCGAAGGCGCTGAAGGAAAAAATGTATTCGTAACTGACCCACCGCTTGCAGTTGCACCCGGCAACCCAATTGTTGTGCATGAGTCCAGCAATGCAACATATAATGATAATGGCTATAGCTGGAGTCAAACTGGAAAAGCAGGATTAGCCTCTCCATTTCAGTATGGTCCTTGATTTTATTCCAACAATGACCAATAAAAAAATTATGTAAATTATCACGTATAACATCTACATCACTGGCTTTATCGCTCTCAATTTGTGCCGTGATGATTTACATAGAGTACTTATACATGACAAATTAATATTTTCACTACACAATTTCATTAGAATTCAGCCATGCGCATTCACATAATTTGCCTAGTAACGTTTAATTTATCAGCATCGAGGATATCTTAGTTACCGATTACTATATCCGCTTTAGTACTTTCCAAGATTACCACCAGTTCGGCCTGTTCTTGCTTAGGGACTTTAAATTTCTCTAATGTTTTATAAAAGTCCGTCATCATTGCTTGCCACTCCGCTTCAGTGATGTGCAAGTGATGATGAGAATCCTTCATTGATTGACCGTGGTATTGTTCGGGACCTCCCGTTGCCTGTGCAACGAGCGCAGTGACTTGATACTTTAATCCAGCCTTAGGGACTGTATGTCTCGCTGCGTCTACAGCAGGATTAGTGTTTAGTATATCGTTCACTAAAAGCCGTTCGATAAAATCATCAACTACCGTGGCGATATTGTATATCCCACCCAACCGCTCATATAACGATATTTTCTCTTCAGCAGTTTGCTCATTTGCATTGACCACGACAGTACAGATTGTTAATGAAAGCAATGCATATCTACTGAAACATAATAAGTATTTCATAGTCTTCCCCTTCTTATTTTTTGATTTAATTGATACAAATTCAAACAAGCACCAGTGGAATCATTGTTTGTAAACGCGGACTTATCTAAGTGTTAGATCAGTGATGCATGTACTGTCCTGATCACACTACACTTCACTAAGGCTAATAATTTCTACATTCCTGATAATGACATTAGCATCATAGGTCAAAATTCAAAGACACCTATATAACACATTGTTTTATATAGGAATTATCCCTCATTTCATTCTCACTAATGGTTTTATTTAAAAATTGACTTGCATTGTAACTGAGTAACAATCTATTATTCAAGTACTCTATTGAATAATAGATTAGTTGATAGTCCATCAAGTACTCACAGCACTGTGCTTAATAATATATGGATGTGTTTTGTGTTTACTCTCGTCATCAAACGCTAATGCTGAACAACTGCTTGATGGACTCTTCTAAAGATAAATAAATTGATTGGCAAGAAATAAAAGACATTCAAAAAAATAACAGATCAAAGAAGTAGGAGGTTATATGAATAAACAGAAAGTAATGGGGTATGCATCTTTAGAACTCACAGGGTATATGTCTATACTGGTTGGGGTAGTGATTTTTGTAATTGCTATAGGACTATACCAAATGTATTCAGCAGGCAATTTAATGTTAGAGACATTTTTTTGTGTAGAAGCTGTGTGCCTTTCAAGAGCAGATATTTTTTGTCCAGCCTGTATTCTTGGAATTTTGTTGATTTGTTTAGGTTTAACCCTATCCTGGCCTTATCTTGCGGATAATAGATTTATAGCTAAAATATTAAAGTTGGATAAAAAGACAGAACAAAATGGTTGATAGTTATTTTATTAACAGCATAGAGATAAATTACATTAATAATCGATTCAGAATATCCATGCGATGAACAACCATTGTATGATGAAAAATAAAAAGAAGGCGCTTAGCATGAATTGAATTTCACCTAGCAACCCATCGCCTGAGGTCACTGCGAAGATAATTATAATGATGACAGTAGTGAAAAAAGAAACAATGGCGGATTCTTTTAGATCCAATCCCGGCGTTAAGTAAATATCTATAATACACACTAAGCCAGGAAGCATGAAGGCACCGCCTATTAATAAAAGTACGACCAGTGAAATGAGGACAATAGAAATTTTCTGGGCTTCATTGCGATCGTGTTTATCTGTCTCGCCCACCACGGTTAGCGTCCACTATTTTGTCTATTTTTAACCAGTTCTCGTATTTTGTTGGGCTCCGGCATGCCAGTGGCAATAATTTCAGGTGTGTCACCTGCAGTGTAGAGTTCCACGGTTCCCGTACCCAGCAACCGATTGAAAAACGTTTGTTTAACTTTTACAGTGCGCACACTGTTGATATTGAGTTCTGATCGGTCTTTATTTAATAGGCCTTGTTCAAACAGCACTTCATTATCAGTCACCACCAATTTAGAAGCCTTGTTCTGCAAGTACCACCCCAGCAATATAAGTACGCCTGCGCCATACACAGGAATTAAAAGTATGCACAACACAAACCCCAAAGGGTTATTTTTAAACATCACCGGATGGGCTGAATACAGATCACTCATGGTTTCTACCTTTTTATTTTGGGTAACACCCGCCTCATTACTTCTTGATTGTAATGTGACGAATTGAAGTTGATTACAACGTATCCTCTCGTTCGTTGTAGGTATAATTGATCACCACATCCTCTCTTAGGTAGAGATCCAGCACGTTAGTCTGCATATCAACATCGGTTGATAACACGCCACTTTTCGCTACTCCCTGGGTATAGGTGTAAATCCATTTTTCCTCATTCTCCGAAATCGTGTTTTTTGAAAAGGGCTGACCAAACCATGTGATCAGTTGAGCTTTGGTCGTCTCCCCTTTCACGATATAGTTGACATTTGTCACATCAAATTCACTGCCATGCCTAATCGGTGCTGTATAACAACCCGTCAGAAAGACACCACATAAAAGCCAACTTAGAACTTGCTTCATTATTAACCTCCTTAAAATTCTCTGTTTTACTCATCACACAACCAACTTAGCTTCCTTAACCGTACACTATCCAGTCATATCAGCGAATATTAGACTATTCTAATGATACTTATAGCCCGTGGTGGTTTAAGCATTCTACTATTACCTTTCTTGTATGCGCAAGAATGGCAATTTAGTGGCGATGGGCCAGAAAATTAGAAAGATTCGCGAGGATAAGGGGTATTCTCAAGAAGAATTTGCAGCGATTGCTGAATTTGATCGGACCTACTACGGGGCTATCGAACGAGGTGAGCGCAATGTCTCTGCGATCAACCTCATTCGCATCGCCAAACACCTCAAAGTCGAGGTAGGTGAGTTATTTCCGAAAATACGCTCACTAGACTAGCGTATACATTACTGCTTACTAGTAAATACTACCACTTGAGCAGTCCATTGGATGAACACTAAGTCTAGTGCAACGCTGCTCATACAATTCTCGTTGATAGCGAGACCCATCTGCTGCTGCAGAAGAGGTATTTGTTGCAGGGGCACCACCAAAATCTTTGATGTAATTCAGTGTAGGCAATATATTTTTACGAAATTGTTGCACTCCTACTCCATAGTAAGGTGCAATCTTTTCCAGACCTGCAATCCCGCCTGAACGTGGATCACAGGCAAAATCACCGACAATATAATTGTAAGTATTTACGTGAATGTATTGATCGTCGTTTGAATCTCTGTGTTTCTTTTGAAACGTACGACCCGCACGTCCAGTAAGCTTTCCTAAGTCAATCCATTCTTCATTAATGACAGTACCATCAATCTCATAGCATTTATTCATCATATCTCCTTAGTTTCACCTAATTACCAAGCATTATGAGACATCTTATTTTGCGCTATGTACGCTCGCCTTTGGTTTCTATTAATCTACGGAGATAGCTAAATGAAAAACAATCTTTCCATCCAATATGTCTCTTCTGACATTATAAAAGAATATAGCAATAATGCCAAAATTCATAATGATCACCAAATTAACCAGATTGCTAAAAGCATAAAAACCTTTGGCATGCTTAATCCTGTTTTACTGAATCAAGATGATACCCTTATTGCAGGCCATGGTCGTTTACTTGCCTTAAAGAAATTAGGACATTCGTCTATTCCATGTGTGTACGCAAAACACTTGACGAAATCTGAGGTTAATGCCTATCGCATAGCTGACAATAAACTTTCTGAAAACGCGCAGTGGGATACTGAGCTATTAACTATAGAGTTAAAGACATTAGACGAATTAGAAGTCAATTTTGATTTTGACACACTCGGTTTTGATGCAATAGAAGTTGATAGCTTGTTGCATTATAAAGGGGATGAAGCCTGTGCTGAAGAAGTCCTGCCTGAAATCCCGCAAACGCCTATTTCACAAATGGGCGATATTTTCCATTGTGGGCCACATCGAGTTGGCTGCGGTGACTGCCGAGATCATGCATTTATAAAACGTCTCTTCAAGCGCTCCAAAGCCAGCATCTGTATCACGGATAGCCCATACAATGTGCCCATTGCAGGTCATGTGCGTGGTAAAGGTAAAGATCAGTTTACTGACTTTACCATGGCCAGCGGTGAAATGACATCGGATGAGTTTACACAATTTCTGCTGTTAAGTTTTCTTAATCTTAAAAAAGTGTGCAAAGACGGTTCACTGTTTTATCTGTTCTGTGACTGGCGAATGTTAAAAGAATTATTTGCAGCGACCGATGAAATTTTTACTTCTATGCTGAATTTATGTGTCTGGAAAAAAAGCAATGGCGGCATGGGTTCATTCTATCGTTCTAAACATGAACTGGTGGGTGTTTTTAAACATGGTAAGACTCCCCATGTAAACAATGTTCAGTTGGGTAAATATGGCAGAGACCGATGCAACGTCTGGAATTACCCAGGCGTGTCGTCCTTTGGTAAAGACCGTGATGAAGCATTAGCCATGCACCCCACTGTCAAGCCAGTCGCGATGCTGAAAGATATTCTGCTGGATGCAAGCAAGCCCAATGACATCGTGATAGATGGGTTCCTAGGGTCTGGCAGTACATTAATCGCCGCAGAAAAAGTTCGACGTCGCTGCTTTGGCGTGGAGATTGATCCTAAGTATGTCGATGTCATTTTAAATCGCTATCGCAATGACACCGGTGATGAACCGATTCATGTCGAATCTGGTTTAACGTTTTCGGAGCTTGAGAAATTGCGCTCCACAGCTTCGGGAGGTTCGCGATGAGTGATTATGACGTGGGTTTCGGCAAACCACCTAAGCATTCTCAATTTCAAAAAGGAAAATCCGGCAATCCTAACGGTCGACCCAAAGGGGTTAAAAACATTGCTACGGATATCAAAGAAGAACTCGAAGAGTTTGTACACATTACTGAGGGTGGTAAGACTTATACAGTTACCAAACAACGCGCATTAATCAAAGCGCTGCTGGCCAAAGCATCTAAGGGTGATGTACGTGCCGCCCAGACCTTGTTGAGTTTAAAAGCCGGTGTGGATCACAGTGATCAGGAAAATAATAAAGAGGCCTGGTTTACAGAAGATGATATGGAGGTGATTAACCACATGAAGAAACGACTAATAACGTCATCTAACACTCTAGAGGAGAAGTCTGATGAGCATGAGTAAAAAAGAATACAATGCGCTACTGCGCACGGATTTAAGCGCCTTCATCCACCGCACGTTTAAAACGGTGGCCCCTGGTGAGCAATATTTCCCCAACTGGCACATTAATGCTATTGCCTATCACTTACAGCAATGTCTCAGGGGAGACATTAAACGATTGGTGATCACCCTGCCTCCACGCAGCTTAAAATCAATCATTACCTCAGTGGCCCTGCCCGCCTATGCATTAGGCAAAGACCCCACGTCGCAAATTGTCTGCGCCAGTTATTCACAAACACTGGCCAATAAGCATGCGCGTGATCACTTGGCCATCATGGATTCCGACTGGTATCAGCGATGCTTTCCGCGCACACAATTGCACCCTAAAAAACATAGCGAATCTGAGTTTATGACCACTCAACAGGGTATGCGCTTCTCCACTTCAGTCGGTGGAACACTGACGGGGCGAGGCGGCAATATCATCATTATTGATGATCCGCTAAAAGCTGATGAAGCCATTTCAGAAAATTCACGAATGAACTGTATTGACTGGTATCGCAACACCCTGTCTTCACGACTGAATAACAAAAGTGAAGACGTGATGATTCTGATCATGCAACGCCTGCATGAAGAAGATTTAGCAGGTTATGTATTGGAACATGAAGGATGGACACATTTAAACATTCCCGCCATAGCAGAAGATCGTGAGGTTATACGCATTGCGGATGATCAAGTGCATGTCCGGCATGAAAATGATGTCCTGCACTCAGATCGCGACTCAATAGATATTCTCAATAAGCTTAAAAGCAGTTTAGGCTCGTATGCGTTCGCCGCCCAGTACCAACAACGTCCTGTGCCTGTTGAAGGAGGTCTGGTGAAGGGCTCATGGTTTGAGTATTACAATGAAACATTTGAGAAAGAAGATGGTAATCGTATTGTTCAAAGTTGGGACACAGCTTCCAAGGCGGAAGATCATAATGATTACTCTGTGTGTACCACTTGGCTAATCAAGAAAAATAAATACTACCTTCTCCACGTATTTCGCAAGCGTCTCGAATACCCGGACTTACTCAAACGCATTAAAATTCAGGCAAACTCGCATCATGTGGATGTCATACTGATTGAAGATAAAGGAGCGGGCACCAGCGTGTTACAGGAACTTAAACGAAACACTGAACTAAATGTAATCGGCATTGAGCCTCAGGGTGATAAAGCCACACGACTCTATACCGTCACGCCTATCATCGAAGCGGGTCGTGTTTTTCTAAAAGAAGATGCTTCATGGCTGGATATATACCTACATGAAATGCTGCTGTTTCCCAAAGGCAAACATGATGACCAGGTGGATAGTACCTCACAATTTTTACAATGGGCAGATAAACATGGTGAACCAGAAAGCTTCGAAGTTTTTATCGCCTACTCGCCCTATCGCCATGACTATGATGATGACTTACTACACCCTGCACTACGTTATGGTCCCCTTTATTAATAGAATTTAAGAGACAGATAATGATTACCGATAGCATTGCACTGTCATAAATAATTCATAAGGGACATTGAACTTATCCACGCAATGTTCCTCTATTAGGCAATTGCCTATAGTTTTTGACTATATCGGAATATTTAACTTTAAATTTAACAATAAGAGGATTTTATAAAGTGGATACCGTTCTTCATAGATATAATTTTGAACCTGTCATAGGCAAGCAGAGAATCAAGTCTGATAACAATACCAGACGCGTGGATAATGCCAATGAGTTCACCTACGCTATTCTCTTGCCTGATTTTTTGCTGTTTACTGGATTTTTATCAGTAGCATTCGCGTTAGTGATAGGTCTCTTTTAAAAACCATGTAAACATAACAACAATTTTCATTTCTACAACAGAAATACCCTTTTTCCTGTTTTACGGGGAAAAGGGTTTTACCATTCACCGATAACTCCGGGTCCATAAACAACTCATTTATCCTACCGCCTTTCACGAACCATTCCTTGCCACAATTTAGTGGTAATTCTACGAATAATTAATCAATTCCCATTGAAAGCACTGGACTTCTGGTCACGCGCATGGACGAATGGGGCATGTCACATGAACTTTTGGATATTGCCTGCAAACCGATGAAAGACTTGACTCGTGATGATATTCGAGCGCTCAAAACGGAATATCAACGATTGTACGGGCAACCCTCACCTGTCCGCACATCAAGAACATTCTTAACGGGAAATGTCGCCTGGGGCTTACAGGCAGAAGCAATGGGACAAGACCCCAGTAAATTACGCGAAAAATTACTGAAAAGATTTAAACGCATCAAACAGACCAAAGGACGACTCCAGATTGGTGCCAGATTAATTCGCGAATGGCATGGCACGACCTACCAGGTCACCGTGACGCGTAAGGGCTATGAGTACAATAATCAAACTTATTCCAGCCTGACACCCATTGCTCAATTAATTACCGGCTCACATGTCTCAGGGCCCCGCTTTTTTGGAATCAGCAAGTCTCATGACAGATAATAAAGTCCGACGTTGTGCCATCTACACACGCAAATCATCGACTGAAGGGCTGGATCAGAGTTTTAATTCACTGGACGCACAACGCGAGGCAGCAGAAGCCTACATCGTCAGTCAAAAACATGAAGGCTGGACCTGTATTAAAGAGCGCTTTGACGATGGCGGGTTTTCAGGTGGTAATATGGAACGTCCAGCATTGCTAACTCTGATCGAGAAGATCAAGCAGAAACTGATTGATGTTATTGTCGTGTATAAGGTGGATCGCCTATCACGCTCATTGGCAGACTTTGCCAAACTGGTTGAGCTGTTTGATCAGTATGAGGTGTCATTTGTGTCAGTGACTCAACACTTTAATACCTCGACCTCCATGGGCCGGTTGACACTGAATGTCCTGCTGTCATTCGCACAATTTGAACGCGAAGTCACCGGCGAACGCATACGTGACAAGATAGCTGCCTCAAAAAAGAAGGGCATGTGGATGGGTGGCAATGTGCCACTGGGCTATGAGGTCAAGGATCGACAGCTACAAATTCATAAACAGGAAGCCAAAACCGTACAATGTATCTTTGATCAGTATTTAGCACTTCAATCTGTGCGCGGCTTAAAACACTGGCTGGATGAGTCCACATATAGAAGTAAGCATAAAAAAGCCTTTAGCCGGGGCGCACTGTACAGACTGCTTCGAAACCCGGTCTACATCGGCAAAATCAGACATAAGGATGTCACATATGAAGGTAGTCACCCGCTCATAATTAAGAAGCATATCTGGGAAAAGACGCAGCAACTCCTTAATACCAATAAGAATAAACATACCAATCGTGCACGTTCACAAGCCTTGCTATCAGGCCTCTTGTTTGATGATCGCGGCAATGCGATGTCACCGACACACACTAAAAAAGGAAATAAACGGTACCAGTATTATGTCAGCCAGGCGCTATTACAGTATAAAGATCAACAGGCAGGCTCACTTCAACGAATCAGTATGCAGGAAGTCGATCGAGCAGTCTTCGATGCGCTCAACCATACAAAGATACAGGAAGATCTCGCAGCACGGCTCTTAAAAAGAATCCCCGCTCGTCAATACAATCAGAGACACACTAAATTGCATCACCTGCTTGATCTTTCCACTTCAAATAGGGAGGAACAAAGAATACGTATTAATGCACTTATAAATAAAGTTGTCATCAACACTCACGATATCACACTGTCATTGTCAGTCACGTCAATTGCACAAACATTATGTATTGAATGCAATGACAACCAAACATATGAATTCACTTATCGATTCGAACGGAATCGTTGGGGAAAAGAACAAAAATTCATCCTGGGAAATAAATGCAAAACTCATGATAATCAGGCCTCATTGAAATCATTACAGGAGGCAATCATAAAAGCATTCATATGGAATGAAGAACTACAATGCGGTAAAGCACCATCAATCAAAGCACTCGCAGAAAAAGAAAATGTCACCAGTGCTTATATAAGAAGAATCCTTCGTATGGCGTATCTTTCACCCGAGATACTTAATGATATTTGCAAGATGTCGAATACTGCAAAACTGACTCTTGAGAGCTTAAGAGGTGATTTACCACTGCATTGGGAATTACAAGACAAACAACTCGGAAGGTTTTGAATGACTGCATTCGGTACAAAAGCGGCCGTTAGCTCACATCCTTTATCCAGTAAGGAGCTTTTCGCTTAGTCCATTTTGCGAATTTCATTTTTTCACCCAAATAGAATTTTTGGTATGCACTAACAGCATCCCCCGGTACTTTAAATTTATCTAGCATTGCTTGAACAAACTCTGTTCTTCCCAATGATTCATACTTCGAATGTGTGATCTCTTTTAAAACATTAATAGATTTATGGTCGCCATCTTTCTCATACCGATATCTATACTCATCATTTAGAGCATAAGCTAATTTGGAAAGCCATAGAAAATTATCATATGACTCTTCGGTCCAGAGTACACAGGGATGTTTTATATGTGTAGATTTGTAAGGTGTATTAAATCCTTTCTTATTCAAAGCGGTACACATAGTTTGCACACTTTCCAATATCATTTTGACAACATGTTGATCACAATGATATCTAACACATTTTTTTATGTTTGTGTCGAGAATGAAAATATTCATTTACACAGTTTATTACGCTATTTGGCTTATGTCTGCTATGGATCGGAATCAGTCATTTACAGCCAAACTACAAAATTACGTCTGCTTTCGGCGCAATAGTGGTCATTCACACTAGATTTCCACACAAATCGCATTAGCCTGTTAACGCTTTAATATGATATCCATAAATATAAACATATAATTACGTATGATTAATAATATGAGATGGCAAAAGGGCCTTAATCAACCTGGTGTACTCGCAGCACTGGGGGCTGCTTTATTGTTTGGAGCAGGAACCCCACTTGCAAAGATTCTCTTAGATTCTGTAGACCCATGGTTTTTAGCGGGATTACTATATTTAGGGTCTGGAGTTGGACTGATACTTTATCGCCAATTAAAACATGCACCAGCTGTCCGTCTACTCAAGAATGAGATACCTTGGTTTGCTGGAGCAATCTTATCAGGAGGAATCATTGGCCCTGTATTGTTGATGATTGGGCTGACTGGTATGCCTGCATCAGGCGCATCTCTACTACTAAATTCTGAAAGTGTATTCACAGCTTTATTGGCATGGTTTGTTTTTAAAGAAAACTACGATCGTCGGATTGCGCTGGGTATGGTCGCTATAGTGTTGGGTGCTGTAGTACTCAGCACACCAGTAGGATCAAGTACAGTTGAACTTTGGCCATCGCTTGCGATTCTTGGTGCCTGCTTGGCATGGGGTATCGACAACAATTTAACAAGAAAAGTATCACTAATAGATGCTACTTGGATTGCATCAGTAAAAGGATGCGTGTCTGGCATTGTTAATCTAATTCTAGCTTTTACTTTAGGCGCATCAATACCAGAATTTTCAAGTGTTGTAAGCGCGATGATTGTAGGATTATTTGCATACGGTTTAAGCTTAACTCTTTTTGTAATAGGTCTACGCCAGCTTGGAACTGCACGAACTGGCGCTTATTTTTCAGTTGCACCATTCTTTGGTGCATTATTGGCATTGTTGATGGGAGAAACGATTACAATTCCATTGTTAATAGCTGGCACATTAATGGCACTGGGCACATGGTTACATTTAACTGAAAGTCATGAACATGAACATTTTCATGAGGAGCAAGAGCACAATCATGAACATATACATGACATTCACCATCAGCACTCACATGATTTCACTGTAGCCCCTGAGACAAAACATACTCATCAGCATCGACACAAACGACTATTCCACAAACATCCACACTTTCCGGATTCTCATCATCAACATAGACATTAAAATAGAGATATTTATAATTACAGGGCCCACATTAGCTCATTTCAATATACCCTCTACATGCTACAACCGCAGCGCAAATTGACAATGTGTTGCATCGATCGGTTGAGGTGGCAGTCGATAGCGGACATTAAGTTGAAGATTTAGTGCACGTTTGGAGACTATTTATTGGAGTAATAGTTAACTTCAAAAGGAACCGCGTTTTTGAGAAAGGAGACTTTTTGCAAATTTTGCTCTGAATACGCCAAATCCGGTTCTCTTACCGTGATTCGAACTGCGCAAAGCCTGCAGTAATAGGCTGTTTTTCAAGTATTTACGAAGTCTCCGGACAGAGACAGACTCGGTGGCGGAGAGAGAGGGATTCGAACCCTCGGTACCGATTAAAGTACACACGCTTTCCAAGCGAGCCCATTAAGCCACTCTGGCATCTCTCCGAATTGGATTTTACTTTTAAACTTTGTCTGCATCATTTCCTGAGGTGTATATAGTACCCGGAAACTGCATTACCTTTGAATCAATATCTGAGATTTTAGATACACCCTGCTTTTCCACTTCATCAATTCTTATGATTGAATGCATTGGAATATAGCATCTTTTCACTGAATCGAATTCAGCTTTAAGCTTTTCTTCACCAGGATCAACCACCACAGAATCACGATCACTAAAAGTGATCTGTTCTATTGTAACAAATCCGTACATATCAGATTGATACACCTCTCTGGCAAAGACTTCATATACTTTGCCTTGATTGTGGAATATCACTTTGAATATTTCTTCGCTTGCCATATTTAACTATTATCTTTCCTGTTAGTGTATCACTTGATGTTAAGCAATACCCGCCACCAGCATATTTCTACCAGCTACTTTTGCTTCGTACAATTTTTTATCAGCATCTACAATCAGTGTTTCTATATCCAGCGGTTCAGTTGGGCGTGCGGCAATTAATCCGAGGCTAATTGATACACGCACATCTGCATTATTCACTTTTATATTATGCGCAACCAGATTTTTTCTGATCATATCCAGCACTAAATAAGCGCTATCCAGGTCCGTATCCGGTAATAACACTAAAAATTCATCTCCTGCATATCTTCCCACAACATCAGACCGGCGCAATCGATTATTCAGATAGTCGGAGATATGTCGCAGCACGTAATCACCAACAACATGACCATTTTCGTCGTTGATTTGCTTAAAGTGATCCACATCGATCATTGCCAGACAAATACTTTCACTTCTGCGTATGGCCAGACTGATTTCTTCATTGGCACGCTCCAGGAAGGCATCCCTGTTTAAGGCACCTGTTAATGAGTCCATGATGATCAGGTGATTCGCGCGTCTAAATCTGAGTATTCTCTGTTTCAGTATTTGAAATTGTTCATCCGTTAACTCATGTCTGCTGATACAGTCATCCGCACCAGCACGCAGTGCATCCAATTTTGCCTGCTTGGAATCATCATCAAGCAAGAAAATGATAGGCATATTAAAATGGGATTCATGCAGGCGAATAATGCGTGTAGCATCTTTCCAGGAAGTATCATCATTATCGTAGGCAATTAAAATCAGATCTGGCTTGAAATTTACAAGCTCATCAACAATATTATCAATCGCGCCAATCATTCGGCATTTGATATTTTCACGCAACAATGCTTTTTCAATCGATGAAGTACGTTGCCGTTGCTTATCTATTAACAACACTCGACATGCATTACTCCCACGAGACTCCAGAACTACGTCTAGTGTCGAGCTGAAGTTATGGGCATTAATTGGAGTAGCAAAAAATGCTTCTGCCTCGAATTTTGCAGCCATCTTTCGTGTATCTACATCATCTCTACGCGAAATAACTACAAATGCAGGAGGTTGATTATCAATTGACTGAAATGTTTCCTTGGTATCCTTATTCAGCTTGATCTGGTTTGCATCACCTAAATCCAGCACCACAATAGAAGGAGCTACGGTTTTAGACATTGCCTGCGCACGATCTATAGTATTGAAGGCAATCACCGTAAAGCCGCGAGATTCGAGCAGATTAGACAATAATGATAGCTCAACAGAACGATGGCTTATTATAAAAATGACTAACTCCCGATGAGACAACTGAAGCACATCCAGCCGCGGGATATTATCTTCGTCATCTTCACTGAAGTTATAATTTAGCATCTCTGTCTCCAGCTTATCGACCAACTGCTGAACCAGATTGCCAATTTCCTTTTTCTCATTGTTCCAGGATGACTTCTCATCCAGCACTTTAACGATGTTACTCTCAACCTGTTTAGCCAACGCGTGAAGATCATTAAACTCATGTGATCCACTGGAACCTGCAATGTTGTGCACTTCTATTCTTAATTTAGCAAGTGATGCATGATAGCTATCAGTAGCATTTAACTCTGCCCAGCATTGCCTTAACTCTTGAATTTTTTCCGGGAACGACTCAACATATATTTCGCGTATCCGCTCGAACTTGTCTTTGTCTAACGGTTTTACTTCTTTCACGTTAGTTCCCTCATAGCCATGAAATACATTGTTAGCATCTATTATGAATAGGCTAGCGCATTAAGTTGGTGATTCGCTTTTTTCAAGGCGGTATCCGTGTTGATATATAGATGTCAACTTCCACCCGTTTTCCGCGCCAATGTTCAGCTTGCGGCGTAATCGACTGATATGAGTATCCACGGTGCGTGTGTTCACGTCTGCGCTTCTCCCCCAAACAGTTTCCAGTATGTAACCTCTGGACAATACTCGCCCCGCATTTCTAAACAAGAACAGTGTTAGCTCATATTCTTTACGCGTAATTTCAATATTTTCACCATTTAGCATGACTGTCTTTGAACTACGTTGCAATATATAAGGTGCGAATTCCAGTTCCTCATCATCGAGATTGACTGGTTGTGAACGTCGACTGATCGATTCGATTCGTGCCAGCATTTCTGCGCGTTTTACCGGCTTGGACATGTAGTCATCAGCCCCGCCTTGCAGCGCTTGCACGACGTCTTCTTCCTTGTCTTTTTGAGTAATAAAAAGCACAGGAATTCTCCAGTCCATAGACTCTCTTACCCACTTAAGCACTTCCAGGCCATTCATATCTGGTACAAGCCAGTCGAGAATCAGCAGGTCATAACTTTCCCGGACTAACGCCATAGTCATATCCTTGCCGGAACTGAAGACGACACACTTATGCCCTGCATCCTCTAGAGTTGCCTGCATTAATTCAGATTGATCTTTATCGTCTTCTAGTAACGCTATATGCATTATAAATTTAGTTAGTTGAACTCGTGATGACCACAAGATTTACTTCATGTTTGAAATAATGGCTTCACTAAATCCCATAGTGGTCACCAGGGTGGCCCCGGGCATTAGCTCTTCCAGTTTTTGCTCAATGTCTTTTACATTAGAAGGTGCTGCAGTTATTTTCGTCGACATTCCGGCCCGTGCTCGCGCCAGATCATAGGTTACCGTTTTTGCAGCAATTGCTCCACCAACACCTTTCAGAATAAGATCTGCGGCTTTCTCCCATCCCATATAGCGCAGCATCATTTCTGCTGACAGAATTATCGAGCCGGGATTAACGCGATTTTTGCCGGCATATTTAGGCGCAGTTCCATGAGTTGCTTCAAACACAGCAACGGAATCTGCAATATTTGCACCGGGCGCAATACCTATGCCCCCTACCTGTGCGGCCAACGCATCTGAAATATAGTCACCATTCAGATTCAAGGTGGCGATAACGTCGTAAATTTCAGGCTTCAAGAGTATTTGTTGCAGAAAGTTATCTGCAATAACGTCTTTTATGATAATTTTTCGCTGGGTTTTGGGGTTTATTAATTCACACCAGGGGCCGCCGTCAATTAGCGTTGCTCCAAACTCATTCTGCGCAAGGTCGTATCCCCAGTTAAGAAAGGCACCTTCTGTAAACTTCATAATATTGCCTTTGTGGACCAGCGTCACTGAGTTTCTATCATTATCGATTGCAAACTGTATTGCTTTGCGAATTAACCGTTCCGATCCCTGTTGTGAGACGGGTTTAATGCCGATACCTGACGAGTCCGGAAAGCGTATTTGATCAACATTCATTTCATTAATAAGAAAATTGATCACTTTTTGCACTTCTTCAGACTTGGCTGGCCATTCAATGCCTGCGTAAATGTCTTCAGTATTTTCACGAAATATCACCATATCCGTGGTCTCGGAGTCTTTCATCGGGGTGGGTGTGCCAGGGAAATAACGAATTGGCCTCACACAGGCATACAAATCCATTTGTTGACGAATTGCGACATTTAACGAACGCATTCCTTCACCAACAGGTGTTGCCAGGGGGCCTTTTATAGATACTACATAATCCTGCATCGCCTGCAGAGTTTCATTCGGCAGCCAGATATCGTCTCCATACAGTTTATTGGCTTTTTCTCCTGCATATATTTCCATCCATGAAATTGAGCGCTTGCCCTGATAGGCTGACTTGACCGCGTAATCTACAACCCGGTGCATGGCTGGCGTGACATCCACACCAATACCATCGCCTTCAATATAAGGAATAATGGGATTATCAGGAACCTGAAGAGAACCATCAGAGCGGATGGTAATTTTTTCGCCTTGTTGAGGTAATTTTATATGCTCAAACGTCTCTATACTCATGTTATGTCCCTGTGAAATAACCACATTATTAGCAATGTTAAACATTACTAATGCTATATAGGATTGTATACGAAAACGCGAATGCTAGCTGATTTCCGCACAGGACATGAGCAACATTCCCAAGCTTATAACATGCACAAATATGCCTAAAGGCATTAAAGTGAACATGTAATTCCAGTACAGTTCTTCTTCGGCAGGGATCTTCACGAGTACGTATACCAGCCAAGAATAGTTTACCGTGCGAGTCAGAGATTGAAGTTCACAAGCAAATATTTATAAGCAATAAAAAAAGCCGTTTGATTAAATCAAACGGCTTTTTGCTTTTGAAAAAAGATTATTAAAAAATATTAGAACTGGTTAGATGTATTTTTCTCACCGGCTGCTTTAAGCGCTTTCTCACCTGCAAAGTATTCTTTGTGGTCATCACCCATGTCAGAACCCGACATGTTCTGGTGTTTAACACAGGCAATACCTTGACGGATTTCTTTACGCTGCACACCTTCAACATAACCCAGCATAGCCTGGTCACCAAAGTATTCTTTAGCAAGATTATCAGTGGATAACGCAGCTGTATGGTAAGTTGGCAGTGTGATTAAGTGATGGAAAATACCTGCATCACGAGAGGAATCTGCCTGGAAGCTGCGGATTTTATCATCTGCAAGTGCAGCCAATTCAGTATCATCATATTTAACATTCATCAATTCAGCACGATCATAGCTGGATACATCTTTGCCTTCAGCTACCATTGCGTCATAAACCTGTTGACGGAAGTTTAATGTCCAGTTGAATGATGGGCTGTTGTTATAAACAAGTTTGGCATTCGGTATTTCTTTACGCACTTCATTCATCATGGCAGCAATGTCTTTAACGCTTGGTGTTGCTGTTTCAATCCAAAGCAAGTCCGCACCCGCTTTAATGGCTTCAATACAGTCAAATACACAACGCTCTGGACCCGTACCTTTACGAAATTCATATAAGCCTGATGGTAAACGCTTGGGACGAAGCAGCTTGCCGCCACGATTAATACATACATCGCCTTCAGCCATATCACCCACATTAACTTCTTCAACATCAAGGAAGGAATTATAGATATCACCTTGATCGCCCGGCTCATTGACCACTGCGATTTCTTTAGTCAGGCCAGCACCTTCAGAGTCGGTTCGTGCAACGATAATACCGTTATCAATACCTAGTTCCAGGAAGGCATAACGACATGCACGAATTTTAGCGTGAAAATCATCATGAGGAACTGTTACTTTTCCGTCCTGATGGCCACATTGCTTCTCATCGGCAACCTGGTTTTCGATTTGAAGTGCACAGGCACCCGCTTCGATCATTCTCTTAGCCAGCAGGTAAGTTGCTTCTTCATTACCAAATCCGGCATCAATGTCAGCAATAATTGGCACTACATGAGTCACGTGATTATCTATTTGATCCTGGATAGCCGCTTTTTCCTTAGCGCTTGATGCCGCGTCTAACTGGCGGAAAAGCCCACCTAATTCACGCGCATCAGCTTGACGTAAAAACGTATAAAGTTCTTCGATCAAAGCAGGTACTGAAGTTTTTTCATGCATGGACTGATCAGGCAGCGGACCAAACTCACTACGAAGTGCTGCCACCATCCATCCTGAGAGGTATAAGTAACGACGGTCTGTATTACCATTAAAATGTTTCTTGATAGAAATCATTTTCTGTTGCCCAATGAAACCATGCCAGCAACCTAGTGATTGAGTGTACTTAGAGCTGTCAGCGTCATAAGCTTCCATATCTCTGCGCATAATATCTGCTGTATATTGAGCAACATCCAGGCCTGTTTTGAATCTGTTCTGCGCTCGCATACGGGCCACTGATTCAGGGTTAATAGCGTCCCAGGAGCTACCTGCTTTTTCTTTAATTGCTCTAACCGCTTCAATAGCACTTTGATAATTTGACATGATCACACTCTCCAAAAGTTTTGAAATTTTTCATATGTTCCTGTGGGCTGTAGCACTAAGAATTGAATATGTATGTCTCTTGCAAGGACATTATAATAATCAGTGCATTCGCCCAAACAGCACCCTCGTCCCGGAGGATGCCAAAAAAAAGGTCCCGTATATTAGCAAATACTTTTAGATGAGTCTTGTGATATCTAACCCATATTCCTGGATTTATAATATGCCACTTGCCTGCTTGCTATTGCGCCCCTATCATTCGCACACCCAGCGTATTCATTATCAGCAGAATTAGCCTCTTCGGCATTCCTTGATAACTCAATAATTACTGAAATTACAAAGGCTTACAGAACATGTTTAAGACAGCAGATTTATGTGATGATCACTCGGATTCTTTATCAATCGCGCAACCTCTGTTTCAGGATTATGGGAAAAATATTTCGTTCAGCGGTGAAATCTCGACGGTGAAATGCTTTGAAGATAATTCCCTGGTAAGAAAACAGCTGGAACAGAGCGGAAATGGCCGCGTACTAGTCGTTGATGGCGGAGGTTCCACTCGCTGCGCAATGGTCGGAGATATCCTCGTTCAAATGGGCGCTGATAATGGCTGGAGCGGAATTATTGTCTATGGCTGCATTCGTGACTCAGGGGTGATTGCCACAATTGACCTCGGAGTTAAAGCAATGGGTACCATGCCGCTGAAGAGTGTAAAAAAAGGTGAAGGTGAAATTGATATTCCGGTTCACTTTGCTGATGTTGATTTTATTCCTGGTCAGTTTGCCTACGCCGATGAAGATGGCATTGTTTTATCGCCCGGCAAACTCGTATAGCCAGCAGACACATGATTAGCTGCGCACTGTGAGTAACTACGCCGAGTCACTGGCATTCGACATTCACTGTATTGATGTCGACTATATTCGTCCGCGTCTTGCCTGTAGTTATCTGGTTATTCATCAGGGAAAAGCCGCTTTTATTGATTGCGGCACCAGCCTGACTGTTCCGCGATTACTGTCTGCATTACAAAGCTGCGATCTTGACGTCACAGACGTCGAATATGTCATCCCTACCCATATTCATCTGGATCACGCTGGCGGTGCGGGCGTGCTGATGCAGAAGTTCCCAAATGCAAAACTGGTAGTACACCCCAAAGGTGCGCGACATATGGCAGATCCGCAACGCCTGATAGATAGCGTACGCCAGGTCTACGGCGATAAACTTTATGATTCCTTATATGGAGAAATCATCCCTGTTGATGAAGATCGGATAATTGCGGCAAACGATGCTGAACGCATCAACTTAAACGGCCGATCACTGATTGTCGCAGATACGCCTGGCCATGCGCGCCATCATTTCTGCCTGTACGATGAACTCAGTCACGGCTGGTTCACCGGCGATACATTCGGTTTGTCTTACCCGGAAATCATCATCGAGTCCGGACGTTATTTAATGCCAACCACAACACCTGTTCAGTTCGAACCTGATGCCTGGCAGGAATCCATAAAGCGTTTGTTAGAAAAAAATCCGCAACGCATGTACCTTACGCACTTTGGCATGATCGAAGATGTACAATTCTTTGCAGACAAACTCAGCAAGGACCTGATCAGTTATACCGACATTGCCTTGTCGGTTAAGACACAAACCCGGCGTGTTGAGGCACTGACAGAAAAACTGTTCACCCATACTCTAAATGAATTACACAAACTGGGTTGCACACAAGACGAAGGGTTAATCCGTAACCTTCTCAACACTGACATAACTCTCAATGCTCAGGGACTGGATGTCTGGCTACAGCGTCAGGAAAAGATGAACCAGTCTGGCTAGACCACTGTTTAAATAGATGCAATCTCATTATATCGGTACAATCGCACAATTGTGATTCACACTTCCAGTTAACTTCTCAGGCATATCACACATGTTAATCAAGGCCCTATTAAAAAAACCAATTATCACCCTAGTGTTTATTCTGGCTGTGGTCGCAGGGTTATCTGTCAATATTCAGTACATTAACATTGATGCATCACCAGACTCGTTATTGCTGGACAGTGATCCGGATCTGGAATTTTATCGTGAAGTACACAGAGAATATGGCTCTGATGAATACATTATTGTTGGCTTTCAGCCAAACACGGATTTATATCAGCAGGAAACGATCGACTTTATCCAGCAGTTAACAGAAGAACTAAAGACCGCTCCAGGCATTGCGGCTGTAAACAGTATTACCAACGTACCATTGCTACAGCAGCCACGTAACCAGGGCGAAGATGGTGTGAGCACATTCCAGAATTTAACCAATCCAAATGTTGATCTCTCTAGCGCCAAAAAAGAATTTGCTACCAGCCCAATTTATTCTTCAAATCTCGTCAGCCTTGATGCCAGGTCAACAGCAATCAAAGTTGATATACAAAAAAACCAGGAGCTGGTATCGCTCATCCAGAAAAAGTACATTTTACTGGACAGACTGGATGAATCGTCTCAACCGGCAGATCCGGAATTAACGAATCAACTAGATCATATTAATGCACAAATACCGGTGCAAAGAGCCATTATTAATGAACGCTATAAAAATGCACTAGAAGACATCCGGTCAACCTTAAGCAAACATAACAACCGGGGCCAGTTCTACCTGGCGGGCGCACCGCTGATTGCTAACGATATTAAAACCTTTATTAACAGCGATATTCGCATATTTGGCATCAGTATGATTGCCATCATGGTGCTTGTATTATTCCTGTTTTTCAGAAGAGTATCCTGGGTGCTATTATCTTTAGTGTGCGCATTCTTAAATGTCATTTTGGTTTCCGGCCTGATCGGTTTATTTGGTTTACAACTGACAATTATTTCTTCAAATTTCGTTGCGCTGTTAATAATATTTTCGATCACATTATCAATTCATGTGATCATCCGTTATCAGGAAGTATCAGAAAAAAACCCGAATGACCTGGACAACAACCTGAGCAACGCAGTCAGACAAATTGCCACGCCTTGTATTTATATGGTTGCTACTTCAGCTATTGCATTCATTTCATTAATTGTCAGCGATATACAACCAGTAATATTCTTCGGCCTGATTATGGTGATGGGTCTGTTATGTGCATTTTTGCTTACATTCACTGTGTTACCAATATTAATTCACCTCTTCAACCCCAAAGTGAATACCAGTCAAAATGGAAATTCTTCCACCTTGTTAAATGACATATTAAATACCATCAGGCAAAGCAGACCAGTAATGGCATCCTCTATCCTCCTGATATCAGCCATTAGCATTTATGGCATAACTCAAATTACTGTTGAAAACAGGTTTATAGATTACTTCAAAGCAGATACTGATTTATATCAGGGTCTGATATTCATCGATCAGGAGCTAGGTGGCACTGTTCCACTGGAATTATTACTGGAAGCACCGGAAGCGGTTGATGACGGCAGTGACACATTTGAAGAAGACGATGAATTTTCAGATTATCTGGATGAAGTAGAAGAAAGCTTCACACAACAAAGTTACTGGTATAACCGCCGCGGCATCAGCAAAGTGAGTGCAGTACATGACTATCTGGAAAGTCTGGATCAGGTTGGAAAAGTACTATCTATATCCAGTACTGAAAAAGTATTTCGCCAACTGGCCAAAGGAGAAGAACTTGAAGATTTTCATTTGGCATTAATCCACAAGAAGGTTCCCGAAAATATTAAAGATGTGCTCATAAACCCATACATCTCAACAGAGGGAAACCAGGCAAGGCTGGTTGCCAGAATCAAAGATTCTGATCATACACTTATACGGAACGATTTATTAAAGAAAATCGAAGCAGACATAAACGAGAATTTAATTTCCAATGGAGAAAGCATTCGTTTAAGCGGAATTAGCGTGCTATACAATAACGTACTACAGAGTTTATATCAGTCACAGATATTGACTCTTGGCACTGTATTTATATGCATTCTTATTATGCTGCTTATTTTATTCAGAAGCGCCACTTTAGCTCTCATTGGAACACTGCCTAATATATTTACTGCTTTCTTTATACTGGGTGCTATGGGTTTACTGGGTATACCACTAGATATCATGACGATCACTATTGCCGCCATCACCATTGGTATTGGTGTTGATTACGCTATTCACTACATACATCGTTTCAAAAAGGAAATCAGCCAGGGATCAGACTATCAGCAGGCCATAAGTACCGTACAGATGACGGTAGGCAAGGCGTTGTACTACACATCCATCACGGTAACACTGGGTTTTATCATTCTGGTTACTTCAAGCTTTAAGCCTTCTATCTACTTTGGATTGTTTACCAGTATAGCAATGATCGTTTCCCTGTTTGCTACCTTCACTATTATCCCTTTGCTGGTGAACTGGCTTAAGCCTGTTAAAACTGTTTAATACATCATTGTTGTTCGCAAGCATATTTTTCCTGCAGCAATTCTACTAACACATAGGTTGCTGTATGCTTTTTTGCAGCATCATTATTATCCACGTATGTGACATACTGCCTTGCGACATCATCAAGGTTTAACTTTTCCCTATCACACAACTGTCCTGACAGATCCATAAGTTCTATTCCTGATGCAACATAACCCGAGCATATTCCCGCCTCCAGTTGACTGACAGAATTCTCAAGCTCTATAAATTTCACATACTCGCGACAATACCCGGCCATTGTATCTGCCTGGTAAAACGATGAAAAACACGGCCATGCGAACATTGAAAGCGCGATAACTGAAAAGACTCTGAAAGGAAAACAATGACAAACAGCCATAATTCAACAACCCTCATTACTAATATTCAACCAACAGTATCAGAATATTGATTGTTCGGGAAATTCAGGTTTATTGTTTAATTACATTAGAGATGACAACATTGAATTCGTCATCTGAACGTTGCGTGTGCCTGTCTATACTAATGTTTACCGGATATCCGGACTCATGGTCATAAGTGACGGTAACTGATCCTGATTCATTATCAATAGCAGCCGATATTTCATCGAACCACTCTGTTATGGTTAACAGATTGTCTTCGACCTCATCAGGTACCTTGCGTGAATTATCCAGATAATGAGCTTCGGTTACTACATTATCAACCACATGCACCAACATCTCTTTTGTATAGTCAGGAGAGCAAAAGCACTGCTTTTTAATCTCATAACTATAACTGGAGGTGTTTTGCAAAGTCCATTGTTGTTGCATTTTCAACAACTGTTGTTTTATATCTTTATCACAGGCATAAGCCAATGTCGTCAAGCAGACTAGCCAAATACAAACCAGCTTAACAGCCATTTGACTTAAAACCTGTTTTCCTGACATGAATATATAAGCCTAACATCGTCAGCATAAATATTAACCCATGGCTACCACCACCCCCTTCTTCCTCAGCGATATTATTATTGCCATTTGTATTTGTATCAGGAGTTACAGGTGCTTCAGATTCGCTACACGTGAAATTGTTATTTTCTATACCACATGTGCTTTCAAGCACATTATTGGATGTTTTCACTTCCTGAATGTCGGCAGTGTCTTCGCTTATATTCTGGGATAAATTTATATTTTCTGTATTTGCATTTACTCTTACACTTGCCAATACTTGAAATGATGTTGGCGGATTATCTACCGCACATGTGTAAGCACCTCCACCACCATCAATAGCGCAGTTAACTCCATTCGCTGTGACAGCAATCAATATACCCTGAGTAGCATTTATGGTTCCACTTAGCGTTACTCTGTCCACGGCCTTGTAGCCATTCTGTATTGTCGCAGTGTATGCCGACGTAAACTCCAGATTGGCATTTAACACTCCGCTATTTCCTGGATTTTCACTGATTGATACATCTGTTGGAAAATCCATGCACAACTCAGGGGCGACAAGATTTGAAAGTGTTGCTTCAATATCATCAGCACTGCATTGTGAAAACATCGTCAAGTCAGAGCCCGGACCGATACTTGGTGACATTATGAATGCCGAAGCCGGACATAAAACGTTTGCTCCGGGACCATCGTGATCAGAACCCAAATTATGAGCAAGTTCATGTGCCACCACCACAGCTGTTATTGGTATATTGTAAGTTGCAGGATTGGCGGGATTATCAAAAAATATACTTGATGTACCTGTACTAAAGCCATTTGCCTGGCAAACACTGCCAAGATACGCGACACCTAATGTACCCCCCTCAAAGTCACGTCCAGTGACGACATGCGTTAGAGCACTATTATTGGTAATAAATGGAATTTGGGCGTTGTTTTTCTTGGCTTCAATATCATCAAGCAATACACCGGCATTCAATACCGGACTTGCGACGATACTGGTGTTGAATAAATCATTTGACAGCATTTCTACAGTAATGGCATCAATCGAAATTTTCAGATCATTGATGTAATGTCCATCAACAATATTCAGTATCGACATGGCCTGGGCTGTTGCCTGTGCACCAAATACAGATTGAAACGCCTGATCAAATGCTATTTCAACCTCAGCGATAACACAGATACCATTCACTTCCTGACTGCAAAATTCTGCAAATGTCGCTGACAATGGTGTTGGCGCAGAACCCGCATCAGCAGAACTTTTAGTAGCGGCCAATTGCGCCACATGATCTAGCATTGTATCTGTGCCATCACCACGTCCGCAGGTGCCCTGTAGACCATCGACTTCAGTAACAGGCATTGAGTCCATAATAGAACCTGTTGCGGCTGCAGCGCCCGCTGGCATGCCAGAGCCGGCATGCTGAATGATGTGCATGGCGTTATGAACAGACACAACGCCTTGCCAGTAACCATCCAGAAAGGAAACTCTCACCCAACTGCCTTCTTCGCCCTCCAGCACTCCAATATAGTGCTCACCTAGCATATCTTCAGCCACACCATTTACTTTTGATGCAAGATGCGTGTTTTCAGTCACAACTGCCTTATAGTTCAAACCCTGAATATCGACCTGAAATTGTCGTTGTTGATCCGCAAAAAGTAATTGAGAAAATAGAAAAGTCAGCGTGAAAAGTGAAGCACGAGCGATGCACATAATTGGCAGGATCCTTAGAAAACGATTAGTGACTGTGCTTAGTATTTACACCCAGTCCGGCAATGTGATGAGCATCTAATATTTGGCAGAAAATATAACGTAATGAAGACGAAAGGTAGAAAACAAGAGATCAGCTGCATCAATGAAATCAGTTTAAATGCGCTAAATACCTCGTTTATTCAATACAATAAACGATCATCATGACTAACATTAATCATAAACCGCTACTTTTACTGGCATTAATATGCTTTTCAGTGATGCTATTGCCACAGCCTGCCCGAGAGTTAATGTATCTGCATATTGATTCTTTCAAACAGGGCCAGTACTGGCGCTTCTTCACTGGTCATTTTATTCATTATTCGTGGATACATTGCATAAGCAATGTGGTCGGACTGCTACTACTCAGTGGGATTTTCCATCATACAAAACAAGCCACTAACTGGATCGTTGTGGTACCAATAACAATAGTAGTCATTAGCACCTGCTTAATCCTGTTTAGCAATCAGCTTGAATGGTATGTGGGGTTCTCGGGCGTATTAACCGGCATGTACGCTTATGCGTCAATTAAAACATTCAAGGAAAACGCCGGCGTATCAGCAATGTTATTCATTGCACTATTTACGTATGTGGCAATACAGACACTAGAGGGAGAGCTTGTTAGCTCTATGTTGATGTCGGACCTGAAGACATCTTCATATGCACACGCATACGGCTTGATAGCAGGAGGTTTATACGCAGTGATCGAGAAATTTTATTTGGCGATATATCGAAAAGAAAACTACTAATTTCAATTCACCACTGAATCATATTTACACAGATATCATTCAGCAAGTTTTATGTCATTAAACCATGCAAGGTCTTCTTCGATGATAGTACTTAACATTATCGAAACTCACGTCTTCAGCACTTCCACCCATATACATTTCTTTCACACTATCTGATTCTGAAAGTTCTTTTGCAGTCCCTTTCAACACTACGCGACCGTTTTCAATGATATAGCCAATCTTGGCATATTTAAGTGCGATATTAGCGTTTTGTTCAGAGACTAAAAAGCTGACGCCATCTTGTTCATTAAGCGTTTTTACTATTTCGAAGATTTCTTCAATTAACTGTGGAGCTAGTCCCATTGAGGGTTCATCAAGCAGAATCAGGTTTGGTTTAGCCATCATTGCCCGTCCCATAGCAACCATTTGTTGCTCACCACCTGAACATAAGCCACCTAAATTCTTTCGACGGTCCCGGATACGCTTGAATCGTTCGTAGACATATTCCAGATCCTGTTTAACAGAAGCACTATCTGCATTTCTGATAAATGATCCAGTCAATAAATTTTCTTCTACTGTTAGGTGACCAAATATATGTCTGCCTTCCAGTACTTGCACAACCCCGGCCTTCACCATGTCATAGGGAGACATCGTCTTGATATCAACGCCGTTATATTCAATAGAACCTTTACTTACTTCTCCGCGCTCCGCTTCAAGGAGTCTTGAAACTGCTTTACAGGTCGTAGTCTTACCTGAGCCATTAGCGCCTAGCAGTGAAACAATGTCACCTTTCTGTACTTCAATTGATACACCATGTAACGCCGAGATCACTCGCGAATATAGAACTTCAATATTTTTAATCGATAATATGGGTGTTTCAGTACTCATTGTCTCGCCTTATTTATGTCTTCAATTAACCTACCGGGCCATTATAGACCCGGTAGGGAAATATACTCTTACGACTAGATTCCGAAATTAAAGATCGAAGTCATCATCGTTGTTGTTAGCATCACAAGGGCGTCTCTTGATGCCGTTGTCTGCTGCGTACTTCTCTGCACCTGCGTCAATGATCGCCTGTGACAATGGTACGTCACCTTCAATCCAGTCTGACACAATGTTCCACTGGCGTGCACTCGCATCCCATTGCTG
>Ga0114916_1000107_pt1 | contig 65773 bp, 62 predicted proteins | sample MalvirAntarct_66_FD_83501 | JGI IMG/M metagenome (GOLD analysis project Ga0114916, IMG submission 83501) | Marine viral communities from the Global Malaspina Expedition - Malaspina viral metaG Antarct_66 | ecosystem: Environmental > Aquatic > Marine > Oceanic | place: West Anvers Island... | reverse complement strand
TTGTAACACTTGTGATAATACGTTTATTAAACAAAATTTAACCCATGTTGAGTTTGTGCGCGATCAGAAGTTTGCGGATGTTCATCTATTCTTTACCCGCCAAACCAATGGCAGTGGTGGTAGTGAATATGTGATTAATTTTATAGGCCAAAGGAGCTATAAAGATCTTCAGGAGCAGGTCATCTTTTCTACCGATTCCGATATGACCGACGACATTATCAGAAATAAAATATTAAAATTCATAAGTTTAGGATTGGTGAGGTATTGGATGAAAAAAGGAGATACAGAACATCTTTCAATTACCATCAAAAAACCTCAAGAAAATGAAGTGACAAATGACAGCATTAAAGATCCCTGGGATTACTGGGTTTTTGGAGCGGACATTTTTGGTTATTTTAGTGGTGAAGAATCGAGCACATTTAGCAGTTTTAGTGTTAATGCTACTTCAAAACGTGTTACCGAAGCAAATAAGTTTTCATTTAGGGCCGGTTTTAGCGAGAATCAATCCACCTTTAGTTATGATGGCACTGACATCATTTCTAAGCGAAATTCCAAATATTTGTACGTTAGTGATATCATAAGTATCAGCGACCATTGGTCAGCGGGGGCGTTTGCCAATTTAGGATCCTCGATGTATAGCAATAAGGAGTTTTACTGGGAGTTTAAGCCTGCCATAGAATACAATTTTTTCAACTATTCAGTTTCTGCAAAAAAACAACTAGCCTTAACCTATTCTAATGGCATCGTCTACAACAACTATATTCAGCGATCAGTTTATGCCAAAGAAAATGAATACCTGTGGGAACATGAGTTAAAACTAGGAGGAAGTGTCAACCAAAAATGGGGTAACATTTATGGCGAAGCCTCCTTTGAACAATATATGCACGACACAAGTCTCAATTCGTTGACCTTTTATTTAGGCACGAGTATCCGATTATTTAAGGGTTTTAATTTAAATCTTAGCGGCAATTACGGCATTACCCGAAATCAGATCAATCTGCCCGCTGGAGACGTATCCTTGGAAGAATTGCTGTTACAACAACAGCAATTGCAATCAGGGTATAATTATTATTTCAATATAGGGTTGAGTTATTCCTTTGGATCTATTTATAATACCATTGTAAATCCACGTTTTAATTTTTAATTAAAATGATTCCAAATAAGTAGAAATAGTTCTATTTTTTGGCTTTCAAACGATTGAAGTGTATCTTTGCCTAACATTAAACTAACCTTCAAAAGATGAGCGGAATTTTAAATTCTTCAATTGGAAGAAAGTTTGCCATGGCGCTTTCGGCATTCTTCCTCATGATTTTCTTAGTACAACATTTTGCAATTAATATCCTATCGGTCTTCAGTGCTGACACATTTAATGAGGCGTCTCATTTTATGGGAACCTTTTGGGTAGTGCAATATATTTTCCAACCCATTTTAATTTTGGGTGTCATTTTTCACTTTGTGATGGGTATGATTTTGGAAATCAGAAACAGAAATGCACGAAAAATTGCCTACGTTAAAAACAACGGCAACGCCAATTCTACTTGGATGAGTAGAAACATGATTTGGACCGGTGGCGCAATTTTATTGTTCCTGGGACTGCATTTTTACGATTTCTGGTTACCGGAGATCAACACCAAATTCATTGAAGGCGATATGTCTGGAATGATTGATGGCGAATACCGCTATTTTGAAGAATTGCAGCACAAATTTGTAGATGTATGGCGCGTGGCGCTTTACTGTCTGGCATTTGTCTTTTTAGCATTACACTTATTACACGGGTTCAGTTCCGCATTTCAATCGGTAGGAGCCAACAATAAATATACAAGAGGATTAAGAGGGTTTGGTAAGGCGTATGCAATCATTATCCCATTAGGATTTATTTTCATCGCACTTTATCATCATTTTAATTACTAAAAAATATCTAATATGGCTTTAGATTCAAAAATACCTGAAGGCCCACTGGCGGATAAGTGGACCAACTATAAAAACAATATTGACCTTGTCAACCCTGCTAACAAACGTAACATTGATGTTATCGTTATTGGTACAGGATTGGCTGGAGGTTCTGCCGCTGCAACTTTAGCCGAATTAGGCTATAACGTAAAAGCATTTTGCTTCCAAGATTCACCTCGTCGTGCCCACTCTATTGCGGCACAAGGGGGAATTAATGCTGCCAAAAACTATCAGGGCGATGGGGATTCTACCTACCGTTTATTCTATGATACTGTGAAAGGTGGCGATTACCGTTCTCGTGAAGCTAACGTATACCGTTTGGCTGAAGTTTCAGCAAACATCATTGACCAGTGTGTGGCGCAAGGTGTTCCTTTTGCACGTGAGTACGGTGGACTATTAGATAACCGTTCGTTTGGCGGGGTGCTGGTCTCAAGAACATTTTATGCTGCCGGACAAACAGGACAACAATTATTATTAGGCGCTTATTCCGCCATGAACCGTCAAATTGGTCGTGGTAAAATCCAAATGTACAACCGTCACGAAATGTTAGACGTTGTTGTAGTTGGAGGAAAAGCTAGAGGTATTATCGCAAGAAACTTGGTAACTGGAGAAATTGAGCGCCATTCAGCCCATGCTGTGGTATTAGGAACTGGAGGTTACGGAAACGTATTCTTTTTGTCTACCAACGCGATGGGAAGTAACGTAACTGCAGCTTGGAAAGCACACAAACGTGGTGCCTTTTTTGCCAACCCATGTTACACGCAAATTCACCCCACCTGTATTCCAGTTTCTGGAGACCATCAATCTAAATTGACTTTGATGTCTGAATCACTTCGTAATGACGGACGTATTTGGGTGCCAAAAAACATGGATGATGTGTTGGCCATTAGAGAAGGAAAATTAAAAGCGACTGCGATTCCTGAAGAAAATAGAGATTATTACTTAGAGCGTCGTTACCCAGCGTTCGGGAACTTAGTACCTCGTGATGTCGCCTCTCGTGCCGCAAAAGAACGTTGCGATGCAGGCTATGGTGTTAATAAAACCGGTGAAGCCGTGTATTTGGATTTCGCGTCTGCCATTCAACGTTACGGAAAGGAACGTGCGCACGTGAGAGGTTTAAATGAAGATGATGCTGTTTTAGTGAAACGATTGGGGCAGGAAGTTATCAGAGAAAAATATGGTAACCTATTCCAGATGTACGAAAAAATCGTAGATCAAAACCCGTATGAAATGCCAATGATGATTTATCCTGCGGTGCATTATACCATGGGTGGACTTTGGGTAGATTACAACTTGATGACCAACGTGCCAGGATTATATTGTATTGGAGAAGCCAACTTTTCTGACCATGGTGCCAACCGTCTTGGTGCTTCGGCATTGATGCAAGGTTTAGCCGATGGCTACTTCGTATTGCCATATACTATAGGCGATTATTTATCAAAGGATATCCGTACAGGAAAAATCCCTACCAATTCACCAGAATTTGATCAAGCAGAGAAAAACGTTAAAGACAATTTAGACCACTTAATCAATAATAAAGGCACGCATTCTGTAGACCATTTCCATAAACGACTTGGAAAAATTATGTGGAACAAATGTGGAATGGCTCGTAATGCCCAAGGCTTACAAGAGGCTATTGTGGAGATTGCGGAACTTCGTAAGGAATTCTGGAAGGATGTTAGAGTACCAGGAACGCAAAACGAATTTAATGAGGAATTGGCAAAAGCAATGCGCGTAGCTGATTACCTTGAATTAGGGGAGCTGTTTGCTAAAGATGCCTTACAAAGAGAAGAATCTGCTGGTGGTCACTTTAGAGAAGAATACCAGACTGAAGAAGGTGAAGCCTTAAGACGTCCGGAATTTCAATATGTTGCGGCATGGGAATTTCAGGGAGAACCTAAAGATGCAATCCTTCATAAAGAAGAATTGGAGTACGAGAATATTGAAGTGAAAGAGAGAAGTTATAAATAAATTATTGAGAGATTGAGTTATTAAGGTCATGACATGGACAATTATAGATCTTTTGAAGAACTAGCGTGCTGGAAAGAAGCGCGAAGTCTAAGACTATTTGTTAGTAATGCAGTCATCTCAAAATTACCAAGTTCTGAAAAGTACGTATTAATTGATCAAATAAGGCGATCATCGCGTTCAATTGGAAACAATATCGCTGAAGGTTATGGTAGATTTCATTATCAGGAAAACATACAATTTTGCAGAATTGCACGAGGTTCATTATTTGAAACTTTAGACCATGGCATTGTAGCTTTCGATGAAAATTACATTTCCATAAATACTTTAAACGATTTACGGACCATTCACAGTAAAACACTTTTGATACTTAATGGCTACATTAAATATCTTAAGACACAAAAAGAAAAATAGACAATTGAATTTTGAGTTACCTAATAACACAATCTCTCAATTACTTAATAACTTAATATTGAAGGCATGAAGCTAACATTAAAAATATGGCGTCAAAAAAACGCTGACACCAAAGGAAAGCTAGTAGATTACCAAATTGATGGTATTGAGGGCGATATGTCTTTCCTAGAAATGTTGGACGTTTTAAATGAACAACTCATCAATAAAGGCGAAGAACCAGTAGCATTTGATCATGATTGTCGCGAAGGTATCTGCGGTACGTGCTCTTTGTACATTAATGGAGAAGCTCATGGACCCGATCGTTTAATTACTACTTGTCAATTACATATGCGTATGTTTAATGACGGTGATACCATACACATTGAACCATTTAGGGCTACTGCATTCCCTGTCATTAAAGATTTGGTTGTAGATCGTACCTCATTTGACCGTATTCAGCATGCGGGTGGTTTTATTTCTGTCAATACTTCTGGGAATACCATTGATGCCAATGCCATTCCGGTAAATAAACACGATGCGGACACGGCGTTCGAATCTGCTACCTGTATTGGTTGTGGTGCCTGTGTAGCGAGTTGTGTAAATTCTTCCGCCATGTTATTTGTCGGTGCTAAAGTATCTCAGTTCGCATTATTGCCACAAGGAAAAATTGAGGCTACTGAACGTGTTTTAAACATGGTAAAACAAATGGACGAAGAAGGTTTTGGTAACTGTACCAATACGGGCGCTTGTGAAGTAGAATGTCCTAAAGGCATCTCCCTTGAAAATATTGCCCGACTAAATCGCGAATATTTAGCGGCAAGCTTAAAAGGATAATCTTAGAGTCAACTTCCCCCTTTGGAAGTCATTAATATCAACCAAAATCCCAATGTTTTATTGGGATTTTTTGTTTCTTTATATTTTAAACCCCATACTTTATGAAGCACTTATTGTGGCTTACACTTTTTGCAGTCCTTAGTCTTACGCTCGGATCCTGCGCACCGAAACCCGATCAACAAACCGCAATTCAGGAACGCTATCTTTTTAGTCCGGACAGTTTATTAGTGCACATTAAAACATTATCGTCTGATGCCTTTGAAGGCCGCCGCACAGGGACGCTTGGTGCCGAGAAAGCCATGAATTACATCATCGAAAAATATTCGCGATTACAGGTGCTTCCCTTTACGGCAGACTATCAGCAGCCGTTTTCCTTTACGGGACGGGGCAAAGCTTATGGTGGGGTCAATATTTTAGGACTCATAAAAGGCACGCAACATCCTGATGACTATATTGTGATCAGCGCGCATTATGACCATGAGGGCATTAAAAATAATCAGATTTATAATGGCGCAGATGATGATGCTTCGGGCACAGCCGCCCTCTTTGCGTTTGCTGAGTATTTTGAAAAGCATCCACCCAAGCATTCGGTTATTTTGGCTGCTTTTGATGCCGAAGAATTAGGACTGGCAGGATCACATCATTTTGTGGCCAATTCGATTGTGCCCTTAAACCATATCAAACTTAACATCAATATGGATATGATCAGCAGGAGCGATACCAATGAGCTTTATGCCGTTGGAACCGCCTATAATGACACCTTAAAACAAGTTATCTCCAACTATAAAAACCCAGAAGATTTTACACTTTTGATGGGTCACGATGGTAAGGATGGCTTGCAGAACTGGACCATGTCTTCTGACCACGCGCCGTTTCATAAAAAAGATATTCCCTTTTTATATTTTGGAGTCGCAGATCATAAAGACTACCATCAGCCTACTGACGATTACGAAAATATCCATCCTGAATTTTATAAAAAAGCGGTAAAAACCGTAATTTCAATTTTCAGTACCCTAGACGCCATGCGCTTTTAGATAAACCTTGACACCTATGGATCACCCCACCACCTATTACCAACAAAACATAGAGCGCTATCAATCCGAGGCGAACGCGCTGTATAAAAAAATGACACTTTTGAGTACCTTACGTATTTCAGTGTTTATTCTCACTGCAGTGGGCCTCTACTTTGCAGTTCCCAATTGGCAATTGGCCGCAGGGATTGCCATTCTGGGGATTCTCGTATTTGTAGGCCTGCTCTCTAAGTATACAGACTTTAAAGGGCAAAGAGCGCTTAAAAAAGCGTTGATAGACATTAACGAAACGGAATTAGCCATTGGTGCTGGCAATTTTCATGATCGAAATGAAGGTTTGGCATTTCAAGACCCTTTACATTTCTATAGTTTGGATATCGATTTATTTGGACGAGGCTCCTTTTTTCAATACCTGAATAGAACCGTTATAAACGAAGGCACCCAACAATTGGCTGCAGAGTTGAAAGCAAACGCGGTAGATGACATTCTACTGCGTCAGGAAGCCATTAAAGAACTCGCCTCAAAACCGGAATGGCGCCAATTATATTCTGCCATCGCAAGTCTGATAAAAGTAGAAACTCCTGCCCATTCAATTATCAGTTGGTTAAAGGAACACAAAACGTTCATACCAAAAATCATGAAATGGTTGCCTTGGGCATTTCTTGCAGGCACTGTGGTCATATTCGCGTTATTCTTTTTAAAGATTTTGAGTGCTGGATTTTTGGGTTATTGGCTATTCGTAGGTTTAGGGATTACCGGTGTGTATTTTAAAAAAATCAACGACTTCGCTTTTCATACGGACAAAGTAAAAGATACCTTTAAACAGTATGCCCTTCTCCTAAAACAGATTGAGAATGAAACCTTCACTTCGGAGTTACTGATTGCCAAGCAGAAACAAATTCAGTCAGCATCTGAACAGGCGTCCCTAATTTTTAACAAATTCAGCCAAGCTTTAGATGCCTTAGATAATAGAAACAACCTGATTTCCAGTGTTTTTGGAAACGGATATTTCCTGACGGATTTGAAAAACAGCTACAGAGTAGAGCAATGGCTAAATAGTTATAAAAATAAAGTAGAAGATTGGTTTGAAGTGGTCTCCTTTTTTGATGCCTATAACAGTTTAGCTAATTATGCTTTTAATCACCCGCATTACGTTTTTCCTACAATTTCTTCTGACCGAAATGTGATCAATGCAGTTGATTTAGGGCATCCGTTATTAAAAACTGAGAAGCGTGTGGACAATGACTTAAAGATAGAGAACGAACAGTTTTTTATTGTCACGGGCGCGAATATGGCAGGTAAAAGCACCTTTTTGAGAACCGTTTCCCTACATATTGTGATGGCCAACGTTGGCTTGCCCGTATGTGCTAAGTCGAGCCACTATCATCCTGTAAAACTTATTACGAGCATGCGTACCAGCGATTCCTTAACCGATGATAGCTCCTACTTCTTTTCGGAATTAACCCGTTTAAAATTCATTGTAGACGCCATTCAAAAAGAGCCGTACTTTATCATCTTAGATGAAATATTAAAAGGTACCAACAGCATTGACAAAGCCATAGGATCGCGTAAGTTTGTAGAAAAACTGGTGGCATCTGACGCGACGGGAATTATCGCCACGCACGATTTAAGCTTATGCGAAATAGAACAAGAACTTGAAGAGGTAAAGAATTATTATTTTGATGCGGAAATTATTGATGATGAACTGTACTTTGACTACACCTTTAAAACAGGCATTTGCAAGAATATGAACGCGAGTTTCTTGTTAAAGAAGATGCAGATCGTATAACTACAAAAGACCTTACAAGTTTTAAATTCTGTGAGGCCTCATCTGAAACTAAAAAACCCTTTCTGCAAACAGAAAGGGTTTTTTGAAATCTAAAAGAATCTGCGAAAATTAAACCTCAAACGGTTCAATCGACACATAAGACTTGTTGTCTTTCTTTTTTGTAAACTTGACTAGACCATCAACTTGTGCATGCAAAGTGTGATCTTTTCCACCATACACATTTTCACCTGGGTGATGTGTATTGCCTCTTTGTCTTACGATGATATTTCCAGCAATAGCAGCTTGACCACCAAAAATCTTCACACCTAAGCGTTTCGATTCTGAGTCTCTACCGTTTTTAGAACTACCAACTCCTTTTTTATGAGCCATTGTCTTAAGGTTTTAATTTGTTATACTTAATGGGTTGAATTATTTTTCAACGCCACCATCTAATTTTTCTTGATAAACTTGTAACTCATCCCATTTACCGTCAGCAGCTAATTTTGCTTGCTTTGGCCAAGTGTCCGTTACAATATGAGCCAATCTTGAACTTGCTTCAGTCAAAATTTCATTGATAGCTTCTGGTTTCATGTCAGCTAATTTCGCAAAGGTATCAACACCTGCTGCAACTAGTGCGTCAGCGGCTTTAGGTCCAGCTCCTTCGATTTTTTTCAAATCGTCAGCTTTTCCAGTTGATTTTTTTGCTGCTGCTTTTGGGGCAGCTTTTTCAGCTTTCGCTTCTTTTACCGGCTTCGCTTTTTCAGTTTTCTCAGCTTTTTTAGCTCCTGAAGCAACAATGCTTTCAATAACGATTTCAGTAAGAGCTTGACGATGACCGTTTTTCACACGGTAACCTTTACGTCTTTTCTTCTTGAAAACGATAACTTTATCACCTTTAAGGTGACTTAAGACTTTTGCTCCTACAAGAGCTCCGTCTATAGCTGGGGCGCCTAAAGTAATAATATCACCATCACCAATCAAAAGAATATTATCGAAAGACACTGTCTTTCCTTCTTCTGTTGCTAAACGGTGAACAAACACTTTCTGGTCTTTTTCAACTTTGAATTGTTGCCCTGCTATCTCTACAATTGCGTACATAGCGTAACGTTTAAATTAGTTAATTTTTGTTATAAAATGGGTGCAAATATACACCTAATTAATTAAACTACAAACGTTTTTAAGTGCCAGAAGCAAATAAAATCTATAAAAAATTCTGTGTTGAAAATTATGAATCGATTAAGATCATAAATAATGCCCGAAAATTTTTAAAACCTCAGCACTCAATTCAGTTACGAAATTGACTTTTGTGCTCTTAATTGTGCCATTGTTATTTACTCTGCGATCTAGGATATAATGATTAATGGTCAATTTAATGATCATACAATTTGAACTGATTGGCATGTAGACCTGAAAAATTAAGGTTTTTGTCGTGGTTTATGATCTATCAAATCTTCCTGTTGGCCAACGTGCTGGCTTTTTTTAAATATTTGCATAAACATTAAAGTCAAAACCGCGGTAGAGGCTAAACCTTCCATCAATACAATTAAAATAAGAATACCGGCGCCTTGATTAGTATTATCGAACCAAGTTCTCAGGATTGTATTGGGAAATTCAGTATCCAAATGAAACATATAAATGGCCATAAACACCACGAAAAAGCCTGTGGCTATAAACCCGGTCAATAAACCGGTTTTAAAACCGTCAACATAAGTGAAGTCTGAATTAAATTTGAACTTATAGTTTTTAATGGCAAAATAGATCCCAGCGGCCATAAAAAGTCCATTGGCCATCCGTAACCATGGGTTATTGTGTAAATCAAATAATCTTAGAATAAGGAAGTACGCAATTAAACTTGCCGCAACGAATAAGCCATATTTTAAGGAGACTGATAAAGATCTATTCATGGATATTCCATTTAAAACTTATGAATCTTAAAATTCGTAAAAAAATCGTTATAAACACAATTTTTAAGAGTAATTTTCAATCTTAAGCACCCAATTGACATCATCAATTCATATTTTTGAGCAATAGTGTAACAAAACTGAGTAAGATGCTACTTACATTATACATTAATTAATATTAAAAAGAAAACAATGAAAAAACGTTTATTCGCTTTGGCCTCTTTGCTGTTTTTTGGCGGACTCGCCAATGCTCAACAGGTCGAATTTGAGGAGTTTGATTTAGACAACGGTCTGCACGTGATCCTTCATCAAGACAATTCCGCACCCGTAGTTATTACCTCTGTGATGTATGATGTAGGTGGAAAGGATTTTGAGCCCAACCGTACTGGTTTTGCGCATTTCTTTGAGCATTTGTTATTTGAAGGCACTCAAAATATTGCCCGAGGCGAATGGTTTAACGTTGTGTCTTCTAACGGAGGCACCAATAATGCCAATACATCTCTAGACCGAACGTATTATTACGAAGTCTTTCCATCAAACAATTTAGAATTAGGATTATGGATGGAATCTGAGCGTTTAATGCACCCGATCATTAATCAAATTGGTGTAGACACCCAAAATGAAGTAGTTAAGGAAGAGAAACGCTTGCGCTATGACAATGCGCCCTACGGTGGATTCTTAGGTGCTATTGGCGAAAACTTATTTTCGGTGCATCCTTATAAAGAAAAAAACATTGGAGAAATGGATGATTTGGATGCCGCTACCTTAGAGGAGTTCCAAGCGTATTTCAAAAAATATTATGTGCCAAACAATGCCGTATTAGTGGTTGCTGGTGATATTGATAAAATCAAAACCAAAAAAATGGTCAAAGACTATTTTGGTGCCATCCCAAGAGGTGCTGATGTGGTTAGAAATTTTGCTAAAGAAACCCCAATTACGACAACCATTAAAGCAACGGCTTACGACAACAATATTCAAATTCCTGCAGTTATTGCTGCCTACCGTACCCCAGGATTTAAGGAACGTGAGTCTTATATCTTAGATATGGTCTCTAGCTATTTAAGTGGTGGAAAGAGCTCAGTACTTTACAAAAAGTTAGTCGACGAGAAAAAGATGGCGCTTCAAGCACAAGCCATCAACATCGGGCAAATGGACTATAGCGTGTTTGCTATTTTAGCCTTGCCTTTAGGTGATGTGTCTTTAGATACCTTACTAAGTGAAATGGATGAAGAAATTGCCAAATTGCAAACGGAATTGATTTCAGAACGGGATTACCAAAAACTGAAAAATCAATTTGAAAACCGTTATGTCAATTCCAATTCAAGCGTGGAAGGGATTGCTGAAAACTTAGCGACAAACTACTTATTAAAAGGTGATGTCAACCTAATCAATAGCGAAATTGAAATCTACCGTTCCATCACGAGAGAAGAAATCAGAGACGTTGCTAAAAAATATTTAAGTCCTAACCAACGTGTAGAACTTGATTATCTTCCAAAAAAGGATGACCAATAATTAAAACTTAATAAACATTGAATCATATGAAAACTTATATATCAGCGTTCTTAATGGTGTTTTTTATGGCTTTTTCTGTACATGCACAAATTGACCGTTCAAAACAACCGCAACCTGGACCTGCTCCAAAAATCGATTTAAAATCGCCACAAGAATTTACCCTTAAAAACGGGATGAAAGTGATGGTTGTAGAAAATCATAAATTACCGAGAGTATCCTTTAGCTTAACTATTGATAACAAACCAGAAACTGAAGGCGCAAAAGCTGGCGTTTCTAGTTTAGTTGGAAGCATGATGGGCAACGGGACGACCTCCATCTCTAAAGAAAAATTTAATGAAGAAATAGATTTCTTAGGAGCTCGATTGAGCTTTAATTCTTCTGGCGCTTATGCCAGTGCACTTTCCCAATATTCAGATCGTATCTTAGAACTGATGGCAGATGCTGCCATGCACCCATTATTGGTGGAAGAGGAATTTAAAAAGGAAAAAGAAAGACTTATTGAAGGATTAAAATCTCAGGAAAAAAGTGTGGATGCCGTTGCAGCACGTGTAGGCAACGCATTATCTTACGGTGTCAACCATCCGTACGGCGAATTTATCACTACGGAATCGGTTAACAATATCACGTTTGAGGACATCAGCGCATTTTATGAAGAAAACTTCAATCCTAACAATGCATATTTAGTAGTGGTGGGTGATGTGGATTTTAAGACCATCAAGGCTCAAGTTGAAAAACGTTTTGGAAATTCTACAAAATCGGTTAACGTGCAGACCAATGTTCCAGACGCCACTCCAAATGTGCAATACACCCAAATTAATTTTGTGGACATGCCAAATGCGGTACAGTCAAACATTTCATTGACTAACAATGTCAATTTGAAAATGAACCATCCTGATTACCACGCGGTGTTGATTGCCAATAAAATTTTGGGCGGAGGCTTTGGAAGTTACCTAAACATGAATTTACGCGAGAAACATGCCTATACTTATGGTGCGCGTTCAGGTGTAGATGCTGACAAATATGTTGGTCGTTTTACTGCCAGTACTGCCGTAAGGAACATGGTTACGGACAGTGCCGTGGTACAAACATTAAAGGAAATCAATCGTATAAAAAACGAACCTGTTGATGCTGAAGCCTTGAGAAATGCAAAAGCAAAATATGTAGGCGATTTTGTATTGGCCTTAGAGAGTCCACAAACCGTGGCGAGATATGCGCTAAATATCAAATTGAACAACTTGCCTAAAGACTTTTACGAAACATTTTTACAAAAAATAAATGCAGTTACGGCTGAAGATGTAAAACGTGTTGCCAACACCTATTTTAAACCAGAAAATGCACGTATTGTTGTTGTAGGGAAAGGTGCGGATGTATTGGAGAATCTTGAAAAAACAGGAATTCCAATCTTGTATTTTGACACTTATGCCAAACCAGTTGATAAACCAAAATTCAGCAAACCAATTCCTGATGGTGTGACTACGGCTACGGTTTTAGAGTCATATTTTAAAGCTGTTGGTGGTAAAGAAAAAGCAAAAGCGGTAAAGTCTGTATGGACTACAGCCAATGTGACCATTGAAGGCGCTCCATTTTCTCCAGTTGGCGAGATGAAAGCTATGACACCTAATAAGACCTCTATGGAAATGTCTATAGACGGCATGGGAGTAATCATGAAACAGAAATTCAACGGTACCACAGGATACACTGAGCAGCAGGGCAATAAGATGGATTTGACCGAGGAGCAAATAAAGGATCAGAAAGCCTCACATACTATTTTCCCTGAATTGTATTACGAGCCGAGCGCTCTAAGTTTAGAGAGCATGATCAGTATTGATGGCAGTGATGCTTACAAAATTAAAGTGACTGAAAACGGGAAAGATTCTTTCCGTTATTATGATGCCAAGACCGGATATTTAGTGAGAGTTGAAAAAACTATCGAAGCACAAGGTCAATCTTTTACGAGTGTTGAAGATTACGGTAACTACTCGCCGGTTAAAGAGATGATGTATCCGTACAGCATGTCTGTAAGTACAGGACCACAGGTTATTAAGATGAATGTTACCAACCACCGGGTTAATGAAGGTGTGACGGAAGCAGATTTCAACTAATACCTATTCCATTTAATTTGAAAGAAGCCTGAAGCACCTACTTCAGGCTTTTTTATGCTTTATATGGAAGGATAATCCGCGATCTGTGTTGCCGTTACCGTGCGATTCATCACATGAAGCCGAATATTTTTTGAAAGTTAAAATCTTCAAATTCGGACTGCTTAAGCGGATAATTGATTAATTTTGATGTTTAAGAAGGTCTTAAAACACTCTTTTTAAAATCCAAAACCGATGATCATGAAATCAGTTAAAGTATTTGTATTATTATCAGCATTAGCGCTTGTGTCAGTAAGTTGTAAAGACAACGCCCAACCTGAGATTAAAACTGTAGAGATGGCAGAACCTGAAGTGGCTTCAAAAGTCAACTTTGATCCACAGGCCACCTTTGCTAAGGCAGAGTTTGGTATTGAAGGCATGACCTGTGTTATGGGGTGTGCTAAAACTATTGAAAAGAAAATCGCAAAAATGGAAGGCGTAAAATCGGCTACAGTCGATTTTGAGAGACGCTTGGCCATGGTAGAATACGATAAGGCCAAAGTTACTCCAGATGCGCTAGAAGAGGCTGTGGTTTCCGTTTCAGACACCTACAGCGTGAACAGTATGAAAACAGTAGAAGCATTTTCAAAAGAATAACATATTTAGGACGATAGATCCTGTCCTCTTACTAAAAAACCACTGCTGAGCGCAGTGGTTTTTTAGTAACTTATCTTAAGGCATAGCCTTTTGGTGCCCACCAAGGATGGATTTCAATTTTTAAACCTCCTGCTTTTACCAACGGATCTGATTTGGCCAAACTATCCGCCATCTTTAAGGTTGGAACGTTATAAATGGTGATGCCCATAATTTCCCCCACATCTCCAAACGGCCCTGAAATGTCCGCATAGCCCATATCATACATCTTTTTTAAATGCTCCAAATGCAATTTTTGCAAACGCTTACTCTCCTCCTCATTCTGAATCTTGGTTGGTCCACTTTTTAAAAATGCCATAAAATACTGCTGCATGATAATGGTGTCTTTGGTCTTCTCATCAATCACATCAAATATGTTATAGCCCTTCGCGATCAAATCCTTTCTGAGTTGGGTTTTAGTTTTAGGCTCAACAACCACTGAATCCAACCGTTCAGAACTGATGGTCACATCATCCTTATCAATCTTCCTGTATTTTTCGCTACAAGAAGTGAGTACGAATACTACGCTGAGTGCATACACTATAGATTTCATAAAATTTTTTTTATCGATTTATATTAGGACCAATTTTTAAATGGATGTTGTACCAATTGGGAATTGAAATACTTTAACTGACCAGTAACCTCTGTTCCCAACCAAGTTGGTTTGATAAACATTTCGTCAACATCATTGAGCTCTACCTCCGCCACAATAAGCCCTTCATTCTCGCCAAAAAACTCATCCACTTCAAATAGGTGAGCTCCAGATTGCACTTCATACCTCACTTTGTCAATCATGCCGGCTTCGCACAACTTTAATAGTGCTTCAGCATCGGCTTTTGAGATTTCCTTTTCCCATTCAAAGCGCGAAACGCCGTCCTCTGAAGTTTCTCCTTTGATAGTCAAAAACCCTTGATCGCCTTTTAATCTGACCCGCACTGTTCGGCTTTTATCAGAATTTAAAAACGCTTGTACAATCCGTGTCTTTTTAAATGCTTCCGATTTAAATTGATCAGAAAGAACTAAAAATTTACGTTCTATTTCAATTAATTTGCTCACCTAGTTCCTGAATTTTCTTTGATTTTATTCGAACTGACTCATAATCGTTGTTGGCCACCCACACCATAGTCCTCGCAATGGTTTCTGGAGCGATGGGTTGGTAACGCTTTAAATCTCCAAAGCGGAATATGGGCTTGATAAAGTTCATTACAATTTTAAATATATGTTCTCCTAACCTAAATTCCTCCCGCTCACCGGTAATTAAAGAGGGTTGAAGAATATAGGTTTTGGGGATTTCTAGATCCAAAACCGCAGCCTCCATGCGTCCTTTGGTCCTATTGTAAAACACTTTGCTATTTTTTTTGGCGCCCAGAGCAGAGATGACCACAAAAGTAGCAATGCCATTCTCTTTACATAATTTTGCCGCGCTTACAGGAATGCCGTAGTCTATTTTGATGTAGGTATCCTTATCCGAGGTTTTGGCCTTGGTGGTCCCAATACAGCAATACACTTCATCAGCTTTAAATTTATTGGCATAATGATCTAACTGAAAAAGGTCAATGATATATTCCTCTAATTTAGGATGTTTTAGTTCCACACTATTCCTTCCAAAAACCGTGACATGATCATAACGTTCATCCTCTAGGAGCAGTTTTAATAACATGTTTCCTGTGAGTCCTGTTGCACCCAAAACAATCGCTGTTTTTGCCATCTTTTATAATTTCTGTTCCGCTTAGATGTTATAAATTTACGGCATGCCAAACGATTTACCAATAAGAAAGATCATTCATGTAGATATGGATGCATTTTATGCGTCTGTAGAGCAAATGGACCATCCTGAACTAAAAGGCAAGGCTTTGGCGGTTGGTGGTAGTGAGAAGCGTGGCGTTGTGGCAGCAGCGAGTTATGAAGCCCGAAAATTTGGAGTGCGCAGTGCGATGAGCGGCATGCAAGCCAAACGCAACTGTCCTGAACTGATCTTTGTAAAACCTAGGTTTGATCGGTACAAAGAGATTTCAAAACAGGTCAGGTCTATTTTTTATGAGTATACTGATTTGGTAGAACCGCTTTCTCTAGATGAAGCCTATTTAGACGTCACCGAAAATAAAATGGGCAATCCGAGTGCGTCCCTAATTGCTCAGGAAATTAGATCCAGAATTCTGGAAGAAGTTGGCATTTCCGCTTCTGCCGGGATTTCCGTGAATAAATTTATAGCCAAAATTGCCAGCGATTACAACAAACCCAACGGACAAAAAACGGTCAATCCGGAAGATGTCTTAGCATTTTTAGAGGTTTTGGACATTCGGAAATTTCACGGCGTAGGCAAGGTCACCGCCGATAAAATGTACCAATTAGGGATTTTTACCGGACGCGATTTAAAATTAAAATCATTAGAGTCTCTCGAAGATCATTTTGGAAAATCAGGAAGCTATTACTTCAACTTGGTTAGGGGCATCCACGATAGTGAAGTGAAGCCAAACCGCATTAGGAAATCCTTAGCTGCGGAGCGCACTTTCAACGAAAATTTATCCAGTGAAATATTTATGCTCCAGCGTTTGGATAAAATTGCTACCGAAGTGTCAAAACGTTTACAACATAGCAAAGTAGCGGGAAAAACGGTGACTTTAAAGATAAAATATAGCGATTTTACACTGCAGACCCGAAGTAAAACCCTGCCCTATTTTATCAGTGGTAAAGACGTCATACTTGAAACGGCCAAAGATTTATTGTATCAAGAAAAAATGAGTAATTCCGTACGTTTATTAGGTATTTCCTTATCCAATCTAAATACGGAAGACCACACTATAAAACCAAAAGATCTTCAGGAAAAGAGCGTGAGTGTGCAGTTGAAATTCGGTTTTTAAGGGACGGATCCTACCAGACTAGATCTCATTAGGGTCCGGTCACCCGAATCTCCACTCTGTATTCTGAAGCTTTAATGGAGTCCTGACCGCCAGGATATGGGGTAATCTTTAATAGTGCAATGGCCATCCCATCAATAAGTGTATCCATTTGAAACTTACTATTGGTATGCAGGTTAAAACTGGTACGACGCGTAGACGTTTTTAATGTAAATGCGGCAGTAGCATCACCTTCCCAAACACATTGCAGCCCGGTTGGGCATCTGGAATCGTTAACAACGGAATCCAAACATATTTGAACATCCTTTTCAGAGGTCCCAAAACAGTCGGCAGGCTGCAACATTACGGAAGATGAGGCGGGCATCTCATTGCTACCACAACCAAAAATTAATAAAACCATGACTAGCCCTATGCCTTTAGAAACCATTTGAAACTTGTTTAGTGAGATCAACATTCACGACCTTTTGATCGCGCCATGCAGGTAAAACCTTTGTAAAAATAAGAAACCCCAAAGCACTAATTGCTTTGAGGTTCAATTTATTTTGATTTAGTATTACTATATTAAAAACTACAACTGGTAATTTCTGTCACCCTTAAGGTATTAACCATACCTTTTTCCTGAATTGGCATTGCCGCTAAACTAACCAACATATCTCCAGGTTCTAGATAGCCTTTTTTACAGGCAATGGCATTAACATCTTCAATCGTTTCATCAGTACTTACAAATTTATCGTAGAAAAACGCTTTTACGCCCCACAATAAATTGAGTTGGGTTAAAATCCGTTTGTTAGACGTGAATACTAAGATATGCGAACTAGGTCGCCACGCTGAAATTTGGAAGGCCGTATACCCACTATTAGTTAAGGTAGAGATGGCTCTTGCATTAATTTCATTGGCCATATTGGCCGCATGGTAACAAATGGATTTGGTGATGTACCGTTTGGTACGAATATGTGGTGGAGATTGCGGCACTTTAATTAATGGCGAATCTTCCACACTTTTAATGATATTACTCATTTGTCTGATCACTTGCACAGGATATTGCCCTACGGATGTTTCTCCAGAAAGCATCACCGCATCAGCACCGTCCATGACCGAGTTGGCCACATCATTCACTTCTGCCCGTGTTGGAGTGAGACTAGTAATCATCGTTTCCATCATTTGGGTTGCGATGATGACCGGAATTCGAGCACGCTTCGCACGCAACACCAATTGCTTTTGGATTAATGGCACTTCCTCTGCAGGAATTTCCACACCCAAATCGCCACGTGCCACCATCAATCCGTCACAATAGGCCACAATTTTATCAATATTTTCTACGGCTTCTGGCTTCTCAATTTTTGCAATAATTGGAATTTTATGATCGCTATGTTCTTCAATTAATTCTTTAAGTTGCATCAAATCCTCAGCATGACGCACAAAAGACAAGGCCATCCAATCCACTTTCATTTTAATCGCAAAAATGGCATCTTCAATATCCTTTTCCGTTAAGGCAGGTTGTGAGATATTTGTATTTGGAAGGTTCACTCCTTTTTTAGACTTTAAGGGACCACCTTGAATAACTCGAGCGGTAACTTCTGATTTTTGATCAGTGGAAACCACCTCAAAAATTAATTTTCCGTCATCAAGCAGGATGCGTTCACCTGGCTTTGCATCTTGTGGAAATCGATCATAAGTCATATAGACACGCTCTTTGGTGCCTTCAAATTTCTTTCCGGTTGCAAAGATGATTTCATCACCTGCATTTACAACAACTTCACCCTTCATGACACCAACGCGCAATTTCGGACCTTGCAAATCGCCTAAAATGGCGGCATTATATCCAAACTCTTCATTGAGTTCACGGATCATTTGGATGCGTTCTTCAACATCAGCATAATCAGCATGTGAAAAATTGATTCTGAACACATCTACCCCTTCATCAAGCATTGCTTTTAATACGGCTTTAGTACTTGTTGCTGGCCCTAAAGTGGCTACTATTTTAGTTTTTTTACGTTTCTGCATTAATCAAAAAATTAAGTTGTCTTTAGACTTTAATTGGTCTACATCTATGGTGTACGTTGTTATGACTTGAGGTATGGTTTGTATCTTTTCTAAGATGTCCTTTTCGTCGAGGTACCGGTCTTCATTAGTGATTTTTATTAAAAAATCGACGTTTTTAAGCTCTGGTAAAAAATGATAGGTTTTTAGGACTTTCTCACTGATAGAAAATAAGGAACCAGAGCTTTGTAGGCTATCTTCTTCCTTTTTACAAACATTGGACACCATGTGCCAAGTTGTAAATAACTTTTCATCAAACCACTCGTAAATTGGATAAGTTGCGGCAAAATACTTATAGTCTAAATCCTGAGGCTGACGTTTTAAATTCAGATTCAAATATTTATTAAGAAGATAGGCTAATCTGTAATCTTCCAACCTACAATGTACGGCTAAAAGCGAGTAGGAAGCGTCATAGAAATCATCTACAAGTAGTTTGTGTAACGCCATAATAATAACAACATCAGCCGTAAAGATAGCACTTTATCTCTACTGTTATGTGATGTTTTGTTAATTCTTAACGGCGCTGCTGCCCGAAATCGTTGTAGTTAGTAACTTTTGTCCAAAATTAAAAAACTACTCCTTAAAGGACTGATTTATTCGATTCTGAAAAGCGAAAAATGCGCGTTTGGAAGCTTTTTCTTCTGCTTTCTTTTTGGAAGTGGCTCTGGCTTTGGCTACAATCTTACCGTCAATGGAAAGTTTTACGGAGAAATGTTTGATGTTATCATTGCCTGTATCTTCATAAACGTTGTAGTCGAAAGTTTTCTTTTCCTTTTGACACCATTCAATCAACAAGCTTTTATAACTTATCACTTTCCCTTCTAGAGTTTCAATATCAATATGCTTATCAATCACATTTTTAAAGATGAATTTCTCACATTGTTTATAACCCTTATCAAGGAAAATAGCGCCTACTAAAGCTTCAAAAAGATTACCGTGGATATTACTGCCAAAATTATTCTTTGGGATTTTAGATTCCACAAAGTCGATGAGCTTTAATTCTTTACCCAATTCATTCAGGTGCTCTCTACTGACTACTTTGGAGCGCATCTTGGTTAAATAGCCCTCATCTCCATCTGGCACTTCGCTGTACAGATAAGAAGCGATGACGGCGCCGAGCATAGCATCGCCCACAAATTCCAGTCGTTCGTAATTGAGTGCCATACCTTTTTCGTCCTTGACATTCATGGAGCGATGGGTAAACGCCTTCACGTAAAGCGTTTTGTTTTTTGGCTTATATCCTACGATTTTTTGGATTTGCAAAAAAAAATTCCCGTCATTTTTAGAACGGGAATTTAATATGTTACGAATGTAGTTCATTCGGGATTTAATCTAATTTTTTAAATAATACGCAGGCGTTGTGACCGCCAAATCCAAAGGTATTACTCATAGCTACTCTAACATCCCTCTTTTGAGCTTTGTTAAGTGTTAAGTTTAATTGCGGATCAATATTTTCATCAACCACCGTATGGTTAATTGTTGGAGGTACAATACCGTGTTCCATTGCTAAAATAGCAGCGATAGACTCCACAGCGCCTGCAGCACCCAACAAGTGTCCTGTCATGGACTTGGTTGAATTGATATTGATGTTTTTGGCATGTTCTCCAAAGACTTCCGTAATAGCTTTTAGTTCAGCAACATCACCTAAAGGTGTGGATGTGCCGTGCGTGTTGATATGATCAACATCTTCTGGTTTCAATCCAGCATTCGCTAAACAGTTTTTCATTACGGCTATAACTCCAATTCCTTCAGGATGTGGTGCCGTCATGTGGTAAGCATCTGAAGACAAACCGCCTCCAAGTACTTCCGCATAAATCTTAGCGCCTCTCGCCTTTGCGTGCTCATAATCTTCTAGAATAATTGCCCCAGCACCTTCACCTAAGACAAAACCATCTCTGGTAGCGTCAAAAGGTCTAGAAGCTGTTTCTGGACTTTCATTTCTAGTTGATAAAGCATGCATGGCATTAAAGCCACCCATTCCTGCCTTGGTAACTGCTGCTTCACTTCCTCCGGTTACAATAACATCACAATACCCTAAACGTATATAGTTTAAAGCATCAATCATCGCGTTGGCAGAAGATGCACAGGCCGAAACCGTGGTATAGTTAGGACCCATAAACCCGTGTTTAATGGAAATGTTTCCTGGAGCTATATCAGCAATCATTTTAGGAATAAAGAAAGGGTTGAAACGCGGAGTTCCATCGCCAGCGGCAAAGTTAAGAACTTCGTCCTGAAAAGTCTCTAACCCTCCAATACCAGCACCCCAAATAACACCAACACGAAGTTTATCAACAACATTAAGATCCAATTTCGCGTCTAAAATTGCTTCATCAGAAGCAACCATAGCGTATTGCGTAAACCGGTCCATCCTGTTGACGAGCTTCCTGTCAATAAATTTGGTTGGTTCAAAGTTTTTTAATTCGCAAGCGAATTTAGTCTTGAACTTTTCAGCATCAAAATAAGTTATTGGTCCAGCACCACTCTTACCACTAATCAAGGCTTCCCAATATTCATCTTTGGTATTCCCGATTGGTGTAAGCGCACCTAAACCCGTAACTACAACTCGCCTTAATTCCATAAAGTTAGTTGCTTATTTTGCTGCTTCTATATAAGAGATAGCTTGACCTACTGTTGCAATGTTTTCTGCTTGGTCATCTGGAATTTGAATATCGAATTCCTTTTCGAATTCCATAATCAATTCTACAGTATCCAATGAATCTGCTCCTAAGTCATTTGTGAAGCTTGCTTCAGTGACAACTTCGTTCTCGTCTACACCTAATTTGTCTACTATAATCGCTTTTACTCTTGATGCAATGTCTGACATAATCTTTAATTTTAAGTTTTATTAATTGGCAAAAATAAAAAACTTTACTTTAAAACCCATTTTTATTTCTACAATGTGTTTGTAATTTAGTAAATATACAGTGAAGTATTTCTATTTTACCTACCAATTGTTATTATTTATTCTTTTTTTTGTTCCGAATTCTAGAGCGAATATCTGTAAATGAAATGAGATTATGGAACTTTGCTGAACATTTTTTAACATGATAGCGACTAGCATCTGACAATAACATAAATAGAGATCGTAGCAGATGAAACGTATTGTAATTTTTGCGTCCGGAAGTGGTACTAATGCTGAAAATTTAATCAAGTATTTTCACAACAGAGAAACTGGTTCTGTCATTCAGGTACTCACTAACAATCCTCATGCCAAAGTTTTGGATCGATGTAAGACTTTAAAAGTAAGCGCACTTTCTTTTAATAGAATTGCCTTTACCCAAACAGATGATGTTTTAAATATCCTTAAGGCTTCCCAACCTGACCTAATCGTTCTGGCTGGTTTCTTGTGGAAGTTTCCAGATTTTATTCTACATGAATTCCCTGATAAGGTCATCAACATCCACCCGGCGTTGCTCCCAAAGTATGGCGGCAAAGGCATGTACGGCAGTTTTGTACACGAAGCGGTGGTGGCCAATAAAGAGACCGAAACTGGGATCACCATTCACTATGTGAATGAACATTATGATGAAGGGGCGATTATAGTTCAAGAAAAATGCGAGGTCAGTCCAACAGATACCGCAGAAACGGTAGCTGCCAAAATACATGATCTGGAAATGGAACATTTTCCAAAAGTGGTAGAGAAATTGCTTTTATCCGAAAAGCTTTAGTGTAAATTCGTGAAATTCGTGTCAAAAAAAAAGAAAAAATATTATACCGTCTGGAAAGGCCATAAAACGGGCATCTTTGAGAAATGGAACGACTGTAAAGCGCAAATCAAAGACTACCAAGGCGCCCAATATAAATCCTTTGAAACCTTTGAGGCGGCAAAAAAAGCATTGGACGGAAACTATCGCGATTATATTGGAAAGTCTAAGAGCTTTAAAAGTGGCTTATCGGGTGTAGAACTCCAAAAAATAGGCCAACCCAATTTCAATTCCATTTCAGTAGACGCAGCATCTAGCGGCAATCCTGGAATTATGGAATACAGAGGTGTGGATACCAAAACCAAGAAGCAATTGTTCATTCAAGGACCTTTCCCGGAAGGCACGAATAATATTGGCGAATTTTTAGCCATTGTTCACGGTTTGGCTTTTCTGAAGAAAATGGAGAGCAAGCGTATTATCTATACCGACTCCAGAACCGCAATGAGTTGGGTAAAAAAGAAAGCCTGTAACACCAAATTACCCCGAAACTCTAAAAACGAAGCGCTTTTTGAGTTGGTAGATAGAGCCGTAAATTGGCTCAAAAACAACACTTACACCACCACTGTGGTGAAATGGGAAACCAAAGCCTGGGGTGAGATTCCTGCCGATTTTGGTAGGAAATAATTCATTATTTAGGAATATTTTATCAAAACATAGCACTCTTTTCGTGGCTAAAAACCTTATATTTGCAGCAAATTTTAAACCTCACTATGGGCAAATTAGTTATCGTAGGTACCGTTGCTTTTGACGCTATCGAAACTCCTTTCGGAAAAACGGACAAAATTCTAGGCGGCGCCGCAACCTTTATAGGCTTGGCGGCCTCTCAATTTAACGTTGAAAGTGCTGTAGTGTCAGTTGTGGGTGGTGATTTTCCGCAAGACTACTTAGATTTATTGGCAAACAGAAATGTAGATATTTCTGGTGTTGAGATCGTAAAAGAAGGCAAAACATTCTTTTGGAGCGGAAAATATCATAACGATATGAACACTCGTGATACCTTAGCAACGGAACTTAACGTATTGGCTGATTTTAACCCGGTAGTTCCTAAAAATTTTAAGGACGCTAATGTGGTCATGTTGGGCAATTTGCACCCCTTAGTTCAAATGAGTGTTTTGGAGCAAATGCACAAAAAACCAAAAATGGTAATTTTAGACACCATGAATTTTTGGATGGATTGCGCTCTTGACGAGTTAAAAGCGGTCATCAAAAAAGTGGATGTCCTGACCATCAATGATGAGGAGGCACGTCAATTAACAGGAGAATATTCATTAGTAATAGCGGCACGTAAGATTCAGGAGATGGGTCCAAAATACGTGGTGATAAAAAAAGGAGAACACGGTGCGCTTTTATTCCAAAAAGAGAATGTGTTTTTCGCTCCTGCTCTTCCGTTAGAGGAAGTTTTTGACCCTACAGGTGCTGGAGATACTTTTGCTGGAGGCTTTGCCGGATTCTTAGCAAAAACAGAGGACTATTCTTTTGAAAACATGAAGAACGCGGTTATTTATGGATCTACACTAGCGTCATTTTGTGTGGAGAAATTTGGGACTGAGCGCATGCTAACCCTTGACGACAAAGAAATTTACCAAAGATTGAATCAATTCAAGCAATTGACCCAATTTGAAATTGTTCTAGAAAACAACTAAAAACTACTTCTTTAGAAACCGCGCTAACACCTTTATCCAAATTATTTTGTAAGTCCGTAGCGCCTGTTCCAAGAGATTGATTAAAAATTATGACCTTAAACCTTTTCAATATGACCTTTGAACAACATCAATCAGAAGGAATGACCATTGAATTGCTATATATTGACGCGCTCCAAACGGAGCGCGTTTTTTTATAACCATGGTTTGTAATATTAAAAGCCGAATGACGACAAAGTCTTACTATATACAGAATCTAAAATTAAAATAACCCAATGAGTGATGCGTTAAAACATGAGTGCGGTATAGCCCTCATCAGACTTTTAAAACCTTTAGATTACTACAAGCAAAAGTATGGTAGTGCATTTTATGGCGTCAACAAGATGTACTTGATGATGGAAAAGCAACACAACCGCGGCCAAGATGGTGCCGGTTTTGCAAGTATAAAATTGGACACAGCCCCCGGTGAACGCTACATTAGCCGTGTGCGCTCTATTGCACAACAACCTATTCAGGATATTTTTGCACAAATTAACGAGCGCATCAATAAAGAATTGACGGAGCATCCTGAATATGCTGATGATGTAGACTTACAAAAAAAGAACATCCCCTATATTGGAGAATTGCTTTTAGGCCACGTCCGATACGGAACTTTTGGTAAAAATAGTGTTGAAAATGTACACCCATTTTTAAGACAGAACAACTGGATGCACAGGAACCTCATTCTGGCAGGCAACTTCAACATGACCAACGTGAACAAGTTATTTGAAGGCTTGGTCAAAATAGGACAACACCCGAAAGAAAAGGCAGATACCGTGACCATCATGGAGAAGATTGGGCATTTTTTGGATGATGCAGTGGCCAAAAAATACAAGCAACTTAAAAATGAAGGGTATAATAAAAACGAATGCTCTCCCTTAATTGCTGACCGATTAAATGTTGCCAAGATACTAAAACGCTCTGCAAAGGATTGGGATGGTGGTTATGCTATGGCGGGACTTTTGGGTCATGGCGATTCTTTTGTACTTCGCGACCCTTCCGGAATTCGTCCGGCCTACTATTATCAGGATGATGAGATTGTGGTGGTGGCTTCTGAGAGACCAGTTATACAAACCGTTTTTAATGTCGAATTTGATGATGTTCAAGAACTTCCACCAGGTCATGCCATCATTACCAAGAAATCAGGTGAAACTTCCATCAAAAAAATTCTAGAACCTTTAGAACGTAAGGCCTGTTCTTTTGAACGCATCTATTTTTCTAGAGGCAGTGATGCTGAAATCTATCAAGAGCGTAAAAAATTAGGTAAACTTTTGATGCCAAAAGTGTTAGAGGCTATTGATTATGACACTAAAAACAGTGTATTTTCCTATATTCCAAATACTGCTGAAACGTCATTCTTTGGAATGATTGAGACGGTTGAAGACCATCTTAACAAAAAGAAAACAAAAGCCATTCTGGAAGGTAACGGTGGCTTATCCGCTGAAAAAGTCACACAGATTTTGTCAGAGCGGCCGCGCATCGAGAAAATTGCTATTAAGGACGTTAAACTCCGCACCTTTATTACTGAAGATAGCAGTCGGGAAGATTTGGTAGCGCACGTTTATGACGTGACCTACGGGGTGATTAAACCTACGGACAACTTAGTTATTATTGATGACAGTATTGTACGTGGTACCACTCTAAAGAAAAGTATCGTAAAAATGATGGACAGACTGCATCCTAAAAAAATAATTGTAGTGTCCTCGGCGCCACAAATTCGTTACCCGGATTGTTATGGTATCGACATGGCGCGCTTGGAAGATTTGATTGCCTTTAGAGCAATGCTCGAATTGTTAAAGGAAAATGATAAATACCATCTTATTGAAGAGGTCTATCACAAATGTGTCGCTCAAGTGGAATTGGACGATAAAGACGTGCGTAATTTTGTGAAAGATTTGTACAGTCAATTTACTGCAGAACAGATTTCTGACAAGATTGCAGAACTCATTTGTGATACCAGCGTAAAAACAGAGGTAAAAACCATATTTCAGACCATCGAAAATTTACATCTGGCCTGTCCTAAAAATTTAGGCGATTGGTATTTTACGGGCAATTATCCTACAGCAGGAGGAAACCGTGTGGTAAACAAGGCATTTATCAATTTTTATGAAGGAAATAGCGCCCGTGCCTACTAAGCTGGAAACTAGTTAATTATGCTGATCATCCGAAAAAAAACCGTTTAATCGGATAATTAAGCACTTCATCTAAAAATTAATTGACTTATTAAATTTCACTCTACATTAGCAATACCATAACATAAGTAGGTTAAGTTCATGGTAGATTTGGGGCAAAAAAAGGTAAACTTCGGTTTGCCTTTTTTTATGCACTTCTATTTTGCAACATTGCCTGAACTTCAGAATTCACATCTCGCAATCAAGGGCTTAGCACGATAAAATTTTAAATTCCAATTTCTTTCTTATTATTTCATTCAGCCCAATTTATACGCCGTTTAACTAATAAATTAAAGTATTGCTTAACAATGCACGTATATTTGCTTCACCATAACATAAGTAGGTTAAGTTTATGGTAGATTTGGGGCAAAAAAGGTGGACATTCGTCCGCCTTTTTTCATGACTACCCGCGAAGGCCGATATCTCTAATTTAAGACGACTTCCTTCGGGGTAAAGGGGATTCTTTTAAAATTACCACTTTCAAATTTCTTCAGAAGACAGGTCTCTCAAATTTTTCAATTCTGATAATTTAGAATCAAAAGCAAAAAAAAAAAAGCAAACCCTTTCGAGTTTGCTTTTCTAAATGATAGCTTTAAAACTTATTTCGCTTCTGCGTAACGTCGCTCAACTTCACTCCAGTTGATCACGTTAAAGAAAGCGCTAATATAATCAGGTCTTTTATTCTGATATTTTAAATAGTAAGCGTGTTCCCAAACATCCAATCCTAAAATTGGTGTTCCACCACATCCTACACCTGGCATTAAAGGATTATCCTGGTTTGGAGTTGAACAAACTTCAACCTTTCCACCTTTGTGCACGCACAACCAAGCCCATCCTGAACCAAATTGAGTAGCAGCAGCTTTACTAAATTCATCTTTAAAAGCGTCTACTGATTTATAGGCAGACTCTATGGCTGCCTTAAGATCTCCAGACAATTCTTTCTTACCCTCAGGATTCATCACTTCCCAAAAAAGAGAGTGGTTATAGAATCCACCCCCATTATTTCTAACAGCCTTATTATCCATATCTAAATTGATCAAGATATTTTCGATAGTTTTTCCAGCCATATCAGTTCCTTCAATAGCGCTGTTCAATTTATCTGTATACCCTTGATGGTGTTTAGTATGATGTATTTCCATTGTTTTTGCATCAATATGAGGCTCTAAAGCGTCATATGCATATTTTAATTTCGGTAATTCGAAAGCCATAATGTATATGTTTTTAAGTGTTAATATTTTATTCTATTCAAATTTACACATAATAGTGTGTATTTAAAAATATAACCTGCTTCGTATCTAAGTGTTAAGAAAAGTTTAACGTTGATCAGCGGTAGAGGCGTGCGCAGTATCGCAAATTGAATTCCTCAAATTTGAACAGATAAATCAGCTTAAGTTTTTATCTTGTATCAAAATAAAAACCATGGAACTTCAACATCCTTTTTCAATATATAATGCTTCAGCGGGAAGCGGTAAGACGTTTACCCTTGTAAAAATGTATTTGAAGATCTTAATGACTTCCAACCAAAAAAATGCCTTTAAAAACATCTTGGCGCTCACCTTTACCAATAAAGCAGTAGCTGAAATGAAAGCTCGGGTGGTAGATATGCTTATGGCATTTTCTGAGCCATCCATTCTACAAACGCCCACACCCATGTTTAGTCTCCTTGTTGAAGAAATTCAAATGGAACCTGAAACCCTGCATGAAAAGTCTAAAATTATTTTAAATACCATTGCCCATAATTACGCGGCATTTGATATTTCAACCATTGACAAATTCAATCACCGCTTAATCAGAACATTTGCCCATGATTTAAAATTGCCACTAAACTTTGAAGTAGAGCTAGATACAAAAACAATTCTTGCCAAAGCTGTAGATCAGCTGATTGATAAGGCAGGCACGGATAAAGAACTCACTAAAATATTAGTGGAATTTGCGATTGAAAAAGCAGATGATGACAAGAGTTGGGACGTGGCGTTTGATTTTAATCAAATTGCCCAATTATTGACCAACGAAAATGACATCCCCTATATTGAATTGTTAAAAGATAAAACATTATCAGACTTTAAAACTCTTAAAACCCAACTCCTGTCTCAAGTTTCCCACCTAGAAGTCGCTATAAGTCAATCTGCCCAAGAGGTGCTCAACCATTTTGAGACTCATGGGATTACATTCTCAGATTTCTCTGGCAGCTACCTCCCCAAGCATTTCTTAAAGTTGTCAGAAGCAAATTTTGAGGTAAATTTTGGTTCTAAATGGCAGCAAGATGTAGTTGAAGGCAAACCAATGTATCCAAAAAAGAAATTGGACGCCTCCAAGATGTCAGCCATGGACGGACTACAACCGGACCTAGGCAATGCTCTAGAAGAAACAAAGAAAGCCATAATTCAACTGAAGTTTTTAAAGAATGTTCTTAAAAACATCACCCCACTTTCAGTGCTGAACGCCATTTATAACAGTTTGCAGGACATCAAAATAGATGAGGATTTAGTATTGATTTCTGAATTCAACGCGTTGATCAGCAATGAAATTAAATCGCAACCCGCGCCATTTATCTATGAACGGATGGGCGAAAAATTTAAACATTATTTTATTGATGAATTTCAGGACACTTCAGTAAAGCAATGGGAAAACCTAATTCCGCTCATTGAAAATGCCTTGTCGGGGCAGAATTTAAAAGGCGAAACTGGTTCTGTCATGTTGGTTGGCGATGCCAAACAGGCCATCTACCGATGGCGCGGTGGAAAGGCGGAACAGTTTATAGACTTATACTCGAAAAAACAACGGCCCTTTCAGATCCTACAGGAGGTCGAAAACCTACCGGCCAATTTTAGGAGCCTTAAAACCATTGTCGACTTTAACAATAATTTTTTTAAGCATTTGTCCTCTTTTGTGGTGACTGACCCTTCGCATAGGGAAATTTACGAAGCAAGCCATCAGGATAAATCGCTGAGTGGAGAAGGCTATGTGGAAATTTCTTTATTGGAATTTGAAGCTGAGGAAAAAGACGAAGCTTACGGGTTTAAAGTGATGGAAGCCATTACAAACGCCAAAAAAAATTCATTCGATTATCGTGATATGTGCATCATCACAAGAAAAAGAAAAGAAGGGATTGCCCTGGCTGAATATTTAAGTATTGAGGGTATACCAATTATTTCATCGGAATCCCTGCTTTTAAAAAATGCGCCGGAAGTTCAATTTTTAACCCGCATTATCGCCTTGGCTTCACAGCCTTATAATGACATGCTGAAAATTGAAATTCTCAGTTATCTGGCAGAACATCAATTGCAACTTGAGGACAACCATTTGTTTTTCCAAAATTTAGTGCATCTGGAGACTGCGGAGATGTTCAAAAACTTGAAAGCGCACGACCTTCATTTTGATTTTGATCACTTTTTACAGCTTCCTTTTTATGAGGCCGTAGAAAGTATTGTACGTCAATTTAAACTGAATAGCACATCCAATGCTTACATTCAGTTTTTTCTGGATGAGGTGTTGGATTTTTCGCAAAAATATAATGCTGGGTTCTCGAGTTTCACCGCCCACTGGGAAATTAAACAAGAGACATTGTCCATCACTTCGCCCCAAGGAAATAATGCGGTGCAGATTATGACCATCCACAAATCGAAAGGATTGGAATTCCCTGTAGTCATTTTCCCCTATGCCAATCAAGATATTTATGATGACCGTGCTCCAAAAGCTTGGTTTCCGGTGGTGTCTGAAGCCTTTAACGGCTTCTCCAATGTATTCATCAATATTACCAAAGAGTTGGAAGAGCTAGGCTCAACTGGTGCAGAGATGTATGCGGAGTATAAAACCCAACTGGAATTGGATAGTATGAACCTCTTATATGTGGTTCTCACTAGGGCGGTGGAACAACTTTATATCATTTCAGAATATGACGTGGATAAAGCCCAAAATGAAAAACCAAGTAAATATTCGGGTCTATTTATTAGCTACCTAAAACATGCTGGCCTATGGGATAGCTCGAAAAAATCTTTCAGCATTGGTTCTCCAGAACGCATGCTTACACCTAAAAAGATTCTAGCATCATCAATTCAGCAGCAATTTATTTCTGTTGCCAAAGAACACCACGACTTAAAAATTGTAACTAATGCTGGTTATTTATGGGATACTGAACAAGAAGCGGCCATTGAGAAAGGGAATCTTGTGCATCTCATCATGTCTAAAATAGAATATGTTCACGACCTCGACCAGGTTTTTGAAACCTTAGAAAATCATGGCGGCATTAATAAGCAACAAAGTACGGAACTTAGATCAATAGTGAACGCGCTTGTACAACATCAAAAATTAAATGCGTATTTTAAGCCTGAACTAAAAGTTTATAATGAAAAGGATATTTTAGCTTCTGGTGGTTTAATTTTAAGACCGGATCGCATTGTCGTCAATGAAAATGGAGAAGCCATAATTATAGATTACAAAACGGGTGCTGCCTATCTCAACCATCACAACCAACTTATGGAATACGGAGCTATTTTGGAAGAAATGGGTTTTAGGGTAGTAAAAAAAATACTTGTTTATATAAATGAGGACATTCAAATAAAAGAATTTTAACTTTGCCTAAAATCAAATAATCATGTACGGTAACAAACTACAACAACACTTACAACAAGAAATTAAAGACATACGTGAGGCAGGGCTTTATAAAGAAGAGCGCATCATCACGTCACCTCAGGGCGCAGAGATCACATTAAATACTGGCGAAACGGTTTTAAATTTTTGTGCAAACAATTATTTAGGCCTGTCTTCACATCCTGATGTGGTCAAAGCTGCTAAAGACACTCTAGACTCACACGGTTTTGGGATGTCGTCAGTACGCTTTATTTGTGGGACACAGGACATTCATAAAACTCTAGAGAAAAAAATTGCAGAATTTTACGGCACTGAAGACACCATTCTTTACGCCGCAGCTTTTGACGCCAATGGAGGTGTTTTTGAACCACTATTGGATGCCAATGACGCCATTATCTCAGATTCGTTAAATCACGCTTCTATTATTGATGGTGTACGCTTGTGTAAAGCGGCCCGCTACCGCTATGAAAACAGCAATATGGAAGACCTTGAACAACAACTTATCGCTGCCAATGAAAAGGGCGCACGTTTCAAAATTATAGTAACGGATGGGGTGTTCTCTATGGACGGCATCGTCGCACCATTAGATAAAATTTGCGACTTGGCCGACAAATACGACGCTATGGTTATGATTGACGAATGTCATGCTACTGGATTTATCGGCGAAACAGGTCGTGGTACTTTAGAAGAAAAAGGAGTGATGGATCGCATTGACATTATCACCGGAACCTTAGGTAAGGCTATGGGAGGTGCCATGGGAGGTTATACTACAGGTAAAAAAGAAATTATTGAAATTTTGCGTCAACGCTCTAGACCTTATTTATTTTCCAATTCACTCGCTCCAGCAATTGTCGGGGCTTCCATCAAGGTTTTTGAGATGTTGGCTACGGATACAACTTTGAGAGATACTTTAGCTGAAAACACGTCCTATTTTAAAGAAGGGATGAAAAAAGCCGGATTTGACATCATCGATGGCGATTCTGCCATTGTACCAGTGATGTTGTATGACGCTAAACTGTCCCAAACCATGGCTAATATGCTCCTTAAAGAAGGTATTTATGTGATTGGATTCTTCTTTCCTGTGGTTCCAAAAGACAAAGCAAGAATTAGAGTACAACTTTCAGCAGCCCATACAAAAGCACATTTAGACAAGGCAATTGCTGCATTTATCAAGGTCGGGAAGAGTTTAGAAATTATTTAAAATCAGTCCAAACACTGATATGTTAAGGCAATTACTATATAATTTTATATATTTGTCTTTGTTAATAATATTTTACAACTTACTTTTGTTCATTAATTAACACTTAAAAATTAAATTATTAGAATATGAAAAATCTTAGCAGATTATTTTTCGCTATGTTGCTTTTATTTAGCTTTAGCAACGTCAACGCGCAGGACGACAATAACCCTTGGGCAATTGGGGTTGGTGTGAATGCAGTTGACTTTTACCCAACTAGTGAAGACGGACAAGGTGGAACTTTTGATGAATACTTCAATTATGGAGATCATTACAACGTATTACCTTCTTTATCTTCAATCTCTGTTTCTAGATACTTATCTGACGGATTTACATTGACGGCAGCTGGTACTATTAATGAAATCAGTAAAATTGGAGATAGTTCAGCAGATGATTTATCTTACTATGGTTTAGATGGTACAGTTAAATACAGCTTTGGTCACTTGTTAAACACTTCAGTGTTTGATCCTTACCTAGGAGTAGGTGGTGGTTATACTTGGGTTGATGACATCGGAGCAGGAACTGCAAATGGAACTTTAGGTTTCAACTTATGGTTTTCTGAAAACATTGGTGTAACTGTTCAGTCAGCTTACAAGCATTCATTTGAAGATTACTTAGCTACACATTTCCAACACACTGTTGGTTTAGCTCTTAAATTCGGTGGAAAAGATACTGATGGAGACGGTGTATATGATAAAGATGACGCTTGTCCAGATGTTCCTGGTTTAGCAGCGTTTAATGGTTGTCCAGATTCTGACAACGATGGTATCGAAGATTCTAAAGATGATTGTCCTAACGAAGCTGGTTTAGCTGAGTTTAACGGTTGTCCTGATACTGACGGTGATGGTGTTCCAGATAACAAAGACGAATGTCCTACTGTAGCTGGTTTGAAAGCATTAAACGGTTGTCCTGATGCTGATGGCGATGGTGTAGCTGATAAAGATGATGAATGTCCTAATGAAGCTGGTCCTGCTGCAAACAAAGGATGTCCTTGGAAAGATACAGACGGTGACGGTGTATTAGACAAAGATGACAAATGTCCTAACGAACCAGGTACTGTTGCTAACAACGGTTGTCCTGAAGTTAAGCCTACTGTTGAAGAAATGAAAACTCTTAATGAGTACGCTAGAACTATCTTATTTGATACAGGTAAATCTACATTCAAAAAAGAATCTATTCAAACATTAGAGTCTATGAATGGAATCTTCAAAAAATATCCAGAGGCTACTTTTGCTTTAGAAGGATATACTGATAGTGTTGGATCAGAAAGATCTAATCAATTATTATCTGAAAGAAGAGCTAATGCAGTAAGAGATTGGTTGATTGCTAACGGCATCAAACAAGAACGTTTAACTGCTAAAGGTTTTGGTGAAGATAATCCAATTGATTCTAACAAAACTGCTGCTGGTAGAACTAACAACAGACGTGTAGAAGTAAAACTTACAAACTAAGTTTTAACCCACATAAATTTTTAGAAAAAACGCTCCGATATTCGGGGCGTTTTTTATATTTATAACATGACAAGTTTTCTTAAAGAAGTTATTGATCACATCCAAAAGGAAGAGCTAGACATAGCAAATCTTACCTTTATATTACCTAGCAAAAGAGCAGGCACATTCCTTAAAAACATTCTCTCGCAAAGCGTCGCTAAAACCATCTTTGCACCAGAAATCCTGTCCATTGAAGAATTTGTCGAACAACTTTCTGAACTGAACTACGCCACAAATACAGAGCTCCTTTTTGAGTTCTATAAAGTGTATAAAGAGCTCACTCCTGAATTTGAACAAGAAACTTTTGATCAGTTTTCAAAATGGGGACAGTTACTCTTGCAAGATTTCAATGAGATAGACCGTTACCTCATTCCACCCGACCATATTTTTGAGTACCTCAGCTCCATTAAGGAACTTAACCATTGGTCCGTTGCCGATCCTCAAACGTCCTATATAAAGACCTACCTAGCCTTTTGGCAACGCCTCAAAATTTACTACGCAAAATTTAAAACAGAACTGATTGCCTGCAACAAGGGTTACCAAGGTTTGGTGTACAGAGAAGCTGTAAATGGCACTGCTTCCTATAGGGCTTCGCATCCAGGCAAAGAGCATGTTTTTATTGGCTTTAACGCCCTTAACACCGCTGAAGAACGCATCATTCAAGAGTTGCTCAAACACAACTTAGCGCGCATCTATTGGGATATTGATGCTGCTTTTCTAAACAATCCGATCCATGATGCAGGCTTATTTATCAGGCAACATCTTAAAAACTGGTCGCATTTTAGCCATAACAATTTTCAATGGGTAGGCGACAATTACCGTTCTGAAAAAAATATTCAAACCATTGCCATCCCTAAAAACATTGGTCAGGTAAAGTATATTGGGGAGTTATTGGATTCCTTACCAATGGCCGATTTGAAAAATACTGCCGTAGTTTTAGGTGACGAAACTCTTTTAATGCCGCTGCTCAATTCCATTCCAGAAAGAGTCAACGCCGTAAATATTACGATGGGACTTCCATTAAAATCGGTACCCCTAGCCTCTTTATTTGATGCCATTTTTAAACTTCAAAAAAACCATACCAACGAGTTGTATTATAAAGACGTAGTGGCCCTATTATCGCATGCGTTTATACAATCGGTGCTAAGCCACAATGGGATAAATTATAGCAATCTCATCATCAATCACATGCAGAGCAATAATATTGTCAGTATTACTGTTGAAAAATTGGTGAGTTTAGCGGAGTCAAAACAAGAGGTCATCAGATTGTTATTCCAATCTTGGCAAAATGATCCTGAAAAAGCACTTCAAAATTGTACGCAGCTGATTTTCACTTTAAAGGCACAACTCGACATTGACAAATCGAAAAATGTCTTGGCCCTGGAATATTTATACCGATTTAACCAAGTTTTTAATGAACTGCAACGCTATAACACACAGTACAAACTCATAAGTAACAGCACTACGCTTTATTATCTCTACAAAGAACTGTTGAGCAGTGAAACTTTAGATTTTCAGGGGGAACCCTTACAAGGGCTTCAAATTATGGGGATGCTGGAATCTCGTGTGCTCGATTTTGAAACGGTGATTATTTCTTCCGTTAATGAAGGTATTCTTCCTGCGGGGAAAAGCACAAATTCATTTATTCCTTTTGACGTCAAGCTTGAAAATGGATTGCCCACCTTTAAAGAAAAAGACGCAGTGTACACCTATCACTTTTACCGCCTTTTGCAACGTGCTAAAAACGTTTATATCATTTACAACACCGAGCCCGATGTGTTAAACGGGGGTGAAAAAAGCCGATTCATTACCCAACTTCAAATTGAAAAGATTCACGAGATCAAACACAGCATTGTGGTACCAAAGGTGGAAGTAGCTCAAAAATCGCCCATAATTATTGCCAAAACCCCGTCCGTTTCTGAACGTTTGCAGCAGATAGCGACCCAGGGATTTTCGCCCTCATCATTGACCAATTACATTAGAAATCCCATTGATTTTTACTATCAAAAGGTTTTGAAGGTTCAGAGTTTCGAAGATGTTGAAGAAACCGTTGCGGCAAATACCTTGGGCAGTGTTATTCATCAAACTTTAGAGGATTTTTATGTGCCTTACAAAGGACAAATTCTGACCCAAGACAATTTGAAGGCCATGAAAACATTGATCAATGATACGGTCACGTTTCATTTCAAATCCTTGTATAAAGAAGGGGATATGACCAAGGGTAAAAACTTGATCATTCTTGAAGTTGCCAAACGCTATGTTTTCAATTTTATCAACAAGGAGCTGGAAACTTTAAAATCTGGCCATCAGATAAAAATAATCGATTTAGAAAAAGAGCTCCATATCAAATTAGAAATTCCTGAATTACCATTCCCGGTCCATTTAAGGGGCACGGTAGACCGTATTGACGAATGTGATGGCACATTAAGGATTATTGATTATAAGTCCGGAAAAGTTCTCCAAGGCCAAGTAGAAATCGTCGAATGGGAAGATTTAAGTTTAGACTACACCAAATACAGTAAAAGTTTTCAGATTTTGGCTTATGCCTATATGCTTAATGCAACGGAACCTTTTACCCAACCTATTGAAGCAGGGATTATTCCGTTTAAGAATCTACAAGGCGACTATTTTTTAAAGTTTGGAAAAAAACCTTCCGCGCGCAGTCAAACTAAAGAGCAGCTTATTACCTCAGAAACATTAGAGGCCTTTAACATTGAATTAAAAAAACTGATTTTAGAAATTATGAATCCGGATATAGATTTTATAGAAAAAGACGTCAGTCATTAACATCTGTTGAACAATAAATTTACAATTTTTAGGAAACCAAAAAAGCAACGCTACTGCGTTGCTTTTTTATGTGGAGAAGATCGGGCTCGAACCGACGACCTCTTGGCTGCCAGCCAAGCGCTCTAGCCAACTGAGCTACATCCCCAAATTATGTTTACGCCACCTTCTACCGGCAGCAGACTTTAAATACTTTTCTCGCGTTCTGGCTTCTATCCTAGTTTCGAATTTTTCCAAATGAAACAATTCCCAAGGTTTAAATGCCTTTGTTGACGTAACTTTTCCAGAATTATGTGTTTTCAGTCTCTCTTCAAAATCTGAAGTCAGACCCACATAATAGCGGTCAAATCTAATACTATATATGATATAAACAACATACATAATGTCCAGCCTTAAAACGCTCCCCGCCCGTACCGAACGGTACGTTCGGGCGGGTAGCCAACTGAGCCTGCCCGAATAAAATTCGTTTAGGCGGGCTACATCCCCAAATTATGTTTGCGCCACCTTCTACCGGCAGCAGACTTTAGATACTTTGCTCGCGTTCTGGCTTCTATCCTAGTTTCGAAATTTTCCAAATGAAACAATTCCCAAGGTTTAAATGCCTTTGCTGACGTAACTTGTCCAAAATTATGTATTTTCTACACCAAATACGTTTTAGGCCTTTCTAATAACAAACTTAAGAATTTCTACTTTATTCCAATCCACCTAAAACCAAAACTGGCAAGGTCGAACTGTTAAAGTCTTTTTTAAGAATGGTATTATTCTCCCAAATCTTCGTAAAAAAACCTCGTTTTCGTCTTACCACACATAGCATATTTGGTTTACTATCCTTATAATTGTCCAAAACGCCCTGAAATGTCGTAGCATTCGTACTATATGTTGTGTGGCTTAACAAATCTGCCAACTCTTTATTTACAATAAAGTCGCCTTCATTATAGAACGGAGTCTGGACCAAAAGTAAATTAATTTTTGATTTGAACTGCTCTTTTATAGAAATTAATGGCGTAAAAACATCATCTTTTTTAAGGACTGCTGATTTTAAAGCAATTAAAATAGTCTCGACAGGCTGAAATTTAAATTCTTCAGGTACTATTAAAGCTGGAATATTGGTCTGTTTGATAATTTTACCAGATGTTTTGCCTAAATACACTTCTTCCTTTTTGGAATTCGTTCTCGGCTCTACCAAAATTAAATCAATATCCGCGGTCTGGCAAACGAGTTCCAAGGTAGGGATCAACTTTCCTGTAAAGGTTTTTACAATTACGGAAACACCAGTAGAATCTACTTTAGCGACGTGAGCCTTTAAAAATTCCATACTTTCGCGTTCTAGGGTGGTATCACCTTTAAGAATGGTTCCCGATTTTGTAGCGCCGCTATTAATTTGCACCACGTACAATTTCGCCCCAAAGGTTCGGGCAAAATCAACGGCATACTGCAAATGGCTTACGGCATTTTTTGAAGATCCTACTGGGACTAAAATATTTTTCATGTGCACTATTATTACTAAATTTCGGCTAAAATAAACATTAAAATGATTCGAAAAGCGACCTCTAAAGATATTGACGGGATTCTCTCAGTTACCAAAGCTTGTGCAAGAGATATGGTAGCTAAGAGTATTTACCAATGGAACGAGCACTACCCCAATGCTGCGGCTTTTGAAAAGGATATTCAAAGAAATGAACTGTATGTTCTAACCCATGAAGAAACGATTATAGGCTCCATTGTCATTTCAACATTGATGGATGCCGAATATCAACCCATATCTTGGTTAACCCCAAATGCACATAATTTATATATCCACCGGTTATCGGTACATCCCGAGTATCAGGGTCAAGGTTATGCCCAACACCTGATGGAGTTCGCCGAATCATACGGCAAGGATAATGGTTTTGCTTCCATACGCTTGGATACATTTTCCCAAAACCCTAGAAATCAAAAATTTTACGAACTTCGCAATTATAAACGTTTAGGCTCTATTTATTTTCCTAAACAAAGCGAGCATCCATTTTATTGTTACGAGTACGTCCTGTGAAATCCGCCATCAGTTTAAAAAATATCAACCGCATTGCCATACCTGCCCTCATTGCTGGCGTGTCAGAACCAATTTTATCTATAACGGATACCGCCATTGTGGGCAATATTGATGTTCATGCCACAGAGTCATTGGCCGCGGTAGGCATTGTTGGTACTTTTATTTCGATGTTGATTTGGGTCTTGGGCCAAACCCGTAGTGCGATTTCGTCCATTATATCGCAATATGTCGGTTCAGACCGGTTGGACGATATCAAATCATTACCGGCACAAGCCATTTTTATCATTACGTCATTAAGTATTCTGATTATTTTAGGCACTTATCCGTTTGCCCAATTTATTTTTAAACTCTACAACGCTTCAGATTTGATATTGGAATATTGCGTCGCCTATTATAAAATTCGCGTCTTTGGATTTCCGTTTACCTTGTTTACCATTGCCGTATTTGGAGCGTTTAGAGGCTTACAAAACACCTTCTATCCCATGATTATTGCCATCATTGGGGCTACTACTAATATTGTTTTAGACATTATACTTGTTTATGGCATTAACGGTTACATTACACCTATGTATATTGAAGGCGCCGCCTACGCCAGTGTGGCGGCACAGTTTTTAATGGCCCTTTGTTCGGCTTATTTTTTATTGACAAAAACGATCATTCCGCTTAAAATTACCTTCCCCTTCAATAAGGAGATCAACCGATTTTTATTAATGATTGCCAATCTCTTTGTTAGAACATTAGCTTTAAACGCGACCTTATACTTTGCCAGCGCTTACGCGACCAGCTACGGGAAAGAATATATTGCAGCCTATACCATTGCCATTAATTTATGGTTTCTGGGTGCATTTATGATTGATGGTTATGCCAGTGCAGGAAATATTCTTTCTGGCAAATTATTTGGTGCCAACCGACCGGATTTGCTTATAACGCTAAGCAATAAACTTATAAAGTACGGTATTTTGGTAGGTGTTGCAATAGCGGGCGTCGGAGCACTATTATATTATCCATTAGGCAATTTATTTTCTAATGACCCTGCGGTTTTAGAAGCCTTTTACGACGTGTTTTGGATTGTGCTGTTGATGCAGCCTATCTGCGCCTTAGCGTTTATTTTTGACGGGATGTTTAAAGGCTTAGGCCGTATGAAATACCTCCGAAATGTGTTATTGGGCGCCACATTTCTCGTCTTTTTACCCGTCCTGCTTTACTTAGATTATTTAGAATTTCAGCTGTATGCCATTTTTACTGCTATGACCTTATGGATGGTGGCAAGAGGCTTACCACTGATCATAAAATTTAGAAAACTCTTTTTGCCAAGCCACCAAAACGATTAACTTTGGCATCAAATAATTACAAAAACTATGGAATTTTTAAATTTTTTAGGCGGAAATGGCCTCTTTTTAATTTTGGCTATCGTATTGATCGTGGTCTATGTTTATAACCGTAGAAAAAACAAGTAATCTTAACGGGTTTTCAACCACCCAGTAATACTCAATCTTTGGGTATTGGTAACAGGTCTTACCTCGTGTTCAAGGATTTGGCTTTCAAAGATCACCACGCGTCCTGGCAGCGGATAAATCACCTTTTCAATTTCTTTGCCATGGTCATCTATATACAACACCAATTCACCTCCATTTTCAGGCAGCCATCCCGCTTCATTTAAATAACACACAAACGAAAGTTTACGCCGATCGTCATTTTGAAATGTATCTAAATGACGTTTATAAAACGTGCCTTGAGGATAGACCGCATAATGGAATTCCTTGCGCAGAATCCCTAAAAAACAGGTTTTGTTGAGATAACTGACCAAACTATTAATTTTGGTAAAGAACAGGCTTTCTGCCGCATTGGTATGTGCCTCATCAATCCATAAAATGACATCGCCTCTAATAGATTTTACGATCATTTCATTTACCCTATTGCCAATTGCCGCTTTTTTAAACACGTCTTCTTCGTGCTTTTCAATTAAAGATTGCCGCAATACGTGCACCTCTTCATCTGAAAAAAAATCTTCAACAATGGCATACTTTTGCGCAATGATATCCTCTATAATCTGTTCATATAAAGGATTTTCAACAAAAGCAATCTCTTCAAAAAGTTGATTCATTTAAAAGCGAATTAAAAGGATAACCATCTCTGACGTACGTGATAATTATCGACCAAATGTAATCTAAAAACGGTTTCCTTTTACAATTTGAATATCTTTGCAGTAAATTGATGCGCTATGAGCAAAATCCGAATTACCAAGCAATTTTCTTTTGAAACCGGCCACGCCCTTTATGGTTATGATGGTAAGTGCAAAAATGTACACGGACACAGTTATAAATTATCGGTCACGGTTATTGGTACGCCCATAAGTGATACGTCTCATGTGAAATACGGGATGGTCATTGACTTTTCTGATTTGAAAAATATCGTTAAAACCGAAATCGTTGATGTTTTTGACCACGCTACGGTATTTAACAAAAACACACCACATGTGGAGTTAGCTAAAGAGTTGGCGGATAGAGATCACAATGTGCTCTTGGTCGATTATCAGCCTACTAGCGAAATGATGGTGATTGATTTTGCCGAAAAGATTAAAAAACATTTGCCAGAAACCATCCAATTGTATGCGTTGCGACTTCAGGAAACGGATTCCAGTTTTGCGGAATGGTATGCGAGTGATAACTAGAATTCAGTAGGCAGTACTCAGTTTTCAGTTGGCAGTATTCAGTTGGCAGTATTCAGTTTCTAGTGTTTAATTTTGAAGTTCTTGCTTTGGCAGGAATTAATATCTTTGTTTGATGAATATTCCCAAAGGAAAAAAAATATACTTTGCTTCTGACAACCATTTGGGAGCACCTACACCAGAACAGTCTTTTCCTCGGGAAAAGAAATTTGTGGCCTGGTTAGACGACATCAAAGACGATGCGGCAGCTATATTTCTTCTCGGCGATTTATTCGACTTTTGGTTTGAATACAAAACTGTGGTTCCAAAAGGTTTTACCCGAACACTAGGAAAACTCGCTGAACTCAGCGATTCTGGCATTCCCATTTACTATTTTGTGGGGAATCACGATTTATGGATGCATGGTTATTTTGAGAATGAACTCCATATTGAAGTCTTTCATCAACCCAAAGAATTCATCTTTAACGATAAACTCTTTTTTATAGGTCATGGAGATGGTTTGGGACCTCACGATAAAGGCTATAAACGCATGAAAAAAGTGTTTACCAACCCGTTTTTTAAATGGTGTTTTAGATGGCTCCACCCTGATTTAGGCGTGAAACTTGCCCAACATCTATCCGTAAAAAACAAATTGATTTCTGGAGATGACGATGCCCAATTTTTGGGTGAAGACAAAGAATGGCTAGTTCAATATTCCAAACGAAAACTGGAAGACAAACACCGTGACTATTTTGTGTTTGGCCACCGCCATTTACCGATGGAAATCAAATTAAATGAGCAGTCAACGTATCTCAATTTAGGCGATTGGATTCAGTATTATACCTATGGTGTTTTTGATGGAGAAACCTTGCAGTTAAAAACGTACTAAACTTCCTTTTCGTGCTCCTCTAAATCTTTTCGTAAATCCAATCTTCTAAATGAAGGAGACACAAGACCTGTGGTTACTACAGTCAATATGGTCATCGTACCCCCAAAGACAACCGCAGTCACGGTGCCCATCAACTTTGCCGTCACGCCACTTTCAAAGGCCCCAAGCTCATTGGAAGAGCCCACAAACATAGAATTTACGGAGGCTACGCGCCCACGCATATGATCTGGCGTTTTTAACTGCAAGATCGTTTGACGGATTACCATAGACACGCCATCGGTAACCCCACTGAAAAACAAGGCAAGGACGGACACCCAGAAGATGGAAGACAATCCGAAGACAATTATACACACTCCAAATCCGAAAATTGCCGCCAAAAGTTTCATTCCCGCATTTTTACTGATCGGGATATAAGCGGTAATTAACATCGTGAGAAATGCTCCCACGGCTGGTGCGGCACGCAACACGCCAAATCCTTCTGATCCCACTTTAAGAATATCTTGCGCAAATATGGGCAACAAGGCTATGGCACCCCCAAAAAGTACCGCGATCATATCTAAGGTCAAAGCACCTAAAACTGCTTTTGTTTTGAACACAAACTTGACACCTTCCTTTAAACTTTGCATGACAGGCTCTCCAATTTTAGGATTTAAAATCGGTTTTGTAGGAATGCGCAGCAAATTGAGCATCGCTATCAACGCGAACGCTAAAATTAAACACATCGACCAATGCACACCAATCCAACTAATGCTGAAACCCGCCAAAGCTGGTCCTAAAACAGAGGCGACTTGCCAGGTAGAACTGCTCCATGTGGCTGCATTGGGATATAGTTTTTTAGGAACAATTAAAGCGATTAGTGAGAACACTGTGGGACCAATAAACGCGCGGACCAAACCACCCATGAATACCAAAGCGTAAATACTATAAAGCACCGCACTGGTAGACCAATTGCCCACCACCAAGGGCCAAGTCAATAAAAACAGTCCGAAACTGATCACTGAAAACCCAATAATACATTTCATGAGCAGTCCACGTTTTTCACTCTGATCCACAATATGTCCAGCAAACAGTGCCATAGAAAGGGCAGGAATAATTTCCATCAGTCCGATAAGGCCTAATGACAGCGGATCTTTTGTAATGGAATAGACTTGCCATTCGATCACAATAAATTGCATAGACCAGGCAAAAACGAGTGCAAAACGAACTAATAGAAAAACATTGAATTCCTTGATGCGAAGTGCCGCGTACGGATCTTTCTTAATTGGTTGGTGCTCCATAAGTGCTTGTCCTTTCGCAATACAGCGGTGTACAACTTGAAAGGCGTTTGAAGTTTGACACAAAAATAAAACAAACTGCTATGAAATTAATTTCTTGAAACTAAAAATATGAGATTAGGGTTTGATATCCCTTAATTTCAATTGCAGACTTACATTCCCTTGCCAATGGTTTTCGTCAATGGAATACACCGCTTTGAAGGGTTTCTTGTTAGTAATTAACTCACATTTATCCCCCAAATTAAACCCAATCCCTACAATTTGCTGTGAATGCCCTTGCTTGGCCGTAATTCTTAAATGCTTATCATCACCACCTACACATTTCCCGTAGCCGGTATCCTGTAAATTTTCGGTCATATAAATAGGCGCCATATTTCCTGGGCCAAACGGCGCGAATTGTTTGAGAATACGGTAAAATTTTGGACTTATGTCATTGAAATCGAGGGTCATATCTACTCGGATTTCTGGAGTCAATAGCGCCCTATCGATGGTATTTGAGACCTCATCTTCAAAAGCCTGCTTAAAGGCCTCGTAGTTTTCAGACTTTAAAGTCAATCCCGCGGCATATTTATGACCTCCAAATTGTTCGATATGCTGACTACAGGCTTCAAGCGCGTTGTACACATCAAATCCGCTAACAGACCGTGCCGAAGCCGCTAATCTATCACCACTTTTGGTAAAAACTAACGTCGGTCGGTAATAGGTTTCTATCAATCGGGAAGCCACAATACCAATCACCCCTTTGTGCCAAGATTCATGATACACCACAGAAGTTAGCCGCTCTTGCTCTTTAAATTCCTCTATTTGCAATAAGGCTTCTTGGGTAATTTGCTGATCCGCTTCTTTTCGGTCAGAATTAAATTGCTCTATTTGTGCGGCATAAGTTTGGGCAAGCGTTTCGTCTTCCTCTGTCAGTAAAGTAACCGCATAGTTCCCATGCTTCATGCGTCCGGCAGCGTTAATTCTGGGGGCCACGATAAAAACCACGTCCGTAATGGACATTTCGGTTTTCTTGGTCTGATCGATGATGGCTTTGATGCCTGCACGCGGCTGCTGATTAATCACTTGCAGCCCGAAATAAGCCAAGGTCCGGTTCTCGCCAGTAATCGGCACAATATCAGCCCCAATGGCCGTGGCCACCAAATCGAGATATGCTGTTAAATCCTCAATAGATTTCCCATCGTTTGAGGCTAAAGCCTGAACCAATTTAAATCCAACGCCACACCCACACAACTCGTCATAGGGATATTGGCAATCGTCGCGTTTCGGATCTAAAATAGCAACCGCATCTGGAAGTAGAGCCCCAGGCCTGTGATGATCGCAAATAATAAAATCGATCCCTTTTTCTTTTGCATAGGCGACTTTGTCAATGGCTTTAATCCCACAATCGAGCGCGATGATTAAAGAAAAGTCGTTATCGTATGCAAAGTCGATCCCTTTTATAGACACGCCGTAACCTTCTTCGTACCGATCTGGAATATAGGTCGCCACCGAATCGATTCGAGTTTTTAAATAGGACGACATCAAAGCTACTGAAGTGGTACCATCCACATCATAATCGCCAAAAACCAAAATATTTTCTCCCTTGGCAATGGCGAGCTCAATACGCGCAACAGCCTTATCCATATCTTTCATTAAAAAGGGATCGTGCAAATCGTTCAGACTTGGTCTAAAAAACTGTTTGGCGGCCTCATAGGTTTCAATGCCACGTTGCAATAACAACATAGCGATGGCATCCTCTACCTTGAGGGATTCAGCAAGATGCTTTATTTTGGAAAGCTCAGGTTTAGGTTTTAGAGTCCAGCGCATGAGGAGAACATGGTTTATGGTTGGATGATAAGGCAAAAATTAGACCTCACAGGTTTTAAAAACCTTTGAGGTCTATGTATAATTTAATTATTATGGTAATGAATCGACGTGTTCACCTTGGCAAACTTTTTAAACATTTCCATGACGCCACAATATTTTTCTATGGATAAGTCCACTGCTTTTTTTATTTTATCTTCATTTAAATCTGTCCCATAAAAGTGATATTCTACAGAGACGGTGTGGTATGTTTTTGGATGTTCTTGGGTTAATTCGCCATACGTATCCATTCTGAAATCTGAAATTTCAACTTTCATCTTTTTGAGGATAGAAACCACATCCAAACCAGAACAACCAGCCAAAGCCGAAAGCATCATTGCCTTAGGACGCAAACCAGAATTATGGCCGCCATCTTCTTCTGAAGTGTCGATTAATAGGGTTTTTCCACTTGGATTATCAGATTCAAATTGCGAATTTCCTTTCCATTGGGTAATAACTTTATGATCCATATTATGAGTTTTTAATGATTTTTAGTATTGAATTTTGAATATTCAAAAATACCATTTAATATCAAGAGTTTGTGGTCGCATTATACTATATGTGCCATTTTTCGTAAAAACAAATTAAGGTTTAAGCGCTGATGATACTTATGGATTTTAACCGCCATTTGTTCTCTAGAATATTCGATGGACCACTAAATTAGGCTCTTACTATCTCTTGAATTGATTTTTTTAACTCCGGAATAACCTCCGTCTCAAACCATGGATTCCGCGTCAACCAAAACCGATTCCGCGGTGAAGGATGTGGTAACGGAAAAAACCTCGGCAAATACTGTTGAAAATTATCAACCGTCTCCGTTAAAGTTTTCTTTGCATCTTTCCTCAAATAATATCTCTGGGCATACGTCCCAATCAACAGCACCAATTCGACATTCGGCATCAGACCCCATAATTGCTCATGCCATTGCGGCGCGCATTCGGGTCGCGGCGGCATATCACCACCTTTTCCACGTCCGGGATAACAAAAGCCCATCGGGACAATGGCAAAATTTTGTTCGTTATAAAATTCTTCGTTACTGACCCCTAACCAATTCCGCAGCTGTTTTCCGCTGGCATCATCCCATGGAATTCCAGATTTATGCACTTTAGTGCCCGGCGCTTGTCCAATAATGACAATTTTAGAATTGGCATGAGCCGTCACCACTGGTCTTGGACCCAATGGTAAGTGAGCCTTACATAGCGTGCAGTTTTTTATGCGATGATGTAAATCTTGCATTTCAATAATTACTTATTTTCCATCATTTTTTTCATATCCATACCAAACGAGGGATAGGTCATCATCATGCGTTTAAAATTCTTGGTGGTCATTTTGTTATAAATCGCGGCGGCAAACACGTTGATGCTTTCATTGGCTTCAGAACTTAAAATATGAGCTCCCACAATTTCATCCGTGCGTTCATTCGCTATTATGGTATACGCATAGGTGTCTTCGTTCTCTTTTTTTGCATTATACCAACCACTGGAATCGCCTTGGTACACTTTGACATTTTTATAACGTGCTTTGGCTTCGGCTTCGCCATAACCTACTGAAGATAAATTGGGCGTGGTAAATACCGTAGAAGGCACACAGGGCACATCCAACGTCTTAGATTGTTCCTTTACCACATTGTTGCCAACAATATAACCTTGCAATCCAGAAAGTGGGGTTAAAGATGGCGATTTATTAGAAACATCACCACAGGCATAAACTTTAGGATGCGATTTGCTCTGTAAATAATCATTGACTACGATCCCATTGTTATCGGCATCAATGCCAGCCTTATCTAATTCTAAAGCGGCAATCGCAGGAATTCTGCCGGTAGCATTGATGACCATTCTCGATTTTAAGGTTTTCGTCTCCCCTTTAGTACTATAGGAAACTTTCTTATTTTTCTTTAATTTTTCAACTGCAGTGACATCTGCATTAAAAACAAACTTCACGCCAAGACTTTCTAACTTCGCAATCAATTTTTTAACCAAAAACTGATCAAAGTCGCCCAGAGCTGTTTCGGCTCTTTCCAAGATAGTCACCTTAGATCCTAAGGTTGCCAACATACAGGCAAATTCCATAGTAATATATCCCGACCCAATAAAGGTGATGGATTTCGGAATTTTCTTTAAATTAAGAACGTCCTCACTTATGTTTAAAAACGCCTTCCCATCAATATCAAGGGGTCTGGGAATGTTTCCGGTAGCGATGATAAAATAATCCGCAGAAACGACTTTCCCTTCAACTTCCACTTCTGTTTTACTGATAAATTTTGGCGATTGATGATACATGGCAATCCCCAAACCTTTCATTTTTTCTTCCGTATTTGGCGGAATGGGATTCGAAAACGAACGTTTAAATTTTTGGACCTTTTTCCAATTGAGTTTGGGCATCTCTTCAACGCCAGAACCTTTTAAATTGCGACTTTGGTAAATCAATTTTGAAAATTGCAGTAATATTCTTTTGGAATCACAGCCTCTATTTGCACAGGTGCCTCCGTATTCTCTATTGTCAGCAATGGCCACACTCAAATTGTTTTCGACACAAATCTCCGCTGCCGTTTGACCAGCAACGCCACTTCCAATGACGAAAACGTCATAATGTTTGTTTTTCATAATCTTAGTATATGGCTAATAAGATACTGAAGTTTTAACCAGAATATGTTATGAAAAATCTAAATATTTGAATGGGACTAAAACGAATTACTCTTTAGGTTTGCCGCCCACTACGATGACAATTTCACCTTTGGGTGGTTTTTGAGTGTAATGTGCCAACACTTCTTTGGCGCTACCTCTGACCGTTTCTTCATATAGCTTCGTCAATTCGCGAGAAACTGAAACCGGCCGGTCTTCGCCAAAATACTCGCAAAAATGTGCTAAGGTTTTGACGAGCTTATGCGGACTTTCATAAAAAATCATCGTTCGTGTTTCTTCCGCCAATTGTAAAAAGCGGGTCTGTCTGCCTTTTTTAACCGGTAGAAAACCTTCAAACACAAATTTGTCGTTAGGCAAACCACTGTTCACCAAGGCAGGTACAAAGGCTGTGGCACCCGGGAGACAATCCACTTCAATACCGTGTTCAATGCAGGCACGTGTCAATAAAAATCCAGGATCAGAAATAGCAGGGGTCCCGGCATCACTAATTAATGCAACCGTTGTTCCTGATTTAATTTTTTCAATCAGATTTTGCACCGTTTTATGCTCATTGTGCATGTGATGCGATTGAGAACGGGTTGCAATTTCAAAATGTTTTAAGAGTTTTCCGGAGGTACGCGTGTCTTCAGCCAAAATTAAATCGACTTCCTTTAAAACCTCAACAGCTCTAAAGGTCATATCTTTAAGATTGCCAATAGGGGTTGGAACAATAAATAATTTACTCATGTATTAATCAAACTTACCTTCAATGATCCCCATAAAACGCTCTTCAATCGCTTCTTTACCTTCCCAATTGTTATAGTCAGGCTTCACAATATTCTGGATGAGATTACGAGCTTCTTCAAAGGAGCTGGAGGTGTTTATTTGAGACAGTACGCGTTCATAATCTTCGCGCTGCCCATCAAAAAGGTGTTTTATAAATGCTATTTTATCGTTAAGACCAATGTTGATACGGTTTTTTAATCTATCGTTCAACGATTTTCTAAGCTGTTCTTTAGACGTAGACGTCGATACCGGATCAAAAACGGGCATATTCTTAAAATCGGCGGTCAATTCTTCAAAATCATCTTTGGTTTCTTCCATTGCTGGCGGGGGTGCTGGTTGCTCAAACATAGCATCCACTTCGTGGGTTTCGTGTGGCATTTGCGCTACCAAATCCTTGATTTTTTCCATCACAGGCTCCATGATCCCGTCATCTTCTACCTCATCAAGATTGACATATATTCTGTCGCCACGTTCAATATTATCACTGACTTCATTATTAAAAGCGACGTCCAACATATCGAAGAAAGAAGAATCTACACCAATGGTTGGCAAGCCTTGTTCTAGGTTTTCATTTGCAAATTTTAGGACACACAATTTTTCATATAAAAGTCCTGTTTCCCGATGCAATTGCGCAACGTTCTCTTTACCCTTTAATTTAAGAATTCTATGCGCAATGCTCATCAATTCCGACTCCAACTTCTTCTTCATAACTTTTATCTTTAATTCTAATTTATGCTTATGATTTTTAATAAATTTACGCCACCTTTATGTAAAACGAAGATGAGCTTTGTTTTAGTGTTAAAATTACGAAATGTTTCTTGAAAATACAGTAAATCCTAAAGAACAATTTGGGTGGATTGAGGTTATTTGTGGATCAATGTTTTCTGGCAAGACCGAAGAATTAATCAGGCGTCTTAAACGTGCACAGTTTGCAAAACAAAAAGTGGAAATTTTTAAACCTGCTATAGACGTGCGTTATGAAGAAGGCATGGTCATGTCTCATGATGCCAACCAAATTCGTTCTACTCCTGTGCCTGCCGCCGCCAACATTCCTATTTTAGCAGATGGCTGTGAGGTGGTTGGCATTGACGAAGCTCAGTTTTTTGATGATGAAATTGTCCGTGTTTGCAATGACCTTGCCAACAAAGGCGTGCGGGTTATTGTAGCTGGTTTAGATATGGATTTTAAAGGCAATCCGTTTGGCCCAATGCCCTACTTAATGGCTACTGCGGAATATGTGACTAAAGTGCACGCCATTTGTACGCGCACCGGAAATTTGGCCCAATACAGTTACCGAAAATCTCAAAACGATGCCCTCGTAATGTTAGGTGAAGTGGATGAATATGAGCCCTTGAGTCGTGGTGCTTTTTATAAAGCCATGGCACAAGACAAAGCAAGCGCCGTGAAGGTAAACACTGAAAAAGAATCTACTGATAAATTAAAAAATCCTCATGCCTAAAGCGCAAGAAACGGTACTCGAAATTGATCTTTCTGCCCTAAAACACAATTTTGATCATCTTAAATCCAAACTTCAAAAAAATACCAAATTTTTAGCTGTAGTAAAAGCCTTTGCTTACGGTAGTGATGCTAATGACATTGCACTCTATCTGCAAGATTTAGGTGTTGATTATTTCGCGGTAGCCTATACCAGTGAAGGTGTTGCCCTGAGAGATGCAGGCGTTACAAAACCTATTCTAGTATTGCATCCTTTACCGATAAGTTTCGAGACCATTATTGAACGTTGTCTGGAGCCTAGCATCTATAATTGGAAGGTTTTAGATGAGTTTTTACAAGTTGCATCGGATAAAAATCAAAAAAACTACCCCATCCATCTTAAATTTAATACGGGTTTAAATCGCTTAGGCTTTGATCTTGAAGATATTGAACCAATACATTCTAAAACAAATTCTTCAGAAGCCATTCGTATAAATTCGATTTTTTCACATTTGGCGGCTAGCGAAGATTTGACCGAGAAAGCGTTTACAGAACAACAAATACAAGCGTTTAAAACCATCACCGAAAGGTTTATAACAGTTTTTGATTATAAGCCCTTGCTCCACCTTAGCAACACCTCAGGAATTTTAAACTATCCTGAAGCGCATCACGATATGGTAAGAAGCGGCATCGGTCTTTACGGCTTTGGTAATTCTGAAAAAGAAAATAAACATTTCATCCCGATAGCGAAGCTGAAATCGGTCATTTCTCAAATTCATCATATCGAAAAAGGGGAAACAGTAGGTTATAACCGTGCCTACAAAAGTGAAGCTGCAATTACTACTGCTACCATACCCATTGGTCATGCAGATGGTATTGGTAGGCAATACGGACAAGGTAAAGGCTTTGTGATTATTGAAGGAAAAAAAGCACCTATTATAGGCAATGTTTGTATGGATATGATTATGGTTGACATTACAAGTATTGAATGCGAAGAAGGGGATGAAGTAATTATTTTTGACGCCTCGCATACTGCAGAACACTTAGCAAATGCAGCACAAACCATTTCATACGAATTGCTAACCGCCATTTCCCAACGGGTGAAACGGGTGATTAAAAAATAATGTTTTCTTAAAAATTTAACATTTCTTAATTTTTCATACTTTTGCAGCTGAATAACTCATTTAAAACCAATTATTATGTGGAAAGAATTTAAAAACTTTATTATGACCGGCAACGTTATTGATTTAGCAGTAGCCGTTATTCTTGCAGGTGCCGTTGGCTTAGTTGTCAATGGGTTTGTAACTGACATCATGATGCCTATTGTTGGTAACTTTGCCGGTGGCGTTGATTTTGCTGACCTGAAATATGTGTTATCACCAGCTGATGTTGCTGCTGACGGTACGATCACAAAACCAGAAAATGCAATCATGTACGGGAAATGGGTAAATTCTATCATTAACTTATTAATTGTTGGTTTCGTATTATTTATAATTGTGAAAGCTTACAACAAAACTAAAAAACCAAAAGTACCTGCAGGACCAGCAGGACCAACGGAACTGGACGTCTTAAAGGAAATCAGAGATGCATTAAAAAAGTAATTCCGCTACACTTCATATTCTATCTTAAACCCGATTCCTGAAAAGGATCGGGTTCTTTTTTTAAGTTCTTCTTTAACCGCTTTCAATTATTGGTTACATTAGCTCCTTAAATTTTTTTTTATGAAAGTAGCCGTTGTTGGTGCCACTGGAATGGTTGGCGAAGTGATGTTAAAAGTTCTTGAAGAACGTAATTTTCCATTTACAGAATTGATGCTCGTAGCCTCGGAAAGGTCTGTGGGCAAAGAAATTGAATTTAAGAATAAGACCTATAAGGTTATTGGGTTGGCAGATGCTGTAGCCAGTAAACCAGACGTTGCACTATTTTCTGCAGGAGGCGACACGTCTTTAGAATGGGCTCCTAAATTTGCTGAGGCAGGAACCACTGTTATCGACAATTCTTCAGCTTGGAGAATGGACGCTACAAAAAAATTGGTTGTTCCAGAAATTAATGCGGATCAACTTACCAAAGACGATAAAATTATTGCGAACCCTAATTGTTCTACCATTCAATTGGTGATGATTTTGGCGCCGCTTCATAAAAAATATGGTATTAAACGGATTATTGTCTCTACCTACCAATCCATCACCGGTACCGGTTTAAAAGCCGTAAAGCAATTGGAAAATGAATTGGCTGGAGTAAAAGGCGAAATGGCCTATCCTTATCCAATTCATAAGAATGCCATCCCCCATTGCGATGTGTTCGAGGAAAATGGCTACACCAAAGAGGAAATGAAATTGGTTAGGGAAACTCAAAAAATTCTCGATGACCGTTCTATCGCAGTTACTGCAACCGCCGTACGAATTCCAACTGAAGGTGGTCATAGTGAGTCTGTAAACATTGAATTTGAGAATGATTTTGATGTGACTGAAATCCGCAAATTACTAAGTCAGACGCCTGGCGTTGTCGTTCAGGACAATACAGATGTCAACACCTATCCAATGCCCATTTATGCCAATGGAAAAGATGATGTATTTGTGGGTCGTATCCGTCGGGATGGGTCGCAGCCAAATTCATTGAATTTATGGATTGTTAGCGATAACCTGAGAAAGGGTGCAGCTACAAATACCATTCAGATTGCTGAATATTTAATTGCTAACAACCTACTTTAAGCCAGAAATTATATTTTAGAAATCATAAGACCCAAGAAACTATTTCTTAATAAAATATTAAAAAGCCCCCTACACCCGTTTGTAGGGGCTTTTTTGTTTATTTTTGAAACACAACACCAAACCCGTTTACTCTTATGAAAAACTTAGCGCTGGCTGTGGTAATTCTAACTACAATTACCGCCTGCAAAACTGAAAATGAACTCAAAAATTCCAATGCAATTGCTGTGACCTATCCTGAAACAAAAACAGTAGATTCTGTAGACACTTATTTTGGAGAAGAAGTTAAAGACCCTTACCGTTGGCTTGAAGATGACAGAAGTGATGAAACCGGCGCTTGGGTAAAAGCCCAGAATAAAGTCACTGGCGATTATCTAGCACACATTCCCTACCGCCAAGCACTAAAAGAGCGTTTGGAAGAAATCTGGAATTATGAAAAAGTAGGCGCCCCGTTTGTTGAAGGTGACTATACCTATTTCTATAAAAATGACGGCCTTCAAAACCAATCGGTGATTTATAGAACCAAAAATGGTGACACTAAAGAAGAAGTTTTCTTAGATCCTAATACCTTTAGTAGTGATGGAACTGTGTCTTTAGGTGGCATTAATTTTTCTGAAGATGGTAAAATTCTCGCTTATTCCATTTCAGAAGGCGGGAGTGATTGGCGAAAAGTCATCATTATGAATACTGAAACCAAAGAACAAATTGAGGACACCTTAGTTGATGTGAAATTCAGCGGTATTTCCTGGAAAAATAACGATGGGTTTTACTACTCCAGTTACGACAAACCTAAGGGCAGTGAGCTTTCTGCTAAAACAGACCAACATAAACTCTTCTATCATAAATTAGGCACGTCTCAAAATCAAGACCAATTAATTTATGGAGGAACACCTGAAGAGAAGCACCGTTATGTTGGTGGTAACGTTACTGAAGATGGGAAGTACTTGTTTATTTATCCTAGAACCTCAACGTCTGGATCAAAGTTATTGATGAAAGATCTATCTAAACCAAATAGCAAGATCGTTACTATTTTAGATGATTTTAATACGGATTCTGCGGTGATGGAAAATGTAGGCAGCACGCTTTACATCATCACCAATAAAAATGCACCAAACCAAAAAGTGGTCACTGTAGATGCTTCAAATCCGAGTCCAGAACATTGGAAGGATTTTATTCCTGAAACAGAAAATGTGTTAAGCGCCTCGACAAGTAGTGGGTATATTTTTGCAAGTTATATGGTGGATGCCGTATCTCAAGTAAAACAGTACGATTACGATGGAAAATTAGTAAGAGAAATTGAATTGCCAGGCGTGGGTAGTGCTGGCGGATTTGGAGGTAAAAAAGAAGACGAAACGGTTTATTTCTCGTTTTCTAATTATATCACCCCAAGTACAATTTATACATTGAATCCTAAAACTGGAGCTTCTGAAGTGTACAAAAAACCAGAAATTAAGTATAATCCTGACGATTTTGAGAGCAAACAAGTGTTTTACAATTCAAAAGACGGCACAAAAATTCCAATGCTTATTTCCTATAAAAAAGGTACTGAGCTTAATGGTAAAAACCCTACTATTTTATACAGCTACGGTGGCTTCAACATTTCAATGACCCCATCTTTTAGCATTGCTAATGCTGTTTGGATGGAGCAAGGCGGTGTATATGCCGTTCCTAACATTCGCGGTGGTGGTGAGTATGGAAAGAAATGGCACGATGCCGGGACACAGCTTAAAAAGCAGAATGTGTTTGACGATTTTATCGCTGCTGCGGAATATTTAATTGACAACAACTATACCTCATCAGATTATTTAGCAATTCGCGGTGGCTCTAACGGTGGATTGTTAGTTGGTGCCACCATGACGCAACGTCCAGACTTAGTAAAAGTAGCACTTCCAGCAGTTGGGGTGTTAGACATGTTACGTTACCATACCTTCACCTCAGGTGCGGGTTGGGCTTATGATTACGGCACCTCTGAAGATAACAAAGAAATGTTTGATTATTTAAAAGGCTATTCACCAGTTCATAATGTTAGAGAAGGGGTAGAATATCCAGCAACGATGATAACTACTGGAGATCATGATGACCGAGTGGTTCCTGCGCATAGTTTTAAATTTGCAGCGGAATTACAGAGTAAGCAAACGGGTACGAATCCAACCTTAGTCAGAATAGAAACTGATGCAGGTCATGGTGCCGGTACGCCTGTAAGCAAAACCATTGAGCAGTATGCTGATATTTTCGGCTTTACGCTTTTTAATATGGGTTATAAAGAATTGCCGAACAAAACCATGACGAAGGTTAAAGGCTAAGATATCAATTCTTAAACTATAAAAACCTTTCAGTCTGCTATCTTACGGATTGAAAGGTTTTGTTTTATATGCACTATGTTACACGTTAAAAACATCACTTTTTCATACAATCCGAAAGCTGTAGAAGCCCCTGTGTTGAAAGCTTTGGAATTTACGGTAGCCCCAGGGGAGCACCTCTCCATCATTGGGGAAAGCGGCTCTGGAAAATCGACCCTATTAAAACTGATTTACGGCGAATATGATTTAAATGAAGGTCAAATTTTTTGGAAAGACAATGAAATTTTAGGCCCTAAATACAATCTCGTTGTAGGCTATGAGTATATGAAATATGTAGCACAGGAATTTGATTTGATGCCTTACATCACCGTTGAAGAAAATGTAGGGAAACACTTGTCCAATTTTTTCCCCGAAGAAAAAAAGGAGCGTATTAAAGAACTTTTAAATGTTGTAGAACTAGAAGATTTTGCTAAAACGAAAGTCAAAACTTTAAGTGGTGGCCAGAAGCAACGTGTCGCCTTGGCAAGGGCTTTGGCCAAACAACCGGAGATTATCCTTTTGGATGAACCTTTTAGTCATATTGATAATTTTCAGAAACAATCCTTACGTCGAAGTGTTTTTAAGTATTTGAAAGAAAAGCAAATTACCTGCCTCGTGGCCACGCACGATAAGGAAGATGTCTTAGGATTCGCGGATAGAATGTTGGTACTGCACGATTCTAAAATAATCGCCAACAACCCGCCTCAGGAGCTGTATCGCAATCCGGAAACGCCCTTAATTGCCTCTTTCTTTGGAGAAGTGAATATGCTTAATGATCATATTATTTATGCACATCAATTGCAGTTGGTAGACCATTCTGATCTTGAAGCTCGAGTCATTCGAAACTATTTTAAAGGGCCGTATTATTTAATTGAAGCTGAACATGAGGATACGATCCTCAGATTTGAGCATCCTACTGCTTTGGAAGTAGAATCAAAAGTTTTTCTCAAGATTTCAGAACGCTAAAAGCACACGCACCGTAAAGGCCATGATGTGTAAGTGAAAGCTGTTCGGGTTGTAAATGCCCGTTCATATACAATTGCGGAATTCCTCTACTATTTTTGATAACTGCAACAGACGTATCAAGAACATTTTTATAGGTTGAATAAGCTTTTATAGCCTGTTGGACACTTTCAGAATGTTGTGTAGGATAATCTAAATTCGAAAATTGAAATAGTTTTGAAATCCACTGCGGATTTAAACACGTCGTAGTCTGGATAAAACTCTTATCGGTTGTGGTAGATGTTGCTATAGATTGGTTTTTATAAATGACGTGCCCCCGATTAGAATCTAACACAGTACATTTAAAATCGGTTGGATTAAACCGGATCGTTTCTTCTGCTCTGGATATTATTTTATAAACGCTTTCTTTCATCGTCCATAAACGCCAAATATTTTGAAATTTTTGCTGGTCAGAATGAACGAAATCCTGTTCTTCAGTGGTGAATAGTTTATCTAAAAAGCGTTGTTCTTGCCATCGGGAATTACGTTTCGCAAATTCTAAATCGACAATATCGTTACCAATCATTAGGAAGCGATTTTGGAATTGACAATGGCCATGGCCGCTTTGACGGAAAGCATTTGTTCCATTTCCTCATTCTCGATGCGGATGTCAAATTCGTCCTCCACATCTAAAATAATATCGACCAAATTCGCAGAATTTATTTTCAAATCGCCCACAAAAGTTGTTTCTTCTGACAAATTATTGAAAGCGTCTTCATCTTGTACATATGGCTGGACGATGGTTTTCAATTTGGCAATTAAATCTTCGTTTTTCATAATTGTAGGCTCTAGAATTTGTATAAAGATTTAGTTATAAGTCTTAAAGATAATACAAGCGTTAACATCACCAAAACCAAAACTGGCTTTTGCGGCGATGTTCAACGGTTTATTGAGCATTTGTTTCGGAATTTTGTCGTCAGCGATGAGCTCTAGAATTTCAGGATGCACATCGTCACAATTAATGTTTGGGAACACAAACTGCTCCTTTAATTGCAACACTGTAGCCACACTTTCAATGCTTCCAGCCGCAGCGAGACAATGGCCCACCATCGATTTTAAAGAGTTGATATGCGGAAAATCAGCACCTTCACGACCCAAGGCTTTGGTCCAGTTTTCAATTTCGAGACTGTCTTTTGAAGTGGCGGTCAGATGCCCATTGATCGTGTCAATAGCGCTGGCCTCAATTCCCGAATCTTTTATAGCATTTGTAATACAACGCTGCACGGCTTCCGCATTAGGAGCAGTCAATGTGCCACCATTACGTTGGCCTCCCGAGTTGACATGGCCTCCCAACACCTCCGCATAAATGGTAGCCCCACGTTTTAAGGCACTTTCTAATGATTCTAGAACCATGGCACCGGCGCCACTTCCCGGCACAAATCCGCTTGCCGATGCGCTCATTGGTCGTGATCCTTCTTGCGGGGAATCATTATGCTTATAAGTCATGACCCGCATGGCATCAAATCCGCCCCAAATATACGGCCCTTCATCACTACAACTCCCCACAAGCATTCGTTTGGCCTGTCCGTTTTTGATCCGTTCAAGACCCATCAAGATGGCTTCCGTTCCGGTGGTACAGGCTGACGAATTGGTAGTCACCTGATTTCCCAATCCGAGAATTCCCCCAAGGTATGCGCTGATGCCACTGGCCATAGTCTGTAAAACCACCGTACTGCCCATGCGTTTCACCTCACCGGCATCCACTTTATAAATCGCTTCGCGGAATTTATCAACTCCCGACGTTCCAGTACCAAACACACATCCGCTGTCATAATCCAAATCACTCTCCGCATCAATTTCTAAACCGGCATCCTTCCAAGCATCCATTCCTGCCATACACCCATATAAAATCCCTGAACTGTTGAATCCACGGAGCTGTAAAGGTGTGAGATATTCTAATTTTTTTTCTTCTGAAACCTTCGGAATCCCACCAATGCAGCAGGAAAAATTAGCCGCTTTTAAATTGTCGTGATAGGCAATGCCGGATGTCCCGAGCGTAATCGCTTTAGTAAACGCTTCCAAGCCCACACCGTTTGGTGCTACAACCCCCATACCCGTAATTACAACTCTAGTCATTTCCTTTAGGTTTTAACATTCCTGAAATGGTGCCTCTGCAAACCAATTCCTCTTTTTGATTAAAAAGTTTGACGTTGCATTTTAATTTATGGAATCGAAAGACCACTTTTTCGGAAACAACAGTGACGGTTTCGCCAGGAAAAACGGCATGATAAAAATCTACAGCGCTTGAGGTTAAGGCGATTTCCGGCTTATAATTCTCAGCGACAGCATCTCTTAGCAGATAGATTCCCAAGCACACCACTCCAATTTGCGCCATGCACTCGGTTAGAATGACGCCCGGAGTGACGGGATGTGCTTTAAAATGCCCTTTATAAAAATATTCAGTCTCTTTAAAGGTATAATACCCAGTCGCTCCTTCTTCTGAAATTCTGGAAAGTCCATCCACGAACAGAAACGGCGCTTCGTATGGCAATAAAGAAATGATATCTTTTGAGGTCATTTGTAATACTAGTTTTTTGTGACAAGTCATTATATAATTGACTCAGTCTTGAATCATGAAAACTTAATTTCTATCTCCCCAGAATTCTGTTGGCCATGTCAAATTCACTTTTTGAGGCGATGTATTTAACATCATCAATTTGTCCCCTTCAAATTTCAATCTGAGCATTTCTTGCCCTCGATAGAGCAAAACTTCATTGGTTGCTTCTGAAAAGAGCGCAGCATCAATGTCGCCCGATCCCCAATTAAAGGGCCAATCCAGGACAAAATCGGTAATCATTTTTGGGCTATCAACAATTTGTGTCTTATTCTTTCTATACCGAATCCTAAGATATTCGGCACCTTTAAACAGGTACATATATTTGGTGTTGGGATCAAAAAAAGCGGCATCCAAATGTCCCGTCTGCCAATGCTCTGGCAGCTCACGAAATAAGGTCTGTATCGGCTTTGCATGTTTCCCAACCATGCTTGAAGTTCCTGGTTTTAAAGTGAGATATTCTGTGCCTTTAAATATATAAATAAGATCTTCAAATGTATTATAGAACGTGGCATCAAGACCTGAGTTCCAATAGTTAGAAACTTCAGGAATGGTTTTGGCAATTTCAGAATAGGAGGCACTAGAATCCTCACCGCTGATATGAAGATCTTCAATAAACTTATGTTGATGAGCAGTATTAGCTTTCAAACTGTAGGCAGCATCTATTTTTGGCCAAAGCACAGATTTACAATAATTTGGATTATTCATACAGGTGTCGTACATCGCGCCATAATCCGTTTTACTATCTGGTTTGGGAATGATGTTGCCTTCAATGATATATTTTGAATTCGCCAGATCTTTATCACTAAAGCAACCAGAAACCGACATGGCGTGCCAATGGTTGGACACTACAAAAAGCTGATCGCCTTGGTTAATCAATTTAGTACCATTCGAATGTTTAAGCTCGCGACTGTAACAATAGTTCTGGGCCGTACTTTTTGATTTCTCTTCCTTAAAAATGATAGTTTCAGGGACGCCCTTGGCGATTAAAACGTCAGCCATAATCGTAGCCTCGCAGATACTGGAACTATGTGCTCCACACCCGCCCGACACGATAATATAGTCGATGTCTTTTTTGGAATTATACACATTAAACCCCACTTCTGCGCGTTCTATAGACGTGTTTAAATTTCCAGAACCCAATATGAGCAGTATTGTTTTAGAAGTGTCATTTTCAAAGGCTTGAGCAAGGCCCCCGAAAGAACATAGCAATGCTAACATCCAAATTTTTTCAATTAAAAACTTCATTATCATAATGCATTTTTCAGTTAACTCAGGAGGCTAAGCTTATGAGATATGTTCGCCGCCATCCACAGGAATCACACAGCCATTAATCCAACCTGCCTCGTCTTTACTCAGCAGATACACCGCATTGGCTACATCCTTTGGAGTAGTTAAGCGTTTAAACGGATTTCTCTTTAGGGCATGTGCTTTCAGTGCTTCACTGCCGGGAATCATTCTCAAAGATGCCGTATCTGTTATTCCCGCTTGAATGCAATTGGCCCGAATTCCGAAGGGTGCAAATTCTAAAGCAATATTTCTGGTAATCGCTTCTAAGGTCACTTTCGCTGCAGAAACTGCGGCATAATTCTGTAAAGCTTTGGTATTGCCTTCACTGGTAAAACTGATAATTCTGGCATCGTCTGCAAATAGTTTTGCTTCAAAAACGGCTTGCGTCCAGTCGTATAAACTAATGGCCATAGCGTTGATGGTCAAATTAAAATCGTCAGTTTGTAACCTAGGCTGATCTGCTGAAAGCATTGGTTTTAAATTGCCTTTGGCTACGCTGTGTACCAAGGTCCGAATGCGCCCTTCTGAACCACAAAGCTTACTTATTTCTGACACCAATTCGTTGCGTTTTTCAACTTTAAAAGCATCAGCATTAAAAGCTTTAAACTCTACTCCAGTACTGCGGATGGTTTCAAATTCAGTTTCAATACTGTCTTCTTGAGCGCGTGGATTACGGTGGATGATACAAATATTCATACCGTGTTGGGCCAAAGTCTTGGCCGTGGCCAATCCCAATCCACTGGAGCCCCCCAAAATAAGCGCCCAATAATTTTTATCTTTAAAATCCTTTTTCATATCCAAATTAAATAGTCATGCTAACACTGCGATCGTCATCTACCATTGTAACAAAATCCGTTGCGCTGAAAACCCTGGACCAAAACTCAACATTAAGCCGATATCGCCTTTCGGCAAGTCCCGTTCCATAAAACGTTCCAACACATAAAGCACCGTAGCGCTACTCATGTTGCCATACAATTTAAGGACTTCTTTGGTATCATCAATATTTTTTCCCAAACTACCGAACAGCTCTTCAACCGTTTGTACTATTTTTTTACCTCCAGGATGAAAAATGAGATGGTCCACATTATCAATACGCATCTGATTACGCTCTAAGAATGGATGGACAATTTCTGGAAAATGGTTTGAAATGGTTTCGGGGACTGCTTTATCCAAAATCATCTGCAGTCCGGAATTGACAAGTTTAAATCCCATCATGTGTTCTGCATCGTAAAAATGGTACATGGCTTCGTCGAGAATTTCTGGACCTGAATCCGCTTCATATGAAGACAAGATGACGCATGCGGCGCCGTCACCAAAAATGGCAGCACTTACAATATTTGCCATGGAATAATCGTCGAGTTGGAAGGTCGCGGTGGGCGATTCTACCGCGATGACCACGGCGCGTTTATTGGGATTCGCCTTTAAAAAATTCTTCGCATATATAATGCCCGAAACTCCGGCGGCACAACCCATTTCTGTCACCGGCAATCGGATAATATCTTGTCGCATGTTTAACCGATTGATGAGATAAGCGTCCAAAGAGGGAATCATAATGCCGGTGCAGCTGACCGTAATGATATAGTCAATATCCGTAGGCTGAAGCTTAGCCTTTTCCAGTGATTTTAACAATGCTTGTTCCCCTAAGTTAATTACTTCGCGGGTGTAAATGTCATTTTTTTCTTCAAAAGAGCTATTCAAAAACACTTCTTCCGCATCCATAATGGAATACCGCTTGTCCACACCCGCATTTTCGAATAACTTGATCACTTTACGCTGAAAACGATCTTCCTGACCCTCCAACCACACACTTAAATAGGGAATGATATCCTTAGTGTTTCTAGAATATTTTGGTAATTGCTTGGCGACCGCCGTAATTTTTACTTTCATGATAATGATACTTTTATGGAACGCTGATGACGCTGATGCTGCTGATTTTAATGGATATTTTTAAATAGTTGCCCCGATACTCTAATACGGAGAAATCTCAAATCTTTACATAACTTCAATGTCTTTTCTATTCACCTCAAACCTGAAACCCAAAACCTCAATCCTCATTCCTCCTTCTCAAAATCCACTGATACCGAAATGCCCATTTCCATTTGAGTTGATATTTACTGTTTAAGTGCGATGCTAATGCTTCGAGTTCTTTTCTTTTAAATCCACGTAATACTGAGGTTAATCCGTCTTCAATAATCATTTTGTTCTGTACAGGAATCGTAATCAGTTTAAACAAATAATACGCTAATCGGTGTCTGTGTAAATCATTGACCACGACCCCTAGCGTTGCGGTTTCTAAGAGATGTTTTAAGAGTTCGCTCAGTTCTTGTTCCTTAAAGTGATGCAGGAATAATGTGCTGATCGCCACATCATATTGCATCTGTTTAAAGGTTCCAGAAAAAACATCAACATCGAGAAACTCAATATTTTTATAGGCTGAAGATAAGGTTTTCGCATAGGTTGTGGCATTTTTATTGGCGTCTATTCCTATTAAATTAAACTGGTATCCTTCAGTGTTACCATAATCTGCAATTGCTCTCAAGATATCACCACCACCACAACCCAAATCGATGATTGTGATAGGAGTCTCTTTTGGGAGGTGTTTTAAGAGAGTTTTGAGTCCGTTAATAGTCACCGCATTCCCTCCCAAAAACTTATTTATGGTTGCTAATTTATCTAACGCATCATTAAGCATAGGACCTTGAATGGAAAAATCATCCATCAGTTCGTCGGCGTCAGTCCGATATGTAGTGTCAACTAATAAACTCATAGTATTTGCATTGGTTTACCGTGGGTTTGTTGGATGATAAAAGGCATTAGAAAAGGCATCTTTTTGAGGGCACTAAGCGCTGCTTCCGAGATTTTCGGATGGTCAAACACTTTCGCAACAAGATGCCCCACTTTCAATCGGTTTTTAAACTGTTGATTCCAGGCCTTAGTGTAAGATAATTCTAAACTACTACGTGATATACCATTTTCAAAATAATCAAGAATAAGTTCTGAAGCTATTTGAGCACTTCTAATAGCCATACTCATACCATTACCACAAAGAGGATGGATCATTCCTGCGGAATCGCCACACATGAGCATATGCTGTTCTACCGGCGATTTCCTATCAAAAGAAATCTGGCTGATACTTAACGGCGTATCAAACACAGGGGTGGAATTTTCAAATATCGATTTGAGATGGGTGTTCTGACAAATTACTTGTTGTTGAAATTCCTCGATATCCTTAAACTTCCTAAACGCTTCCAAATTGGTGATATAACAGAGATTTATGTTATTATCTTCTACTTTAGAAACGCCGCAATAGCCACCTTCAAAATTATGCAAGGCTACCACATCCTCAGGAAAATCACCTTTAACGTGGGTTTTTACGGCCAAATAGGGCGATTTATTTTTGATAAATCCACGATTTAATTTGACGTCCAAATGTGTACGTTTGCCATAAGCGCCAATAGTAATTTTCGCGACATAACTCCCATTATCTTTAGTCTCTATCGTAAATTTCTCATCTAAAAACCGTACTTCCACTACTGTATCCTGAATGATTTTCACCCCTACTGATTTAGCCTCAAAAAAAAGCGCTTCATCCAAGGCGTAGCGACTGATTCCAAATCCGCCCAAAGGCAAATCTGCGGTCAGGAGTTTACTTTTAATGCTCGATACTTGAAACTTTGTAATTTTCTTCGCTCCCAGACTAAAGACGTCGACTCCTAAATAATTCAAATAGGTAAGGACCTCATTAGAAATATACTCCCCACAAACTTTATGTTTAGGAAAGCTGTTTTTCTCAATGAGCACAACATTAATGTCCTTTTTTTGCAAATGGATAGCCGCAGCAAGTCCTGCCAAGCCACCACCAATAATCAGTACATCACAAGTGTTTCTTCGATTCTTCAGACAAGATGATTTAGCAATAATTTTTAATAAAGATAAATGGTTTTTACTAAAAAGATACCGTCTGCAATAGAGAAATACTATTTGTTTTAATTACTGTCCGATCAAAATAAATTATAAATTAACAAACTTATTTAAAGCAAGGGGCATTAGAAGATTTCCGAAATGAGACCTTGCATTTTAGAAACTGTTTCTACCAAGAGGGGATGTGCGATTTTAATTTAAATGATCGTTGTTTGTCAGTTAGTTGCAAACAAGTCTTTATTCTTTATTCTAACAGCGCAGCGGTCTTGATTCTTTATCGGACAACAATGATTTGTTTTAATTGACAAAGCCTAATAATCCAAAAAATTGAGCCGTGTAGATTTTAATATATGGCTTCTATCGTAAAGTGTTGCTCTCTAAAATTTATCAGATCTCCCACTGTTTTTCCCGACAGAAGCAGGCCAATAGGAGTATGTGGTGAAATGGCATAGAACACGTCAGCTTCTACTTTTAGTTGCCCAGCACTAATGGCCAAAAAATAGTTGGACTGAGAGGTTAGCACGAGACTGCCTAGGCCGATATGCGCCGTAGACTTCGTAGGATCTACCTTGGATAAATTCTCTTTGATTTTTTCGATTTCAGACAATTGCTGCCCCGCTTTTTCACGCTCCAATTGCAACATAGCTCTTCCCGTTTCGTGCTTGTCACCAGCACTACTCTTGGTTTCCGATGTTAAGGATTCTTGAATTTCCTTGATTTGAGTTTGTATTTTCAGATAACGTTGCTCAACAAAATCAGCACATTGGGTATATAGGCTTTGTTTTAATTCTAGATTATTTTTCATCTTTGGCCTCATAATTTAGTGCTCCGTGGAATCCCATTTGTCTCATGATCCAAACTTTTCGGCCAGCAATGTAAGGTGTGGCTGGATTCGCCCGGTATTTCAAAGGTCGCGGCAAAATAGATGCTATAGCTGCAGCTTCGCTTTTAGACAATTTTGACGCCGATTTCTTAAACCAATGCTGTGATGCTGCTTCAGCCCCATAAATGCCGTTGCCCATTTCAATACTGTTCAAATACACTTCCATGATACGTTCCTTTTTCCAAATCAACTCCATTAAAAAAGTGACGTAGGTTTCCATTCCTTTTCTGACCCAACTGCGTTGTGGCCATAAAAACACGTTCTTGGCGGTTTGTTGACTTATGGTACTGGCTCCTCTCACCTTTTTTCCTTTTTGATTATTATCAAAGGCTTTTTCTATGGCCTCCATATCAAAACCATTGTGCTTTAAGAAATTTTGATCTTCACTACAAATCACTGCCAATTGCAAATTCTTTGAAATCTCTTCTATAGGCACCCAATCGTGTTTCCACACCGTTGCAACATCCGCTTCCTTTTGTTCAAAGTATCTGATCAGCATTAAAGGCGTTGCGGGTACAGGTACCCATTTAAAAAAAATCACTCCAATTAAGGGAATAACTAGAAGCAACAAGATGATTTTAAAGAAAAATTTGAGTATTTTTTTTATCATATTAATCATTGTTGTCCGATAAAGAATCAAGACCGCTGCGCTGTTAGAATAAAGAATTAAGACTTGTTTGCAACTAACTGACAAATAACGATCATTTAAATTAAAATCGCATATTCACTCTCGGTAGAAACAGTTTCTAAAATGCAAGGTCTCTTTTCGGAAATCTTCTAATGTCCCTCGCTTAAAATGAGTTGGATAATTTATTATTTATCTTTATCGGACACTAATGCATATTAATAAAGAAGCTAGTTGTATTT
>Ga0114916_1000105_pt1 | contig 67487 bp, 72 predicted proteins | sample MalvirAntarct_66_FD_83501 | JGI IMG/M metagenome (GOLD analysis project Ga0114916, IMG submission 83501) | Marine viral communities from the Global Malaspina Expedition - Malaspina viral metaG Antarct_66 | ecosystem: Environmental > Aquatic > Marine > Oceanic | place: West Anvers Island... | reverse complement strand
TCTCGATTTTACCAAATCAAATTCTTTCACAATTTTATTTGGAAATAATTCCTTTATATAATTGACACCTTCCATATTGGTTCGGGCGGTGATGTAATCTTTATAATCGCTCCCTTTGTAAGTTCCTATAAATATGTGATCGTTCCAGAGCATCACGTCTCCCCCTTCCACGTGTACGTCTTCAGGTGGACGAATAACTTTTTGTGGATCAATCTGATCGATCACGTACTGAATTGCATCCAACTCCTTCAACCTATCGGGAAGAATATTCGCTTTGATAAAAAGATCATCAATCACAAAAGCGATGTCTCTGGCAAAAATCTGGTTGTAGTCTTCAATTTGATCCGGACGGTATACTTTAATGTCATACTTCTCCAAAACCTTAGCAACAGCTTCCATTTCTTTTACCATGTCAGCTTCTAGAGGATAAGTACCCGCTTTAATATGTTCCAACGATTTAGGATCATAAGCCTCATCAATTCCTGGCGTTGGTCCATTGCTCACCGCGCTGCCCAAAACTACGGCCCTTAAACGGGAAGTTTCATTTTTAACATTCAATTTTAGCATAATCTAAAGTATAAAAAAAGCTTCATCTAAAAAAATGAAGCTTTCTGCATTATTAATATCGTATTAACGCTTATCGATCGATTTAAAAGACCTTAAAGTTTCTCCAATATAGATTTGTCTCGGTCTGCCTATTGGCTCCTTATTCAATCTCATTTCGCGCCATTGTGCAATCCAACCTGGTAAACGTCCTAAAGCGAACATTACCGTGAACATATCTGTTGGGATGCCCATAGCTCTGTAAATAATTCCTGAATAGAAATCGACGTTAGGATACAGTTTACGCTCTACGAAATAAGGATCTTTTAACGCTTCTTGTTCCAAAGCTTTTGCGATCTCTAAAATTTTATCTTCAACACCTAAGTCGTTCAACACTTCATCAGCGGCTTTTTTGATGATTTTAGCTCTTGGATCGAAGTTTTTGTATACGCGGTGTCCAAAGCCCATCAAACGGAATGGATCCTCGCGGTCTTTGGCTTTTGCCATATATTTATCAGTGTCGCCCCCATCAGCATTAATGCCTTCCAACATTTCTAAAACTGCCTGATTGGCGCCACCGTGAAGTGGTCCCCACAATGCAGATATCCCTGTAGAAAGCGATGCAAATAATCCAACATGGGATGATCCTGCAATTCTTACCGTTGATGTAGAACAGTTTTGTTCATGATCAGCGTGAAGAATTAATAATTTATCCAAAGCATTTAAAACAATTGGATTCATTTTATAATCTTCGTTAGGCTGTTTGAACATCATTTTTAAAATGTTCTCAACATAGCCTAAGTTTTTGTCACCATAATCCAACGGCAAACCATTCTTTTTACGGAAAGTCCATGCCACCAAAACTGGGAACTTACCCAAAATCTTAACAATAGCCTTATACATATCCTCTTCAGAATCGACATTGACAGAAGATGGATTAAACGCTGTTAATGCACTTGTAAGCGATGCAATGACGCCCATTGGATGCGCCGACTTAGGAAAGGCATCTACTATTTTGCGAATATCCTCATCAACAACGGATTGTGCTTTAATATCTGAGTGGAATTTGTCCAATTGCTCTTTAGTTGGCAATTCACCAAAAATAAGCAAGAACGCTACTTCAAGAAAGTCTGCTTTTTCAGCCAATTCCTCAATGGAGTAACCGCGGTATCTTAAAACGCCTTTCTCACCATCTAAAAATGTTATGGCACTTTGGCAGGATCCTGTATTTTTATAGCCTGGATCGAGGGTGATAACACTATCTGTAGTACTTCTTAAAGTGCTGACATCAATGGCAACTTCCTTTTCAGTACCTACAATCAGTGGGAATTCGTATTTTTTACCGTCTATTTCTAACGTAGCTTTATCTGACATATGTATCTATAAGTTAATTTCGAGTTTGTAATTGTATAGTAATGTCACGAATTTACGAAATATATCACTATTTTGAAAGCAACACACAAGCATTTTAGCAATCTTAATATTAATAAAATCTATGTATAACGAGGCCTATCACGTGGGAGTTCTTTCGGATTTTGTTAATTTTGGCATCTGCTAACGTATTGTACAGCAGTAAGCGCTTTATCCAAAAAAGATAATTATATCATATTAAACAAATTACACAATACTATGCGATTTTCAATTTTGATACTTTTAGTGCTTTTTGGCAGTATGGCGCATTCACAGGTGATTAACATAGAAACCATGCGCAAGAAGACGGATTCAGCCAAATGGACCGGATCATTAAGTTTGGATGCGAGCTTTATAAAAAACAAAAATAGCATTTTTAAAATTGCCAATAAAGCCCATATTCAATATAACAACTCCAAAGAATTATGGCTATTTGTCAATGATTTAAAGTTTGAAAAAGCAGCAGGCGAATCTTTTGTAAACAAAGGCACTCAGCATTTGCGGTACAACCACCGACTGACGGAGACGGTAAAGATGGAAGCCTTTGCCCAGGCACAATACGATGCGATTTCCGAAATTGATTTTAGAGGCTTATTAGGGATTGGTCCGCGATTCAAACTGTCTAGCAATGACGATTACCGATTTTATTTAGGAACGCTCATCATGTACGAATATGAGAAAGCTTCAGAAATTGAAGCGAACAACGTCAACGAAAATCTGCGTGCCAGCACCTATTTTTCATTTAGCCTCTACCCTACAGAAACCTTAGGAATAATCAGCACGAGCTATTACCAACCGCGCTTGGACGCCTTTAAAGACTACCGACTTTCCAGCACCACCAGCATTCTGCTCAAAATTTGGGAAAACCTGTCCTTTAAAACCACATTTACTTATAATTTTGATGCGTACCCAGTGGTTACCATACCAAAAGCCCAATACGAGCTAACGAATGGGCTATTATATACGTTTTAAAACTTGCGGTTTATTTCAGTTTAAAGGCTTTGTTTTGTGGAAAGTAAGCCACATTCTCCAATTCTTCCTCAATGCGTAACAATTGGTTATATTTGGCCATACGGTCACTACGTGATGCTGAACCTGTCTTAATTTGTCCACAGTTTAAAGCCACTGCTAAATCAGCAATAGTATTGTCTTCAGTCTCTCCTGAACGGTGGGACATAACTGAAGTATAACCTGCATTATGCGCCATATTAACTGCGGCAATCGTTTCGGTCAACGTTCCAATTTGGTTCACTTTAATTAGGATTGAATTGGCAATACCATTTTCAATGCCTTTAGACAAGCGCTCTACATTAGTCACGAACAAATCGTCGCCCACCAGTTGTACGGTAGTTCCAATTTTCTCAGTAAGGTATTTCCACCCATCCCAATCATTTTCATCCATACCATCTTCAATTGAAATAATTGGGTATTTAGATGCCAATTCTGCCAAATAATCGGCTTGCTCAGTACTGGTTCTTATTTTTCCGGTTTCGCCTTCAAATTTGGTGTAATCATATTTGCCATCCACATAAAATTCTGCAGCTGCACAATCTAAAGCGATCATCACATCATCACCTAAAGTATAGCCTGCTTTATCAACCGCTTTTTTGATGGTATCCAAAGCATCTTCAGTACCTCCAGCTAAGTTCGGCGCAAAACCGCCTTCATCGCCAACAGCAGTACTTAAACCTCTATCGTGCAATACACTTTTTAGATTATGAAAAATTTCAGAGCCCATTTGCATGGCATGGGTAAAACTTTTAGCTTTTACCGGCATAATCATAAATTCTTGAAACGCGATAGGCGCATCAGAATGTGACCCTCCATTAATAATATTCATCATTGGTACAGGAAGCGTATTGGCTGAAACACCTCCTACGTATCTGTACAATGGCATTCCCAACTCTCCTGCTGCTGCTTTGGCTACGGCCAAAGAAACACCTAAAATAGCATTGGCGCCTAATGTTGATTTGTTTTTGGTGCCATCCAAATCGATCATCATTTGGTCGATTTTATTTTGCTCAAACACTGAAGTTCCTAAAAGTTCCTGAGCAATTTTAGTGTTCACATTTTCAACCGCATTAAGCACACCTTTGCCCATATAAGCTTTTCCACCATCTCTAAGTTCTACCGCCTCATGTTCTCCCGTCGAAGCACCTGAAGGTACCGCAGCGCGTCCCATGATTCCGTTTTCTGTAACAACATCTACCTCAATAGTAGGATTGCCACGTGAATCAAAAATTTGTCTTGCATGAATGTTGATGATGATACTCATTGTTATAATTTTTTAGTACTGTGGTTTATAATTTTTATAGTCAGCATTAGACTCTTCTGTCGTTTCCTGTAATGCCGAGCTTTGCTAATTTACGAAATAGTTACTCCAATTGCCCACTCCGTTTTAAGATTTACATTTAAATAGAGCGATATTGTTTGCGCTATGAAGAAACCTCAAAGAACACTGCGGATCTTTGAGGTTTTTACACTATTTATTTTTTATATTCTCGATAAACTGATCAAACAAATACGAGGCATCTTGCGGGCCTGGACTTGCTTCAGGATGATATTGTACCGAAAAACAATTTTTAGATTTCATACGCATCCCGGCAACCGTGTGGTCATTTAAATGAAGGTGCGTGATTTCAAAATCAGGATGCTGCTCCGTTTCTTCCTTGTTAATAGCGAATCCGTGATTTTGAGAGGTGATTTCACCTTTGCCAGTTAACATATTCTTAACCGGATGATTGATGCCTCTATGACCATTATGCATCTTGTAAGTTGAAATGCCATTTGCCAATCCAATCACTTGGTGGCCAAGACAAATTCCGAAAAGCGGCAAATTACGATCGATGATTTCTTTAGCCAGCGCAATAGCATTCTCTAGAGGTTCTGGATCTCCAGGACCATTAGAAAGAAAATAACCATCTGGATTAAATGCCTTCATGTCTTCAAAAGTGGCATTGTATGGAAATACTTTAATATACGCATCGCGTTTGGCGAAATTTCTGAGAATGTTCTTCTTTATCCCTAAATCTAAGGCGGCAATGCGGTAGGTTGCATTTTCATCGCCCACAAAATAAGGTTCAGTTGTACTTACTTTAGAAGCAAGTTCCAAACCGTCCATTTCCGGCACTTCTGCCAATTGTTTTTTCAACCCTTCAATATTGTCCACTTCTGTTGAAATGACCGCATTCATAGCGCCATTTTCTCTGATATAGGTCACTAAAGCACGCGTATCGACATCTGAAATCGCCAATAGATTATTTTTATTGAAGAAATCTTCCAAAGAACCTTCCGCTGAAGCTCTAGAATAGTTATAACTAAAATTTTTACAAATGAGACCTGAGATCTTAATATCATCTGATTCTACTTCATCAGCATGGGTGCCATAATTACCAATATGGGCGTTGGTGGCAACCATTAGTTGACCGTAATAAGAAGGATCTGTAAAAATCTCCTGATAACCAGTAGTTCCCGTATTAAAACAAACTTCTCCAAAGGCAGAACCTTCTCTACCTACTGATTTACCGTGGAATATTGTACCATCTGAAAGTAAAATGATGGCTTTTTGACGCTTATTATATTTCATAATTCGAAAAGAGTTTGGCAAAATTGCATAAAAAAAAGGATAAACTAAAATGTTTATCCTTTTTTTAAGGTGTTTGTTTATAAAGTGTCGTAGTACTTAAAAATTTTAATAATGTCTTCCTCTTTTGAAAAGGACCATTTTTGAGCTTTTACTTGTTGATTCACAGCAGATTTTTCAGAATCTACAGCATCAAGGATATTTTTCTTACTTGGCCAGAAGCTCAGGAGTTCGTTATTAGTGAAAAGATAATATTTCTCTTCAAAAACATATTTCCCAGGTCCAATAACTGTACTGGTTATAGGATGTAATTCAGGTTTTTCAACTGCAATATGTTCTTTTAAAAACATTCTGTGATCGTCAAACGTGTATAAAACTTCATAAAATTTATCTCCAATTTTGTCAAAACGTTTTCCTTGGGCTTCCACTTTATGTATTCCGTGAAAGATAAATATGGAATCTTTAGCCATCTTAGAAGCAAAAAATGAATTTTTGGCATTATAGTTAATGTTGGGCACATTGATTACCTTATTATTCACTGTAAACACTTTAGCCGGTTGATCCCATTCTTTAAACAGATAAATACTACCAGTAATACCGCTCTCACCAGACAAGGTCGCATTCATAGTGGCTACACCACTAGTTCCAGAAGAAGGACTGTAACTGATGTTAGTCTGTGCCTGCAAGCAAACACTGAACACTAACAAAATCATAACAAAAAATGTTTTCATAACAACGTAGGATAAAATGTGAAAGGTTAAGGTACAAAAAAAGGATAAACAAACTGTTTATCCTTTTTAATATTATAAATGTAAACCCATTTATTCCTCTTCTTCGTTTTTGGCTTTCTTATCAGCAACTGGAGCTGCAACAGGTGCAACATCAGCATCAGATTTTTTAGAACGACCTCTACGAGTAGTTTTCTTTTTAGGTTGCTTATCAACATTGTAAATTTCGTTGAAATCTACTAATTCGATCATTGCCATATCAGCGTTATCACCTAAACGATTTCCTAATTTGATGATACGTGTGTATCCTCCTGGACGATCGCCAACTTTTGGTGCAACATCTCTAAACAATTCAGCTACCGCTTCTTTTTGTCTAATTCTGCTATACACAATACGTCTGTTGTGTGTAGTGTCTTCTTTAGACTTTGTAATCAATGGCTCAACAAATTGCTTTAAAGCTTTTGCTTTTGCAACTGTAGTGTTGATACGCTTGTGCTCAATTAAAGAACAAGCCATATTTGCCAACATTGACTTTCTGTGTGCGGTTTTACGACCTAAATGGTTTACTTTTTTTCCGTGTCTCATGACATTTTTGTTTACATCATCTTGCTACAATATCCGTTCGTCGGAGAGCAAATTATGATGGGTTATTTATTAATTTTTGATTTATGACTTCCGAATTACGACTTCAACATTCCAAAATCGTAAATCTAAAATCGTAAATCGACTAGTCTTTATCTAGTTTGTATTTGCTTAAATCCATTCCGAAGTTCAAACCTTTAACGTTTACAAGTTCTTCTAGTTCAGTTAATGATTTTTTACCGAAGTTTCTGAATTTCATTAAATCATTTTTATTGAAAGATACTAAGTCACCTAAAGTATCAACTTCTGCAGCTTTTAAACAGTTTAATGCACGTACAGAAAGGTCCATGTCCACCAATTTGGTTTTCAATAGTTGTCTCATGTGAAGCGATTCCTCATCATAAGTCTCCGTTTGTGCAATTTCATCAGCTTCTAATGTGATACGCCCATCAGAGAATAACATAAAGTGATGGATTAATATTTTAGCCGCTTCAGTTAACGCATCTTTAGGATTGATGGATCCGTCCGTTTGGATTTCAAAAACCAATTTCTCATAATCCGTCTTTTGCTCCACACGGAAGTTTTCAATCCCGTATTTCACATTTTTTATTGGCGTGTAAATTGAATCTGTAAAGATGGTTCCAATTGGTGCAGAAGCTTTTTTATTTTCTTCAGCAGGAACGTAACCTCTACCTTTTTCAATAGTCAATTCCATATTGATGCTCACTTTGGAATCTAAATTACAGATCACCAAATCTTTGTTAAGCACTTGAAATCCTGATATGAACTTTTGAAAATCGCCAGCAGTAATTTGATCTTGTCCTGAGATAGAAATTGTAACAGTTTCGTTATCAATTTCATCAATTTGACGCTTAAAGTTAACTTGCTTTAAGTTCAAAATAATTTCAGTAACATCTTCTACTACACCTGCAATTGTAGAAAACTCATGATCTACACCTTCAATTCTGACAGATGTAATAGCGAATCCTTCTAAAGAAGACAATAATACTCTTCTTAAAGCATTTCCTACCGTTAATCCGTAGCCAGGTTCCAAAGGTCTAAATTCAAACTTCCCTTCAAAAGGAGTTGAATCAATCATGATTACTTTATCAGGCTTCTGAAAATTTAATATTGCCATACTATTCTTCTTTTTAATTGTTAATTAGTTGCGCGGTTTATAAGTATGAAGAAGACGAATAAACCCTTTGGCTAACTCCCAATATGGTTAATTATTATTTAGAGTACAATTCAACGATAAATTGTTCGTTGATATTTTCTGGAATTTGAACTCTTTCAGGAATAGAAACAAACGTTCCTTGTTTAGTTTCGTTATTCCATGTCATCCACTCATAAACTGTGCTAGAGTTAGATAAAGAATTTTGAATGATATCAAGAGATTTCGATTTCTCTCTTACCGCAATAACGTCTCCAGCTCTTAATTGGTAAGATGGGATATTTACGATTTCTCCATTAACAGTAATATGTCTGTGAGAAACCAATTGACGCGCTCCACTACGTGAAGGTGATAAGCCTAATCTGAAAACAACGTTATCTAAACGAGATTCACATAATTGAAGCAAAATTTCACCGGTAATACCACGTGCAGCTGTTGCTTTTTTAAACATGTTTCTGAATTGCTTTTCTAAAATACCATAAGTATATTTAGCTTTTTGCTTTTCCATTAACTGGAGTGAGTATTCAGATTTTTTTCCACGACGCTTGTTAGCACCGTGTTGACCTGGAGGATAGTTTCTTTTCTCGAAAGCTTTATCATCTCCAAAAATAGCTTCACCGAATTTTCGGGCTATTTTAGTTTTAGGACCAGTATATCTTGCCATTTCTTAAATTTAATTATGAGAGCGTCTATGAATTAAGGTCTTAATCTCATCCTTCGATAAACAGTGATCTCTCGTTAATACTTGATTATTGTTTTTTTTTGAGTCTGCAAATTTACATATAAAAAAACTAATATCAACCATTAAAAACAGTTGATATTAGTTCTACTTAAGTTATAAATTATACACGTCTACGTTTTGGAGGGCGACATCCATTATGTGGTAATGGCGTAACATCAATAATTTCTGTTACTTCAATACCTGCATTATGGATAGAACGGATAGCAGATTCTCTACCGTTCCCTGGTCCTTTAACATATACTTTTACTTTTTTCAGTCCAGCTTCTCTTGCTACTGCAGCACAATCTTCAGCGGCCATTTGGGCAGCATAAGGAGTGTTCTTTTTAGAACCTCTAAAGCCCATTTTACCTGCTGATGACCAAGAAACGACATCACCTTTTTTATTTGTCAAAGAGATAATGATGTTGTTGAATGAAGCAGCAATGTGTGCCTCTCCGTTAGCTTCAACAATAACCTTACGTTTTTTAACTTTTGTACTTGACTTTGCCATATGTATTTAGTTTTTAGTATTAGTTTATAGTCGCTAGAATCCTAAACCGTTAAATTTCAAACAGATTCTTTCCAACGTCTAATAGACTAAAGACTATTTTTTATTTGGTTGCTTTTTTCTTGTTAGCAACAGTTTTTCTTCTACCTTTTCTCGTTCTAGAGTTGTTTTTAGTACGTTGACCTCTTAATGGAAGTCCAGCTCTATGACGAATACCTCTGTAACATCCGATATCCATTAAACGTTTGATGTTCAATTGAATTTCAGAACGCAACTCACCTTCAATAGTTAAGGCACCTACAGCTTCACGAATATTACTGATTTCGTCATCTGTCCAGTCCTGAACTTTTGTGTTTTCATCAACCTTAGCTTGTGCTAAAATTTCTTTTGCTCTGCTTGCACCTATTCCATAGATGTAAGTTAAAGAGATTACTCCTCTTTTCTGTTTTGGTATATCTACACCTGCGATTCTTGCCATAATTAACCTTGTCTTTGTTTGAATCTAGGATTCTTTTTGTTAATGACGTAAAGTCTTCCTTTGCGACGTACCAACTTACAGTCAGCACTTCTTTTTTTAACTGATGCTCTTACTTTCATCTGTTCTATTTATTAATATCTATAAGTTATTCGAGCCTTAGACAAGTCATAAGGGCTCATTTCTAATTTGACCTTGTCTCCTGGTAACAATTTAATATAGTGCATACGCATTTTACCAGAAATATGCGCGGTGACTATGTGTCCATTTTCTAATTCAACACGGAACATGGCATTGGATAATGCTTCAATTATGGATCCGTCTTGTTCTATTGATGCTTGTTTTGCCATAATATATTAAGCTACTGCTTTTCTATTTTTCCCGGTTTTCATTAGACCATCGTAGTGCTTGTTCAATAAGTATGAATTGATCTGTTGCATGGTATCAATAGCAACACCAACCATAATCAGTAAAGAAGTCCCTCCAAAGAACAATGCCCAACCTTGCTGAACGCCCATCAATTTTACTACAACCGCTGGAAAAACAGCAATCATTGCTAAGAAAATAGACCCCGGTAAGGTAATTTGAGACATGATTTTGTCTAAGTATTCAGAGGTTTCAGTACCAGGTCTAATACCTGGAATGAAGCCACCACTACGTTTTAAATCGTCAGCCATCTTATTGGTAGGAACTGTAATTGCCGTGTAGAAATACGTAAACACGATAATCAACAATGCAAACACAACGTTATACCAAAGACCAAAAATATCAGAGAAATTTGTCTGTAGCCACACGCCAACAGTACCTTCACCTAAACCTTTACCTATTAATGTAGGCACAAACATAATTGCCTGAGCAAAGATGATTGGCATTACACCAGAGGCATTCAATTTTAAAGGTAAGAACTGTCTTGATCCAAATACATTCTTTTCATAACCACCAGAAGCGGTACGACGCGCATATTGGACAGCGATCTTGCGAACGCCCATGACCAACATTATTGATAGAAGAATGATCACGAACCAGATAACCAATTCAATAAGTACCATCATCAATCCACCGTTACCACCACCTTCTAATCTAGAAGCGTAGTTTAATAGGAAAGACGCTGGCATGTTTGCGATGATTCCAACCATAATCAATAAAGAAATACCGTTACCGATACCTTTATCAGTGATTTTCTCACCCAACCACATTGCAAATACGGTACCAGTTACCAAGATGATTACTGAAGATACGTAGAACATTGTTCCAGTGCCCAATAAAAATGCTGATGAAGGAATACCTAATGCTGGTAAACTTGCCAAATAGCCTGGTGCCTGCACCAAACAGATAGCAATGGTTAACCAACGTGTAATTTGATTGATCTTTTTACGTCCGCTCTCCCCGTCCTTCTGTAATTTTTGAAGGTAAGGAATGGCGATACCCATTAGTTGAACGACAATTGAAGCCGAAATGTATGGCATAATACCCAGTGCAAATACCGAAGCATTTGCAAAAGCTCCACCTGTAAAGGCATTAAGAAGTCCTAATATACCTTGATCCGTGTTACTGGCCAAAGCACCTAACTGACTTGCATCAATACCAGGTAAAACCACCTGTGCACCAAAACGATAAACTAAAAGTAGACCCAGCGTGAGCATGATTCTATCTTTTAGTTCTGTTATTTTCCAAACATTTTTTAAAGTCTCTATAAATTTCATTCTCTAAAAGGTCTTATAAAGTTACAGCTTCTCCTCCGGCAGCTTCAATAGCAGCTTTTGCTGAAGCGGTAAATTTATGAGCAGTAACTTTTAATTTCGATTTCAATTCGCCACGACCTAAGATCTTAACAAGATCATTCTTGTCAACAAGTCCTAATTCTAATAACGTTACGAAATCTACAGTGTCTTTAATGATTTGATCATCTACCAATGCTTGTAATTTATCAAGATTAACACCTTGATACTCTACGCGATTGATATTTGTAAATCCAAACTTAGGCACACGTCTTTGAAGAGGCATCTGCCCACCTTCAAATCCTAATTTTTTAGAGTAACCAGAACGGGACTTTGCTCCTTTGTGACCACGGGTTGCCGTACCACCTTTACCAGAACCTTGTCCTCTACCTATTCTCTTGCCTTGATTTTTAACTGACCCTTCAGCCGGTTTTAAATTACTTAAATCCATTATTCTGCTGTATTATTTTGTTCCCTCTACAGAAACTAAATGTTGAACTTTATTAATCATTCCAAGGATACTTGGCGTGTCATCATGCTCAACAACCTGGTTCATTTTGTGCAACCCTAGAGACTCTAAAATTCTCTTTTGGGTTAGCGTGCGGTTGATAGCACTTTTTACTTTTTTTACTTTAATCTTTGCCATTTTTTTATAGTATTAAGTAGTTAGTATTAGGTATTAAGAATTTAGCGCAAAGTGCATTGAAAATCACTTGTTACTTTGTACTCAATACTTCGTACTCCATACTCATTTATCCGTTAAATACTTTTGTAAGTGAAATACCTCTTTCTTTAGCGATAGATCCTGCATTTCTTAATTGCAATAAAGCATCAAAAGTTGCTTTAACTACGTTATGAGGATTAGACGATCCTTGAGATTTGGATAGTACATCATGTACACCAACAGCCTCTAAAACCGTTCTTACAGCTCCACCAGCAATAACTCCAGTACCTTCAGATGCTGGAATGATATTTACTCTTGCACCACCATACTTCCCTTTTTGTTCGTGAGGTAATGTTTTATTCTGGATAGGAATTCTTACCAAATTTTTCTTAGCGTCTTCAATGCCTTTTGCAATTGCAGTAGCCACATCTTTAGATTTCCCTAAACCATGTCCTACAACACCTGCTTCATCTCCAACTACTACAATAGCAGAAAAACCGAATGCTCTACCACCTTTAGTAACTTTAGTAACTCTTTGTACACCTATAAGATGATCTTTAAGGTCTAACCCACTAGGTTTTACTAATTCTGCGTTTTTATATTTTTGATACATAATGTCTTAAAATTTTAGTCCTGCTTCTCTAGCACCATCTGCTAATGATTTTACTCTTCCGTGATATTGATAACCACCTCTATCAAAAGCAATAGTCTCAACACCTGCTTTCAAAGCTCTCTCGCCAACAGCTTTACCAACTAAGGCAGCTATTTCTGATTTGGTCCCTTTTGCAGAACTAATGTCTTTATCTCTTGAAGATGCAGCACTAATAGTATTACCAGTTACATCATCAATAATTTGAGCATAAATTTCTTTATTGCTTCTAAATACAGCTAAACGAGGTCTTGCTTCTGTTCCAGAAACAACCTTACGTATCCTGCTTTTAATTCTTAATCTACTTTGATTTTTTGTCAATGCCATAACTATACGATTATGCTGATTTACCTGCTTTTCTTCTTAATACTTCTCCAACAAACTTGATTCCTTTTCCTTTGTAAGGTTCAGGTTTTCTATAGCCGCGAATCTTAGCTGCAACCTGACCAACCAATTGTTTGTCATGTGAAGTTAATTTTACGATTGGATTCTTTCCTTTTTCAGAAATGGTCTCCACTGTAACTTCTGGAGCAACTTCTAATACAATATTATGAGAAAACCCTAAGGCTAAATCTAATTTTTGTCCTTGGTTTGAAGCTCTGTAACCAACACCAACCAATTCTAATTGCTTGGTCCAGCCTTGAGATACTCCTTCAACCATATTCTTTACCAATGATCTGTAAAGACCATGGTTAGTTCTTGCTTCTTTACTATCAGATGGACGTGCTACTGACACTTCACCATCCTTTACAGTAATTTCAACACTTTCGAATTTCTGACTCAACTCACCCAATTTACCTTTTACAGTAATTACGTTGTCTTTGACGTCTATTGTAACCCCTTCAGGGATTGCTACTGGATTATTTCCTATTCTTGACATATCTCTCCTTTTTTAGTAAACGTAGCACAATAATTCACCACCAACATTCTCTTTATGCGCTTGCTTTCCTGTCATTACTCCGTGAGAAGTTGATACGATTGCAATTCCAAGTCCGTTAAGGATTCTTGGCATCTCGCTAGAGCTTGCGTATTTACGTAAACCTGGTTTACTTAATCTTTGAATTTTTCTGATGACAGGCTCTTTAGTCTCTTTGTTGTATTTAAGCGCTATCTTGATAGTGCCTTGTACTGAAGAGTCATCAAACTTGTAACTTAAAATATATCCTTGGTCGAATAATATTTTAGTGATTTCTTTTTTCAGATTTGATGCAGGAATCTCGACAACTCTATGGTTGGCCATTACTGCATTTCTAACTCGTGTTAGATAATCTGCGATTGGATCTGTATTCATTTATATTAATTTGCGGACGTGGTTTTTGGTTCTCCCCAAACCTACATCCAGTTCATACTCTTAATGAGATGCAAAATTTTGCATCTTTACAACGCGATGAATCGCGTTATATCAGAAACGCAAGGTATTGCGTTTCTACCAGGATGCTTTTCTTACACCTGGGATCAAACCTTGGTTTGCCATTTCGCGTAACATTACACGAGAGATTCCAAAGATACGCACGTATCCTCTTGGTCTTCCGGTCAATTTACAACGGTTGTGCAAACGTACTGGTGAGGCATTTCTTGGTAATTTTTGTAGTGCTTCGTAATCGCCAACTTCTTTTAAAGCTTTGCGTTTGTCAGCATACTTATCTACCATTTTTTGTCTCTTCACCTCACGGGCTTTCATTGATTCTTTAGCCATATCTTAGTTCTTTTGAAAAGGTAAACCCAATTCTGTTAATAGCGATTTTGCTTCTTTATCTGTAGGAGCCGTCGTGACAAAGGTAATATCCATTCCTGAAATATTGTTAACTTTATCAATATCTATTTCTGGAAAGATAATTTGCTCAACAATACCTAAGTTGTAATTTCCTCTTCCGTCAAAGCCAGTAGCTTTAATACCGTTAAAGTCTCTTACACGAGGTAACGCTGAAGTTACCAAACGGTCTAAGAACTCATACATTTGCTCACCGCGTAAGGTCACTCTTGCACCAATTGGCATACCTTTACGTAATTTGAACGTTGCGATATCTTTCTTAGACAATGTTGCTACGGCTTTTTGACCAGAAATTTTGGTCAATTCGTCCACAGCGTGGTCTACTAATTTTTTATCGGCAACTGCAGCACCAACTCCTTTAGATATTACTATCTTTTGAAGTTTAGGAACTTGCATTACGTTTTTATATCCGAATTCTTCTGTAAGAGCAGAAACTACTTTGTCCTTGTACTCTTGTTTTAATCTTGGAATATAAGCCATAACTAAATTACTTCATTTGATTTTTTAGAAAATCTCACTTTTTTATCGCCTTCCATTCTATAGCCAACACGGGTGGTTTCACCTTTACCACTCAAAAGTGATAAATTGGAAATATGAATAGGCGCTTCTTTCTCTACAATGCCACCTTGTGGGCTTTGTGCACTTGGTTTAGTATGTTTCTTAACCATGTTCACGCCTTCAACGATCGCTTTGTTCTTATCTTTTAAGATCTTTACAACTTTACCTTCTGTACCTTTATGGTCTCCAGCAATTACTTGTACTGTATCTCCCGATTTTATTTTAAACTTTGTCATCTTATTAGTCATTAAAGCACTTCAGGTGCTAATGATACAATTTTCATGAATTGCTTGTCACGAAGTTCTCTTGCAACAGGTCCAAAAACACGTGTGCCTCTCATTTCTCCTTGCGGATTTAAAAGTACACAAGCATTGTCATCAAATCTGATATAAGATCCGTCAGGACGTCTTACCTCCTTTTTGGTACGAACAACAACGGCTGTAGAAACAGCACCTTTCTTGATGTTACCATTAGGTGTTGCATCTTTTACAGAAACAACTATCTTGTCGCCTACAGAAGCATATCTTCTTTTAGTACCCCCTAGAACGCGGATAGTCAAAACTTCCTTCGCTCCAGTGTTATCAGCTACTTTTAATCTTGATTCTTGTTGTAACATAATTACTTCGCTCTTTCAATTATTTCTACTAATCTCCAACTTTTAGATTTACTTAAAGGTCGTGTTTCCATGATCTTTACAGTATCTCCAATGTTACAGTCATTTGTCTCATCGTGTGCAACGTATTTTTTCGTTTTCAACACGAATTTACCATACATAGGGTGTTTTACTTTCTTAACTTCAGAAACCACAATGGATTTCATCATTTTGTTACTGGTAACAATCCCTATACGTTCTTTTCTTAAATTTCTTTTTTCCATCTTTCAGCGGAATACAAATTATTGTACTTCTCTTTTAGTTAATTCGGTTGCAATTCTTGCTACAGAACGTCTCACGTTGCGTAATTGAATCGGATTTTCTAAAGGCGAGATAGCATGTGCCATATTCAGGTCAGCATAACTCTTTTTAGTTTCACCTAACTTATCTTGTAATTCAGCTGTAGAAAGCTGTTTAATTTCTGATTGCTTCATAATATCTATGTATTAAGCTTCGTAATCTCTAGCGATTAAGAATTTTGTTTTTACAGGTAATTTTTGTGCTGCCAAACGTAATGCTTCTTTCGCAACGTCTAATGGCACGCCACCTACTTCAAACATAATTCTACCTGGTTTCACTACAGCTACCCAATATTCTACAGCACCTTTACCTTTACCCATACGTACTTCAAGAGGTTTTTTGGTAATAGGCTTGTCCGGAAATATTTTGATCCAAAGTTGCCCTTCTCTTTTCATAAAACGTGTAGCTGCAATACGAGCTGCCTCTATTTGACGAGATGTTAAAAACATTCCCGTTTCGTGCACTGACTTGATACCGAACATTCCGTTGGAAAGTTCTGTACCTCTACCAGCATTTCCTTTCATGCGGCCTTTTTGCTGCTTACGGAATTTTGTCTTTCTAGGTTGTAACATTTTTCTTTAACTTTAAAAATTACTTTCTACGACGGGACTTATTAGCGTTCCCACCACGTCTTGGCGCTTCAGATCCTCCTTTGCCACCTTGCTTTTTGGATAAACCAACAAGCGGTGAAAGATCTCTTTTACCATAAACTTCACCTTTCATAATCCACACTTTAACACCCAGTCTACCATAAGTAGTATGTGCCTCAACTAAAGCATAGTCAATATCGGCTCTAAACGTTGATAATGGAATTCTTCCTTCTTTGTAGTGTTCCGAACGTGCCATTTCAGCTCCATTTAAACGACCACTAATTTGAATCTTGATCCCTTCAGCATTCATACGCATTGTTGCAGCAATTGCCATTTTGATGGCACGTCTGTAAGAAATACGATTCTCGATTTGACGAGCAACGCTAGATGCTACTAAAAAGGCATCCAATTCTGGTCTCTTGATCTCGAAGATGTTCAATTGAACTTCCTTATCTGTAATTTTCTTAAGCTCTTCTTTTAACTTGTCTACCTCTTGGCCACCTTTCCCGATAATGATACCAGGTCTTGCAGTTGTGATAGTAACGGTTACAAGTTTAAGCGTACGCTCAATAATTACTCTTGACACACTTGCTTTAGATAAACGAGCGTGAACATATTTTCTAATCTTATCGTCTTCAGCAAGTTTATCTCCATAATCATTGCCACCGTACCAGTTAGATTCCCATCCTCTGATAATTCCTAAACGATTTCCGATTGGATTTGTCTTTTGTCCCATATCTCTATTTAAGCTTGTGTGTTATTGTTTGCTCCAATAACCACGGTAACGTGGTTAGAACGTTTTCTAATTCTGTGTGCACGACCTTGAGGTGCAGGGCGTAGTCTCTTCAACATTGCGCCACCATCTACTCTGATCTCCTTAACGAACAAGTCAGCATCTTCAATGCTTGCATCTTCATTTTTTGCTTGCCAGTTGGCAATTGCTGAAAGCACCAACTTCTCTAAACGACGAGATGCTTCTTTTGGGCTAAATCTTAAGATATTTAGAGCCATTTCAGCTTTTTGTCCTCTTACCAAATCCGCAACTAAGCGCATTTTTCTCGGTGATGTAGGACAGTTATTAAGCTTAGCAAAAGCGATGTGCTTTTTTTCTTCCTTAATAGCGTCTGCCATTTGTTTTTTACGACTTCCCATAGCTCTACTTATTTTTTACCTTTATTTTTAGCACCAGCGTGACCTCTAAAAGATCGTGTTGGTGAAAATTCTCCTAATTTGTGACCTACCATGTTCTCAGTTACAAAAACTGGTACAAATTGACGACCATTGTGAACAGCAATTGTTTGTCCAACAAAATCAGGTGAGATCATAGAGGCTCTAGACCACGTTTTGATAACCGTCTTTTTGTTTGAAGCTACATTGTCTTCAACTTTTTTACTCAATTTATAATGGATGTAAGGTCCTTTTTTTAATGAACGTGCCATATTATCTCAATTATTTCTTTCTACGTTCTACAATATATTTATTACTCGCTTTTGTTTTAGAACGGGTTCTATAACCTTTAGCAGGTATACCATTTCTAGAACGTGGATGACCACCTGAAGACTTACCTTCACCACCACCCATTGGATGATCGACAGGGTTCATAACTACTGGTCTTGTACGTGGACGTCTACCTAACCATCTTGATCTACCTGCTTTACCAGATACGGTCAATTGATGATCAGAGTTAGATACCGCTCCAATTGTTGCCATACACTCTACAAGTACCAAACGTGTTTCACCAGAAGGTAATTTAATAGATGCAAACTTTCCATCTCTCGCCATTAACTGTGCGAATGAACCAGCACTTCTTGCCATAATTGCTCCTTGTCCAGGACGCAACTCAATACAAGAAATAATAGTTCCTAATGGAACGTGTTTTAAAAGCATTGCATTTCCAATTTCTGGAGCAATCCCTTCAGCACCTGAAACTACTGTTTGCCCAACTTGTAAACCATTTTGAGCAATCATGTAGCGTTTTTCACCATCTTGATAGTTCAATAAAGCGATAAATGCTGTTCTGTTTGGATCGTACTCGATTGATGCAACTTCAGCTGGAATTCCAGTTTTGTTACGTTTGAAATCGATGACACGATACTTTCTTTTATGACCACCACCAATATAGCGCATGGTCATTTTTCCTTGACTGTTTCTACCACCAGATCTTTTGTTCGGAACGAGTAAACTCTTTTCCGGCTTATCAGTAGTAATGGCGTCAAATCCATTAACTACTCTAAATCGCTGACCTGCTGTGATCGGTTTTAATTTTCTTACTGACATTTGTCTTTAATTACATGTTAGTGTATAAATCAATTGATTCACCTTCCGCCAGTTGTACAATTGCTTTTTTAACAGCATTTGTTTTACCATTCTGAATACCTGTCTTTGTGTGACGGGTTCTTCTATCTGGACGGACATTTATAGTGCGAACTTTTTCAACGGAAACGCCATAAGCAGCTTCCACCGCTTTTTTTATTTCAACCTTGTTCGCCTTCGTATTCACTTGGAAGCTATAGCAGTTATTTAACTCGCTATTAGCTGTCGCTTTTTCAGTGATTATAGGTTTAATTAAGATGCTCATGTTTCCTTATTTACTTAAATTCGTTTCAATTCCTTCTAAAGCACTCTCTAGAAGAACTAGTTTATTTGCATTTAAAATTTTGTAAGTGCTTAATTCTGAGTTCATTACAACATCAGAGCCTTTTAAATTACGTGACGACAAATATACATTATTATTTGAGGCACCCAACACAAACAAAGATTTTTTATTCTCAACACCCAACGCTTTCAATAGGTTAGTGAAGTTTTTGGTCTTTGGAGAATCAAAAGTGATATCTTCCAAAATCACAATCGCATCGTCATTAGCTTTCATTGACAAGGCTGATTTACGTGCTAAACGCTTAAGACCTTTGTTCAATTTGAAGCTATAGTTTCTTGGTCTAGGACCAAACATACGTCCACCACCTTTAAATACACCAGACTTGATAGAACCTGCACGTGCTGTACCGGTACCTTTTTGTTTCTTGATCTTACGTGTACTTCCAGAGATTTCTGCTCTTTCTTTAGCCTTATGCGTTCCTTGACGTTGGTTAGCAAGATATTGCTTAACGTCTAAGTATACGGCATGATTATTAGGCTCAATAGCAAACACATCTGCAGAAAGTTCAACCTCTCTACCTGTGCTTTTTCCGTTTATATCTACAACTGCTACTTTCATTATTTCTGAATAATTACATAAGAATTTTTATGACCAGGAACACATCCTTTAACCACCAATAAGTTCTTTTCAGGAACTATTTTGTAAATTCTTAAATTTTCAACATTAACTCTTTCGCCACCCATTCTTCCGGCCATCTTCATTCCTTTAAATACTCTTGCAGGATATGAAGCCGCACCAATAGAACCAGGAGCTCTTAAACGGTTATGTTGACCATGCGTAGCTTGACCAACTCCACCAAAACCATGACGTTTTACAACCCCTTGGAATCCTTTTCCTTTAGATGTACCAGCAATATCAACAAATTCACCTTCAATGAAATGTTCTACTGTTATAGCATCACCCAATTTGTAATCTTCTCCAAATCCTTGGAATTCAACGACTTTTCTTTTAACAGAAGTACCGGCTTTCTTAGCATGACCTGCTTCAGCTTTTGTGGCGCTTTTCTCTGTCTTGTCATCGAAACCAAGTTGAAGAGCACTATACCCGTCAACCTCTTCGGTTCTGACTTGGGTAACGATACATGGACCTGCTTCAATAACGGTACACGGAATATTTTTTCCGTTCTCGTCGTAGATACTGGTCATACCGATTTTTTTTCCAATTAACCCAGACATAAATATTAATTTGTTTGTTATGGACACTTCACGACGTTGTCCGTTTTGTTTTTTAGATAGATAATCCGTGAGTTACCTATATAATTAAAAATAGTCAGGGCCGAAAATACTTCAGCCCTGAATGTATTTTTACCGTTTTTCCCTCGCTCGCAGCTTAGGACATGTTGAAACACATAATTATGTGTTTCTGATTGTTTGTGGAGACGCATGATTATGCATCTCTGCGATTTGTACAGACGCATGATTATGCGTCTCTACCACATATTATTTGATCTAAACCTTGATTTCTACTTCTACACCACTTGGCAACTCTAATTTCATTAGAGCGTCAATTGTTTTTGAAGAAGAACTATAGATGTCCAATAGTCTTTTGTAAGAACTTAATTGGAACTGCTCTCTAGCTTTCTTGTTAACGTGTGGAGAACGTAAAACCGTAAAGATTTTTTTATTTGTAGGTAAAGGAATTGGACCAGTTACAACTGCACCCGTACTTTTTACCGTTTTAACAATCTTATCAGCAGACTTGTCTACCAACATGTGATCGTAAGATTTTAGTTTTATTCTGATTTTTTGACTCATTTTCTTAAAATTTAAGCTTCGATGCCTTTAGCTGCTTTAATCACTTCTTCAGATATGTTTGAAGGCGTTTCAGCATAATGTGAAAATTCCATTGTAGATGTCGCACGACCTGAAGATAATGTTCTTAATGTGGTTACATATCCAAACATTTCAGATAATGGTACAGTTGCTTTTACAGTTTTTGCACCAGCTCTATCACCCATATCAGTCATTTGACCTCTTCTTCTGTTCAAATCGCCAACAATATCACCCATGTTTTCTTCAGGTGTAATCACCTCAATCTTCATGATTGGTTCCATTATAACGGCTTTTGCAGCTTTCGCAGCATTTTTGAATCCAAGCTTAGCAGCCAACTCAAACGACAATTGATCAGAATCCACATCGTGGTAAGATCCGTCCGTTAAAGTTACTTTCATTGCATCTACTTCATAACCTGCCAAAGGACCATTGACCATTGCCATTTTAAATCCTTTTTCAATTGAAGGGATAAATTCTTTAGGAACGTTACCACCTTTAATTGCAGAAACAAACTCCAATCCTACTTTACCTTCATCAGCTGGCTCCAATGTAAATTGGATATCCGCAAATTTACCACGACCACCAGATTGTTTTTTGTAAACTTCTCTGTGTTGTGCTGCTCTAGTAATTGCTTCTTTGTATTCTACTTGTGGTGCACCTTGATTCACTTCCACTTTAAATTCGCGACGTAAACGGTCTACGATAATATCTAAGTGAAGCTCACCCATTCCAGAAATGATGGTCTGTCCTGAATTTTCATCTGTACGTGCTGTAAAAGTAGGATCTTCTTCAGCTAATTTTGAAAGCGCCATACCTAATTTGTCAACATCCGCTTTCGTTTTAGGCTCTACCGCGATACCAATTACCGGATCAGGGAAGTTCATGGATTCCAAAACAATTGGATGTTTCTCATCAGACATGGTATCACCAGTCTTAATATCTTTAAATCCAACTGCTGCTCCAATATCTCCTGCTTCAATAAAATCTAAAGCAATTTGCTTGTTAGCGTGCATTTGGTAAATACGAGAAATACGTTCCTTCTTACCTGAACGGTTGTTCAAGATGTAAGAACCTGCATCTAAACGACCAGAGTAAGCTCTAAAAAATGCCAAACGACCAACAAAAGGATCAGTAGCGATTTTAAATGCTAACGCAGAAAATGGTTCGTTAACACTTGGTTTACGTCTTTCTTCTTTATCAGTATCAGGATTCACCCCAATCACACTTTCTCTATCCATTGGGGATGGTAAGTAGCGACAAACGGCATCCAATAAGAATTGAACTCCTTTATTTTTAAATGAAGATCCACAAATCATTGGAATGATGGCCATATCCATAACAGCAGCTCTAAGTGCAGCGTGCACTTCTTCTTCTGTAATTGAATCTTCATCTTCCATGAATTTCTCTAGTAGATTCTCGTCATAACTAGCAACCTCTTCAATTAACGCAGCTCTATATTCACGAACTTCGTCTTTCATCTCTTCTGGTATTGCAACGACATCATACGTAGCACCAAAATTATCATCATGCCAAACTACGGCTCTATTTCTAACTAAGTCAACAATACCTTTAAAGTCTGCCTCGTCTCCGATTGGCAAAACAATTGGCACTGCGTTAGAACCTAGCATTTCCTTAACTTGTTTGTTAACTTCTAAAAAGTTAGCACCTTGACGGTCCATTTTGTTAACAAATCCAATTCTTGGAACTTTATAATTATCAGCAAGTCTCCAGTTCGTTTCAGATTGTGGCTCAACACCATCCACTGCACTAAACAAGAACACTAAACCATCTAACACACGTAATGAACGGTTTACCTCTACTGTAAAGTCAACGTGACCTGGAGTATCGATAATATTGAAATGGTAAGATTGTGCATCTTCAGTAGGCTCACCATTTTCTTTTGGAAACGTCCAATCACAAGTAGTTGCTGCAGACGTAATTGTAATACCTCTTTCAGCTTCTTGCTCCATCCAGTCCATAGTTGATGCGCCTTCGTGAGTCTCACCAATTTTATGGTTTACACCAGTATAAAATAAGATACGTTCTGTAGTTGTTGTTTTCCCAGCATCAATATGTGCTGCAATTCCTATATTTCTTGTAAGTAATAAATCTCTTGCCATATATTAGAATCTAAAGTGTGAGAATGCTTTGTTAGCTTCTGCCATTTTATGAGTATCTAAACGTTTTTTAACTGCTGCACCTTCTTCTTTGGCCGCAGCTAAAATTTCAGCTGCAAGTTTTGCTGGCATAGATTTCTCATTTCTTTTACGTGAGTAGCTAATCAACCATTTCATAGCTGTAGATACTTTACGGTCTGGACGAATTTGCATTGGGATTTGGAATGTTGCACCACCCACACGACGACTACGTACTTCTACGTGAGGCATTACGTTAGATAAAGCATCTTTCCATGTTTCCAAGGCTGTTTTTTCTTCGTCAGTTTTCTTTGCTTCTACAATGTCAATGGCATCATAAAATACTTTAAAAGCTACGGACTTCTTACCATCCCACATCATCATGTTAACGAAACGAGTTACTAACTGGTCGTTAAAACGTGGATCTGGCAAAAGCGGTCTCTTTTTTGCTGCTCTTTTTCTCATGTCTTCTTTGTTAATTTTAAATCATTAAAATTAATGGTCGCAAAAATTTGCGCCATTAATCAGACGTAACATGTTACGTCTCTACTTTTTAGGGCGTTTTGTTCCGTACTTAGATCTACGTTGCGTTCTACCTGTAACACCTGCGGTATCTAAGGCACCACGTACAATGTGATATCTAACTCCTGGCAAATCTTTTACCCTTCCACCTCTAACCAATACTATCGAGTGCTCCTGTAGATTGTGACCTTCACCTCCGATGTATGCGTTAACTTCGTTTCCGTTTGTTAAACGAACCCTTGCTACCTTACGCATTGCTGAGTTAGGTTTCTTAGGTGTCGTCGTATAAACACGAGTACACACACCACGTCTTTGTGGACACGAATCAAGGGCAACCGATTTACTCTTCTTGGTTATTTTGGTTCTTCCTTTTCGTACTAATTGTGAAATTGTTGGCATATATTTCTATATAAATTTGTTTTACTCCTCGCTTTTGAGGGCTGCAAAGGTAGAAAATAAATTCGCTTATTCAAAAGTAAAATGATTAATTTTCAAATCTTTGCTGAATTATTTAACATTGTACGCGTTTTCAGTTCTCATTTTCCTTTAACTTTGAAATTCTTAAAGTTTTTCATGTCTTTAAAACTATTCTTCCTTTTGTTTATTTGCGGATGGGTCTCATCTCCAATCCTATTGGCCCAAACGGTACACTTAAAAGTGGAAGGCGCTACGGCAGCAGAAACAAAAATTATTGCTGCTCTTAATTATCAATCCTCTTTTGAAAATTATAAAGCGCTCCAGAACGGGTTACAAAACCTTCAAAAAACATTGCACACCATTGGGTATCTAGAAAACGCTATTGTAAGCATCCAGAAACAACCAGAGAATAATTTTTTGGTAACTTATAATTTAGGCACGTTACACACAACCGCCCGTATTTATTTTGATGCAGATTTTAACACGTCGCATTTAAAATTGGTCAGTACTGCAATTACTAAAACGTATTTTGAGGTGGAGATTATTAAACTCGAATTAACTTTACAACGACTCAATTCTGAAATTATAGCACAAGGCGACCCATTCTCTACGCTTCAACTTACCAATATTAAAACGCAAGATGGGATGCTTACTGCACAATTGCAAATTGACCGAAATGACACAAGAAAAATTGATGCTATTATAGTGAAGGGGTATGAAAAATTCCCCAAATCATTTATCAAACAATATTTGAAATTAAAACCAAAGCAAGTTTTCAATTTAAAGGCCATTACTTTAAAAACGGAAGCGTTGGAAACTCTACGGTTTGCTACACAAATAAAAGCTCCTGAAGTTTTGTTTACAAAAGACTCTACCCTACTCTATATATATATAGACAAGCAAAAGGGCAACACGTTTGACGGTTTTATAGGTTTCGGAACTAACGCTGAAACAAACAAACTGGAATTTGATGGGTATTTAAATCTGAATCTGATCAACACGTTTAATTATGGCGAATCTTTTAGAGTGCTCTACAAAAGCGATGAAAATGACCAGAAAACATTCAATGTCACAGCAAAGCTCCCCTTTCTATTCGAGTCGCCTATAGGCACGCAATTTGGATTGCAGATTTTCAAAAAGGACTCCTCATATATTAGCACAGCACAATTTGCGAAAATTGACTACCACATAAATCCTAGAAACACTGTGGCCCTAGGAATTAATGTCGTAAACTCTGCAACACTTTTAGAGGCACCACTTGTAAACACCACTGATTTTAGATCACATTTTTATGACCTCAGTTATGTGCATAGCATACCACGATTACAAGACAAACTCTTCCCAAGACAATTTCTGTTTGAAATATCTGGTGGATTAGGTCAAAGAACCCTTGAAAACTCTGAAACCACACAAACCAAAATTGAACTTACAACTTTTAATATATTTACATTGAATGCGCGCAATAGCGTCTATGCCCATCTGCAAGGTGCGTTCTTAATTTCAGAGCAATTTTTAAACAACGAATTGTTTAGGTTTGGCGGCATCAATTCCATCAGAGGTTTTGAAGAGCAAAGTTTGATGGCCAATTTATATACTGTCTTAAATACCGAATACCGTTATAATGTATCCAACACCTTATATGTACATTCCATCATTGATGTTGCTTACTACGAAAATCAAAACAATACTACCAGAGATAATCTCTTGGGATTAGGGTTTGGATTTGGCATGCTTACCCAAGCAGGACTTTTTAAACTAAATTACAGCAACGGAAGTTCAAGACAGCAGTCCATCAAATTATCTGATTCTAAAGTGCACCTGAGTCTATCAGCCTCATTTTAAATAGCACAATTATAAATCACATATTGGTAAGAAATTCTGCATAATTAAAAACTGATAGTTATCATGTGCAAGAGATTATAAGACGATTTAACGTTTTATTCACGGAAGCTCATAAAAAAAACACAACAAAACTAAAAAAAGCAATTTTCAGGATTTCTTTTACTCTTCTTAGAACAACCAACTGTACTACAAACAATTGTATTGTGCTTACAAATAAATAACGCCATCGTTACTAGCCGCATTTTGCATGATTCGCACAAAATCCACATTGATTTAATTGTTTATTTAACTTATTATTAGCATTTTTACGGCAGGCTAATTCAAATTAATTTAAATATGAAAACAAAGTTTAGTGGAATTCTAACGCTATTACTAGCGTTATTTGTGCAAATATCGTTTGCACAAGAAAAATCAATTTCAGGGATGGTATCAGATAATTCTGGCTTACCCCTTCCTGGGGTTAACATTATTGTAAAAGGCACTGCCACTGGCACGCAGACGGATTTTGATGGTAATTTTACCATTACCGCCAAGTCAGGAGATGTGTTGACATTTACATATGTAGGGTTGAAAGCCCAAGAAGTTACCGTAGGTGCTTCTAATACTCTTAACGTAACAATGCAAGAAGACGCGTCTGTATTAGACGAAGTTGTTGTGACTGCTTTAGGTATTAAAAGAGAGAAGAAAAGTTTAGGTTATGCTACCCAAGAAGTTAAAGGGGACGCGGTATCTAACGTGAAAAGTTCAAACTTCGTTAACTCGTTATCCGGTAGGGTTGCTGGTCTAGATATTAAAACATCTGGTACTTTAGGTGGATCTACCAACGTAGTTATTAGAGGTAACAACTCTATTGCTGGTAACAACCAGGCTTTATTTGTTATTGATGGTGTACCTGTTGATAACAGCAACTCTAACTCAGCTGGTCAAAAAGCTGGTCAAGGTGGGTATGATTACGGGAATGCTGCATCAGACATTAACCCTGATGACATTGAATCTATTAACGTTTTAAAAGGTGCCGCTGCTACAGCGCTTTATGGCTCTCGTGCTTCTAATGGTGTAGTGATGATCACAACTAAAAAAGGGACTTCTAAAAAAGGTGTTGGTGTCACAATAAGCTCTAGTTTAACTATGGGTACTGCTGATTCTTCAACACTGCCAACTTACCAAAAGAAATACGGTGCGGGTTACGGACCATATTATTCTTCTGAGGATGGATATTTTGAATTATTTGATGTTGACGGTGATGGTGTTGATGACCTTATCACTCCATTTACAGAAGATGCATCTTACGGTGGGGCTTTTGATCCAAGTTTAATGGTTTACCAATGGAACTCCATCTATCCACAATTGGAAAGCACGTACCAACAAGCGTCTCCATGGGTAGCCGGTAAAAATGATCCTAACTCAATCTACAAAGCATCTATTACAGCTGTTAACTCTGTATCCTTGGATGGTGGGAATGAGACTAGTTCTTTTAGATTAGGTTTCACCAACTTATTACAAGAAGGTAACTTACCAAATAGTAAAATTAAGAGAAACACAATTAACTTTTCTGGATCTCACGACTTAAGTGATAAATTGACTGCGTCAACTACATTTAACTTCATCAAAACTGATGGTAAAGGTCGTTACGGAACTGGTTATAGTTCAAAAAACGTGATGCAACAGTTTAGACAATGGTTCCAAACTAACGTCGATTTCAAAGAACAAAAAGATGCTTATTTTGCGACTGGGGATAACATTACATGGAATCCAAACGGTCCAGATAACTTGAGTCCTATTTATTCAGACAACCCATATTGGACGTTTTATGAAAACTATGAGACTGACACCCGTTCTAGATACTTTGGTAACTTTGCCTTAGACTATGAAATAACGGATTGGTTAAGTGTTATGACACGATTTTCTTATGATAGCTACAGTGAGTTACAAGAAGAAAGAACTAACGTAGGTAGTGCTGATGTATCTGAATATACACGATACAACAATAACGTTGCTGAGTATAACTACGATTTAATGTTCACGTTCAACAAAGATTTATCTGATAAATTAAACTTAGAAGGTAATATAGGAGCTAACATTAGACAAAACAAACAAAATAGTATTTTTGCTGCAACTAACGGTGGTTTAAACTTGGCAGGGCTTTATGCATTGTCTAACAGTGTAAGCCCCATCAACGCTCCTGCTGAATACGATGCAACTAGCATGGTAGACGGTCAATTTGTTCGTGCAAGTTTAGGTTATGACAATTTCGCATATTTAGAAGGATCTTTTAGATCTGATCGATCTTCAACTCTTCCAAAAGACAACAACAGATATGAGTATTTCTCAGTTTCTGGAAGTTTAGTATTCTCTCAATTAATTGATGCTAGATGGTTATCGTTTGGTAAAGTAAGAGCTAATTACGCTGAAGTAGGTAATGACACTAATCCGTATAGAGTATTTAATACTTTTGGTATTGGAACTCCTTTTAACGGTAATGGAATCGCTTCTAATCCAGGGGCTCAAGCTAATTTAAATTTATTACCAGAAAGACAAAACAGTTATGAGTTTGGTGTAGAGATGCAATTTGTTGACAGACGTGTTGGGTTTGATGTATCTTACTATAATACTGAAAACATTAACCAAATTACAGCTATTCCATTATCTACGGCTACTGGTTATACCTCCGCTGTATTAAATGCAGGTACAATTGAAAATAAGGGTGTAGAGGTTCAATTGAACTTAACGCCAATTAAAAGTGAAGATTTCCAGTGGGATATCACAGCTAACTGGTCGAAAAACGAAAGTTTAGTGGTTGAATTATTAAACGGTATTGACAACTTACAATTGGCTGCCTTACAAGGTGGTATTTCCATCAACGCAACTCCAGGTGAACCTTACGGAACTATCAGAGGAACTGATTTTGTATACACTAACGGTGAAAGAACTGTTGGAACTAACGGCTATTACCAAGCAACTGGCACTAACAATAATGTTATTGGAGATGTGAATCCTGATTGGAAAGGTGGTGTGTTTAATAACTTTAAGTACAAAAACTTTAACTTCAATTTCTTAATTGACATTCAAAAAGGTGGTGATGTATTTTCATTAGACACATGGTACGGGTACGCAACAGGACTTTATGACTTTACTGCAGCTAATAACGATCTTGGAAACCCAGTAAGAAACCCAGTAGTTGGTACTCCTGGAAATTACGATGCCACAAGTGGTGGTGTTGTTTTAGCTGGTGTACAAGCTGACGGATCAACAAACAATGTGAGAGCTAGCGCAACTACTTACGGAAATCCTTGGGGTTACGTGAGAACACCAAATGCTGCACACGTTTATGACGCAGGGTATGTAAAGTTACGTGAGGCAAGTTTATCTTACAACCTTAGCCCTAAAGTATTAGAGCAAATGGCATTTACAGGAGTTTCCATCTCACTTATAGGAAGAAACTTATGGATCATTGATAAAAACACACCTTATGCTGATCCTGAAGCAGGTTTAAGTTCTGGTAACGTTCAAGGTTACCAATCAGGTTCTTACCCTTCTATTAGAGAAATAGGTGCAAGTCTTAAACTACAGTTTTAAATAAAAAATAATTATGAAAAAAATAATATTAACCGTTTTTACCTTCGTAGCATTAGTTTCTTGTCAGACAGATGAGGCTTACGAAGATTTAAATAGAGATCCCAAAAATCCAACTCAAGTAGAAGCAGCCTTTTTGTTTACATCTGCTACTAAAAGTTTGTATGATCAGATGACGAGTACCAATGTGAATACTAACGTTTTTAGAATGTTAGGACAACACTGGACTGAAACTACGTATACTGATGAAGCGAATTTTGACTTGAACGGACGAAATATCACTCAAAACCATTGGTCAGAGTTGTACAGAGATGTTCTGTTAGATTTAACAACTGCTCGTGAAAACACCAATAACGACGCTGTTTTAACTCAAGCTGAAAAGGATACAAGAAATGCGCAAATAGAAATACTTATGGTATACACTTGGGCACACTTAGTAGAGACTTACGGAGATATTCCTTATACTCAAGCCTTAAGCCCAAATGAGTTTGTATTACCTGCTTATGATGACGCTGCAACAGTATACACTGACTTGCTAGCGCGTTTAACTGCAGCCATTCCTAACATTACTGATTCAGGTTTTGGCGCAGCAGATCCTATTTATGGTGGTGATTCGGCCAAATGGCAAAAATTTGGAAACTCATTACTTTTAAGAATGGGAATCAGAATTGCTGACGCTCCAGGATTTTCAACTCTATCTCAAGCAGCTGTAACTACTGCTGTAAGTGGTGGCGTATTTACTTCTAATGACGATAATGCTTCTTTAGTGTATTCTGGTACAACACCAAACACAAATCCAGTGTGGGTTGATTTAGTGCAATCTGGTCGTTCTGATTTTATTGCTGCTAATACTTTAGTTGACATCATGAATGCCTTAGAAGATCCAAGAAGACCTTTTTACTTTGATCAGAATTTAGGTGCTGGTATATACAAAGGCGGACCTTATGGAGACAACAACAGTTACAGTCTTTACACGCATCTTGGTGATAGAATGTTAGACCCAACAAACCCTGCATCCATACTTGATTATTCTGAAGTATCTTTCTATCTGGCTGATGCTGCGGAACGATCCTTATCTGGAACTCCAGCAATGGCTGCAGAATTTTATAACGAAGGGATCAGAGCATCATTTGATGATTGGGGCGCTCCTGGTGTTGAGGCTTACTTAGCTAAACCAGCGGTAAAATACACTACTGCTCCTGGTACTTGGAAAGAAAAAATTGGAAAACAATTCTGGTTAGCAATGTATAACAGAGGTTACGAAGCATGGACTGCTTGGAGAACTTATGATGTACCTACGCTTAATTTACCAGCAGAATCCGGACTTCCAGTTCCAACCCGCTACACATACCCTGTAAATGAGCAAAACCTTAATGAGGTTAATTGGTCAGCGGCATCAGCTGCAATTGGTGGTGACGAACAAACTACCAAGTTGTTCTGGGATGTTAACTAATTAAATAGTTTTTGAAATTTTAAAACCTCTTAAGTTGAAAAACTTAAGAGGTTTTTTTATGGAATCAATTTAAAAATTTCAGCTCATCTCATCCACATCAATTTTTATAAACCTTCTCAAAATACGAGCGTTTATTTTATACCTTTGCGGCATGGAACACGAAACTACAATTTTTGGAATCAGAGCAGTGATTGAAGCAATCAAATCTGGCGAAAACATCGATAAGATTTTTTTACAAAAAGGTCTTCGCGGCGAACTTTTTACAGAACTGGAACAGCTGCTGCACAAAGAGCGTTTGAATTCTTCTTACGTGCCGGTTGAAAAACTGAATCGCCTAACCAATAAGAACCATCAAGGCGTTGTGGCGCAAATTGCCCCCATTAGTTTCTACCCTATTGAAGAATTGGTAGCCAATGTCCTCGAATCTGGAAAAACACCCCTATTCCTGCTCCTAGACCAATTGAGTGATGTGCGTAATTTTGGCGCAATCATCAGAACTGCAGAATGTACTGGTGTTTCAGGAATTATCATCCAGAAAAAAGGTGGCGCACCAGTGAATGGTGATACCATTAAAACGAGTGCCGGTGCCATTTTTAAAATTCCAATATGTAAAGTAGACCATATTAAGGATGCAGTATTTTACATGCAGGCTTCAGGCATTAAAGTCATTGCTGCTACTGAAAAAACTGACAAAAATCTCTATGATGTTTCCTTTACTGAACCTGTTGCCATCATTATGGGCTCAGAAGGCAAAGGCATCAATCCCTCCATCTTAAAAGTTGTCGATGAAAAGGCAAAACTTCCAATTTTAGGAGATATTGAATCGTTAAATGTTTCAGTCGCCTGTGGTGCGTTTCTATACGAAGTGGTGCGACAACGACTTTAGATTGGAGACCTGCCCGAACGTGTCTTTTCGGTACGGGCGGGTTGAAGGTTGGAGATTGGAGATTGAAGATTGCGGATTGCGGATTGGAGATTGCTGACCCGCCCGAACGTGCTTCTTCGGAACGGGCAAGTTGAAGATTGGAGATTGGAGATTGCGGATTGCGGATTGCGGATTGGAGATTGCTGACCCGCCCGAACGTGCCTCTTCGGTACGGGCAAGTTGAAGATTGGAGATTGAAGATTGCGGATTGGAGATTGCTGACTCGCCCGAACGTGACTCATCGGTACGGGCGGGTTGGAGATTGAAGATTGAAGATTGCGGATTGGAGATTGCTGACCCGCCCGAACGCTCCTTTTCGGTACAGGCAGGTAGTTGATTTGTGATTCTGAAAAAGAAATTGTGAATTGATGATTGCCCTCTGAAATCTGAAGACTGCCACCTGACGACTTAGGACTGCCTACTGAAAACTGCCAACTAAATCCTACCCCTCACCTCTTCAGTTCTAGTAACACAGCACTTCGACTGCGCTCAGTGTGACAAAATGTTTATGATTTAGGAGCTTCCTTATAAATATAGTTGATGTTTGATGGATTTATGTTCAGCCGATCATCCATTGAGGTTTCAGTCGTATCTTCCGCCTTTATTTCAATTTCATCATCAATTTCATCTTCATTTTCAAGTTCAACTTCATTTTCAACCTCAACTTCATTTTCAACTTCAATTTCATTTTCCGGTTCTAAATGTTCTATAAAATTGCCATCAGCATCAAAATGTCTTAAAAACGGGTCATCATCTTCATTGTATGCTGGTTCCTGCCATACGTAACGATCAGGTTTCGCAATGGCATTTCTAAAAATTACGGCAAAGACAAACCCAGTCATAAGTCCCCCTAAATGCCCTTCCCATGACACCCCATCCTTGATCGGGAACACATACCAAATCATACTTCCGTAAAGAAAAATAATCATTAAGGAAAGTGCTATCAACCGGAAATGTTTGGCAAATATGCCTTTAAAAAAAATGAAACTGACCAAGACATAAATGAGGCCACTCGCACCAATATGATTGGAAGGTCTCCCGATAAACCACGTGATCATTCCGGAAAGTAATATACCATACACCAACACTTTCCAAGCAATAGGCCTGTAGAAATAAAACAAAGCCATTGATAGGATTACTAAGGGAATACTATTGTGATAAATATGCTCAATGTTGGCGTGAATGAACGGACTTAAAACCACGCCCCGTAAACCTACTAAGGTTTCCGGTACTATCCCCCAAGTTTTGATGACGGGAAAAAACCGCACTTGCAACCAGAAGACGACCCAAATTAACATCAAAAAAAAGATGGGGTAGCCCACAACGCCTGTTGAATATCTGAAATGTTGCGGATTGCTCATGGTTAAATTTAAAGGTTTCCCATCAAATTACTAGCCAATTGTTGAAAATATGAATTATTGTCACGTAGGTGCATGAGTGATGGAGCGGTTTGTTTGACATCCTTTTTGTTTTTTCAACAAAAAGATTGAGCCGCGAGAGCACGACATTTTTGTCCTTCACAAAAATGGCATGCCCAAAATTGTAGATGGAGTTTCCGCTTTGTAAAGGATTTGATGTAATTTTGCAGAATGAACGCACCATTAGCAGAACGATTACGACCAAAGTACTTGAAGGATTATTTGAGTCAGTCCCATTTAATTGGAGATCAAGGGGTTTTGACGCAGCACATCAAACAAGGGGTAATTCCGTCCATGATATTTTGGGGACCTCCAGGAACGGGAAAAACAACTTTGGCCAATATTATTGCCAACGAATCCAACCGACCATTCTACAAGCTAAGCGCCATCAATTCTGGTGTAAAAGATATCCGTGAAGTGATTGAAGAGGCCAAACACAGTGGTGGTCTGTTTACGGCTAAAAATCCGTTATTGTTTATTGACGAGATTCATCGTTTTAGCAAATCGCAGCAGGATTCTTTATTGGAAGCTGTAGAAAAAGGCTGGGTGACCTTAATTGGCGCCACTACTGAAAACCCCAGTTTTGAAGTCATTCCTGCCCTACTCTCCCGAGCCCAAGTGTACGTCTTAAAATCATTCGATAAGGAAGACTTGGAAGCCTTATTACAACGGGCCATTACAGAAGACGACATTTTAGCGCAACGCGACATTACCCTAAAAGAAACCGAGGCTATTTTACGCCTTTCAGGAGGTGACGCCCGTAAACTATTGAACATTTTTGAATTGATTATTTCGTCCTATGACGAAGCTGAGAAGATTGTAATTACCAATGATGCGGTGCTGCAGAAAGTGCAGAGCAATACGGCACGCTACGACAAAACTGGCGAGCAGCATTATGATATCATCTCCGCATTTATAAAATCGATTCGTGGGAGTGATCCTAATGGGGCTGTATATTGGCTAGCGCGTATGATAGAAGGTGGTGAAGATGTGAAATTTATTGCCCGACGCATGTTAATCTCAGCCAGTGAAGATATTGGTAACGCCAACCCTACAGCCTTAGTGATAGCGAATACTACGTTTCAGGCGGTCTCCGTAATTGGACATCCTGAATCTCGTATTATTTTAAGCCAATGTGCCACGTATTTAGCGACATCGGCCAAAAGTAATGCGGCATATGAAGCTATCGGTAGAGCACAGCAGTTGGTCAGGGAAACCGGCGATTTATCAGTGCCGCTATCTGTAAGGAATGCACCTACTAAATTAATGAAGGAATTAGGTTATGGCGACAACTATCAGTACGCTCATAACTATGAAAACAACTTTGCACCTCAAGAGTTTCTTCCCGACGAAATTAAAAACACGACACTTTATAACCCCGGCAATAACGCCAGAGAACAGGCGCAACGTGAGTTTTTAAAACAGCGTTGGAAAACGAAATACGGGTATTGATTTAGTTAAACGTTACATTAAGTGTTTTCATTGAGACACCTGCATCAGTCGCCGTAGCAATAATCCACGTAGTGTTCATTTTATAAAGAATAGCGTCCTGGCCTTTTACAATGTAGACATCTTCTTTACCTGAAAACACCAAATGATACAATACCTTTGAGGACGCATCTGTTATGGTGTATCCGTTTTCCACCGGATTGGCAAATAAACCCTGGATTTTTTCGTCCGATACAGCATCAGCGACAATCACTTTTTTAACTTGTGCCTTTACTTCTGGTTGTACGTCTTGAAGTTGCTTAGCTTTTGAAGCTTCACGTAAGTCACGTTCCTCATTGGCTCGGCTCACTTTTAACGCCTCTACTTCTCTTTGCAAACGTAAAATTTCTTCTTGTGCTTCTGAAGTATCTGCCACCTTTGCCGGCGCCTGCAATGGCGCTGAAACTGCTTTTTCACTAGGCTGATACGTGTAATTAAGCGATTGAAAACTGTTGAATGCATCACGTAAAGCAAGATGATAGACCTTATCGTAATCTTTTTCTCTTGATTCTCCTACTGCCGAAGAATAGACCACTCTATTATTGCAATCCTTTAAATGGACTTGCAATTTTGTATTAAAAAAAGCGCTCAATTTTTCTACATCAGCAAAAAGACCCAAACAGCGATTGTTGGTTAGATCATTTGGGTACTCATCATCAGCCATAAGGGTTGTGAAACCATATTTTTCGAATAAAAATTTGGTTAAAGAGTTGACTTTATATTGGTCCGGTCCGTTTAAAAAACCATAAGAATTTGGAACAATGACATATTTATAGGCATTTAAATTTTCTTGGGCGATGCCTTTACTGCTGAACAACATGATAAAGGCACATATGGTAACGATAGATTTCATAAAATTTTGAATATTTTAATTTTTTAAAGATACAACAATGTACGAAAACAGCGTTAGAATCGATCATATTGATGCTCAATTAGGCCATATTAAAGAAAAGTTTTTAGTTGTAATAAATGATTTATTTGTTTGACATGAGCTTCAGATGGATCATTTCTATAATTGAAAAAGATAGCATCGTATCCTACATTTAAGGCGCCTAACACATCCGCTTCGTAATTATCGCCAATCATAATGCTTTCATGAGGTTGGGCCTTGGCGAGATTAAGGGCATATTCAAAAATGATCGGGTTCGGTTTCTTTACCCCGGCTATTTCAGCATTTGTAACGGTTTTAAAATAAGTCGTTATGGCCGAGGAATTCATCTTGCGTAATTGCGCTTCCTCAAAACCGTTGGTAATAATATGCAATTGATATTTAGGCTGTAGATAATTCAAGACCTCCATTGTGCCTTCAAAAAGGTGGTTGAAACTGGATAGATGATCAATATAGGCGTGGGAGAGTTGTTCAATCAATCTGTCTTCAATGGTGAAATTGACGGCATCAAACGTGTCCCGTAATCGGCCGTAGCGCAATTCCATTTTATCAATTTCATCATCGCGATACCGTTTCCAATACTGCAGATTGACCGGTTCATACACTTCTAAAAATGTATCTAAACTGAGCTCAACTTGATGCTGTTTAAAAATTTTATCGAAAGTCAAGGCGGAATTTTTATCAAAATCCCAAAGGGTATGATCTAAATCGAAAAAAACGTGTTTTATGTCTCTACTTTTCATCTACGGACTCTAATACTAAACGGAATAAATCTCTAAATCCTTTCCAACGATCCAAATTACTGAACGCATAGTTATGGAACACTGGTGTGAACGTGCCATTGACGCTTTTAACAGTTGCCATTAAGCGCAGTAAATCTTCCTTTTTATCCAAATAGGACTGCCGCTTTAACAACGCATAGTCAACACAGTGAAACGGATTTATTTGCAGTGGAGTTTGTACTTCATAATCCAAATCATAAAATTGAAAAGGTGTACAAGTACCCGCTCTAAAGCCCATATAGTTGATATAACCCATGGTAAAATCCTGTTTAATTTCCAATTCTATAAGGTTACGGTACGTTTCAGGCAGGTTCAATTTTGAAAAGGAATGCCTAGAAGCTTCTAAAGGATTATTGGTGGTGGACTCCATTTTTAATTTTTCCTTTTTCAACATGGCAAAATCATCTAAAGCCAAAAACGATACTTTCAAACCTATTTTGCAATAATCTCCTACATATTTTATGAGCGATACAAATCGTTTTTTATTTATGTTGATGTTTTTATCAAACGTGGAATATTCACCAATCAGGAAAAACACGATAAATTTAACCTTACTCTTTTTTTGCTTGGTGACGATCCACTTAAACGTGTCGTACGGGTCCCTCTTAAATCCCATCAGCGATTGGTAACGCTGGTAAAGCTGTTTGAATTTTAAACTGGCAATATCACTTACAGTGCCCCCGAAGGTGCGCAACAACCCTTTGTCCTTAAAATAGTAAGCCACCGGTACATCAATGATTGGCTGAATATTGTAAGTTCTTTCCGGAAATTCGAAGTCAGGAAACTGGGCCTGCAACATGTCTTTAAATTTATAGGCCCAAATATCGACGACAGGCTGATGCAAAAACCCCTTATTAAACGCCAAACTTTCTGTGGCCAAAAATCGGCCGTAATCATCTTTTACATGCGGCAGATATTCCTCATACCTGCTTAACAAATAAAAGGTTGCGGCAAAAATATCGAACGGCAGACTACTTTTATCAGAGGTTGAAAAAAAACATTTGGTGGTACCCCAATCTTGCACATTAATATCTAAATCAGATATGCCTTGTTCAAACAACAGTTCATGACTACGCACAAACAACTCACTGCTCAGAGGCTGCTTAGCGTAAGATATTTTCATGCTGTCATGGGCAATAAACTCCTCCACAGTGGTGGTAAAACTTACAGGAACGTTGAGAATACGCAAACTGATATGCTTAAAAGCATAGGTTAATCGTGGCGTAATTTTAGGAGTATAAACTAGTAGCATTCGCTGTTGTAAAGTCCAAAGTTAAAAATTTCAAATTCTTAAGTCCGGATTCCTTAGGAATTTAATTGAAGAATCATGTGACCATGGGTTTTTATACAGAACTTGATCACATCACGCCAAAGTTACTGCTGTTGTGTTGAGAATCTGAAGCTCAGTTTACAGGATGCCTTCGTCTGCAAAGCTATAAAAAGCATTTTCAGTAATGATGAGATGATCTAAAATTTTAATATCAAGACTTTGAGCAGCTATTTTCAGTTTTTGGGTGATTTGTTTATCCGCTTCGCTTGGCTTAAGCGTGCCCGAAGGATGGTTATGCGCCAATATAATGCCCACGGCCCCAACTTCAATGGCGGTTTTGAGCACTAAACGCACATCTACCAAGGTGCCGGTAATACCCCCTTTGCTCAATTGTATTTTTTGAATGACTTTATTGGAATTATTTAAATAGATGATCCAAAACTCTTCGTGCGGCAGTTCGCCAATCAGAGGTTGCATGAGTTCAAAAACCGACTGGCTCGACTCTATTTTATGATGTTGGAGGGCTTCTTCCCCTCTACGCCGTCGACCCAGTTCTAACGCAGCTACAATCGTCAGCGCCTTAGCTTCTCCAATACCTTTAAAATGCATGAGCTGTTTAAGGGATAATTTTCCTAAAGTGCTTAAATTGTTGTCAGTGCTGGCCAAAATACGTTTACTAAGTTCTACAGCACTTTCATTTCTGCTTCCTGAGCCTAACAATATAGCCATTAATTCGGCGTCACTTAATGCCGCCTTACCTTTGTCTCTTAGTTTTTCGCGAGGTTGGTCGTGTTGTGACCAGTTTTTTATGGAAAAAGAAGGGTTTTTTTCTGACATAGCCACCATAGTGAAATTTAAGTACTTATAAAGTTAATGATAATTGCATATGTTGGTGATTTTTCAATCAGAAAAGATGTGCTAATTACCAAATAAAAAGATAAAAATTGTAAATTTCAGAACCCATTAAATACTGGAAAGGCCATGCAGACTTTATTTGACCAAAAAGCACATCAGGAGGTATTGCGACGTTTAGAGCAACTCACAGAAGATGCTACCCCAAATTGGGGTAAAATGAACGTGTCACAAATGGTCAAACATTGTCAGATGCCATTATTGGTGGCCACAGGAAAAATGGAGTTAACAGAAAATGTGGGCGTGTTAAAAAAACTGGTGCTTAAAATTTACAAACCTATTATGTACAATGATAAACGTTGGCCGGAAAGCGTCACCACACCTAAGGACTTTTTAGTAACCGGGACCTACGATTTTGAAAACGAAAGAGCCCAACTAATCGTGATTATCAATGATTTTCACGACAAAGCTTATAATATGCATTGGCCTCATCATCCTTATTTTGGTAAATTTAGTACGGACCAATGGGGCAAGATGCAATTTAAGCACTTGGATCATCATTTAAGGCAGTTTGGCGTTTAGAAGTTAACTTATAGAAGAAAATATCATCCCAAGTATTTACCAGCACTATTTTACCAATTCATTCAATAATAACCTTCATTTTTTGCGTGCAATAAATCCATGACAGCGTACCCACCACAACACCATCAAGATAACAATCGTGAGCATATGATTGACGTCATTAAAACTTATCCTTTAGCTACGGTAATTTCGGTTAAAGAAAATCAACCTATAATCTCGCATCTGCCACTGATATATGCTGAAGGAAAGTTAATCGGGCATTTGGACAAAAACAATCCACAGGCAGAACTGCTAAGGAACAATCAGGAAGTTACCGTGCTATTTTCTGGGCCGCAATGTTATATTTCTCCAAGCATTTACACGACCCCACAACTACCTACATGGAATTATATTATGGTTCATACCACAGGAAATGTTAAAGAAATCACAGATCCTGAAATCATTATGCAATCCATGGTTGCTATGACCTCTTTTTTGGAAGTCCCTGATCACCGGTATACCTTAGAATTTGACAACCCACGAATGCACCAGTTTATTAATTATGTACAGGGTTTTGAAATTGACATTGCAACTTGGGAAGGTAAATTCAAACTGTCACAGGATAAAACACCCAAGGATATAGAACAGGCTAAAAATGAACTGATCCGCGCCAATCAGGAAAGTATTAAAGCATTTTTAGAGCGTGTTTTTTAATTCTTTTACTTTAAAAAATAAAAATAGCAATCAAGTTCCCATGAAATAAAGTCTCTGGTTGAATGCGTACCATTATCTTCTTTGTAAAAAACTCATTTAAAGATATTAAGAATAAGGTATGAAATCAGGCAATTAATTCCTCTCCATCTTAATATGAGCTATTGTGACGCGCCATGTATCGAAAATTCGTGGAATCTTATTTGTATTTGGATCGGTTACAGGATTGGAAAACCGAAGAGTTCAACTAATAACTGTGATCAACATTAACCCCTCGCGTTCCACTATACTAAATGCTAGGTTAATTTATAAGCTGAATCGTTTGTCTTATTATAGCTACCGCTCGGATAAAAGTAATATTTTTGTCCACTCCGTTTTTCAGACCCATACACTAACAGAAGCAACCTTCCTGAAAAATCATGGAACAGAATTGCCAATTAAAAAGCCCTTAAAAATATATTTAATGCAAAACCTGAACATAGTACATGAAAACAATGATTATATAGTGGTGAATAAAGCCGCAGGTCTCATAAGCGAAAAAAGCTCTTATGAAGATTGCACTGTTGAAACTCAGGTACTCAATCATTTCTTAAAGTCAAAATCAAAACCTTACATAGGTGTTATCCATCGCTTGGATCGTGTCACAAGTGGCGTTTTAATTTTCGCGAAGAAGAAAAGCATACTTGTAGCGTTTAATAATCTATTTAGCAGCCGTCAAATTCAGAAAACCTATTTGGCCATTGTAAAAAATAAACCCGTACAAGACAACGCTACTCTAAACCATTTTCTAGTTAAAAACAGGCTGGAAAAGCGTGCGGACATTGTAGAATCGAAATCAAAAGAAGCGCAAGAATGCAGTTTATCTTATAAAGTGATTGGCGAAAATGAGTTCGGCTATTTGTTGGAAGTGCATCCAAAAACGGGCAGATTTCATCAAATTAGAGCCCAACTGGCTCATATTGGATGCCCAATTATTGGCGACGACAAATACGGTTCAGATGAAGTCTATTTACCCCTGTCGGTAGGTTTACATGCGTATAATATCAGCTATCAACTTCCCGATGCTAAGGAACTGCAAACCTTTGAAGCACCAATGCCTGACAATAAATTTTGGAAATTTAAAGCATCGCACTAAGGTGCATCCTTAGAAAAGTAGTGGTTGAGGAGCTAGGAAACATTCAATTAAATTTTTGGGATGCGTGGGAGTCGGAACTGGAAAATCGAACCAATATTGCAGCTCTTTATCATAACCAGCGTTATTTAAATAATTGTGCAAGGCCGTGTTTAAGCCTGCTGTATATTTTGGATGATCAGCGCCCGAAGGATCGCTATGGTACAAATCGTTTTGAGCGAATCCTTCAAATTCTGGTCCGGTAATCTCAATTCCGAAATCTTCTGGATTCTGCCCTATCGGACTGTGGATAGTGGTGGTGAATTGATGCCAGTAAGCGGATTGGATGCAGTTCTTTTCAAAGAGTTGCCTTACCACTTCTAACGAGTCAATGGTTTCCTGTTCATTTTGAGTGGGAAATCCGTACATTAAATACGCATGTACCATAATTTTAGCTTCTGAAAAATTGTGGGTCACCCTCGTCACTTGGGCAATATCCACCCCTTTTTTCATTTTCCCCAATAAGCGATCGGAAGCGACTTCTAAGCCACCAGTAACCGCAATACATCCCGATGTTGCCATCAGCTGACATAGCGATGCATCAAATGTTTTTTCAAAGCGAATATTGGTCCACCAGGTAATCGTTAAGTTTCTCGCAATTAATTCGTTGGACAAAGCCCTAAGCATTTTTGGAGGTGCAGCTTCGTCAACAAAATGAAAACCAGTAATGCCCGTATCTGCCATTATTTTCTCAATTTTATTGACCAAATCTACAGCCGTAGTATTTTGGTAATTGCTGATATAATCGAGATTCACATCGCAAAACGAACACTGTTTCCAATAACAACCGTGCGAAATGGTCATCTTATTCCAACGCGCATCGGTCCACATCCGATGCATGGGGTTCACGACATCTAAAAAGGATACAAATTTATCATAAGGCAATCCTGAATAATTGGGAGCCGGTAAGTTTCTATGGTGGTAAATGGTATTGGGTACTTTGTTTTTATAAACGACATGATCCGCTTCCAGCACATAGGTGCGTTCCAATTGATCAAGCTCCACCTTGCCTTCCAGATAGCGTACTATGTTCAGTAAAGGACCTTCGCCATCATCCAAAGAAATAAAATCGACAAATTCGAAAATTCTAGGATCCTTGAGTGAGCGCAATTCAGTATTGCAATAGCCACCTCCAAAGGCCACCGAAAGGTCAGGAAAGAGTTGTTTTACAAATTGCGAACAGCGCAAAGCCGCAAAAAGATTTCCAGGAAATGGTATGGTGAAACACACCAATTGAGGCTCATGTTCATCAATACGTTGCACCAAGATATCCAACATCCGTTCTTCAATGAGCGTGGGTTGGTAACTCAAAAAATCATCAAGTTGATCAAAACTACTGGCCGAAGTGGCAATTTGTTCTGCATATTTTGTGAACGCAAAAAACTCATCGACGTTGGCTTGTATAAAATCGCCTATTTCTTCAACAAAAAGTGTGGCGTAATGTTTCGCCTTATCAATAATCCCTAAGTCGCCAGCGGCCCATACAATGTCTGTATTGAGCTTTTTTAACCGATGTCCTATCGGTAAAAAACCAGGCTCCAAAACCTGATGTGCGGTTTGAAGATTCTCTTTCTGTAAAAAACCAATAACCACATCAACTCTAGAGATGTACAAGGACTTCATCTTGCTTACCCCAGGATAATGGAAATTTCTTAATGCTTTTGCCTCTTTAAAAATGTCACGTAAAAATTCGCTGGTAAAAATGGAGGTAAACAACTCAATGCTTAAATCGCATTGGGCAACAGCAATCTCGTGTTCTTCCAAAAATCCTTTAAGATAGGCTGATGCCGGATAGGCAGTGTTTAACTGCGTAAATGGTGGGGTAATAAAGAGAATTTTGGATTGCATGCCACAAAGATATGCATTGTTAAATTATGCTTTATACATAGCAACACATAATTGGAATTTTACGCTGCTTTATAAAATCAGTCTTTCGTAAGCATTTATGGCTTTCGACTTCTGATATATGATAATTTGCTATTATAACACCCTAGATAATTCTTCAAAAACGTATAAAAAGTTATCTCGTTTGTGTCTGATTCTTTAAAATCAGATTTATTTTTTAAGTTTGAACAGCAATATCCAAAAATTATGACGGCTACACCTGAGCATGATGAACGTATAGCGAAAATGATCTTCGCTTCCGTATATCCACACTATGTGACCAAAGTGGAGAAGAAAGGTGGCACGAAAGAAGAATTGCATCAAGTAATTGATTGGCTTACCGGTTTTAATGATACAAAACTACAACAGCTCATTGGTGATAAAGTGACGTTTAAGAGCTTCTTTCAGCAAGCCACATTACATCCTAACGCGCACCTTATTAAGGGCGTTATTTGTGGGCATCGGATAGAAGCTATTGAAACACCCTTAACACAACAGGTGCGCTACTTAGATAAATTAGTGCATGAATTAGCAAAAAGACGCAAAATGGAAAAAATTTTACGCAGTGAATAACGTTGCGAAATTCACTATTCTTGAAAAGTAAACTATCATTGATTTCGATAAAACATCATGAAACAAATATTTACAGTACTCACAGTTCTTTTTACCGTTTTTAATTCAGCCGCTCAAGATGCTAATTTACAATGGCTGGATCTTGAATTAGCAAATTACCAATATCCTTATGAAGTTTCAATTTTAGATTTGAAGATTCAAAATCAAGATTTAAAAATGGCTTATATGGACGTTAAGCCAGACAATTTTAATGGAAAAAACATTGTTCTCATACATGGTAAGAACTTCAATGGCGCCTATTGGAAAACAACAATTGACGCTTTAACCAAGGAAGGGTATCGCGTGATTGTACCAGATCAAATAGGGTTTGGAAAATCTTCAAAACCTCATTTTCAATATACCTTTCAGCAATTAGCACAAAATACAAAAACCCTTCTCGACACCTTAAATATTACAAATACGGCCGTTTTAGGTCACTCCATGGGCGGTATGTTAGCAACACGATTTGCATTAATGTATCCTAGCACCACTGAAAAACTCATCTTAGAAAACCCTATAGGATTGGAAGACTGGAAATTAAAAGTACCGTATAAACCTGTCGAATGGTGGTATGAAAATGAACTCAAATCGAGTTATGAAGGGATTAAAAAATACCAGCTCGTCAACTATTATGACAATAAATGGAAGCCTGAATATGACCAATGGGTGAATGTATTGGCGGGATGGACCTTAAATTCTGATTATAAAACCATCGCTTGGAATGCTGCGCTCACCTATGATATGATTTTCACGCAACCTGTGGTTTATGAATTCAAAAATATCAACGTTCCAACTCTTTTGATTATTGGCACACGTGACAGAACAGCACTTGGGAAGCCATTAGTTTCGGATGAGATTAGTAAAACGATGGGGTTGTATAATGCATTAGGCAAGCAAACTCAAAAAAGCATACCTGGCGCTCAATTAGTAGAACTACAAAACGTAGGTCATTTACCGCATATTGAAGTGTTCAGTGACTTCATAAAGCCATTAATTGCCTTCTTGAAATAATAATTGCGCTGATACTTTCTATCTGAGATATAAGGTAGTTGCGACTGTTAAAGACTTGATAACTGATTTCTGTATATTTTCCTGTAAACATCTTTCACTTACGATTTTAACATTCGTTTCATCGAAGAAATCACTAAATTTAATAGGTCTCTTTTAAAATCGATTCCTATGAAAGCACGATTTGTATTATCCGCTAAGTTAATGCTCCTAGCCCCTGTGTTTTTGCTCATGGGATGCCATTCAAACACTAAACCAAATGATACAGCAACCGAAAATCATATTGTTGTTTTAGTATCCTATACATCCCAACTAAATAAAGAAGCTGAAACATTTAAAGAATTATCGAGGTTGATCAAACATGTAAAAAATGAACCCCACTTTATCTCTATAAAACTTCATGTCGATCCAAAGGATAAATCAAACATTCTCCTATATGAAGAATGGGACGATGAAACCTATTATACAACAGAGCATATGCAAACAAATCATTTGCAGAATTTCATCGCCGATTCTAGAAACTTTCTAAACGGACCGCCTGAGATTTCATTCTGGAAATTGGAAAAGAAATTTAAATAACCATAAATCCTTCAAAAAAAAGTTAATTTATCGCAGAGAACCTTCAGGAAACTGCACTTTTTCTGGCGCTGCATTGAGCATAGGCAATGCCAATCTTAAAATCCGATTACGCCTTTCTGTAGTATCTTTTGGTTCGACAGGATATGAAATGACTGCTTCCATCCAGGCATATTGATTGTTTCTGAAATATACGGCAGGGTGCCAATGCTCATAATTATGTTCTGCAATTTGAGGATAACGCTTGTTGAAGTCTTCTTTTGCAGCTTCCAACAGACAGGTTTCCAAATAGTGTAAATCAGAAGTATAGGCAACCTGTATGGCGGTTTCATTCCATATAAAAGGAATTTGAGGTCCCGAATAATTAATCACTTCTTCTCTCAAAATCATACTATTTGGAAATCGGATCACGCGGCCGCTCATCCTATCATTGCCCAAATAATCGCCACTACACTCTAAAATGGAGGTGTCTAAGTAACTAATTTCAACAACATCTCCCCGAAAACCCTTTATTTGAATCCGATCGCCTACCAAATATGAACGTCTCAAAATCAAATAAATCCAAGCAATAAATGAGGCAATGGGTGCCTGTAACGCGAAACCTATCACCAATGAAATCAAACCAAAACTCACCGCTGCCGCGAGTAAGTTTTGAAATACAAATGAGGTGACTACAATTAAACTGAAGACAATAGAAAGAAATCTGATAATCCGTAACAGGTTATAGCGGTCGCCTTCGAGATAATCTTGAGTACTCACAAATTTAGCAATGATGCGGCTAATTAAAAATATTAGAGCGATTAGAAACAGGCTCAAACTCAATTTTTTCACTATTGGCACATAGGCCTCCCAACGGTCGAAAAAAGCTAAATCTATGACATAATGAAGCGCTACCAACAAGGCAACGATTATTCCGTAAATGGCGATCCAACGATTGTTCTTTTGGCGTTTCATATAAAACAATTACTTTAACTTGTGAAATTAATACATCTTGTGAACATAATGAAACCTTATAATCATTAAGATGATAACGTTCATTTTAATTGAAAAATAAAACATGACGGAATAATTTAGACTATTTCTGAAGGCAGATTACCTTTGTAACTTTATAGTGTACTAACCTAAAGAAGTGCCATTGTTTTTAAAGTGGAGCTTCCTTTTTTATAAGAAGATGATCATCATAATTGGAGCAGGACTTTCTGGACTTTTAACCGCATACCGCTTAAAATCTGCTGGAATACCATTTAAAGTATTGGAGGCGCGAGCGCGTATTGGGGGCCGAATACTCACTGTGGAAAGCGCGCAAAACACGCCAGTTGAAATGGGCGCCACTTGGTTTGGTGATTCCCACCGTAATCTCATGGCCTTACTAAAGGAATTAGATCTCAACTATTACGAGCAATACCTACAAGGCACGGTTTTCTATCAACCACTAGCCAACGCTCCTGCGCAAGAAATACAATTACCAAGTCAGCCACCAAGCTACAGAATTAATGGTGGCACGTCTCACTTGATAACTGTCTTATCCCAAAAATTGGATCCTGCGGACGTTTTGTGCAATCAGGAAGTAACGAGCATTAGTTATCATAACAATGTTCTAAAAGTTGAGGCCGCCGACATTTTTAAGGCCAGCCGGGTCGTTCTAGCATTGCCCCCAAAATTATGGTCTAAAAATATAAGTTTTAGTCCGCTTTTGCCCGAGCCACTTACCCGCATCGCTGAGCAGACCCATACCTGGATGGAAGATGCGATAAAGATAGCACTCACCTACCCCGAACCATTTTGGCGCCACCAACAGCTTGCTGGAACATTATTCAGCAATGCCGGGCCCATTACGGAATTTTATGACCATTGCAATCAGGAGGTTTCTAAGTATGCACTCTGTGGTTTTATCCATCCGGCTTATAAAGTTTTAAGTATTGAAGAACGGAAAACAAAAATTTTAGCGCAATTAAAAGACGTTTTTGGAAGTCAAGCAGCCCAATTTATAGATTATAAGGAGTGTATTTGGAGTAACGAAGCCCATACTTTTGAAACTACAGAAATGCCTTTGCTTCCCCATCAGCATAATGGCCATGAAATCTTTAGACCACCCTATTACGAGGATCGTTTATTCATATCCAGTGCTGAAGTAGCGCCTGAATTTCCAGGTTATATGGACGGCGCAGTACAAGCAGGAAATGCCATGGCGCAAAAAATTATTAATCTGCACCCCCTTTAAAGGACGTAAGTATTTAAATGCAGGATGAACAGTCGCTTTCCTTAAATTGACTATTTTTATAATTGTTATTTAAGCACGTCCTAAACTTAAATCGATATTCAAATAGTTATGACATTAAAATCTTCAAATACATTCTCAAAAATTAAAATTGCACAGAAAATTTTAATTGCAGTATTGCTAATCATAGGTAATATACGTAGTGTAGGAGCTCAGACAGATGGCCAGACACCACCCAACATCATTGTCTTTTTAGTGGACGATATGGGCATAATGGATTCATCCGTTCCGTTTTTGACAGATTCAGAGGGCGCTTTGATAAAATACCCTCTAAATGATTATTACCAAACGCCCCATATGGAGAAATTGGTTGCACAAGGCATACGCTTCACTAATTTTTATGCCCATTCAGTGTGTTCACCTTCCCGAACTTCAATACTCACCGGACAAAACTCTGCACGACATGGCGTCACTAACTGGGTACATCCAGAAAGCAATAACAAGACACCTCTAGGGCCGTCCGGCTGGAATTGGAAAGGACTCGATAAATCATCAGTGACCTTACCTCGTTTATTACAGGCTCAAGGCTATACTACCATACATGTTGGCAAAGCACATTTTGGTCCTTTAAACAGTGATGGTGAAGATCCTACAAACATCGGTTTTGATGTTAATATTGGTGGCAGCGCTATTGGCCAGCCCGGAAGTTATTTGGGCACGGAGGCTTACGGCGTTACAGGAGGAGATAAACACCGGGCAGTACCGGGATTGGAAAACTATCACGGTAAAGATGTATTCTTAACTGAAGCTTTAACCTTAGAAGCCAATAAGGCCATTACTGAGGCAAAAGAAGCAGGCAAACCATTTTATCTGAATATGTGGCATTATGCTGTACATGCGCCATTCTATTCTGACTCACGATTCAAAGAGCACTATAGTCGCTCAGGAAAATCGGAAAACGCTCAAGCTTATGCTACCTTAGTGGAAGGTATAGACAAATCATTAGGTGATATTGTGCAACATGTTAAAAATTTAGGTTTAGGAAACAACACTTTAATTTTGTTTGTAGGCGATAATGGTTCTGACGCGCCATTGCCTATCATTGACAATTACAGCAGCGCTTCTCCATTAAAAGGAAAGAAAGGCAACCATTGGGAAGGTGGCATGCGCGTACCCTTTATTGCCTCATGGGTCTCCCCAGACCCGCATCATTTGGCCCAACAATCGCTGCCTATCAACCAAAATACAGTGCAAACGCAACTTGGTTCTATTCTAGATATTTTCCCCACCTTAATTAGACTCAGTGGCGCTAAAACGCCTGAAAATTACCCTGTAGATGGCTTTCAGCTTCATCTACAATTAACGGGCAACCAAAATTTGGAACGCGATGAGATGTTTCTAAACCATTTTCCGCATGAGCATCGCAGCAGCTATTTTACAAGCTTGGTAAATTCTGATTGGAAAATCATTTACCATTATCAATCAGATGGCACTCCCAAATATGAACTTTTCAATTTAAATAGTGATCCCTTTGAAACCACAAATGTTGCAGATTCCCACCCCGAACAACTCAAAAAGATGATGGCTTTATTGTATAAGGAATTAGAAGATAAAAATGCGCTCTATCCTGAAAAGGATCAGCAGCCTCTAAGACCAATTTTGCCAAAATAAGGAAGAAATACTATCACTTATGATAATCAGAAAAGCCATAGCATCAGACGCTAGCGCCATAACCCACTATTTACAATTGGCCATGGAGGATATACTCTTTGAATTTATCCGAGACCATAATCCCAAAAGTGCTCAAGCATTTTTGTTGCATTTTGTTCAAAGTGTAAACAACCAATATTCTTATCAAAACTGTTTTGTAGCGGAAGAAGATCAACAAGTGATCGCAGCGCTCAATATCTATGATGGGGCCCATCTGGAACAGCTACGAGCTCCCATCGCAAATTATATTATAACGGAACTTAAACAACCATTTACACCTGAAGATGAAACTCAGGCTGGCGAATATTATATCGATTCCTTTGGGGTCAGTCCTGAACATCAAGGTAAAGGGATTGGGGCCAAACTGCTTCAATACGTTATTGACACCTATGTGCACCAACAGCAACAAACTGTGGGACTTTTGGTAGATGAAGACAATCCCAGCGCAAAACGCCTGTATGTGAAACTCGGATTCCAACCCGTTGGAGAAAAGCTGTTGGTCGGAAAAAAAATGATTCACCTCCAGCTAAATCCCGAATAACCACTACTAGATATGGCATTCAGAAAAACAATCTACACTGATCAAAAAGTAGTAAATTAGGGGTGCTAAATAATTTCAATAAATTCTTTATGACTTACTAAACGCATTCGCCAATGATCACTACCAGAATTGGAACCGACAAGGATATTCCAGGCGTACTTGCTTTACAGGAACGCTATTTATTCAGAAATTTGAATGAGGTAGAGCGGCAAAAGGGATTTGTCACCACCCCTTTCACTCCCCATCAAATTGAAGTGATCCTTAAACAAAATGGTCTTTTCATAGCTGAAAATGAAACGAACGCCATTGTTGGCTACGCTTTTGCTGGAAGTTGGACCTACTTTAAACAGTGGGACATCTTTAATGTGATGATCTCTCGTTTTCCTCAACTGAACTTTAGAGCCAAAACTATTACGACCTATAATAGTTTTCAATACGGTCCCATTTGTATTGAAGAATCTTATCGAGGAACAGGCCTATTTCAAAAACTTTTTGAAGTGATGCGCATTGAATTTTCTAAGCGTTATCCTCTGTCCATTACGTTTATAAACGCCGTAAATGTTGTTTCTGAACGCGCACATACTCAAAAATTAGGTTGGGAGATTATCGATACTTTTGAGTTTAATCATAATAACTACATCGCTTTGGCCTTCAACATGACACATTCTGTTCTATAATCTGTCTTAATAAAAATGACTAAAAAACGAGAGGTTAGAACATTTAATCAAAAATAATAACTTAAGTTATCAGCTGATTCTTAACCACAACCCCACATGTTCAAACACCAAGGAAAAAGCAGGACCCTAAAACACAATTTACGCATTGCTACCATCCTGTCCTTCGTTGCGGGCATTGTCAATGTCACAGGATTTTTGGCCTATAAAGAATTGACCACACATGTTACTGGCCACTTTGCCTTATTTATTAGAGATGTGGCCGACTTTAAATGGTGGCAGGGCACCATCTATTTTCTCTATATTTTTGCATTCCTTTTTGGATCCTTTGTTTCAAGTGTGCTGATAGAGAACTATAAAGAAAATAGAAAATTGAATGTTTTTGTATTGCCAACTTTATTGGAATCCGCCATACTCATTGGGATCGCCATCGCCAGCAATTTCAATCACATATTCACTCCGCATCTTACGGTTTGCCTACTGCTATTCGCTATGGGACTACAGAATTCGCTGGTTACAAAAATCTCCGATGCTGTAGTAAGAACAACGCATTTAACCGGCTTGTTCACCGATTTAGGCATCGAATTATCACAACTTTTCTTTCCAAAATCCCATCCCAATAGAAAACATATAAAAGCCAACATCAAACTTCGCCTTTTCATCATTTGTTTCTTTTTTATGGGTGGCATTATAGGAGGCTTCCTGTATTCCTCTTTCAATTTAAGAATGAACACACTTTTCTTGGGAGCTTTAATATTGATCATCAGCCTTTTCTTTGATGATTTTCGACTAAAATTGATCACATTAAAAAGACGATACCGCCGTCAAACCAAAACGTCCGTTCTCTCCAAAAAGAAGGTCAAACCACGATTTTACACGAAAGATTCTTAAGCGCTCTCATAAAATCTGTTGATTAGGAATGACCAAGAACTCACCAAATAAATCGATCTACTATTCAAAATAATCGGGCAATAGTTTTGCCACTTTTTAGATTAATCGTAATATTGCAATGAAGCAATAAAACAAGTTATGGGCATTTCTAAAACCGAAATCTTTACAGACCAACAAAACGAAATTTCAGTATTCGCCAAAGTTTTTGGACACCCCGCCAGAGTGGCAATTTTACAACATTTGTTTAAAATTGACACCTGTGTTTGTGGAGATTTGGTAAACGAAATTGGGTTAGCACAACCTACAATTAGTCAACATTTAAAAGAGCTAAAGCATTTGGGGTTGATAAAAGGTACGATTGAGGGTACCCGGGTCTGCTATTGTATAGATCATAACAATTGGGGCAAAATGAAACATCTTTTGCTGGAATTCTTAAATCAAGATGTTGCGATTAGTAATGAATGTTGTTAACCCATAAGATTGCTTAATCCTTAAAAAATGTATTAAAATGAATAAATCACAGGAATTAAAAGACATCGTCAAACAACGCTACGCTAAAATTGCGGAGCAAGGTAAGGCAGAAAACGCAGCATCCTGCTGTGGTGCAACAACGCCGTCCAATAAAATTTACAATATCATGATGGATGATTACTCTGAAACCCAAGGCTATAATGAAGCAGCCGATTTGGGATTGGGATGCGGACTACCAACACAATTCGCGAAAATAAAAAAGGGAGACACCGTCATCGACTTAGGCTCAGGCGCCGGAAATGATTGCTTTGTTGCACGACATGAAACGGGTGTAGAAGGGAAAGTAATTGGTATTGATTTTACGCCTATTATGATTGAAAAGGCGCGAAACAACGCTGAAAAATTGGGCTATAATAATGTGGAATTCAGAGAAGGTGATATTGACGCCATGCCCGTTAACGATGCCGTTGCTGACGTCATTGTTAGTAATTGCGTCCTGAACCTTGTGCCGGACAAGCAACAGGTGATAAAGGAAATATACCGCGTACTAAAACCAGGAGGACACTTTAGTATATCCGATATCGTTTTGGTGGGAAATCTTCCTGAAGCCTTAAAAAATGATGCAGAAATGTATGCCGGTTGCGTAGCTGGGGCGATTCAAAAAACGGAGTACCTACAAATGATCACAGATCAGAGGTTTCAAAACGTTACCATCCAAAAAGAAAAACCTATCACCATCCCAGATGATATCTTAATTAAATATCTTTCTGAAGCAGAGGTCAACACCTTTAATACTGCAGCAACCGGTATTTTTAGCATCACGGTATATGCGGAAAAAAAAGGCACAACAGCCGATAAACCTAAATTGAATTTTTCTGAAATTTTAACAGGCTCATCTTGCGAACCTAATACAGGTTGCTGCTAAAATCCATAAAAGTTAATTGCTTTGGGCACTGAAAAACATCTGATCTTAATATTGTCCTTTTCGGTGCCTGAGCAATTTCCTTTTTTAGTACCTTCGTCCCTATGAATGCACTTGATATTCGCACCGTTGATGTTGTGCAATATGTGACGCCTTTGCGCGAAGGCGGCTCTATGCCCGCCATTGTTAAAGCCAACGATGGCTTTTTATATGTCTTAAAATTTAGAGGTGCTGGGCAAGGCAAAAAAGCCTTGATTGCCGAATTTATTGGTGGTGAATTGGCACGTGCCATCGGCTTAAAAGTTCCGGAAGTGGTGTTTATGAATTTGGATGATTCCTTTAGCAAAACGGAACCGGACGAAGAAATTCAGGATTTATTAAAATTCAGTGTGGGTCTTAATCTGGGACTGCACTTTCTTTCAGGAGCGATTACCATCGATCCGTTGGTCACAAAAATTGACGGACTTGTTGCCTCCAAAGTGGTATTATTGGACAGTTTAATCAGCAACATTGACCGAACCCCAAAAAATCCGAACTTGCTTTTTTGGAATAGGGAATTGTGGATCATCGACAATGGTGCTAGTTTTTACTTTCACCACAACTGGCCCACCTGGGAAAACCATTTGATCAGAACTTTCCCTTTAATCAAAGACCATGTGTTATTACCCCAAGCCACGCAATTACCGGCGGCGGCAAAAAGTATTGAATTGACCTTGGACGACAACATCATCAATTCCATTATTGACAGCATCCCGGATGATTGGTTGCTAAATGACGTGGACACGATGTCTCCTGACGCTATCAGAACCGCTTACAAGCGTTTTTTAATCACTAAGCTCTCTATGATTGAAGTCTTAGCAAAAGAAGCTCAAGATGCAAGATAAAGTTACTTATGAATACGCCATCATTAGGGTGGTTCCTAAAGTTGAACGGGAAGAATTCTTTAACGTCGGGGTGTTACTATTTTCCAAACGCAAAAATTATTTAGGGGTTAAATTTAAAATTGACAAAAAAAAGTTGGAAGCTTTTTCTGATGAGATAGATCTGCAAATGCTTAAAGATCATTTAGCAGCGTGGCAAAATATATGTGAAGGTGCTGAAGATAGTGGTACTATTGGCCAATTTGAAGTTTCGGACCGCTTCCGATGGCTAGCGGCCTGTAGGAGCACCATCATCCAAAGTTCAAAAACACATTCTGGTCTATGCATGGATCCCGAGGTAGAATTGGAATATCTCTTTAAAACATTTGTTTTATAGTGCTACTACCCATGTTACTACTCTGTTAGAATGAACGAACCTTGCACCTACAATTGGATATTATTTGAGTAAATTTAGCGTTCCAAATACAACAATGCAACGCCATGTCATACGCCCTTCTTAAATACACCTTATTTTTCACCCTCACTTCGCTGATTTTTATCAACTGTAAAAATCCATCCCCTAAATCAGAAGACGTCGCCAAAACTACGCCTTCTCACGTATTATTAAAAGACATACCCAATGACATTCAAACTCCAGAGGGCATGGTTTGGGTAAACGGCAAAACTTTTACCCAAGGGGCTAAACCGGGAGACGCTTATGCAATGTCTAGAGAGCAACCGGCCCATGAAGTGACCGTAGATGGATTCTTTATGGACGTTACAGAAGTCACGAACGCACAGTTTAAAAAATTTATAGACGCCACAGGCTATGTCACCATTGCTGAACGTCCCATTGATTGGGAAGTCATGAAAAATGATCTTCCAGAAGGCACTCCAAAACCTGCGGACAGCATCTTACAACCGGGGAGTCTGATATTTAATAAAGATGTAGATGCTGTGGCTAACATGCACAATTACCAACAATGGTGGACCTGGAAAATTGGGGCCAACTGGAAACATCCAAAGGGCCCGGGAAGCACAATTGTAGGCAAAGACAATTTTCCCGTAGTCCACATAGCATATGACGACGCTCTAGCATATTGTGAATGGGCTAATAGACGTTTGCCAACAGAAGCTGAATGGGAATCCGCAGCACAAGGCACAAATAACAATAGTATTTATACTTGGGGTAGCGATCCGAAGCAATTAGAGACCTCTGCCAACACTTGGCAAGGTACTTTCCCTGTCAAAAACGAAAGTGTGGATGGGTTTAAATTGGTGTCACCCGTGAAGTCTTTCCCGCCAAATAGTATTGGCATTTACGACATGCTCGGAAATGTCTGGGAATTGACCCAAGATTGGTATAATGAAGGCTATTACAAGCAAATTGATAGCTCTAAACCGATCGTTAATCCAGCAGGTGCCAAAACTGCACAATCGCCCAATAACCCTTATCAAAAGGAACACGTCATTAAAGGCGGATCATTTTTATGTCACGAGTCGTATTGCGCCAGTTTTAGAATATCGGCACGAATGAGTACCAGCATAGACTCTGCCTCTGACCATGTGGGCTTCAGAACTGTGGCCACCGTCGCAATGCTTAAAGATTAAAAAATAGGATTAAAAAAAGGGATCACGACTTCATCTGAAGCCGCAATCCCTTAAATTTTAATCCTCCAGTCTTAAGAACAGACTTTATTTTTTCTCCGTCAACTCTCTGGTTAACCATCCTCTTCTACTTGCAGTGGCAATGGCGTAAGGGGTAATCCAAAACAACCCAAAGGTATATAGAATACTGTATGAATACGCCCAAAAGGATTCTGACAATTTATAGTTTTTCGCGTAAAACAGTACTGGAAAACTAGATAGAATCAGAATACTAAAAATCGTAGAGCTAATAAATAAGATGGGATGCATCACGATGAAAAATAACATAAAGACCAAAAATGGATAACTCATGATTATTTTAGAGGACTGACTTATAAATAACAATCGCGTTCCTAATTTAGAACCTTCTCTAAAGTTGGTAAATACATATTTTGACATTTGAATATTCTCACGCACGTTACTTCTACCCCACCTGATAAACATTTTGTACAAGCCTTTATATTGTTCAGGAACATTTGTGTAACAATACGCATTTTTCTGGAACAATACATGTTTACCTTGCTTCAGGATCATGTTGGTCATAGCGCGATCTTCACCAATATCTGAAGGTTGCCCCATAAAGGTTTGATTGATCCAATCTTCCAAACATGCAAATACTGCTGTTCTACGGTAAGCGGCTAGAGCACCTGGCGTACACAATACAGAGTTTAAAGCACTCTCAGCGGAACGTACAAATTCAAAACTCAATACAAAACTCACGTTTAACATTTTAGGCAACAAGGCTTTTTCATTGTTTAACACGCGAATATTACCTGCGACAGCACCACAATTCTCGTTGGTCACAAATGGGCTCACTAAATTTCTTAAGGTATCACTTTTAACTACAGAATCACTATCCACAGTAACGAATACATCTCCCATACCCAAGTTAAAACCACGGTATAATGCATGACGTTTCCCTTTATTTTTAGGTTGCTTATAAATAGATAACCGGTCGCCCAATCTCTTTTTAGCCTCTTGCATCCAGTACCAAGTATCATCCTTACTACCATCATCAATGGCTAAAAGTTCTAGCTTACCCTCAGGGTAATCACTATCAGCCAAACTCATCAGCGTGTCCCATACCTGTTTCCCTTCATTGTAAGCCGGCACAATCACTGTACAGGTTGGCAATTCACTATCAGAAACTGAAGCTACAGCTTTGTATTTATAATAAAGAAAAAGATTGTAGACAAAAAATCCAGCTTTAAAAATAAAAAGCCCTGTTGCTACAACTAAAAAGATAAGTCCGAAAGTCGAATTGATCCGTTCCGCCCTAAAGTCTTGGAAATCGTTTTGTAAATCGAACACTAAAAACGCAGAGCCGATCATCAGTAAAAAGGTGCTGAGCATGACCACTACACCCCAAGGATTAATGGCGTTCTTAGTAGCTATACTATTAAAGAATGACCCTTTATGAGCATCCAAAGATTTAAGATTGGTATCACTGTTAGTATTAGAATTAGAATTAGTAGACGTTTTCAGGTCTTTTGAAGGTGTTGATGTAAGTGTTTCAGTCGTCATAGAATTTCTGCAAGTTATATTGCGATACGTTTAGTAATGAATTATGATGTTAACTCTATGAAGCAACACTTATGCCAATGCACAAACAGCGAGTTTAAAGCCTAAAATGAATCAAAACAGAAAAAAAATGTATAGTAATTACACACTTCCATAAGGGTGGGTACACACATTTACACAGTTTATATACGCCAAACCCAGATAAGTGCCTCCACCCAACTGAGGCCATCTGCACTACTTATAAAACACAAAAAAGCCGAAGATATATCTCCGGCTTTTTAAACTATTTAAATGTTGTTGTTAAAGAAAAACTGTCTAGTCTTTAATTATAAATTCAGAACGTCTGTTTTTCTGATGTTCATCTCTAGAACATCTTACTCCGTTAGTACACTTATTTACTGGGTTGGTCTCTCCCATCCCAATGGCACTTAATCGTGATTCAGATATACCATTGTCTACCAAATATTTTAAAGTGGCAGTAGCACGACGTTGAGATAATCCTTGGTTATAGGCATCATTTCCTCTACTGTCTGTATGTGCACGGATTTCTAAATTTAATTGTGGATATTGGTTTAAAGCTGCCAATACTTTTTCTAATTCAACTTTAGCATCTTGTCTAATGGTTGCTTTGTCAAAATCAAAATATATCATCGGTATGTTCAGAACTTTAGATAAGTCTATTCCCGTTTCTAGAGCAACTTCATTAGGTTGTAATTGAAAATCAATTGTCTGATGTTCTAGATTTGGTTTTGACATAACTTCATCAGCATCATATGTATCTTTAGTCACTCTTACCAAATACGAATCGAATTTATTTGTTTCAGCCAAATAATGACCAACACTATCCGTAGTAACTTTTCTAAACAACATATCATCAGAATCAGTTAAAGTAACTTCAGCGCCTGACAATGGTAAACCAGACTGTTTATCGGTCACGGTACCTTCAATTTGTCCTGCATAAACATCTACAATAGGTGCGGTTTCTAGAAACGAATAAATGTTATCATGAACAAACTCTCCTACGTTCTCCGAGCGATTGGAGCTGATAAATCCTCTTTTGGTTTGAAAATTGATGCCGAATGAAAAATCGTCCGCATATGAATTTACAGGTTTCCCTACATTAATTAAATTCCCATACCCATAATCATAAATTTTTACATAAAAGACATCTAATCCTCCTAAACCAAAATGGCCATCTGAAGAAAAATATAATTCGTTGTCTGTAGATACAAAAGGAAAAGTTTCCTTTCCTCGTGTGTTAATTCTGTGACCTAAATTAACTGGTGTCCCTAAGCTACCATCAGCATTAATTTCTGACACATATAGATCAGATTCTCCAAAACCTCCAGGACGATCTGATGAGAAGTATAACTTTGTACCATCTGCACTTAAGGCGGGATGCGCTGATGAAAAATAATCATCATTAATAGCTAACTCTTCGCCATCTTGCCAAACTCCGTCTTTTTTAACAGCCTTATAGATTTTTAATTTTCGATCATCTTTTTCGGTTCGGTTTGTGGTATTACTTCTGGTAAAGTAAATAGTATTACCGTCAGCAGTCATAACTGGAGAAGACTCATGGTATTTACTGTCCAAATTAGCCGTAAATCTCTTAGGACCATTGGTGGCTTTATTTAAGGAATCTAAAGTAATGGTGTATAAGGATAAAAAGCTAAGACCATCCCAAGCACTTCTACGGTTATAAAAGGTATTGGTATCATCCGTAGATGCAAAATACAGAGTATTGCCAAGTTTATATTGACCGAAAGTAATTTTGCCTTCATCATAAAGACGTTCAAGAGTTTCCATTTGGTAACGTCCTGAATTTGCTTCAATCAATTTCAAATAATCAGCCGAATTGCGCAAGTACATCTTAGAACCATTTTTTACAATGTAGGTATCGTAATAGGTCCCTGCTTTATCTACTTGTCCAGTCGCCTTTAAGGACTGAGAGTAGCGTAAATAAATTATGTCCTCTTCTGGCGTTGCGTTTAATTTAAATAAACGCTCATACCATTTAACCGCTTGGTCATATTGGGCATTGAAGTAATAGCTGTTTGCCAACTTGGTAAAAAGCTCTTCAGACTCATAGCCTTTTGCAGCTACATCCAAATATATTTTTTGAGCATTGACATAATTCAATTGCTCATAACTTTCTGCCGCTTTTTCCATCTTGCGTTCTTGCCCATGGAGCAATGCAATATTGGAAAAACAAAATAAAAGCAAAAAGAAACTATAGGTAGTAATTTTATTTTTCATCAAATCTTTTTTAAGATAGTTAAAAGAATCTCGGATTAACTTTTGCTCTTAATCGTGTTCCCAATTCAAAGCGTAAAAATATTTCATGAGAACCGTTGTTATAGTTACCAAATTCAGTGGTATCATAATCATAGGCATACCCCATCATAATTTGTTCTGAAATTTGGAATCCTGCCATTGCACTCACAGCCGCATCCACTCTGTATCCTAACCCAAAGGTTACGGTATCATACATTAACGCATTTGCAGAAACATCAATAGCTAACGGAGCACCAACCACTGCTTTTGCCATAAAAGCTGGTTTCAGTTTTAAGTTAGGATTGAGATCAAAAACGTATCCACCCATTAAATAAATATGGGTTTTTTCAGTTGCAGTAGATACTTGAACGTCATCATAATGCTCCGTCTGTAAAATATTAGGAGAAGAAAGTCCCACGTACCATTTTTGAGTATACAGATACATTCCAGTACCAATTACAGGAGACGTGTTGTTTTCCCGACGCAGATTATAATCGTTAGGGTTAAAGATATTCAACTTATCAGGGTTGAGATTCCAGATGGATACACCACCTTTCAAACCAAATGACAGTTTTACATCTTGCGCCAGATTGAGCGTGTACGAAAAATCGGCAGTTACCATGCTTTCATCAGAAGGTCCAATTTTGTCACTGACAAACCCGAGTCCCAATCCGACACCTCTTACCCCAATAGGAGAATGCAGTGTAAAATTAAGCGTTTCTGGAGCGCCATCTAAACCAGCCCATTGGTTTCTGTAAATACCCATCATACTAAGCGAGCCTCTGGAGCCAGCATAAGCGGGGTTAACAGATACCGTATTGTACATGTATTGCGTGTATTGAGAGTCTTGTTGCGCTTGGGTGGTAAAGCCACTAAAGAACAAACTCACAAAGAGTGCAAGTAATAATAAATTTGTAGTTTTATAAGTCATTAGAAGTCGATTCATTTTAGTTGGCACTTAAATATAAATATCCAGCTTGTTTGTGAAAATTATTCTCTGCATCAGGTCCATATTGATATTCAATAATATAGAAGTAAGTTCCAGATGGTAAATATTCAGAATCCTTAAGCGTTAAACGTCCTGAAGAATAACCACTGAAGACATTTCCATTCATACCATAATCATTGGTTTCAAAAACCTTAACCCCCCATCTATTGAAAACTTGCACTTTAATATTCTTAGCACAGTTATCATTATTGGATTGATCAATTAGGAAGAAGTCGTTAAGACCATCACCATTAGGAGTGACAGAATTATAGATCACAAGACCACATGGCAATATTAAGTCAGATTCCACACGGCCTAATGTTACTACACCAAAGCCATTTACAGCAGTAGTTACGGTATTGTTGTCAAGGTCTATAGCGCCTCCTTCATCTACCCACATGTTGTTTGCTTCATCCCAACGCACAATGGTAAGTGCATTTTCAGCTGCAGCATCCAGAAGCGATTGGGGCGTAGTAGCCTCATTCCAGGACAGGGTAATCATCATATTCTCATCAGCTGCAGATTGCTTAGTGATGGTCCAATATTCTTGGTTATCAATTTCTAAGATCACCCCAGCCTTTAAATCGTGGGAAAATAGGTTATTGCTGTTTTCAAAATAGTACTTACTTTCAAAAATAGCCGAAGCATTTGCCGGTGCTGAAATACCGCTTAACCGATAAAATCCGCCATCTCCAATAGGAAATGTGAACGCGGTATTTCCTACTTTATTAACGGCACCATCTACGTGACTGTCGTTGGAAGTATTGATATGAGTACCGTTGGTATTGAAAGTAATTTCTCCTCCAAAATTATCATTGTCAAGAATTCCAGAAAACAAATTGGCCTGTCCACTAATATCTAAATTACCTGAAATATTAAAAGGAACACGGTTACTTCTGTTGTCAAAAAATGCATTGTAAAGAAAACTGGTTTTAGATCCGCTGATTTCTTGACTGGCAGTTCCGATAAAACGGGTAAGACCCGAATTTTTGTAGAAATCTACAGTACCATCATTTTGAAAGTGGCTATAGATCAATACATCTCCGTCATTATAAAATGTACCGGAAGTGAGGTTATTAAAACGTTCCAATGTAGATAATTGGGTGCCCTCACTTACGTAAAGCATCCCAGCATTGGTGGTCTGTGCCATCATACCCCCGGTAAACAGTAAAAAGGCACTTAATTGGAGTAAAGATTTTTTCATTAAGCTATAATATTTTTATTAGCATGGTGTTTACTTGTAACCTCTAAATGGAAATCCATTAAAACTTTCCCATTTCAAACTTCATAAGAATTTGCTCTAAGGTTTTTAAGAACCCTCGCTTCGTTAGGTAATTTGGAAATATGACGCTTGCATATGTTTACAACGCAAGCGTCAAATTCCCAGTAAATAAATACTATTTTTTAGCAACGACTACAGTCATATAAGACGATAGATTACCTCCATTACCAATAACAGTATAGGTTAAAATACCACTATTGCTAATACTAACGTTTGAAAATTTAGCTGTATCATACCATGTAATGAAATAATCTAATTGGTTGCTCGGAACTACAGGAATTGTAGTGGTAGAACCCGGATTTTTAACCATTGGAGCACCTTGCTTTTGGTAGATAGCGTAAACATCTACAGAACCAAGCGTTTGCCCTGATGGCACCTGGCTTTGATCAGTATACACAGTAACTGGTGGCAAATATAAATAGGTTGGAGAAGCAAATCCTGGATCTCCCTTGTCACCTTTATCTCCTTTAGGACCTGCTGGACCCTGAGGACCTACTGGACCTACTGGACCTGCAACGCCTGTATCACCTTTGTCTCCCTTAGCGCCTGCTGGACCTGCTGGGCCAATAGGACCTATTGGACCGTCTGGACCTTGTGAACCTCGTGGTCCTACTTTTCCTTCAATACCTGCTGGTCCTTGAGGGCCTGCTGCACCAGTTGCACCTGTAAATCCTTGCTCACCTTTAAGACCAATATCCCCTTTTAAACCACGTGCACCTTCTGGCCCCGGTACACCATCGGGACCTGTAGGGCCTATTGGACCTGTATCACCTTGAAAACCCCTTAGACCTCTCAAACCTTCAGGACCCATTGCACCAATTTCACCTCTAGGACCTGCTGGACCTGCTGGACCTAATGGACCAGGAATGCCTTGTAACCCTTGAATACCTGTTTGACCTTGATCGCCAACTGGACCTTCTGGACCTATAGCACCAATATCTCCTTTTGGACCTTGAATACCAGCTGGACCTGCTGGGCCTGCTGGACCTGCTGGACCTGCAACACCTGGATCTCCCTTGTCTCCTTTAGGACCGGCAATACCAGTACTAGAACCATCTGCGCCTTTAGGACCTACAGGACCCATTGGACCGACAGGACCTTGGATTCCAGCTGGACCTGCTGGTCCTGCTGGACCTGCAACACCTGGGTCTCCTTTGTCACCTTTAGGACCGGCAATACCAGTACTAGCACCGTCTGCACCTTTTGGACCTACTGGACCTTGAATACCCTGAGGACCTACAGGACCTACTGGACCTGCAACACCTTGGTCACCTTTATCTCCTTTTGGACCTGCAACGCCCGGAATACCTTGGGGTCCTTGTGCACCTTTAGGTAAATCGATAGTTACGGTCTCTTTATTCTCATTAGTAAATGTAACGGTCCCATCGGTATTAGCGACAAGCGAGGTGATACTTTGAAAATTCTGAACAACAGTTTTTAAATCTATTTTTGATAGATTTTCATCTTCATCAGAATACTCTAAAGTAAACCCGTCGGCATTAAGACGTAAGAATGTCAATGTTTGAAGATTTGGATCTCCAATGATGATAACATCACCATCTTGATCAATACGTGTAAATTGATTATTTACAACATCATAATACACAATGTTATCTGGCACATCAATACCAGTTGATAATTTTTTCCAGCTGTCTTGACTCCAATAATAATAACCTGGAGTCATACCGTTAGTGCTAGTCGTGTTATACAACAGTAAACTTTCGACGTTACCTGCTGTAATAGTCTCTTGATCTGTAGTCCCTTTTAATGCTATTTGTGGTATCAAAACCCCTCTGTTAGAAGATTTAATTTCTAATTGGGAGGAAGCATTGGGTACATCCGTACCAATACCGACTTGCGCGAAAATAAAGTTACCTGTTAGAAAAGTAAGTAGTAGTAATAGTTTTTTCATAGTGAGAAATGTTCTTATTATAATAGTTGTTGAATGCACTTAATTTGAGTAAACCCCAAGTCAAAATCCCTAAGGATCATCTTCAAAGATTACGTATCAAAAATATACTGAATTTTATATCTAAACAAGCTTTATGTTAAATAAAACCTAAAGAACGCTGGTTTCATAATTATTTTTAAAACTAACAATCTATATATGAAGACGTTAAGGTAACTATCAGAAAAAAAATTGTCAGTTTTTTCGACGAAATGCACGAAATTTCGTCTCTATTTCCGTTAAAATGCATTATTTTTTCGATGAAAATGACTATTATTCACCGCGAAAAGGAAATTTTAGCACCTTCAACGTCCACTACTTGTGATCAAATTAGAGTCTCTAAAAAAAATTCAAGCGGGTGATTTTAACCAAAAAGCAGAGCATTCGTTCCCTATCTTTTTTAAAAGTTTATTTTTACAAAAAAATTCAGATGAGTGGAAATATTCTTTTAGAAGCTATTGTTTTTCTTGCCGGTGGTGTGATATGTGTTTCCATTGCCAAAAAAATAGGGTTGAGCTCCGTTATTGGGTACTTATTGGCAGGGATGGTTATTGGGCCGTTTATTCTAGGATTTATGAGACATGAAGGTGAGGACATTTTGGCCTTTGCAGATTTTGGAGTGGTCATGATGCTGTTTTTAATTGGACTCGAAATTGATCCTAAAAGTTTTTGGAAAATGCGCAAGTCCATTTTAGGCCTTGGAGCACTTCAAGTATTTGCCACCATGGCACTGACCTTTATCATTTGTTACTTTTTAGGATTGGAATGGAAAATGGCGTTGACCGCAGCGATGGCAGTGTCTTTATCTTCAACCGCCATCACCCTCCAGACCAATAAGGAAAAAGGTTTGATGAAAACCACTTACGGCGCGTCCTCCTTTTCCATCTTATTATTTCAAGATATTATTGTTATTTTCATGATTGCTGCGCTTCCATTACTCTCCGTAGTCCCCGAAGCCACAAAAACCGAAGAAGGCGTGGCGGCTTCCTCGGCAAATCTTTTGGATAGTCTTCCCATCGCACTTCATGCCTTGGCTATTTTTGTTCCAATTGTTCTCATTATCGTCTCGGGTCGTTACCTAATTGTACCCATGCTGCGATTGGTGTCTCGAACTGGTGTGAGGGAACTATTAGTGGCGTCCGCCCTGCTAATCGTGTTTTCCATATCCTTTTTAATGGAATTAGCTGGCTTGAGTCCGGCCTTAGGAGCTTTCTTAGGCGGTGTGGTTTTGGCAACGAGCGAATTTAAGCATGAACTTGAGAGTTCACTAGATCCTTTTAAAGGCCTATTGTTAGGCTTGTTCTTTATGGCTGTGGGCGCCTCTATCAATTTCTTAGTCATCGCAGAGCAACCTTTTTTAATTGCGGGTCTGGTTTTCGGGGTGATTGTCGTTAAGGCTTTAGTCCTTTTTATGGTGGGTTGGATTTTCAAGTTAAAAATAGACCAACGTTTGTTACTCGTTGTTGGTCTCGCACAAATTGGTGAATTTGCCTTTGTACTTTTATCTTTTGCATTTCAGTTGAACATCTTTTCGCAAGAAGAACACGATATTCTATTAGTGGTTACGGCACTGACCATGACCCTCACTCCTATTTTATGGATCATGAATGAACGCTTGGTTTTACCCCGGATTGGAACTAAGGAAATTGATAAATCCATGGACCATATAGAAAAACACCATAAGATCATTCTTCTCGGCTTTGGACATTTTGGTAGCACTATTGGCCGATTTTTACGTGCCCACGGCATTGAGTCTACGGTAATCGATTCTAATTCTAACCGGGTAGATTACCTTAGGGAAATGGGTTTTGATGTGTTTTACGGTGATGTTTCGAGAATTGATTTGTTGGAGTCCGCAGGAATTGCCGATGCTGATTTTTTGATTTCGGCCATAGATGATCCGGATGTCAGCATGCATTTAATGAAAAAATTGAAAACCAAATACCCGAATTTACAACTGATGGTCAGGGCAAAAAACCGATTTGACGCCTACGAGTTTTATAATATGGGCGTAAAGCATATTTATAGAGAATCTTTTGAAACATCAGTTAAACTGGCTAGTGATTTGCTCTACCATATGGGTTTCGACAAAAAAGCAACCGAGGAGCAAGCGCAAAAGTTTATCAAATTGGATATGGAAAGTTTTGAACGCCTCGCAAAAACCTCAACTAATAGAAAAGAATACATCTTTCAAGCCCGAGAAGAAATGGCCATGCAGGAAAAGGTGTTGGAAGGTGATCTTAATATTAGCAGTAGCGCCATTGATAGCCACAAAAAAGAAGAGTGATAGCTTCAGTATATGAGAAGACCTTATATTTCAGCAGATAAAAAAACATCCCTCCCCATTTCATTATGGAGAGGGATGCTTATACTATACATACGGCAAACTTGTTACAACTTAGTCTGCCAGAAGCACATTTGTAGTCCCACCACCGGTTAAATTGATATCTACAGGCGTATTTGTTTTCCAATGCCCGCGTGTAAAATCTGGCACATCAATAGAGTTTGAACGATTTGCTACAGATTGCTCGCTCAAAGGCGTCACAGCACTCCAAAGCGCCGCGTCATACACATCTTGATCTAACGGCAGTCCGTTACGCAAGCAGTCGATTAATCGCCAGTCCATAATAAAGTCCATCCCGCCATGACCGCCAACGCGCTTGGCAAGATCGCCTACTTTTTTTACAATTTCTGGGGTGTATTTTTCTTCAACAGTTTTATATTCTTGTTCGTTTAGCCACGAATGCCCTTTTGAAATTTTAGCAGGTTCCGGATATTTTTGAGCAAAACCTTCCGTGCCACTTACCATATGAATTCGGGAATACGGTCTTGGCGAACTCACATCATGCTGCATCATCATACTTCTACCATTTTTGGTTTTAATGATGGTCGTATTCATATTTCCCCTAAAATCAGCGTTTTTAAATTCGTTGAAAAAAGGATCATTACTAGCTAATTTGGTTGCTCGTTTATGCATCGAAAAATCGGCACTTGAAAGCGAGGTCAAATAATCCATTTGATCTCCTCTATTCACATTCATAATCTGACAGATAGGACCTAAACCGTGCGTGGGATATAGATTCCCATCACGTCCGATATTTTCTTTTAAACGCCACATATCTTCGTAAGCGTTTTTATCAAAATTTAAATCGACCAAATCATGGATATAGGCACCTTCACCATGTACAATGTCACCAAAATAGCCTTGGCGCGCCATATTAAGCGTTAATAATTCGAAAAAGTCATAACAACAATTTTCAAGCATCATACAGTGCATCTTGGTACGTTCCGATGTTTCTACCAATTCCCAGCACTCGTCAATCGTTTTTGCTGCGGGCACCTCAACCGCTACATGGCGCCCTGCATTCATCCCATATACAGCCATCGGCACGTGCAAATCCCACGGCGTCGCAATATAAATCAAGTCTAGATCTTCAGTGTCGATCATTTGTTTCCAAGCATCTTCACTTCCACTATAAACTTTCGGGTTGTGCTTTGTGCCCTCTAAAAGTTTCTTGGCGTTTTCAGCCTGCTTTGGTCGCAAATCGCATAAGGCCTTTATCTCAACACCTTCTATATAACTCATCCTTTTCACTGCTCCGGGACCTCGCATTCCCAAGCCGATAACACCAATCTTTACGGTTTCAATTTTAGGCGCCGCGTAGCCTGACATGTTAAAACGAGAAGTCCCCATATTTGGTGGCGCTATGATTCCTGAAGTAGAACTGCAACTTACAAATCCGCCGGTTGCGACACCAAGTCCTGCTAACCCCGTTAGCTTTAAAAAATTTCTTCTGTTATTTGAATTACTCATTGTTTAGGTATTAGTTTATGATTTTTTTAAAAGAATTAAGACCGCTATGCTATTAGAACAAAGAACAAAGACTTGCTTAGAACTGAATGAGAAACACTTGTAATTTATATTAAAATCCATTTTTAGATTCACATGCTATGGTAAAGCAAAGAATCAATTTACGATTCCATACCAAATCAACAGCCAATAAAATTGGGAATTATATCATTGTTTTCACCTAACATTGACTTAACCTATAAAGATATTCTGTTTATTGAACATTGAAAAAGTTATTTAGAATTAAATCTTCGTTGCATCCCTAAATTGCAGGTTTTAAAAAATGAAATTATAAGTTTCACGTGGGTACTTCAATTAACTAAAAAAATATAACACAAAAAAAAGCCCCTACGTTCAAAAGATCATAGAGACATTTTATTATTTATAATCACTCAGTGTCCAGTAAAAACAAATGATAACGCAACAAATCCATCTAAAGAAAAAGGCATTATAACACTTTCCAAATTTGACTTTGCTTTTTTGAAATTATTTCTACCGAGATTGAATGGGAGATTGCAATTTAAATTATCGCTATATGTTATTT
>Ga0114916_1000101_pt1 | contig 68684 bp, 42 predicted proteins | sample MalvirAntarct_66_FD_83501 | JGI IMG/M metagenome (GOLD analysis project Ga0114916, IMG submission 83501) | Marine viral communities from the Global Malaspina Expedition - Malaspina viral metaG Antarct_66 | ecosystem: Environmental > Aquatic > Marine > Oceanic | place: West Anvers Island... | reverse complement strand
TATTGGACCCATATATCTTTATACCGTTATTACTGATTCCACTTCCAAATTGCGAGGGCTGCAAGGCTCCCAATTTAGAAAAATTTTTGGTTGAATAATACTGACCATCATCATAATTAATCATCGTGAGAATATTGATTTTGTTGTCCTTTATAAAATCCGTGATGGCGATCGCTTTTGAGTTGTAATCCGGCAACCAATTGAAATTAAATTTAAAGTCTGCCAACTCAGCTTTTAAACTTTCTAAATTAGCATTCTGGAGGTCTGTTAACGTATCCTTTTTGTTAATATGAAGAATATCAATAGACGATCCGTGTAGTTGGGCTAATTGTTTTACACGCTTAATTTCTTCACCAAAAAACCTGCTGAATGCATTAGGGAATAAAATCTTTTTAGGTGTTTCAAACTTGCTTTTCTTAGGTACAAGCAGTACTGGTGCCCGTCTTACTTTATTAATTACGGTTACGGCATTACTTCCTAAAAATATCTTTTTTGCTCCTGTTGCGCCTTTAGTGCCCATCACCACTAAATCGATATTATGTTCTTTATTGGCGAATTCTACAGAGTCCATGAGAGATCCATAACTAAAAATAGTTTCAAACTGATGGTCGCTATTGGTACTTTCCAGTTTTGCCTTTTCCTTTAGGGCTTCTAGTTGTTCCTTTGCATTCTCAATTAAAGGTTCTATATAACTCGGCGAAATGTGACCTCGTGATCCTGAGTTCAAAAACGTCCAAGCATGCGAAAAATAAAACGTGCAAGGTGTATTGGCATACAATTTTAAAGCGTAAAGCGCCGCACTCCATGCGTTGTCTGAAAAATCTGTTGGTACTAGAATTTGATGTCTCATGTTTTTATTTAATTATTTCTGTAATTAAAGTTACTGTTTTTTAGAGATGTAAATTTAAGGTTTTAAATGTAATGGCAAAATGACTTATATCAGCTTAAAATCGCTTTTCATAATTCTTATTGAAGTGATGAGCACACAGATTGAAAGCACGATGTTCCCCACTATTTCATGGCAACATATTAATTGAATCAATTGGTAATAAACAAAGTAATTAATCTGTCCTCGTTAATTACCTTTAATCCTGGCCCACAAATCGGACAGTAACTTTTTAGCATCACGAGGCGATTTTTCCTGTTCTACAAAATGCACCTTGCCGTGATCGTCCGTGGCAATTTCGTATTGAAACACAAAATCTTGAGATCCTGGCTCCATACTCAACACACCAAAACGCAAATCGTTATACAAAAGTTTTCCATCCCTTTCAATAATAGTGTACCATCCTTTTGAAATGCCAATCATTTGCTGCACTTTGGGGTCATTCTTAAGATTCCCCAAAAGCTGATGATTTTTTTGATACGTTTCAAAAGTGATGGGTTGGGTATCGAAAAAGGAATAATATCCCAATACATAACTGTCTTTCGTTTCCACATTAGCACTCCATAAAATCGTGTTGAGCGGTGCTGGTCGGGTGTCTATTTGCTGATACCCAATCTGCTGCTCTTTTAAAGCCTCTTCAAACTTAGTAAACGCCATCCATTTCAGGAAGATTGTTATAAGCAAATAGGAACTACTTACAAGCAACCCCGTGTTGTTATAAAATCGTCTTTTTTTGGAGCCACGATGCTGAACCATCGCCAATATAAGAAATACTAAAAAAGGTACGGTGTACAACGGATCAATCACGAAAATGGTTTTAAAAGCAAGACGTTCTTCTAAAGGCCAAAATAATTGCGTGCCCCAAGTAGTATGTGCATCCAAAATTGGATGGGTCACAAAAGCCCAGAAAAACAACCACGCCCAGCCTTTGAAATCTTTATAACGTTCATAGCGCGACACCAACCAGCCGAACACAGGAGCGAAGAGTACAGAGAACACGATGGAATGGGTAAATCCTCTATGGATGTGCAAGGCAGTAACCGTATCTGTAAAATAAGATGAGAAGATATCCAAATCTGGAATGGTTCCGGCAATAGCGCCATAGAGCATGGCCTTATTACCAACTTTTTTTCCTAAAACAGCCTCGCCAACAGCGGCGCCCAAAATAATTTGCGTAAGTGAATCCATAATGGCTGCAAAAGTAAGTCAAATAATACATTTTTCCATCTCAAAGTAATTCCTGATTCGTCTTTCAAAAGAACAGGGTTCCATTATTTTTACAATGGAAATATCAACGGATTGCCACCTACATTACAGCGCCTTATGATGGTTATAATTAAACATTAATTGATATTTTTACGCGTTACATTTAGAAGCCTATTAGGGCATGAAATTTTATGCTGTCACCCACGTTTAAATGAGATATTAAAAGTCCCCAAAACATTATGAAGAACTATATCGTTTACATTTTTATTGTCGTTACAAGTTTTGTCAGTGCACAATCGAACGTCACCACGTATACCTATGCGGTTAAAGGTATGGACACCCTTAAAATGGATGTCTACAAACCAAAGAACATGAAAAAAAATGATTCCCTACCGGTGATGCTTTGGATGCACGGTGGCGGGTTTTTTGCAGGCGGTAGAAACTATCCCAGCGAAGTTAAATTGGGAGAAATCGCTGCAGAGCGTGGTTATATAGGGGTTTTAATTTCTTACCGACTGACCCGTAAAGGTCAGGCTACAGGATTTGGCTGTGATTGTCCCAAAGCAGATAAGTTGGCAACCTTTAAAAGTGCAGCCATCGATTTTTTAGATGCCGCAAAATTTATTTATGAAAACAAAGCATTATTAGGCGCTGATGTCAGCAAAATAATTGCTGGTGGGAGTAGTGCAGGGGCAGAAGGGATGTTGAATGCCGTATATATGCGCGAGTATTTTGTAGATGATTTAAAAAAGTATAATGATGTCAAATTTGCTGGTGTATTTTCATTGGCAGGCGCGATGGTCAATGCTGACTATGTAACCAAGGAAAACGCATTGCCGTCCGTGTTTTTTCACGGTACCGCTGACAATATTGTACCATTTGCTAGTGCCGCACATCATATGTGCAAGCCGGAAAAGAAAGGCTACATTATGTTAGATGGTTCAGCAACCATTGTGGATAGATTGTTGGAATTGCAAATGCCTTATTATTTCTATAAGGTCATTGGCGGAAAACACGAATTGTCTTCTATTCCATTTGATCAATTAAAAGAAGTCTTCAATTTTTTTGATCAAACGGTGTTAAAGAAAGAAATTATTCAAACGGTAAGAATAAATTTCATTAAATAAAGCATCCTAATGTTCTAGTTGGTTATTGTCAAATTATTTCCATTAGCTTAACTATATGCTCTTACCTTAGTTATGTTAATACTTGCTGTTGTAAGCTGTTCTGTTTAATTTGGGTCCTCCCATTGATTGTGATTACATGTTGTTAGTTCAACTATAAATGATATTTTTATAGCTATGAAAATAAGAATGGCGTTACCGCTTACTTCAAACATTTGGGTAGTATTGCTTTTTTGTATATGTATTCAAAACATCGCAGAAGCGCAATATGCCCCATATTTTCAAAACTATGATCTGTCACAATATAATGCGGGCAACCAAAACTGGGGTATTTCTAAAGCAGGTGATGGCCGTTTGTATGTTGCGAATAACAAAGGTTTACTGGAGTTTGATAGTTTTAGGTGGACATTAAGTACCCTTCCAAATAAGACTACTGTACGCTCCGTTTTGGCCATCGATTCTAAAATCTATACTGGTTCTTATGAGGAGTTTGGATTTTGGGAACGCAATAGATTTGGACAGCTAAAATATACATCGCTAAGCGATCATCTGCATCCTAAAGAGTTTTTAAATGAAGAATTCTGGCAGATTATTAAAATGGAGGACGCCATTGTTTTTAGATCGTTTTTAAACATTTATATCTATAAAAATGGTGAGATCAAAAAAGTAACTCCGCCTTCAACAGTGCTTTCTTGTGACGTAATAGAGGGTAATTTATATATTTCAACCTTAAAAAACGGGGTGTTTATTTATGACAATGGCAAGTTATTAGCGCTTATTGATCATAAAGAGTTAGTAGATGCAAAAATAATTTCCATTACCAAAAATAAGGGTCAGCTATTTATTACCACGTCTTTACGGGGCATATTTAGATATAAAAACGGCGCACTTAGCACGTTTAAATCTGAAATAAACACTATCATAAAAGAACAGCAGCTCAATGCATTTTCTGAAATGCGAAATGGAAATATGATTTTCGGAACTATCAAAAACGGCATCTATATTACCAATTCAGTAGGAGAAGTACTTTTCCATATTCATAAAGAAAACGGACTGATTAACAATACGGTGCTGACTCAATATGTGGCTGATGATGATCAGCTATGGGTTGGTCTTGACAATGGGTTGGCATCAGCAGACTTGAGCAGTCCATATTTATTTTATAATGATGTCTCCGGAAATTTGGGAGCCGTCTATGATGTTATAAAATATAATAATACTGTATATATAGGAAGTAATACTGGTCTATATTATCTCGATGCGGATAATATGCTCCAATTTATTGACGGTTCACAAGGGCAAGTTTGGGATTTAAAAGAAATTGAAGGCGATCTTTTTTGTGGGCATAACAATGGCACTTACATTGTAAAGAACAAACAACTTCAACTCATTTCGTCATACACAGGGGGCTGGGTCATAAAGAAGGTGATTGGAGCACCAAAGATTTACATCCAAGGCACATATGCCGGCTTGGTGAAGTTTACTAAGGAATCTACAGGGTGGAAGGTAGTACATTTGGGACAGACTACAATTCCGAGCCGATTTTTGGTGTTTGAAGATGCCTATACGGCTTGGGTAGCACATGCCTATAAAGGCTTTTATAAAATTAAGTTCAACAGCGCCTATGATTCCATCTTGGAAATAAAAAACTACGAACATAAAGGACTCTCGTCTCCTTATAATGTTCGGGTATATGAGCTCAAGAATAATATCTCCATCAAAACTAATGCGGGTTGGCAAAAATATGAACCCCTATTAGATACGATTGTTTCCTATCCATTATTAAACAAAAGTTTTGGGAAGAATTCATATATCATTTCAGAAAATGATATCACTACTTTAGCGGTCAAAAGCAAAAACACAATCAATTTCAAAACTTTTCCAGACGCTGGTCTCAAAGCGTCTTTGGGCGACAAGTTTTATAAACAGCGTCTTATAGTAGGCTATGAAAATATTTCACAACTTTCAGACTCTATATATGCTTTGAGTTTAAATAATGGATTTATGTTATTTGATAAAGCATTGAATTCAGAATCAAAGGATTTGTACGAACCCTATTTTGAAAGTATACTTATCAACAAGCAACCTATCGCAATAGATTCCGTCACAACTGTTGTATTAAATAATGATTTTCAAACTTTTAGCATTTCATTAACCTCGCCAAAATCTAAAGATCATTATTTTGAATATGCTGTAAGGTCATTTGATTCAACGCATTGGTATAAAATAGAAAATGATAAGTTGGAAGTTTCAAATATAAATTACGGCAATCACGAATTCCTTTTCAGAACCTCAAACCACTTTGGCAAAACATCAAATTCTCGTAAGTTGATGGTTAAGGTACTGCCTCCTTGGTACAGGTCTACACCAGGATATATGCTCTTTGGAGTTTTATTGTTGTTAACCTCAGTTGTGTTTTATATTCTACACCGCAAAAAAATCAATAAAGAACAACGCCTGTTGCAGTTAAGGTTAGAAGAGGAACAAAAGGAAGTTCTTAAAGAAAAAACCATTGAGAATGAGAGACGTATTGTTGAGCTAAAAAATGAATCTTTAAAAAATGAAATCAAATTAAAAAGTAAGAAGCTTGCCAATACAGCTATGTCTTTAGTCAAAAAGAATGAGATCCTTTTAGAACTTAAAAAGGAGCTATTAGCACATAAAAATTCCTTTGAAAACTATTACTCCTATAAAAACCTTCTTAAAAAGATAGACTCGTCCATAAGCCATAAAGAGGATTGGACCGTATTTGAATACAATTTCAACCAAGTCCATGAAGAGTTCTTCCAACAGTTAAAGTACAAACATCCAGAATTAACAGCTAAAGATTTAAGGATTTGTGCTTACATCAAAATGAACTTATCTACAAAAGAGATTGCGCCATTGTTAAATATTTCCATTAGGGGTGTAGAGACACAGAGATACCGATTAAAAGGTAAATTGGGGTTAATATCTAACCAAAATTTAACAGATTATCTGTTAAATTTCAAATAACAACACTTCAGTACTGCCATAACTTCAAATTTTTATACGTCAACGCTACGTCAAAAGCATTTTACTTAAACGTTTTCGGTGATTTAGTTGTAACTTAAGCCTACGTCATTATTGAAATTTAAGAATTATTTAACATTGACGTAATTTAAGTGTAAACCAATTATTCGTCACGTTTCAAATTCATTATACATTTCGAATAACTAACGCAATAAAATCTAATTATATGAAAGCAAGACTAGTTTTATTCTTATTTTTTCTTTTCAGTTATGGGGTTTCCGAGGCACAAGAACTAACTATCTCAGGGACGGTAACAGATATACAAGACAATATGCCAGTTCCGGGTGTGAATGTCCTTATTAAGGGTACCACAAGAGGAGCTAGCACTGATTTTGATGGTAATTATTCAATAAAGGTAAATACAGGGGAGGTTGTTGAATTTTCCTCTTTAGGATTTAAGACCGTTACCATAACCATTAGCAATCAAACTACACTCAATGTAGCGTTAGTTTCAGATGTGGAAGCTTTAGGTGAGATTGTCGTTATTGGGTATGGTACGCAAAGAAAAATTGATTTAACAGGGGCCATTGCCACTGTTAAGGCAGAAGATATTGAAAAAACACCCAACAGTAACGTCATGCAATCGTTACAAGGAAAGGTTCCGGGAGTACAGATTGTCAGCAATGGAGCCCCGGGAGCGTCTCCTACAGTAAGAATCCGTGGGGTTAATTCCTATTCTGCTGGCGGTGGGCCACTATATGTAGTGGATGGCATGTGGTATGATAATATTGACTTTTTAGACAATAGTATGATCGAATCTGTTTCTGTCTTAAAGGATGTGTCTTCTGTTGCCATTTTTGGACAAAAAGGGGTCAATGGAGTCATCATCATTCAAACAAAAAGTGGAAAGTTTGAGCAAAAACCAACAATTACTTATAATGGCTATACAGGAGTACAATATGCTCGGAATGTAGTTAAGATGGCCAATGCAGAACAGTTTACAACCATGGCTTATGAGTCTGGTTCAGCTCCCGACATTAAATTTGTGGAGAATACCATAGCTCGTTTTGGAAGAAGTAGAATCAATCCTAATTTACCAGATGTAAATACAGATTGGTACAAAGAAGTATTAAGGCCAGCAACAATATCAAGTCATAGTATTGGTGTTACAGGTGGTGGTGAATCTGTGACCTATGGGGTCAATACCAATTACTTTTCGCAAGATGGTATTTTAGATATGAAAAATGAATATGAACGTTTTAACATTCAATCAAACGTTGATGTAAAAATTACAGACCGTTTAAGAATTGGCGCTAATTCAATTTTTAGTAACGCTCTGCGATATAATCCTGAAAATGGAGCCTGGTTTCAAGCCTATTTTGCAGTTCCTATCCTACCAGTTTATGATGATGTCAATCCTAATGCGGTGACCACACCTTATTCTGACGCGACCTATTTGGGTTATAGAGGAACTCAGAATCCTTTCCCAGTAATGCGTTACAATGAAAACCAGTTGAAAATTAGGAAAGTATTGACAAGTATCTATGGCGAATTTGACTTAATACCAGAGAAGTTGACATTTAAAACATCATACTATCACGATTATTCAACAATTTCTGAACGTAACGTTAGAACTCCTTATTTTATTTCTCCAAATTCCAACAGAGAGCAACAAGACACGTCAATAAGACGGGCTGAAAACGTTTTTTCAACTCAAATTTGGGATAACACCTTAACGTATAAAGACACATTTGGCAATCATAATTTAACATTATTGGCGGGGTCATCCTACAGAGATGAACAAGAAAATTATTTTAATGCAACAGGATTTGATATTCAGGGCATTGGATTTGAAAGTTCTTGGTACCTAAATTTTGCAGATCCTTCTAAATTCAACGATAATGTCAATGAAATAGGCGATCGCTTTTATGCATTGGCTTATTTTGGAAGATTGGAATACAGTTTTAATGATAGATACCTTTTAAATGCAACTATTAGAACGGAAGGAGACGCCAAGTTTCCAAAAGAGATTTGGAAAACTACAGCACAATTTGGTGCGGGATGGGTTATTTCTGAAGAAAATTTTATGAAAGATAACGGTATCGTTGATTTCTTAAAGTTGCGCGGTAGTTGGGGCGAATTACCAAATGGTGCTTTAGGCGGCAGCGCTGGCAGACGAACTGTGAGCCAAGTTACACTTGCTATTCAAGACATGTTGACCAATGGTATTATTAGCACCAATAGTTTTTCCGATTTAAAACGAGAAATTCTTGAGGAAACTAACATTGGTGTGAGTGCTAGAATGTTTCAAAACAAACTGACCTTGGAAGCCGATTATTTTACTCGTGATACCAAAGACTTGGTAGTTCCGGTAACACAAAGAATTACGAGTCAGGTAGTTCTTAAGAACGCTGGCGAGATGAGAAACGAAGGTTTTGAATTAAGTGCCAACTGGAATGAAAATTTATCTGATAATTGGAGGTTTAGTGTTGGTGGTAATTTTGGTACTAATAAAAATACAATTACAAAGATTGATAGTGACCAGGGTTATTTTGATACTGGTTCCGCTGAGTTCCGACAAAGACTCATCGTTGGTGAGCCCATCAATTCCTTTTATGGTGTTAAAGTTGCCGGGGTTTATCAGAATGCAGCAGAAGTAGCTGCTGATCCAGTGGCTGTGGCCAATAACTTGGTTCCAGGCGATTTTAAATATGTAGACCAAAATAATGACGATGTTATTGATGATGCCGATAGAGTGGTGCTTGGGTCCTATTTGCCCACCTTTACTTATGGAGGCAACCTACAGGTGTCCTATCAGAATTTCGATTTGTCAGTTGCCGTATCAGGACAGTCAGGAAACAGTATTTTAAATAGAAAGCGAGGGGAAGTAATTTTTACAAATGATACCAATATTGATGCAGACTTCGCTATTAATAGATGGCATGGTGAGGGTACTACCAACACTTACCCTTCTTCTGCGGGAAGACGAAAAGGATGGAACCAAAAAATGAGTTCATTTTTTGTTGAAGATGGGGCCTATTTCAGAATCCAGAACATCCAATTGGCTTATACAATCCCGTCTGGTTCCCTTTTAGGGAAACGATCTCCGGAGACGAAGGTCACCTTTACCGCAGACCGTCCTTTTACGTTCTTTAAATATAACGGCTTTAACCCAGAAGTTGAGAATGGCATTGATCGCCAAACCTATCCAATCCCTGCTGTTTATACCGTTGGAATCAATATAAAAATATAAAAAATGAGCATTATGAAAAATATAAAATTTGTTATCAAACCACTGTTACTTCTTATGACGGTGGGAGTGATGTTCACTGCATGTAGTGAAAAATTAGATGAAAACGACGGCCAATTGGCTACGGATGATTTGGATTTTACAAATATGTCTGACATGATTTTACCGGTATACGGTGCCTATTCAGTAACCTATTCTAGAGGCTGGGAGGACCCTTTATTGCTAGGGGTAAGGGGAGATGATGTTAATGCCGGTGGTTTGGGAGACCAACCGTTATTTGCAGAAACGGACCTCTATAATTATGATAATGGTTTTTGGATGTTCAACCAAGTTTGGACTAATTTTTACAAAGATCTTGCAGACATCATCAATTCTATGGAGCTTGTTGAAAGATATAAGATGTTTGCCACTGGCAATGATGTCACCAGAGCTGATCAGTACATAGCGGAAACCAAGGTTTTAAGTGGTTATCAACACTTAAATATGACCAAATTATGGGGAAATATTTTTATCATAAAAACTACTGATTTTGACGCCGAGACCAATAACGGTGTGGATACCAAAATGGAGGTGTTGCAATATGTGTCTGATTTGATGGACGAAGCCATTCCGTTTTTACCAGATGCGAGACCTAATGAACGTACCGATATTCCTGGTGGGGTCACAAAATATACCGCTTTGGCCATAAAAGCCTTAGCTCGTTTAGAAATGGAAGATTACCAAGGCGTAGCGGATGCCACTGGTCAAATACTCAATTCTGGGAAATTTAGTTTATTCCCAGATTATTATGAACTGTTTAAAAAACCAGGAGAATTGAGCAATGAAAATTTATTCGAATTGCAATTTTCAGACTATAATCAATCTTCAGGTGCTGCCAACAATCACTTGTATGGACCTTTTGGGCCTTCAAGCTGGAAACCAGTAGTATCAACTGCTTCTGGAGGATGGGGTTTTTATGAGCCGAGTGTTAAATTTATCAAGTTTATGTTAGATCGGGGAGAAAGAGTACGCCTAGTTACAAGCGTCAATTTTACACCGGACGGAATTGCACAAATCAAAAATGATCCTAACTATGCGACCTTGCCAAACTACATCTCAAATGTGACACCATCTGGTGATGAATATAATAATTATGCGAGAGCTAAATATGGCAGTGGAAAACACTATCTACCATCCACACAGCTCACTCAAGGACGAAATGATTATGGTTCTGGCAAGAATTTCATAATCATTCGCTATTCTGAAATATTGTTAATGTATGCCGAAGCCCTCACTAGGGGCGCCTCTGGAACAGTAATGACCGCTGACCAAGCTGTCAATCTTGTTAGGGCTAGAGCAAATATGACACCGCTTTCTGGGGTAACAAGTGATCAAGTTATGCAAGAGAAATTTGCTGAATTGGCTATGGAATGGGGCGTTAGATACTTTGATATGATTCGTTTAAATAAGTATGACGAGTTAAGTTATGAAGGGCGAACGTTTACGGCAGATAAAGAATTATTACCATACCCACAGGCACAACTTGATTTATTGCCTTTGCAAACTAAATAAAGGAACATAATTTATAAAATTCATAAAAATGAAAAATTTAAATAAACTATTCATCGGAATTTTTACGTTGGTATTTATGTTGTCATGCTATGAGGGTATTGATCCAATATCTGAAGTGGACTCAGGTCCTGATGCAGGAGCACCGGTAGTGACTATTTTAAGACCAGCTAATGGTCTTGAAATTCAGGTGCCGGAACCTGTGACATCTACAATGATTCAATTTAAGGTTGAAGATGATATTGAAATAGCCACAATTACCGTCATGTTAGATGGTGTGGAAATCGCGACATATGATACTTTTGTGGACTATAGAATTGCTAGTCTTGAGTTTATGCAAGATAATATAACTACGGGTACACACAGTGTCTCAGTTATCGCTGTAGACATGTCTGGCAATAGTACTACTGCTACCTCAAATTTTGTCAAGTCGCCACCTTACACACCATTATTTGCAGGTGAACAATTTTATATGCCTTTTGATGGCGATTTTACAGAGCTAGTTAGTGTAAAAACTGCTGGAGAAGTAGGAACACCAGGATTTGGAGGCACAGGTTATGCAAGTTCAAACTCATTTAAAGCGGGTACAAACAACTACCTAACATTCCCTACGGCTGATTTAATGTTGGGCAATGAATTTAGTGGTGCCTTCTGGTATAAAGTCAATGCATCACCAGATCGCTCAGGCATACTAACCATAGGTGCCAATGCAGATAATCGTAACCAAGGTATTAGATTGTTTAGAGAAGGTAACGGTGAGAACCAACGTATTAAATTAAATGTAGGTACCGGCAATGGTGAAAGTTGGAATGATGGTGGCGAAATAAATGTTGCCGCTGGCGCATGGGTACATGTGGCATTTACAATATCAGCTACACAAACTAAAATATATTTAAACGGTATGGAAGCCAATACTGGTACATTAAGTGCGCCAGTGGATTGGACAGGAGTTTCACAACTAGTCATTGGTGCCGGTGGACCAACGTTCAGTTATTGGGATCATAAATCAGATTCAAGTTTGATAGATGAGCTTCGTTTATTTAATAAAACTTTGACTACTACAGAAATTACGGGCATGATTGCGCAAGGCAGTCAAAGAATGCACGTCAATTTTAATGGTAGTTATGATGATAATGTACGTGATATAGAAGCTACTGTAATTGGCACCCCTGGTTTTAGTGGCGAAGGTTACGCGGGATCCAATGCCTATAAAGGCGCAGAAAATTCTTACCTTACATATCCAACTACAGGGTTGTTAGGCACTCAATTTAGTGCTGCTTTTTGGTACAAAATAAATGCAAATCCTGATAGGGCTGGTATATTGGTTATTGGTCCTCCAGATTCAGAGAATAGCAATTTTCCATCTGTTCAAAACAAACGCACCAATGGCTTTAGATTTTTTAGAGAGGGTGGTGCTACCAATCAAATATTTAAACTTAATGTAGGTAATGGAACTTCAGATGTATGGTTTGATGGCGGTGCAGCGGCCACTATAGATCCAACCACCAACAATGGGTGGGTGCATTTAGCTTTTACAATTTCTTCTACTGAATGTGTCGTTTACATCAATGGTGAGATTGTTAAACAAGGTGAATTTTCGGGTGTCGATTGGACGGGATGCGATATTCTTTCCGTAATGTCTGGTGCGCCTCGATTTTCAGAGTGGGGTCACAAATCGGATCAAAGTGTGATGGATGAACTTAGATTATTTGATAAAGCGCTGTCTAAGGCAGAAGTTCAAGCATTAATGTTCTAATTTAGTTGACATATATAAGATTAATTTTCAACAAATTTGTATAAGGTTTTGGCTGTATTCCGTTTGCGGAGTGCAGCTAAAATTTAATAAAATCATTAATCTGCTTTAAGGATAAGCCATCTATCCATTTATATTTTTTTAAATAATATTATACTGTTTAAATGACTAATTTTTTTATCAAAATAGTAGCCATCTCTTTAATATCAGGAGTTCTTTTTTTTAGATGTCATTCATCTGATAAAAAATCGAAAACTGTGTCTACGCAGTCCCCATCTAAATTTAAAGTTTCTGATAGTACGTTATTAGACACCATTCAAAAGCAAACCTTTAACTATTTCTGGGAAGGGGCTGAACCCAATTCCGGTTTGGCAAGAGAACGTCTCCATATGGATGATGTATATCCTACCAGTCCAAAAAATACAGTTACCACAGGAGGTTCTGGATTTGGGTTTATGGTACTTTTGGTGGGCATCAAAAGAGGGTATATAACTAGGGAAGCTGCCGTTGACCGATTGGTAAGAATGGTGGATTTTCTCGAAAAAGCTGATCGTTTTCACGGCGCTTGGCCGCATTGGCTCAATGGTGAAACGGGCAAAGTGGTACCTTTTAGCAAAAAAGATACAGGTGGCGATTTGGTGGAGACTGCATTTTTAATCCAAGGTATGTTAACCGTTGGAGAGTATTTCAAAAATGGCAATGATAAAGAAAAACAACTTGCCGCCAAAATCGATCAGCTCTGGCGAGAAGTAGAATGGGATTGGTATACTAAAGGCGAAAACGTTCTGTATTGGCATTGGTCTCCTACAGACAACTGGGATATGAATTTCCCGGTTGGCGGCTATAATGAATGTTTGGTAATGTATGTACTTGCAGCAGCCTCACCTACACATCCTATTTCTAAAGAGGTCTATGACCAAGGCTGGGCGCTCAACGGCAATATTGTATCTAAAGATTCCATATACGACATCCCTTTAATATTAAATTACTACGAAAATGATGAAACTATGGTGGGGCCTTTATTTTGGGCGCATTATTCGTATTTGGGCTTAAACCCAAAAGGATTAAAAGATCAATATGCAGATTATTGGAAATTGGTACAAAATCAAGCAAAGATCCATCATGCTTATGCCATAGAAAATCCGGAGAACTACAAAGGTTATGGCGATAGTTTATGGGGAATGACTTCAAGCTATTCCATAAAAGGATATGCTGGCCATAGACCTGGGAATGATTTGGGTGTGATTTCACCAACAGCGGCCTTAGCGTCCTTTCCTTATACACCTAATGAGAGCATGAAAATGCTTCATTATTTATATCAAAAACAAGATTCCTTAATTGGGAAATATGGTCCTTATGACGCGTTTAGCTTAGATAAAAAATGGTCCGTTCAACGGTATTTGGCAATTGATCAAGGCCCCATACCTATAATGATAGAAAATTACAGATCAGGAATGCTTTGGGACCTATTTATGGCCAATAAAGATGTTCAGAATGGTTTGGATAAACTGGGGTTCGAGTATCAAAACTAAATGACACTATTGAATGAAAAAATTCCAGAAACTCAAAATAATAAACAATGACTCATATTTATAGGTTCCTCCTTATAGCGTTTATAACTTTTTCCTGTTCTGAGAACGCGCCATCAGAACCCTTTATTCCAACCCCTGGAGATGATGGTCCAGCGCTCATAGCGCCGTTGTCCGATGTGGAAATGATGGACTTGGTACAACGTGAAACTTTTAAATACTTTTGGGATTTTGCAGAGTCCAATTCTAAAGCAGCAAGAGAACGCTATATTCCCAGCAATCCTTCCCAAGATCAAAACATCGTGACTACAGGTGGTACTGGTTTTGGGCTGATGGCAATTTTGGTGGGTATTGAAAGAGGTTATGTTACCAGAGCGGATGCTGTGGCAAGATTAGCGACACTTTTGATATTTTTGGAAACTGCAGACCGTTTTCATGGCGCGTGGCCGCATTGGCTCAATGGCACCAATGGAAGGGTGGTGCCCTTTAGTGCCAAAGATGATGGTGGAGATCTTGTAGAAACGGCGTTATTAACCCAAGGGCTCATCTGTGTTAAAGAATATTTTAAAAATGGAACGCCGTCAGAAGTGCAATTGGCCAATAAGGCTGATGTGCTCTGGAAAGCAGTGGAGTGGGATTGGTACACGCAAGATCAAAATGTATTGTATTGGCATTGGAGCCCCAATAACAACTTTGACATCAATTTAAAATTGCAGGGCTATAATGAAACTATGGTGGCGTACATTTTAGGAGCGGCATCCCCTGAACACAGCATCCCAGTAGAGGTTTATACCCAAGGGTGGGCTGGTAATGGAAGCATTGTATCTTCAAATGTACAATATGACCTGCCATTGGTTTTAAAACATGCGGGTTCTCCTCAATTTGGGGGACCATTGTTCTTTAGTCATTATTCGTTTTTAGGTTTAAATCCCACAAATTTAGTGGACCAATTCGCTAATTATAAAGAGGTGGTAACCAATCATGCCAAAATCAATTACCAATATGCGGTCCAAAATCCTAAAAACTTTGAAGATTATGGTCCAGACTGTTGGGGCCTTACGGCTAGTTACTCCAGAAATACGGACGGATCTCTAGGTTACTCGGCACATAGTCCTGTTAACGATAAAGGCGTTATTTCGCCCACCGCGGCCATAAGTTCAATCCCTTATACGCCTACCGAATCTTTGCGTGCGATGCATTATTTCTATCAGAAGAAAGACAAATTATTAGGAAAGGCAGGATTTTATGATGCCTTTAGTCCAGAGTATAATTTTTGGGTGGCAGAAGCTTATTTGGCAATAGATCAAGGACCAGAAATCATCATGATCGAAAATTACAGAACAGGTTTACTTTGGAATCTCTTTATGAAGAATGAGGATGTGCGTAATGGACTTGATAAACTCGGGTTTACGTATTGATATTTAAAATTTAGTTAATTGAACCTATAAACGATGAAACCAATGAAAACAAATTATAGACCTATAATCTACAGTCTTGTGATCCTTCTTTTGAGTTCCTTCAAATTACAAGCACAACATCAAGAATACTACTCCCAAGAACAATTTATTTCTGGCAATGATAGCTTGAACTATCGGGCGCTTCTACCAGAAAACTTTGAAACCACCAAAAAATATCCTGTCGTACTCTTCCTTCATGGCGCCGGTGAGAGGGGTAGTGACAACACAAAGCAATTGGCACATGGAAGTGAATTATTCTATCAAATGAGAGATTCCTTTCCGGCAATAGTCATCTTTCCACAATGTCCGCCAACCGATTATTGGGCAAATGCAAAGGTAGACAGAAGTACAAAACCTATCACTTTAAATTTCCCATTAGATAGCGCTCCAACCAAATCTATGGCGTTGGTAATGGAACTGTTAACGGACTTGCTGGCCAAACCGTATGTCAATAAAAATCAAGTATATGTTGGCGGACTTTCTATGGGAGGGATGGGGACTTTTGAAATCCTTTACAGAACACCGGAAGTATTTGCAGCAGCATTCGCTATCTGTGGTGCCGGGAATCCTGAAGCTACAGAAGCGTACGCCAAAAGCATTCCTATGTGGATTTTCCACGGTGCCAATGATGATGTGGTAGACCCGCACCATTCTGTTGACATGGTGTCCGGTATTTTAAAACATGGTGGAAAGCCCAATTTTTCGCTCTACGCCAAAGATAATCATAACAGTTGGGACTCTGCATTTGCTGAGCCAGAACTCATTCCTTGGTTATTTTCTAACTCTAAATCACAATAATGAAATTACAATCCATCAACACCGTTTTTATTAGTGCAGTGTCATTTTTTATGTTTTCGTGTAATTCCTATCAGGCACAAACACAAGTAAAACCTGTAAAATCGACTGAACAGAAAGTAGATTCCATCCTTAAACTTATGACTTTGGAAGAAAAATTGGGCCAGCTCAATTTGCCATCTTCCGGAGATATCACCACAGGTCAGGCAAAATCATCTGACATTGCAAGTAAAATTGAAAACGGCAAGGTAGGCGGACTTTTTAACATCAAAACGGTTGAAAAAATTAGAGATGTCCAAAAGGTGGCTATGGAAAAAAGCCGACTAAAAATTCCGTTGCTCTTTGGTATGGACGTAATTCATGGATATGAAACCACATTCCCCATTCCGCTGGGACTATCGAGTTCTTGGGATATGCCAATGATTGAAAAAACAGCGCGTATTGCAGCTATTGAAGCTAGTGCAGATGGCATTAACTGGACCTTTTCGCCTATGGTCGATATTTCCCGTGATGCCCGCTGGGGTCGTGTTTCTGAAGGTTCTGGAGAGGATGTGTATTTGGGAAGTGAAATCGCAAAAGCAATGGTTAAAGGATATCAGGGTACTGATTTGACGGATACTAAAACAATAATGGCCACTGTTAAACATTTTGCCCTCTACGGTGCTCCTGAAGCAGGTCGCGATTACAATACAGTCGATATGAGCCGCATCAAAATGTACAACGATTACTTACCGCCTTATAAAGCCGCAATTGATGCTGGTGTGGGTTCAGTAATGGCCTCTTTTAATGAAATAGATGGGATTCCTGCCACAGGAAATAAATGGTTGATGACCGATTTACTGCGTACCGATTGGGGGTTTGAAGGCTTTGTAGTTACTGACTATACGGGCATCAACGAAATGGTTGATCATGGGATGGGCGACCTGCAAGCGGTTTCTGCCATGGCATTGAATGCAGGGATCGATATGGATATGGTTGGCGAAGGTTTATTGACCACGTTAAAGAAATCCTATGAAGAAGGCAAAGTTACCATGGAAACTATAGATACGGCCGTCAAGCGTATGCTAACCGCAAAATATCAATTGGGGCTGTTTGATGATCCTTATAAATACTGCGATATCAACAGAGCCAAAACAGAAATTTTCACAGATGAGCACCGTGCCTTCGCTAGAAAAGTATCGGCAGAATCTATGGTATTGTTAAAAAACGACCGTCAAACCCTGCCCCTAAAAAAATCAGGGACCATTGCTCTTATCGGGCCTTTGGCCAATAATGCAGTGAATATGGCAGGCACGTGGAGTGTAGCCACCAAACAAGAAAAGTCTAATCCGTTGTTGGAAGGTTTAAAAACAGTGGTTGGCAATAAGGCTACAATTCTCTATGCCAAAGGAAGTAATCTTGCTGCCGACTTAGACTACGAAAAACGGGTCACGATGTTTGGAAAAGACATTCCGCGTGATGGCCGAACCGACAAACAAATGCTGGACGAAGCTCTGGAGATCGCTTCAAAATCTGATGTCATTATTGCTGCGTTGGGAGAATCGGCTGAAATGAGTGGTGAAAGCAGTAGCAGAACCAATCTCGATATTCCCCAAATTCAAAAAGATTTGCTAAAAGCGCTTTTAAAAACAGGGAAACCGGTAGTGCTGGTTATGTTCACTGGCCGTCCATTGACCATTCAAGAAGAGGTGGAAACCGTTCCAGCAATTTTAAATGTTTGGTTTCCTGGTAGTGAAGCTGGTTTGGCAATTTCTGATGTCTTGTTTGGCGATGTAAATCCTTCAGGTAAATTGACCGCAACTTTTCCACGTAACGTTGGACAAATTCCCATCTATTATAACCATAAGAATACCGGACGCCCACTGAACAATAATGAAGGCACGTTTGAGAAATTCCGCACCAATTATTTAGATGTGCGCAATGAGCCCTTATTTCCTTTCGGCTATGGCTTGAGCTATACCACATTTGACTATTCGAATTTAAAATTGAGCAGCAATCAGATCGATAGTAATGGTACTGTAGAGGTATCTGTTGATGTAAAGAATTCAGGGAATTATGATGGAAAGGAAGTTGTGCAGCTATATATTAGGGACGTTGTCGGTTCAGTAACACGTCCCGTTAAAGAATTAAAAGGGTTCCAAAAAGTGGAGATCAAAACAGGAGCAACTCAAACAGTAACCTTTACATTGGGCGTCGACGATTTGAAATTCTATAACTCCAGTCTGGATTTTGTAGCGGAACCTGGGCAGTTTGAAGTCTTTGTAGGGACCAATTCTGACACGACCATGAAAGCTGAATTTGAGTTGAAAAATTAATAGGAAGCAGACTTCAGGTGTTTAAAACTAGTGAGGATTAAAATTTACGTAATCATCTGAAGAAGCTGTAAGGTTTGGTAACAAATAATTTTACAATGAAAAGAATAGCCCGCCTCTTTATTTGTGACTAAATATAAATCTCCTCCTTTCTAGGGAGGAGTGGATGCTGCTTCCGGAGAGAAGCAGAAGACCAGGTGGTTCATGATCAATTAAACCTCCAAGTCACAAATTATCAGCTATGAAACGTTGAGTTATAAAACATGTATATATGAAAAATCTATCCTTAATTATCTGCTGCTGTTCATTCTATCTCATCAATGCGCAGCAAATCCTATCGCCATCAAAAGAAATTGCAGTTGCGTTCTCTTTGACGGATCAAGGAGCACCAACCTATATACTGACCTATAAAGGTAATAGCGTGATCCTGCCTAGTAAAATGGGTATTGTACTTAAAGGTGGTACCTTGTTAAATCAAAATTTCACTGTAGAAGATGTCAAAACCGAGACGTTTGATGCCCATTGGATACCGGTTTTGGGTGAAGAATCCACCATCAGAAACCATTATAACCAAACCACTTTCCATCTGAAACACCTTGATTCTGACAAGACAATGGACATTGTTTTTAAAGTGTATGATGAAGGTGTGGCCTTCAGATATGAATTTCCATTTGAAAACAACGTGGACTATTTTGTTATTTCTGATGAAACTACAGAGTTCAATCTAACAGGAGATCATAACACATTTTGGTTACCTGGAGATTATGACAGTCAAGAATACAACTATAACGAAACACCGCTATCAAAAATTGATATCTCAAAAATCAATAGAGATAATGGAATTGCACTACAGAGCATTACCAGTAATTTCAGGGTGCAATCGCCTTTAATGATGAAGTCCGCTGAGGGGCTATACCTCAATATTTTTGAAGCCGCGGTCAACAATTATCCAGTGATGCATTTAGATGTCAATACTAAAAATTTTCAGTTAACCTCCCATTTAGTGCCCAATGCCATTGGAGATAAGGCGTATTTAAGGACGCCCTCAACCACACCGTGGCGGACCATTATGGTCAGTGATGATGCGCGCGATATTGTGGCATCAAAAATGATTTTAAATCTGAATGAACCCAGCAAAATTGAAGAGACTTCTTGGATTAAACCTATGAAATATGTGGGCATTTGGTGGGAAATGCATGTGGGTATTGCCACTTGGGATTATGCAGGAAGCCAAAATGCGCAAAATGCCGAATCGCAGGCCTTAATTCCAACAGGAAAACATGGCGCTACCACTGAAAATACAAAACGTTATATTGATTTTGCAGCCAAACATGGCTTTGATGGGGTGTTGGTAGAAGGTTGGAATGTAGGCTGGGAAGATTGGTTTGGAAACTGGAAAGAGGATGTGTTCGATTTTACAACGCCTTATCCTGATTTTGATATTGAGGAAGTGCATCGGTACGCAAAATCTAAAGGCGTTAAAATGATCATGCACCATGAAACTTCAGGATCTGTGGGCAACTATGAGCGCCATCTGGACCGCGCAATGGCCTTGATGAAAAAATATGATTATCCTGCCGTAAAAACAGGCTATGTAGGACGTATCATTCCTCGTGGCGAATTTCATGATGGCCAAGCCATGGTCAACCATTTTAATTTTGTGGCAGAACGGATGGCAGACAATCAATTGATGGTCAATTCCCACGAGAGCACACGGCCAACGGGGTATCATAGAACCTATCCCAATTTTATAGCGGCAGAAGCAGCACGTGGTAACGAATTTAATGCCTGGAGCAATGGCAATTTACCTTCCCACGAAACCGTTTTGCCGTTCACCAGATTATTAGGAGGCCCGATGGATTACACCCCAGGAATTTTTGAAATCAAGATGAACGTGTATGACCCAAGCAAAACCGAACAAGTGCATACCACCTTGGCGAAACAATTGGCACTTTATGTTACGATGTATTCACCTCTACAAATGGCGGCTGATTTGCCAGAGAACTATGAAAGATATATGGATGCCTTTCAGTTTATAAAAGATGTGCCTTTAGATTGGCAAACCTCAAAATATCTGGAAGCAGAACCGGGTGCTTATCTGACAGTGGTCAGAAAGGATAAACATTCCGAAAGTTGGTTCTTAGGTGCCATAACCGATGAAAACCCTCGAAACACGGTAATCAATCTCGATTTCCTTTCACCTCATAAAACCTATAAAGCCACTATCTATCAAGATGGCAAAAATGCGCATTGGGAGAAAAACCCGAAAAGCTACAACATATCCACAACAACAGTAACCAACAAAACAAAACTAAAAATAAGTATGGCGGCAGGGGGCGGAACCGCGGTGAGTTTGGTGCCAATAAAGTAATGACAGAAGATATGGGAATAGTAAATAGGATAATAGTTATGATAGTGGCTTCGATGGGTTTTTTATGTCCTATCCAAGTGCAGGCACAACAACAAACCTATTGTAATCCTATCAACATTGATTATGGTTACACGCCATTTGAGCGTTTTTCCACCCAAGGGAAGCACCGTGCCACCGCAGATCCTGTCATTGTGAATTTTCAGGAAAGATTATTCTTGTTTTCAACCAATCAAGAAGGATATTGGCATAGTGACAATATGCTCGATTGGGAGTTTGTTTCCCGTAAATTCCTTTTAGATGACACGTACATCCATGATTTGAATGCACCGGCAGCATGGGTAATGAAAGATACTTTATATGTGTATGGCTCAACTTGGGAATCAGATTTTCCTATTTGGAAAAGCACCAACCCAACCGTTGATGCTTGGGAAATAGCAGTGGATACATTAAAGGTAGGCGCTTGGGATCCTGCATTTCACTATGATGAAGATTCAGATGAACTTTATCTGTACTGGGGTTCCAGTAATATATGGCCACTTTTGGGAACCAGAATCAATACCAAAACCATGCAATCAGAAGGTTACGTAAAGCCTATTTTAAAATTGCAACCTGAAGACCACGGGTGGGAACGTTTTGGGGAATATAATGACAATGTTTTTTTACAACCTTTCGTAGAAGGTGCTTGGGTTACCAAACACAACAACCTCTATTATATGCAATATGGTGCGCCAGGAACAGAATTTAGCGGTTATGCTGATGGGGTTTATGTCAGTAAAGATCCATTGGAAGGTTATGAATATCAAGCCCACAATCCGTTTTCTTATAAACCGGGAGGTTTTGCCCGAGGGGCAGGACATGGCTCTACCTTTACCGATAACAACGGTAATTACTGGCATGTTTCTACCATTTTCATCTCCACAAAAAACAATTTTGAACGGCGCTTAGGCATCTGGCCTGCTGGCTTCGATAAAGATGACGTCCTATTTAGCAACACGTCTTATGGTGATTATCCCACCTACTTGCCTGAATATGCCAAGGATAGAGATTTTTCAAATGCTATGTTTGCAGGCTGGATGTTACTCAATTATCAGAAGCCCGTGCAAACCTCATCAACCTTAGGTGGCTATCGTCCTAATTACGCCGTAGATGAAGATATCAAAACCTATTGGAGCGCCAAAACTGATGCTAAAGGCGAGTGGTTCCAAACGGATTTGGGTGAAGCATCTACCATCAACGCCATTCAAATCAATTACGCAGATCAGGATGCAGAATTCATGGGAAAAACCTTGGGAAAGTTCCATCAATATAAAATCTATGGTTCCCATGACGGCAAGAAATGGGAGGTTATTATAGATAAAAGCAAGAACAAAACCGATGTGCCTCATGATTATATCGAATTGGAAACACCCGCCAAAGCACGTTTTCTTAAAATGGAAAACCTGCACATGCCCACCGGAAAATTTGCCTTAAGTGGCTTTAGGGTATTTGGTAAAGGAAATGGACCAAAACCCGAAAAAGTTGAGGATTTTATAGCATTACGTGCTGATCCAAAAAAATATGGAGAGCGCAGAAGTATCTGGTTTAAGTGGCAACAAAATCAATTGGCAGATGGGTATGTGATCTATTGGGGTAAATCTCCTGATAAAATGTACGGAAGTATGATGGTCTATGGCGCTAATGAATACTATTTTACTGGTGCAGACCGTGTAGATGCGTATTATTTTCAAATAGAGGCGTTCAATAACAACGGCATCTCAGAACGCACTGCCATTATTAAATCAGATTAATAACAACAGATTATGAACTCAAAACAACTGGTAATCGCAATTTTCGCACTCATTGGATCGTGCTGCTATCTGAATGCCCAAAATGCACCTTCGATTTACGAAGTCCAAGTGGATTCGTTGATGAATTTGATGACTTTGGAAGAGAAAATAGGCCAGACCGTTATGTATGGTGGCGGTTGGGATAAAACAGGGCCGTTCGTCGATACGGATTTCGAAAAATACATCAAGCAAGGTAGCGTTGGTGCCATGTTGAATGTCTATACCGCAAAAGCGACTCGCGATCTGCAAAAAATTGCCATTGAAGAGACCCGCTTAGGCATTCCGTTGTTGTTTGGTTATGATGTGATTCATGGGCACCGAACCATCTTTCCTATCAATTTAGGCCTGGCTTCAAGTTGGGACCCTAATCTTGTTGAACTAAGTTCTAGAATTGCTGCGGAAGAGGCTTCTGCAGAGGGATTGCATTGGACGTTTGCACCCATGTTGGACATTGCTCGTGACCCCCGTTGGGGACGTATCTCAGAAGGTGCTGGAGAAGATGTCTATTTGACTAGTGTTATGGCAAAAGCATATGTTACTGGCTTTCAAGGGGACGACTTGTCTAAACACAATACCATTCTGGCCTGTGCGAAACACTTTGTAGGGTATGGCGCCGCCCAAGCCGGCCGTGATTACCATACGGTAAACATGGGCGAGGACGAATTGAGAAATGTGTATTTGCCACCTTTTAAGTCAGCTGTTGATGCTGGTGTAGAAACGTTTATGACCGCATTTAATGAACTTAATGGTGTGCCTGCTTCTGGAAATAAATATATTTTTAGGGATATTCTTCGAGGGGAATGGAATTTTAAAGGCTTTGTAGTATCTGATTATACGGCAATCAATGAAATGATTCCGCATGGTTTTGCAACAGACAGTACAGATGCGGCACGTTTAGGAATGCTTGCTGGTACGGATATGGACATGATGGGACACGTTTATCGTTTGCATTTAAAGGAATTGATTGCCGCTGGAAAAATTGATCTGGAATTGGTTGAAGCGTCCTGCAGAAAAATCCTATTGGCAAAATTCAAATTGGGACTGTTTGATGATCCGTACCGCTATTCAGACGAAGCACGTCAAAGGGAAACCATCTATAAGCCTGAATTTTTAGAGGCAGCCCATGAAGCCGCAGCGGCATCTTCAGTCTTATTGCAAAACAATAACAATGCCTTGCCCTTGGATAAAACAAAAACAATTGCCCTAATTGGTCCTCTGGCAAAAGATGAGTACCACATTAACGGCAATTGGGGAGGGGCCGGCGATAGAAAAGGAAAATCGGTTAGCATTTATGAAGGTTTGCAGGACTATTTAAAGTCCAATCAAATTATTTATGCAAAAGGGTGTGACCTTGTTGCAGATGATGACACCGGATTCCAGGACGCTATCAATGCAGCAAAACAAGCAGACGTCGTGTTATTGGTCATGGGAGAAGACCATGGAATGAGTGGGGAAGCGGCCTCAAGATCCAATTTAAAGATTCCGGGCATTCAGCCAAAACTCATTAAAAAAATCCGCGAAACCGTTCCAAATAAAAAAATTGTATTGCTATTGATGAATGGAAGGCCCCTTAATCTTTCTGAAGAAGTGAATGAGGTTGATGCTATTTTGGAAGCTTGGTTTCCTGGAACAATGGGCGGAAGTGGGGTTGCTGATGTGTTGTTTGGGGCTTATAATCCCTCAGGAAAGTTGACCGTAACCTTTCCAAGAAATGTTGGTCAGGTGCCCATTTATTACAATATGAAAAACACCGGCCGTCCTATTCCTGAAGCCAATCCGAATGAAGATTATAAATCCAATTATATTGATGTGCAAAACACACCGCTATTTGCTTTCGGACATGGCTTGAGCTACACCACTTTTAAGTATTCAGACCTACAGCTGTCTGCCTCCCAAATGGGTGTTGGGGATACGCTTGTGGCCACTACAACTATCAGCAATACGGGTAATTATGACGGACATGAAGTCGTACAACTTTATATCCATGATAAATTTGGAAGCATTACCAGGCCAGTAAAGGAATTGAAAGGGTTTCAAAAGCTATTCCTTAAAAAAGGAGAAAGCAAAACCGTCTCGTTTGCGATTACGGTTGACGATTTGAAGTTTTATAATAACGAGCACAAATTTGACGTGGAACCGGGCGAATTTGAGATTGCGATTGCCCCGAGTTCTGATTTTAAATTTAAGAATACATTCATCCTAACCGATTAAAATAACACTGATGCAGCACATGATATCTCACCTAAAAACTTTAATCATCCTATTTTGTGCGGTTGTTTCTTATGAATTGTGCGCACAAAAAATCACCTTAAATTCAGGTTGGCAATTCACCTTAGATGCTGCAAAAACCAGTTGGCAAACGGTCAATATTCCGCACAATTGGAATAAAGACGATGCTTTTGATGATATTTCCGGTTATTTTAGAGGTGTGGGCTGGTATCAAAAACAGGTGTATATTCCCAAAGAAAAGAAAGATCTGGTGCACTATCTCAATTTTAAAGGTGTCAATCAAGAAGCAAATGTATATGTAAATGGGAATTATGTTGGCAACCACAAAGGCGGTTATACAGCCTTTAATTTTAATATTACTGAATTTTTAAAATTTGACGCTTACAACAGCATTGAAGTTAGTGTTGACAACTCGCATAATGAGAATATTCCTCCTCTGGATGCTGACTTTACATTTTATAGCGGTATTTATAGAGATGTAGAGTTGATTTCCCTTCCACAGCAGCATTTTTCTCTAAACGATTTCGCATCCGACGGTTTTTATGTAGATTACCCTAATGTTTCAAAAGAAAAGGCCGAGGTGGAAATCACCGTTTTATTGGACAATTTTGATATAAAAGCAACTTCAAATCAACTTCAGGTAAGCATTTCAGATGCCGAAGGAAATAGCATCCAAACTGAAACTAAAAAGATCGAAATCGGTGCTAACGCCAGCGAAACACTCAAAATACATTTTCCTGAAATCCATAATCCAAAATTATGGTCGCCAGAACAGCCATATCTCTATCGTTTGCAGCTGTTGCTGAAAGACGCCGATGGAACCATTTTAGATGAGAAACTAGCAAATATAGCCTTCCGTTGGGTGAGTGTCGATCCGAATAAAGGCTTGTTTTTAAACGGAAATCCTTATAAGATTATTGGGGTTAACAGACATCAGGATTATGAAGGCTACGGAAATGCGGTACCAATGCAACTTCAGGAAAAGGACATTCATTTGATAAAGGAGATGGGTGCCAATATCATTCGCTTTGCACATTATCCGCACGCCCAGGAACTCTATAAGTTATGTGATGAACTGGGACTTTTGGTGTGGTCAGAGATTCCCATTGTCAATAAAGTGACCAACTCCCCTGAATTTTTTGAGACCAGCATGACCATGCAGGAAGAACATCTCAAACAGTATTATAATTTTCCTTCTGTGGTGATGTTTGGTTATATGAATGAGATTTTTCTACGCCTGGTGTTCGACAATACATCTACTGAAGAAGAAAAGGAAGCCGCTAAAGTGTATAGCTATGCACTTGCGAAACAGTTGGAGGATTTTACAAGAAAAATGGCACCAAACCGCTTAACGGTAATGGCATTGCACTTTAATGAAGTTTATAACGATACCAAAATTGCCGATTTGTCCATGCTGATTGGTTGGAATCTCTACTTTGGATGGTATAATGATACCATTCCTGATTTGGGCATGTTTTTGGATGATCAACACAAACGTTTCCCCAACCGTTCCATCATGGTGTCAGAATATGGTCCTGGGGCAGATGTCAACGTGTCTAGCACCACCCCAAAAAAGTATGATTACACCCAAGAGTACCAATTGATATTGCATAAAAGCTATTATGAACAAGTTACTGCGCGCGACTTTGTTGTTGGTATGACCGCTTGGAATTTTGCCGACTTTGGTTCAGAATTTCGGGGCGAAACGATCCCACATGTCAATCAAAAGGGTTTGGTGCAATACAATCGGGAACCAAAGGCTATTTATTATTGGTACAAATCCGTTTTAAATAAGAAGGCCCCTTTTGTTTATATAGCCTTGAATGCAAAACACCCTCTGAATTTAATCAAGGAAGATAAGCGTACAGTATCGTTGTTTTCAAATCAAAGGAAGGCTGAGGTGTTTTTAAATGGCGAATTGATTGATTCGGTGGTATTTAGTAACGGACTGGCTACAACGGACATTCCATTTATAAATGGTGAAAATAAATTGAAATTGGTAGCAGATTCTCAAGTGGAGACCAAAACGATTCAAGTATTCAAATCTGATAACTTGAAAACAGCGGATATCACAAGATTCGGAATTAACATTGGGTCTCATTTTAGCTTCTATGATAAAGAACATGACGTAACGTTTGTTCCAGACAGAGGCTATTCTGAACAGCTGTATGGGCATGTAAATGGCACACCTTATAATATCACCAAAGATCGCAATCAAGGCATTCCCAATAACATCATAAACACAGAAAAGGAAGGGATATTCCAAACCATGTTGGAAGGTTGTACGTCGTATAAAATTGATATCCCAAATGGCAATTATAAGATATCCTTATATTTTGTCGAGCCTCAAATTAAGAGCAAGGTTGAAACACTCTATAATTTGTCGGCTATTATAGAAACTAATACAAACGCGCAAGAACGGATCTTTGATATTCTATTGAATACCACAGTGATTGAGAGTCAATTTGACCTGGCAAAAACGTTTCCAGATAAATATGGGGTGACCCTTACCAGTAGTATCCACATAAATAATAACGAAGGTTTGCACATTGCATTAAGACCCATAAAGAGAAAACCCGTTATCAGTGGTGTTTTAATAGAAAAGATGAACTAAAATGATTGTCTTAAAAAAAAGACATCATACAAACAGTACAAATCATTAACAAATTATGAAAAAATTAGCCCTTTTTATATTGGTTGTTATTGCATTGCAATCCTGTAAAACGAAACAAACAAATGAGCATAAGGTCGAAACTCAGGTCACAAAACAGAGGCCGAATATTATTTTCATCATGGCCGACGATCATGCTACACAAGCCATTAGTGCTTATGGACATCCCATCAGTAAATTGGCATCCACACCTCAGATAGATCGCATCGCCAACGCCGGTGCCATCTTTAAAAATAACTTCTGTACCAATTCTATTTGTGGGCCAAGTAGAGCCGTTATTTTAACAGGAAAACATAGTCATATCAACGGGTTTAAGATGAATGGCAATATCTTTGACGGAGATCAGCCTACCTTTCCAAAAATGCTTCAAAAGGCAGGATATAATACCGCACTCATTGGGAAATGGCATCTGCACGGCTATCCGCAAGGCTTTGACCATTGGAATATTTTAACCGATCAAGGCAATTATTACAATCCGGATTTTATCGCCATAAATGAACACACACAAACAATAGACACCACAAGAATTGAAGGCTATGCTACGGATATCATCACTGAAGATGCCATAAAATATTTGGATAAAGTTAAGGATGGCAAACAACCATTTCTCTTAATGGTACAGCACAAAGCGCCACATCGTAACTGGATGCCCGCACTCCGGCACTTGAATAAATATGACGCGGTCAAATTTCCGTTGCCTGACACATATTTTACAGACCATGAAGGGTCTATCGCTTCACAAGAGCAATATCAGACCATTTATAGAGACATGTACGAAGGCCATGATCTCAAGATGACTGTTGCAAAAGGAAGCACAGAATTGGCACATAATCCATGGACCACAGATTTTGATCGTATGACAAAAGATCAACGCGCCGTTTGGGATAACGCCTACGGACCAAAAAATGATGCTATGCATGATGCCAATTATAATGAAGAAGAATTGGCCCTTTGGAAAGCACAACGCTATTTACAGGATTATTTGGCAACCATTGCATCTGTCGATGAAGGTGTTGGAAAAATTCTCGATTATTTAAAGTCCAACGGACTGGACAAAAACACCATCGTGGTATATACCACAGATCAGGGTTTTTATTTGGGCGAAAAGGGCTGGTTTGACAAGCGTTTTATGTACGAAGAATCTTTGGCAATGCCTATGGTGATGATGTATCCCGGTGTAATCAAACCAGGAACAGAAGTAACGGCTTTGACCCAAAACCTCGATTTTGCGGAGACGTTTCTAGATTTTGCCCAAGCCGAAATTCCTGCAGATATGCAAGGGAAATCTCTAAGACCGCTATTGACAAAAAGGATCAACAATGACGATTTTAGAGACGCCATTTACTATCATTATTACGATTTTCCAGCATTTCACATGGTGAAAAAAATGTATGGTATCCGCACCAAGCGCTACAAGTTAATTCATGTGTATGATGATATTGACCAATGGGAATTATATGATCTAAAAACAGATCCCCATGAAGTCAATAATGTTATTGACGCTGCTTCTTACGATGGCATTGAAAGAGAATTACGAATACAACTTGACGCATTACAAGAGAAATACCTAGTAACGGAGAAAGAATTTGAAAAAGCAAGTCCAGAATCCATCCAACGCAATTATAAAAACTTTGAACGTTTGAGAGGCCAACCAATGGAAGCTTATAAACACTAAAATTGAAAACATCATGATTAAATCGCTTAAAACATTCAGTATATGCCTTTCAATAGTCGCGCTGACATCCTGCAAGGAAAGCGCAGAGGCACAGAATAAAACGGAGGTGAATCAAACAAGAAATACCGTACAAAGTTCCAAAAATAATTTTACCACCTATTGCAATCCAATAGATATCGATTATTCCTATATGTCGCATTATCGGGCTAAAAACAATGTGTCTTACCGTTCTGGTGCAGATCCTGCCATTGTCAACTTTAAAGGCCGCTATTATATGTTTGTCACACGTTCTCATGGCTATTGGGCTAGTGATGATATGAGCAATTGGACTTTTATCAAGCCCCAAAGTTGGTATTTTAATGGTTCCAATGCCCCAGCAGCGGCGGTGAGGGATGGAAAAATCATCGTTTTGGGAGATCCCTCCGGAAGAGGGGCGGTTATAGAAACCGATAATCCTGAACTTGGCGATTGGAAAACAAATTACGCCGTGATCAATATGCCAGGTGGCACCCAGGATCCCAACCTTTTTGTGGATGATGATGGTAAAGTTTATTTGTATGAGGAGTCCTCCAACAAATGGCCCATTAGAGGTATTGAGTTAGACCCTGAAAACTATTATATTCCTTTAGGAGAACAAGTTGATCTGTTCAATCTCCAACCAGAACAACACGGCTGGGAACGTTTTGGACAGGATCATAATTCTGATTTAAAACCGTTTATCGAAGGTCCGTGGATGGTGAAGCACAATGACACCTATTACTTAGAATATGGCGCTCCAGGAACCCAATGGAATGTCTATGCTGATGGTGTCTATACCAGTAAACATCCATTGGGACCATTTGAATATGCACCTTATAATCCCATTTCCTATAAACCTGGCGGCTTCTTAAAGGGTTCCGGACACGGCAGTACGGTTCAGGATAACAATGGTAATTACTGGCATTATTCTACCATGGCCATCTCTGTCAATTTTAAATTTGAGAGACGTTTGGGCATGTACCCTGCGGGATTTGAAGACAACGGACAAATGTATGTCAATACAGCATATGGTGATTATCCGCATTATCTTCCTGAGACCAAAGTGGCCCAGCATAAAGAACGCTTTACAGGATGGATGTTACTGTCCTATAACAAACCTGTAAAGACCAATTCGCCTTTGGTAGAAAAGGAAATCAATGTGGTCGATGAAAGTGAAGACGGTTATATGCAGGAGCAAATCAAGGATTTTAATATCAATAAGATCAATGATGAAGAAATCCGCAGTTATTGGGTTTCAGAAAGCAACAACGATTCTATTTATATTGAAATGGACTTGCTAAAACCGATGCAGGTGAACGCACTTCAAATCAATTTTCAGGATTTTAATAGTGAAATTTTCGGAAGACCGGAAGACATTAAGCAGCAATTTGTCATTGAATCGTCTTTAGATGGCAAAACATGGGATGTTGTGGTAGACTATTCAAAGAATGAGACAGATAGACCCCATGCTTATATTCAACTGGAAAAAGAGGTTGAAGCTCGCTACATTCGCTATAACCATTTGTTTTGCACAAATAAGTATTTGGCCATTTCAGAACTGCGGATTTTTGGCAAAGGGAAGGGAAGTCTGCCGCAAACACCTTCCAATTTTAAAGTGGTGAGACAAAAAGACAAACGCAATGCCATTTTAACTTGGGATGCCGTAAAGGATGCCACAGGATACGTTATTTATTGGGGAATCGAAAAGGATAAATTAAATCTGAATGCGATGATGTACGACCATCCAAATTATGAAGTAAGGGCATTGAATGTAGATCAGTCTTATTATTTGCAAGTGGAAACATTTAATGAAAATGGGATTTCAAAACGAAGTGAGATCCTCTTTATAGACTAAAGAAATCTCTTAAGAGGGCCTTTAAAAATCACTATCAAAATTACAGCGTTTACATGGCTTCATCGTTGATGAAAACCAATAATTGCCTTACCGATATAAAAACCATACTGAACAACTTAATATCTACGATTATGAACAAAAAAACATTTCTTCTTCTTATAGCTGCTGTATCAGCATTAGGTGGCCTATTATTTGGATACGATACCGGCGTGATCAATGGTGCCCAATTTTATTTGAGTAAATATTTTGACTTGAGTGATGCCATGAAAGGTTGGGTGGTAGGGAGTGCATTATTGGGATGTTTTGTAGGTGCTATTGTTGCAGGTCCTTTAAGTATAAAAATTGGTCGTAAATATTCGTTGATTATTTCTGCTGTTTTATTTACACTTTCGGCATGGGGTTCGGGACTGCCTTCCTTTATACCGGAATCAGTAACGCTTTTAGTTGTTTTTCGAATTATTGGCGGATTGGGTATCGGGATTGCTTCTATGAACGCACCCATGTATATTGCGGAAATAGCGCCTAGTGATATTAGGGGACGGATGGTAACGTATTACCAATTGGCCATTGTGATAGGATTTTTTGTCGTGTTTTTAGCCACGTATTTTATAGGCAATAATTTAACCGAGGCAGAGAACATTCAATTGGGATGGCGTAAGATGTTCTGGTCAGAATTGATCCCGAGTGGCCTCTTTTTGATCTTGTTGTTCTTTGTGCCCAAAAGTCCGCGTTGGTTAGCATTAAAAGGAAAAAATGATGAAGCTTTGATTGTCTTAAAGAAGATTCATAATGATGAACAAGCCAACAAAGAGATTTTCCAGATTCAACAATCCTTAAAGGCAGATGACACGGGCTTGAAAGTCAATTATTTTTCAAAGGCCATTTTATCCATAATCATTATAGGCACGGTGTTTTCCATGTTGCAGCAGTTTACAGGCATCAATGCGGTATTGTATTATGGGGCTGATATTTTTGAAAAAGCCTTAGGCTTTGGAAAGGAAGACGTTTTGAAACAACAAATTCTATTGGCCTTTGTAAATTTGGTATTCACTTTTGTTGCCATGTTTACGGTGGATAAGTTTGGAAGAAAACCATTAATTTATATTGGTGCTTTTGGCATGCTAGCAGGATTCTTATTATTAGGCATAACGCTGCAACAACAATCGGTTGGATTTTTATCCTTATTGGGTGTTTTGATTTTTATCGCCTCGTTTGCATTGTCCATGGGACCTGTGGTGTGGGTGTTACTTTCAGAAATGTTTCCCAATAAAATACGAAGTGTGGCCATGTCAGTTGCTGTAGCGGCGCAGTGGGCTGCTAATTATGTGGTGTCTCAATCGTTTCCCATAGTTATGGGAAGCGAGGTCAATCATAGTGACACCTGGAACGGGTCGTTGCCTTACTTCATTTTTATTGTGTTTATAGTCATTATCGTTTTTGTAACCTATAAATTCATCCCTGAAACAAAAGGAAAAACATTAGAAGAAATTGAAGGGTTTTGGAAGAAGTAAGATAATTATAGGGACTAGGTTTTATATATCACAAAAATGCGTGTAACATTTGAAATTTTAACTTTTTAGGTTGAAATTTCAAATTTCAACCTATATTGTATATCATACTTAGGAATTCTTCAATTTTGAAAACTCAAACGGTTATTTTATATATACTACTCTTCCTTTCAACTCTGTTGAGAGCACAAGAGTTACCACCAATTACAGTCTACCAACCTCTCCAATACGGAGGTGAAAATCAAAATTGGAGCATTTCTCAATCTGATGAAGATTACATCTACGTTGCCAATAATAAGGGGTTACTAGAATTTAATGGTGCCCAATGGCAATTGTACCCTGCACCTAATAAATCTGTGATTAGATCTGTAAAGGTCGTGGACGATCATATTTACACGGGTTGTTATATGAATTTTGGTTTCTGGAAAAGAAACGCTCTCGGTAGACTAGTGTACACCTCCATCTCTGATGATTTAAAGATTCCTTTAATTGAGGATGAGCAATTTTGGAATATTGTAGCCATGGACCAATATGTCTTGTTTCAATCTTTAAATAGAATTTACATCTACAACGTTGATAAACGTGATTATAGGATTATAAACACCGAAAGTACCATTACCAAGATTTTCAAAGTAGAAAAAATGATATTTTATCAGAGTTTTGGAGAAGGGCTGTATACTATAGAAAATGGACAATCGCGTCTAATCAGCCATCACCCCAAACTTCAAGCTAACGTCATCGTTAATATATTTAAACATCAGGGTGAACTTCTCATACAATCTCAAGAAAATGGCTTTTTTATATGGAAGGATGACGAGCTTTCAGAATGGTTGACTCCTTCAAAAGGATTTATTGATAACTTAAGTGTGTATAGTAGTATCCAACTTAAAAATGGCGATTTTATCCTTGGCACCATATCCAATGGTATGATTTACTTGAACAGTTCAGGCAATTTTGAGTATAAGATTGATCAAACAGATGGTTTGTCAAATAATACTGTTCTGTCTCTCTTTGAAGATAAGAATAACAATATATGGCTGGCACTCGATAATGGTATTAATTGTATTAACATTAAATCGGCATTACATATATATAATGATAAAAATGGCGATTTAGGTACTGTTTATACATCCATACTGCACGATAAGATATTATACTTAGGTACCAACCAAGGTCTTTTTTATAAGCCCATGGATGTGAATACACGTTTTAAGTTTATAGAAGGTACGAAAGGACAAGTTTGGACCTTAAAAAATATTGACGATACAATTTTTTGTGGCCATAACTTAGGGACGTTTATAGTTGAAATGGATCACGTTAAAATGATAGCATCGATTCCGGGTACTTGGGACATTCAACCTTTTATGCAGCAAAAAGATCTCTTAATGCAAGGTAATTATAGTGGATTGCATTTTTTGCATAAACAGAACGGACAGTGGACCTATAAGAATAAATTAGATGGTTTTGATATATCGTCTCGATATTTTGCGGTAGTAGATTCTTCAAAAGTGTTAGTGAGTCATGAGTACAAAGGCGTTTTAGAAATTACTGCTAATGATGACTGGACAAAGGTGCAAACTGTTAGTGTAGACAATTCAGTTGACAAAGGATTCGGATCAAGTCTTACAACTTATAAAGGCCTGATTTATTATGGGCATGAAGAGGGTGTTTTTAAGTATGATAAAGCCTTGAATACATTCACTAAGGATACGCTGTTAAGTAGTATTTTCCCAAAGGGTGAATTTTCTTCGGGGAAGTTGATTGCAGATGGTCAACATGATAAACTTTGGGGGTTCTCTAACAAAAATATTGTATACGTATCTCCAGGAAAATTTAGCGATAAGCCTATCATTAGCAAAATACCACTTACAAAATCTTTGCGAAAGGAAATGGTAGGCTATGAGACCATTTCACATGTATTAGATGACAAATACCTATTTGGCACGTCTTCAGGATACATCATTATCGATATAAATAAAATTGATTTAAAATCTTATAAGGTCACCATAAATTCAATTACCAATTACGCGCTAGATGGTGCAGTATCCTATGTGAATCTCAATGAAGCATCAAGTTTTAAAAATAGTGACAATAATATTCAATTTAATTATAGTGTAGCAGAATATTATAAATACTTAGAGGCCGAATATCAGTACAAATTAGTTGGTTATTATGATGCATGGAGCAATTGGTCCTCGCAACCATCAGTGTTGTTTAAAAACCTGCCTTATGGCTCCTACACTTTTAAATTGCGTGCTAGAGTTGGCAATAATAGTTCAGAAAACGAAGGTGTGTATAATTTTATAATTAGTAAGCCCTGGTATCTGTCTAATAGTATGGTCGTACTATATTTAATTTGTGTTATAGCATTTGGTATCATGGTGCATTACCTCTATAAACGCAATTACAAAAAGCAACGACAAAAACTCATCATAAAGAACCAAAAGGATCTTGATTTAAAGGAACTTGAAAGTGATCAAAAATTGATGCAGCTTAAGAACGAAAAATTGCAACAGGATATTGAAAATAAAAATAGAGAATTAGCCATCTCTACCATGAGCCTAATTAAAAAGAACGAGTTTTTAAATCAGATAAAGGAAGAGCTTAAAAATACCGATAATCAAAACAATGTCAAACCAGTTATAAAAATTATTGATAAAAACATCAACACTACAGATGATTGGAAGTTCTTTCAGGAAGCTTTTAACAATGCTGATAAGGACTTTTTAAAGAAGGTTAAAACAAAGCATCCTAACTTGACACCCAACGATTTAAAACTCTGTGCCTACCTGAGACTTAATTTATCTTCTAAGGAAATCGCTCCGCTGCTAAACATTTCTCACAGAAGTGTAGAGGTAAAACGTTACAGATTACGTAAAAAGATGAACTTACCTCATGAGGCAAGCTTAACAAATTACATTCTAGAATTGTAACGCTACAACAAAAGAGGTTCTTACCCATACATTACCACAACATTCTTCATTTTTTTGGCCACTACTTCGATGTAGTATAATTTTCGACTATCTTATAATTATCAGTATACCGTGCATTTCATTGCGTAAATCTCAGAAATAATAAGATTATTTTGTTATGTATATTTATTGTTGTGGTGCTTTATTGACTTTTATTAATGTATAGGTGTAAGTTTATCAAATAAAGTTTTACACTATGATAGCAAAATTCCTTTCCTTTTTTTTGGTCTTAACCACAACCATAACAATGAGTCAAACGATTGATGTAAATGGTACGGTAAAAGACCTTGCAAGTGGTCAGCCACTGCCTGGAGTAAATGTCATTATTAAAAACACTAATAAGGGCGTTTCTACAGATTTTGATGGCCTTTTTACTGTTAATAATGTCCCGGTTAATTCCATTCTGGTCTTTTCGTATGTTGGCTATCTCAGTCAAGAAGTAACGGTGTTGAATGCTCAACCTATTACTATTAACTTGAAAGAGGACGCTGAAACCCTTAATGAAATTGTGGTCATTGGATATGGATCTCAACGTAAAGAATTGGTTACTGGTGCATTTACCAGTTTAGATTCTGAGAAAATTTTAGAGAGCAACCCAACCCGTATTGAAGAAGCGCTTAAAGGTAGTGCGGCGGGAGTACAGGTTACTGCAAATTCGGGCTCGCCTGGAGCAGCCTTAAACATCCGGATTAGGGGAATTACGACAAACGGAGACAATTCGCCATTGGTAATTGTAGACGGTGTAAATATTGGTACTGATTTGAGTATTATTGATCCTAATGATATTCAGACTATGGATATCATTAAGGATGCAAGTTCTGCCATATATGGTGTGCAAGGTGCCAATGGTGTTATATTGATCACCACCAAAACCGGTAAAAAGGGACGGAAAACTAAATTTTCATACAATTCATATTATGCTGTCCAAGAGGCCGAGAATCAAATTGACATGATGAACAATTTAGAATATGCCATTTATATCAATGAGTCTGAAGCTGCTGATGGAAATGATTTACCATTTCCAAATTTACAAACCATCAGTACAAATACAGATTGGCAGGATCAATTATTTGAGCGCGCTCCAATGTTTAGTCATAGTTTGAGTGCCACAGGAAGTTCTGAAACCATCACCTATGGGGTGAGTGCCAGTTATTTTGGGCAAGATGGTGTTATTGCCAGTGATAAGTCAAATTATCAGAGATGGACCTTTAAAAATAATTTAGGAATTCAACTATCTGAAAAATTCAATTTAAATACGTTCTTGCTCTATACAAATATCAGAAGTCAAGGCATTCCAGAGGGAGGAAGAGGTTCAGCACTGTATTATGCACTTAATGCATCGCCGCTAACCACTGTTTATAATGGTGAGGCTGCTAACAGTGTTTCTAGAGGATATACCTTTATTGGCGCGGAACAAGGTAATGAGATCATCAATCCGTTAGCCTTAATCAACAACACATTTAATGAAGGAAGGGCCGATCGATTTACGGGTAAAATTGAATTGGAATATGATATACTCGATAACTTAAAAGCGACTACGCGACTTAATTTTAATTATTCAGATTTTGGTGGTCGCTCATATTCGCCACTACAATATTATGGACGCGGCAAGGTGGTTAACAACGTCACATTGGATACGGCAGATCCATCAGTTTTTGATACAGATAGAAATGACGATGGCCTTAAAGATTTATTCAGTACGGTTTCTGAAAACCAACAGCATTCCTTTGATTACACTTGGGAAAATTTTATCGATTACAATACGTCCTTCGGAAACCATAATATTAACGCCTTATTAGGAACTTCTATTAGAAGTGAGCGATATAAAGGATTTTTCGGTTCTGGACCCTTGGTAAACGGACCTGATCGTTTTGACAATGCCTATTTAAGCAATACACAATCTATAATTCAAATTGTAGATGGTGAACTTACCCAAGCCTTGGTAACTTCTACTGATGGCCGAAATGAGAACCGTTGGTACTCTGTATTTGCGCGTTTACAATACGATTACAAAGGCACCTACTTGTTCTCTGGTTTAATTAGAAGAGATGCATCAACCAAATTTGGTCCAAATAATAGGATTGGGAACTTTCCATCCGTATCAGCTGGTTGGTTAGTATCCAATGAAGACTTCTTCAATGTTGATTTTATCAACCGACTTAAATTTAGAGGGAGTTATGGGATTACAGGAAATGATAAGATAGGAAATTTTAGATGGTTAGGTCTTCTACAAGGTACAAATGGCGAAGCTACTTACCCTTTTAATGAGATGCTTTCTTTTGGTAACGCCGTTGGTGCATTGGCAAACCCTGATTTAAAATGGGAAACTAATCATCAAACAAATATTGGTGTGGATGTGTCTTTTTTCAACAGTAAATTAGACCTCACACTAGATTATTACTATAAACGCACGGAAGATTTATTGTTAGTTCCTGAAGTTTCAGCTTTGTTAGGTGCCTCAGCCGGAGGTAGTTCTGCGCCAGTTGTAAATGCGGGTACGATAGAAAATAAAGGGATTGATTTAAGCCTTAATTTCTCGCATGAGTTTTCTGATAATTTCAGAATGAGCATGGGGTACACCTTAACAAGTGTTAAAAACAAGACTTTGGAGGTTAACAATGCGGCAGGATTTATACCTGGAGGTCTTTTTGGCTTGAACCAAGCGACATCACGTTTTCAAACAGGGTTACCAATTGGTGTGTTTTATGGCTTGCAGACTGACGGTGTTTTTCAAAATCAGGCGGAGGTTGATGCCCATGCTACACAAAGCAATGCAAGTCCGGGAGATTTAAGATACAAAGACGTTGATGGCGATGGCATTGTTGAATTTGGAAGTAGTGATGACTTTACCGTCATTGGAAATCCGATTCCTGACGCCACAATGGGTTTTAATTTCAATCTAAATTATAAACAATTGGATTTTGCGACCTCCTTATATGCATCGTTAGGCAATGACGTGGTACGGAGCTACGAACGTTTTCTAACTTATAGCAATAAACCAGATTTCTATTTGAATAGATGGACAGGTGAGGGCACCTCCAATACCGTACCTAGAGCTTCAAGTTCAGCTTCTAATAATCAATTGTTTTCTTCATTTTTTGTAGAAGATGGTTCTTATTTAAGAATTCAGAATATTCAATTAGGCTATTCAGTACCAACGCGATTTTTAGAGAAGATGGGTATGGATAAATTTAGACTCTACGTAGCCATAAACAACCTCTACACTTTTACTAAATATGAAGGTTATAACCCAGATGTATCCAATTCAAATCCGTTGGGAGCAGGTGTAGATTTAGGGCAATATCCACAAACAAGAACATTTACAACAGGAATCAATGTTTCATTTTAATTCAATCAATATGAAAGCAAATATTAAAAATATACTAGCATTAATGCTCATCATGTTGACATTTACATGTGATGATTATCTCGAAATTTTACCAGAAGCGGAAGAAAATACAGAAAACTATTTCAATTCTAAATCTGATTATGAAGATGCGCTAGTTGGGGTGTATGATTTATTAGCCACCACCTATCTCAACAACATCTTAGGAGAGATAGCCTCAGACAACAGCTATGCAGGAGGAGAAAACCCAACAGATGTGCTAGATTGGCAACAAATAGATGATATGACGCATACGCCAGATAATGGTGCACTGAGAAGTGTTTTTCAATGGATGTATGCTGGCATAAGTCGTGCAAACTACATCGTTGAGTTTGAAGATAAGATTGATTTTGAAGGTAAAGACCAATTATTGGCGGAAAATTTATTTTTAAGATCCTATTATTACTTTGAATTGGTGAAGTTTTTTGGAGATGTACCAATGTATTTAGATGGAAGAATTTCTATTGCACAAACCCAATCTATAGACAGGACTCCAAAGGCAGAAGTGTATGCTCAATTAGAACAAGATTTGACAACCGCAATAACGAGTTTGCCATGGGAACAGGCACAGAATGGTCGTGTTACAAAAGGTGCAGCCTTAGCGCTTTTAGGAAAAATTCACCTTTATCAAGGAAAATATTCAAATGCAGCAGCAGCACTAGATCAGGTGATCAATTCTGGACAGTATCATCTAATTACTGATTTTAATACGTTGTTTTTAAATTCTAATGAAAATAATAAGGAATCCGTTTTTGAAGTCCAATATTTTGGTGCTGAAGGTGGTGGTTTTGGATGTTTTCAATGTGTAGAAGGTAATATAGCGGTCGGATTTATGGGCCCACGATTTACTTCTGGTAATTTTGCACCTTATACCTCAGGGTTTAGTTTTAATGTGCCAGTTCCAGAATTGTACAATGCCTATTCCGCAGAAGATAAAAGGAGAGATGCTACCATATTTGACATTGAGGCGTTTGTTGCCACAAGACCAAACGTTAAGTATAGCACTGGAAGTGAACATACCGGATATTTTAATAAAAAATACATTCCATATGCTGAGTCTAACGCCGGTGATGTGAATTTGACCCACAGTAATAATTATCGCGCCATTAGATTTTCAGATGTCCTCTTAATGGCAGCTGAAGCATATAACAAAGGCGGTATTGATGATACAAAGGCCAAAACCTATCTTAACTTGGTAAGGGAAAGAGCAGGATTGAAACCTGTTAATTCTTCTGGCAGCAATTTAACACTAGATATTTATACCGAAAGACGCTTAGAACTTGCCGGCGAAGGACATCGTTTCTTTGATCAGGTGAGGACAGGGGAGACAGCCTCCATTGATAATTTTAGCGATAAAAATAAATTGTTCCCAATTCCTAGAATAGAAATCGAATTAGCAGGAAACCGTTGGTCGCAAAATCCAGGATACTAAAACATAAAAGAATATGAAATTATTGAAACACATCTTAAGCTTAAGCATTTTTATGCTCGCTATATATGGTTGCACAACTGATGATGAACTGGTAGATCTTGATGCGATTAACGCACCAACCAATGTGTCAGCAGCAGTAACCGTAACTCAAGATAATACAGGGCAAGTCACCATCACCCCATTGGCTGAAGGTGCCACGAGCTTTATGGTCGATTTTGGAGACAATTCAACGCCATCAGCAAGCATGAAGCCTGGTAGTAGCGTAAAACACGTTTATGAAGAAGGCACCTACATGGCATCCATAACAGCAAGTGGTCTTAATGGTTTGAGTACGACCGTGAGCCAGCAAATTGAAGTGTCTTTTAAAGCACCTGAGAATTTATTGGTGACAATTGAAAATGATGCAACCATATCTAAGACCGTTCACGTTACGGCAACAGCAGATTTTGCATTGAGTTACAATGTTGATTTTGGAGATGGAAGTGATCCAATTATGACTAATATAAATGATGTTACGACCTATACATATCAGGAAGCAGGCACCTATACTATTACTGTTACGGCATTCAGTGCAGCTACTGAAACTACAACTTATACTGAAGAGTTTGAGGTGACAGCAATTTTACAGCCATTAAAAAATGCTCCTACTCAACCTGTCAGAGATGTCGCAAATGTAATTTCAATATTTAGTGACGCTTATGCAAACATTGAAGGCACTGATTTTTATCCTAATTGGGGGCAAGCAACCACCTATAATCAGATAGCCCTTAATGGAAATAACATTATTCAGTATGGTAATTTAAATTATCAAGGAGTTCAATTTGGTGCAACCGTAGATGCCTCCCAAATGGAGTTTTTACACATCGACGTTTGGACAGCAGATGAAAACATGAGCTTAGATATTTTTCCAATTAGCATTGCTACTGGCGAAAAATCTGTTCAAAAGAATCCTGTTGCAGGGCAATGGAATAGTTATAATATTCCTTTGAGTGAATTTACAAGCCAAGGACTTTCCATAGGTGATATTCACCAATTTAAATTTGTTGGTACGCCTGCTGGGAAGACCATATTTATTGACAATATTTATTTCTATAAGGTCGCAACAGGTACAACTACTTCAATGGTACAAGATTTTGAAGCAACACCACCTGTGTTTACCACCTTTGGAAATATAGCAGATACAGAGGTTGTTTCCAATCCAGATCCTTCAGGAATAAATACGACAGCTAAGGTGGCCAAATTGTCCAAAACAAGCGGGTCTGAAGTATGGGCAGGGACATTTTTCGAAACTTCTAGTCCTTTGGATTTGGTTTCATACTCTAAAATAAGTGTCAAAACCTGGTCACCTATCGCTGGCGCTGTTGTCAAATTAAAATTGGAAAACCAAGATGCAAGTATTGTACATGAAGTAGATTTAACTACAACTGTCGCAAATGCATGGGAAGAATTGATTTATGATTTTAGTGAAGCGCCAACAGCAGATTATGCAAGGATTGTAATTTTCTTCGATTTTGGCAACGCAGGGACTGGTGCGGATTACTATTATGATCAAATACAACTCGTTAATGATTCTGGCGCATCCCAGCCTATAGTATTTCAAAATTTTGAAGGTTCAGTACCAACCTTTACAACTTTTGGAAATATTGCCGATGTACAAGTGGTAGATAATCCTGAGTCTTCAGGAATAAACACTTCTGGAAAAGTAGCCCAATTGACCAAAACTTCGGGATCTGAAGTTTGGGCAGGATCATTCTTTGAAACAGCTACCCTTGATCTTACAAATAATAGTAAGATTAGTGTCAAAACATGGTCTCCAAAAGCCGGGGCGGTAGTGAAATTAAAATTGGAGAATGCTGATGCAAGCATCGTACATGAGGTAGATTTAATTACAACTGCCGCAAATAAATGGGAAACCTTGGTGTATGATTTTAGCGAGGCACCAACAGCAGATTATATAAGGGTGGTCATTTTCTTTGATTTTGGTAATAGTGGAGACGATTCAACTTACTACTATGATGATTTCGCCTTAACAAATTAAAAGTATATATAGAATTAATAACTATCATATGAAAAATTTTAAAAATATAATGCGCTCTTGTCTTATTGCAACTGCTCTTATGGTTGTAGGTTGTCAGGAAGATGACCCCTCTGCTGGAGATATTATAGCGCCAACCAATGTTGTTATCACTGCAGAAATTGTAGGTCAGGATGCTGAAAATCCATATGGCGATGGCAGTGGAACCGTAAATTTTACCGCTACCGCAAATCATACTGCGTCCTTCAGGTTTATTAGTCCAGGGGTTCAAATGGATGCTTCTAATGGCTTGGCATCGATTACATTTAGTAATTTAGGAGTAAATACTTACCAAATAGTTGTATTGGCATTCGGCACCGGAGGTGTCTCCACCACATCTACAATAGAAGTTGAGGTATTGGTTACTTATGCACCACCACAAGATTTAATAGACAAATTAGTAGGTACTGGCAACAAAACATGGCGTATAAAGTCTGAAATGAAAGGACACTTTGGTCTTGGTCCTGTAAATGGTACCGTGCCAGCAGAATGGTATTCGGCTGGTCCTGAAGAAAAAGCAGGCTCAGGGATGTATGATGACCGTTATGTATTTAATATTGACGGCACTTTTACACATATCACTGACAGTACTAATGATACTCCAACTACAAATACAGAAGGTACTGTCTTTGGTCGCGATGGATTGATTCAGCAACTAGGCGGTGTTGGCGGTAGCGAACAGCAAGGCGCTGATATTGTAAATTATGTTTATGATGATTATTCTGCCTCATGGCAATTAATAGCCCCTAGTGGTAAAGAAACGATAGTCCTTTCCGGAACTGCATTTATTGGGTATTATGTAGGTGGCTCACATCAGTATCAGATATTTGACAGAGCAGAACCTAATGAAATGATTTTAACAACTGCTGATGGCAATGGAGATTTTAATTGGTGGTTTATCATTACCTCAGAAGAACCTGGTGCGGATAATTTCACTTCAATTTATAATAACTTGATTTGGGAAGATAACTTTGAGACTAACGGAGCTCCAAATCCTGCCAATTGGACCTATGATTTAGGAACCGGTAGCAACGGTTGGGGAAATAATGAATCACAGAGCTATACAGATAGTCCGAATAATATAAAAGTTGAGGATGGCATCTTAAAGATTACTGCAAAAGCTGCAAATGGTGGATTCACGTCTTCTAGAATTAAATCCAAAAATTTATTTGAATTTACCTATGGTAGGGTTGAAGTCAGAGCAAAATTGCCTACCGGTGGCGGTACATGGCCAGCTATTTGGATGCTAGGCGCTGATTACGATACTAACGGATGGCCTGCCAGTGGTGAAATTGACATTATGGAACACGTTGGTAATGACCAAAACACCATACATTCTACCTTACACTTTCCAGGAAATTCGGGGGGAGCTGGTGTTACCCAATCGACCACAGTCTCAACGGCGTCTACTGAATTTCATACTTATAGTGCTGAGTGGACTCCAGAGTTTATTAAATTTTTAGTGGATGGAGAAGTGTATCATACGTTTCCTAATACTACCGATACGCCTTTTAATAAAGACTTCTTCCTGATTCTGAACGTGGCCATGGGAGGTAATTTTGGAGGCGCTATTGATCCTAATTTTACGGAATCGGCATTAGAAATTGACTATGTTAAAGTATACCAATAATGAAGAAAATAGTATATTATTTAAGTTTTAGTAACCTATTAGCCCTCGTAATGTTTTGTAGCGTGACCAATGCGACTTCCAGCATCAATGCGCAGAGTAATCCTTTTGTTACAGACTCTATTGATTTGAAAGTGGACCTACTCATGGCCAAAATGACCTTAGAAGAGAAAATTGGTCAGATGAACCAATATAACGGATTTTGGGATGTTACTGGTCCAGCACCTGCCAACGGTGCAGCGGCTAACAAATATGAGCACCTTAAAAAGGGTTGGGTTGGTTCTATGCTCAACGTAAGTGGTGTGAAAGATGTAAGGGAAGTGCAGAAAATTGCTGTTGAAGAAACGCGATTGGGTATTCCTTTAATTATCGGATTTGATGTCATTCACGGTTTTAAAACGATCAGTCCAATTCCGCTGGCTGAAGCTGCAAGTTGGGATCTGGAAGCTATAAAATTAGCTGCCCAAGTTGCTGCGGAAGAAGCCGCAGCATCGGGCATCAACTGGACCTTTGCACCAATGGTTGATATTTCTCGAGATGCCCGTTGGGGTCGCGTTATGGAGGGTGCAGGTGAAGATCCCTATTTGGGTTCAATGATTGCAAAAGCGCGTGTAGAAGGTTTCCAAGGTGATGATTTGTCATTAGCGCATACTATTGTAGCATGTGCAAAACATTTCGCAGGGTACGGTTTCGCTGAAGCTGGCAGAGATTACAACACGGTAGATGTGGGGACATCAACTTTATACAATATTATCTTACCACCATTTAAAGCCGCTGTAGATGCAGGTGTAAGAACTTTTATGAATGGGTTTAATGAACTCAACGGAGTGCCAGTTACGGGAAGTGCCTTTTTACAACGTGACATTTTAAAGAACGAATGGAATTTTGACGGATTTGTAGTTACGGATTGGGGCTCAATTAATGAAATGATTGCGCACAGACAGGCTAAAAATCGATTGCACGCTGCAGAAATCGCTATTAAAGCAGGGGCAGACATGGATATGGAATCTTATGCTTACGTCAATGAATTAGCGCAACTTGTAAACGAGGGTAAGGTTGATATTGGTTTGATTGATGATGCGGTAAAGCGTATTCTGAGAGTTAAATTTGAATTGGGTCTCTTTGACGATCCTTATAAATACTGTAATGAGACTACTGAAACAGAAGTCATTGGAAGCAAGAGGATTAATGATATCGTTCTGGACGTTGCCAAAAAATCTATAGTTCTGCTCAAGAATGAAAATCAAATCCTTCCACTAAAAAAGCAAGGTCAAAAAATTGCCATTATTGGCGCTTTGGCAAATGATAAGACAAGTCCATTAGGAAGCTGGCGTATTGGTGCTGATGATGGTACTGCAGTTTCTGTACTTGAAGGCATGCAAGCGTATAAAGGGAACACGTTAAAATATGAAAAAGGTGCTGATGTTGCTACTGGCGAAATAGCCTTCCCTAAAGAATTGACCATCAACGTTACTGATAAAAGCGGATTTGCCGCAGCAATTGCCGCAGCCAAGAATGCAGATGTTGTGGTGATGGTCTTAGGAGAACACGGTTTACAATCTGGTGAAGGACGCAGTCGTTCTGAATTAGGGCTGCCAGGAATGCAACAAGAGTTATTGGAGGAAGTATATAAGGCCAATAAAAATATTGTGCTTGTACTTAATAACGGGAGACCTTTAACGATTAATTGGGCAGATGCGAATATCCCTGCTATAGTTGAAGCCTGGCATTTAGGAACGCAAAGTGGACATGCCATTGCACAAGTGCTTTATGGGGATTATAACCCGAGTGGTAAATTGCCGATGAGTTTTCCTAAAAATGTGGGGCAAGTGCCTATGTATTATAATTACAAAAGTACAGGAAGGCCAACCATTCCTGCGCCTGGTGAAGTGTTTTGGTCACATTATTCAGATGTAAGTAACGCCCCGTTATATCCTTTCGGGTTTGGTTTAAGTTATACCACGTTTGCCTACACTAATTTAAAAGTTGAAATGGTGTCTGATGACGTTGTTGAGGTTAGTGTCAATTTGACCAATACCGGTAATGTTAAAGGAAAAGAGGTAGCACAATTGTACTTAAGAGATGAATTTGCCAGTATTACAAGACCCGTAAGAGAGCTTAAAGGTTTTGAATTGGTTGAATTGTATCCCAACGAAACGAAAACCCTTAAATTCACATTAACCGAAGCAGAATTAGGATTTTATGATAACAACGGTAAATTTATCGTGGAACCCGGAACCTTCAGCGTTTTTGTAGGCGGTAGTAGTGATGCCACCTTAACCTCTAAATTCCAGCTATGATAAAAAGTTTAATCGCCATTTGCACGAGTTTTCTTGTCACTTTCGCGGTCCACTCCCAAGAACTCATTTTTGAAGAGCACTTTAACGGAGATGGTTTAGATACTTCCGTTTGGAATTATGAATTGGGAGATGGCTGTCCAAATTTATGTGGATGGGGAAATAATGAGCGTCAAATATACACGCAAGACAATGTGAAAGTACAAGATGGATATCTCATTATTACTGCCACATATGATGGTACAACTTACACATCAGGTAAAATAAATACCAAAGATAACCTTGAATTTCAATATGGCACCATTGAGGTTCGTGCCAAATTGGCCGTAGGTAAAGGAATTTGGCCTGCCATTTGGATGTTGGGGAACAATATTTCAGAAGTAGGATGGCCAAGGTCTGGTGAAATTGATATTATGGAATATGTTGGTAAAAATCCCCATGAAATTCATACCACTCTACACACGCCCGATAGCCATGGACAATCTGTAAATACAAAGATAACAACATCAGAAAATATTGAAGAGGGCTTCCATCTGTATCGCGCACATTGGACAAAGGATTTTATCAAATTTTATATTGATGACGCATTAGTATATACATTTTCACCAGAAGTAAAAGACGAAAATACGTGGCCTTTTAATCACCCTTACTATGTCATTTTAAATTTGGCTATTGGTGGGAATTTTGGTGGTCCAGAGGTAGACGATACAATCTTCCCGCAACAATTTTTAATAGACTATGTTAAAATTTATAATTAATTGAAACACTAATGCATGTGCTAACATAGATTATTATATAAAAAGAGCGTATTTTTATCCCTAATACTCTTTTTAATTGTAAATATCCATGGTCACGCTCAAACAATTAGCTGAACAATTAAATGTCTCAGTGTCTACGGTTTCTAAAGCCTTAAATAACAGTGAAGAAATCAGTAAAGATACCATTCAACGGGTTAAAGAATTGGCTAAACATCTTAATTATCAACCTAATAGGATGGCTTTGAGTTTAAAGAGCAATAAGACCAAAACTTTGGGTGTGATTATTCCAAACGTACTCAACCATTTTTTTGCCAAAGCCTTATACGCTATTGAGATGGAAGCCACCAAGCAAGGTTATAACCTCATCACTTGCGTATCTAATGAATTACTTTCTAAAGAAATGAGCAGTCTCCAATTGCTGTCTAATGGCAGTGTTGATGGCTTTATTATGTCGATAGCAGAAGAAACTCAAGTAAAAAATAGTATGGATCATATAACCACAATCCTAAATAAAGATATTCCTGTTGTATTATTTGATCGAGTGGCTGAAGATATTGAATGTGATAAAGTAATTATAGACGATTTTGGGGCATCTTATGAAGCTACCAAGTATTTGATTGATGAAGGACGTAAACACATTGTACTCATAAGCGATATTGAAGAGTTGAGTGTTGGTAAACTTAGAACAAATGGCTATCTTAAAGCTTTGGAAGAAAATAGCGATTATAAGCAACCGCCAAGCGTTATCCATGTTAATAAAGAAAATGATGTGGAAGCAAGCATTGAAAACCTTTTTATGTCAAATCCAAAAGTTGATGGCATCCTTTCCATCGACAATACTTCTGGGGTAGTCGCCTTACATAAAGCTTTAAAAAGAGGTTTTAAGGTTCCAGAAGACCTATCGATTATTGGTTTTTCTGATGAGAATGTGCTTGTCTTTACGGATCCCAAACTGTCTACAATATCTCAACATACCATGGACATTGGCAAGGCTACGGTCGAGCTCTTGATTGATCGATTAAATAAAAAACACACCACTACACACGTTACCAAAACCATTAAAACAAATTTGATTTTAAGGGGGACGACAAAATAATTTTCCTCAATTTATATACCGAAGTGTTAAAATTCCAAATATAAAAAAAGAGCATCTCTGCTACAATTTTATCTAATGGAGTTCAGAACTTAAGCCAGTATTCCTAACTTTATGAAAAACTAATCTTATGAGAATATACATTCAAACATTTAGTATTATTGGACTTTTCCTTTTGGCGTCCTGCAAATCGGACACAGAAAAAAAGATGGAAAAGACCAATGAGGTTCAGCAACAAAAAGTGCATACCGGCGATACTGTAATGACTGCAGTTGGCGAATTAATTCTCGCCGCGCCTTATGCAACGGAATCTGTAGCGAAACAAAACACCTTGGTCGATTGGCCAGAAAACACCCTACCAACCGCACCCGAAGGATTTATCGTAACTAAATATGCAGATGGTTTTGATAATCCGCGGTGGTCTTATTATGGTCCAAATGGCGACTTGTTTGTGAGTGAAGCCTCTACAGGAAAATCATCCGGAAAAATTTCCGTGCTCCGCGATAAAAATAATGACGGTAAATTCGAGGTTAGGGAAACATTTCTTGAAGGTCTTAATCAACCTTTTGGCATGTTGATCATTGATAATTTTTTCTACGTAGCCAATACGGACGGCCTGTACAAATATCCTTATAAAACCAATCAGACGTCATTGAAAAATGTAAAAGGCGAGAAAATAGTGTCGCTTCCGGCTGGCGGTTATAACAACCATTGGACCCGAAACATCATTACCAATGCTGCTCAAGATAAAATTTATATTTCAGTAGGTTCGGCCAGTAATGTGAGCGAACATGGTATGGAGGAGGAAATAAGACGCGCCAATATTTTGGTGGTTAACTTAGATGGTACTGATGAAAAGATATATGCTAGCGGATTGAGAAATCCGGTTGGTATGGACTGGAATCCTGTGAATGGCGAATTGTGGTCCGCTATCAACGAACGTGATGAACTCGGGGACGAATTGGTACCTGATTATGCAACCAGTGTTAAAGAAGGCGGATTTTATGGATGGCCTTATGCGTATTTTGGTCAAATTGAAGATCCGCGCTTAGAAGGTAAAGCTCCGGAATTGGTGGCAAAATCCATTGTTCCTGATGTGCCTTTAGGCCCACACACCGCCTCTTTAGGATTCGCCTTTTACGATGCCAAAGCCTTTCCTGAAAAATATAGAAATGGCGCCTTTGTTGGCCAACACGGCTCCTGGAACCGGTCCATATTGTCAGGATACAAAGTGGTATTCATTCCTTTTGAAAATGGCGCACCTAAACAGCCTGAAGATTTTTTAACGGGGTTTATCGCTGATAAAGATGGGACAGATGTTTACGGACGCCCCGTGGCAGTAACCGTAACCCCACAAGGTGATTTGTTGGTTAATGATGATTCAGGAAATACAATTTGGAAAGTAAGTTACAAGCGTAAATAAAAGACAATGAAATTTTTTAAGCTACCAACGGTTATGTTCTTCATAACCGTTTTTTTTAATGTATTACAGGCACAACAATTAAGGGGCATCGTCGTATCTGAAAGACAGCAGCCTCTCCCAGGGGTGGCAGTAATTTATCAAAATAAGGTGATTTCAACAACAAATAATGAAGGTGTATTTTTAGTGCCAAGTGAGTTGCGTCTGCCACTACAGATTCGGTTGGAGCATCCTAACTATCAAACCGAAACCTTTCAGTTTTCTGAAGCCAATCAATCCTTTTTTCTTAGGCCGCTAATTCCGACCGAAGAACTCAGCACCGTAGTGGTAATGGCGCCTTCAGAAACGAAAAGTGAGGTCATTATTCCAACCCAATTTATTACGAGTGCAGCCATCGATCAGCAAAGTCCGGGGGTGTTGGTAGATGCTATAAATCAAACTGCCGGCGTTTATATTCAAAGCGGCGCCATTAATACCAACCGGATTACCATAAGGGGCGTGGGGTCGCGGACACTCTACGGCACCAATAAAATTAAGGCCTATTTTAACGGGATTCCCATTACCAATGGAGTGGGCGAGACCGCTTTTGATATTTATGACGCTGAAGATTTACAATCGGTTGAAGTTATCAAAGGTCCAAAAGCAACCTTGTACGGCACTAATTTGGGCGGCACAATCCTTCTCAATTCCAAAAACGCCACCTCGCAAGGACTTTCGGTAAAAAACAGCACCACGGTCGGTTCGTACGGACTATTCAAAAACAGTATGTCTTCAGATTATTCTGATCAACACATCACCCTGCATGTGGCGTATGATCATATGGAATTGGAGGGCTATCGTGACAACAGCCGGTACAATAAGAATTCTTATTTTGTAAATTCTAGTTATAAAATAAACGACAAAACCCAACTGTCTATCGTGCTCAATCACACCAGCTATGAGGCACAAATTGCGAGTTCCATCGGAAAGACTGATTTCATGGAAAATCCATCAAAAGCAGCTTTTACTTGGTCTAAAGCAAAAGGTTATGAAGCGGATAAACAAAACTTGGCAGGCGTGAGTCTGCACCATAAATTTTCAGAAACCTTTCAGAACACTACAAGCCTATTTTATACCTATACGGATCATTATGAGCCCAGACCTTTTAATATTCTGGATGAGGCTACTGAGGGTGTTGGGTTGCGCTCCGTGTTTACCAACACATTTAAATTTTTGGGACGACCAGCAACTTGGGATTTTGGTACTGAACTTTTTAAAGATGATTACCAGTGGAGCACTATTGAGAATCTGTACGCCAGCAACAATGGAAATGGCAGTTTGGAAGGTGACCTATTGAGTAAAAACGAAGAGCAGAGGAAAAAGCTCAATTTATTTTCTAGCTTATCGTTGCCGGTGACCGAACAACTTAACCTTCAGTTTGGGGTGAATTACAATAAAGCCACCTACGACTATGAGGACACCTTTAATTTATCCGATACCAATACCAGTGCTTCCAGAAGTTTTGATCCCATTGTGGCACCCAATATCAATCTCTCTTATCAGTTCATTCCACAGCAGCAACTCTTTGCCAACGTAAGTTATGGCTTTAATTATCCGAGTTTGGAAGAAACATTGACCCCGGAAGGCCTAGTCAATCCGAAAATAGCCCCCGAAAAAGGTTTTAATTATGAACTCGGTACGGAAGCCTACTTTTTTAACCGCCGCTTACACCTCTTAGCATCTTATTACATATTAGATATTAAGGATTTATTGGTGGCCCAACGTGTAGGAGATGATCAATATATTGGCAGAAATGCAGGACGCACCTTGCACCAAGGTTTAGAAGTATCCACCGATGTCAATTTTTCAGTGTCAAAAGACTTTAGTCTGTCGCCATTTGTCAATGCGTCTTTTAATTGGCACGAGTTTAAAGAATTCATAAACGAAGATGTTGACTATTCAGGCAATGCGCTCACGGGGGTTCCTAACGTTACAGTGGCTTCTGGAATCGCTTTCAAGCTGCAGCAACTGTCCTTATTCGTAAACCATTTATATGTGGGAGAAATGCCAATGAACGATGCCAACAGTCTGTATAGTGATGCCTACAGTGTATTGAATTTAAAGTTGAATTATTCGGGTCGATTATTTAAGTCATTGTATTATAAAGTGAATTTTGGTGTGAACAATTTGGCTGATACCGCATATGCATCTTCTATTCTCATTAATGCTACAGGATTTAATAATTCTGAACCGCGGTATTATTACCCAGGAAATCCAAGAAACTATTACGGTGGCGTTACGTTGAATTATCACTTTTAATTGGGCTGTAACTTTGTTGAAGGTTAAGCGTCATATAGGCACATCAATCATCAAAAAACAATCACCATGAGAGAAGACCGACAATTACTCGTCATTACGCATTTAAGCCAATTGGTAACCCTGGCTACGGGTTTCGGAAGTTTAATTTTGCCCTTGATCATTTGGATTACCCAAAAGGAAAAAATCTACGAGATGGACGCACACGGAAAGCAGATTATCAACTTTCAATTGAGTTTAGTTATCTACTGTATTATTTGCGTTCCGCTTATTTTATTTTGTGGAATAGGACTTATCGGATTTCTAGTTTTGGGACTTTTTTCCATTGTATTTCCTATTTTAAATGCCATTAAAGCGAGCAACGGCGAACTGCCAAAATACCCTTTATCTTTTAATTTTATGAGTTAACAATCATGAGATAAAGCAAAAACGCCTACTGTATTCGGGTAGGCGTTTTTTATAAAAAATAAGGTCGTTCTAATTATTTAACATCACTGGCATAACTAACATCGTCACGCGTTCCCCTTCATCTAAACCATCAATAGGGGTTAAAATTCCAGCGCGGTTTGGTAAACTCATTTCCAGTTGTACTTCACTAGCACCAAGATTGTTCAACATTTCTGTCAGGAAGCGCGAGTTGAAGCCAATTTGCATGTCGTCGCCTTGATAATCGCAAGTGAGACGTTCTTCTGCCTTATTGCTGTAGTCAATATCTTCTGCAGAAATATTCAATTCAGCCCCGGCAATTTTTAAACGGATCTGATGTGTGGTTTTATTTGAGAAAATACTCACACGTTTCACAGAATTTAAGAATTGGTTTCTGTCAATGGTCAATTTATTCGGATTTTCCTTAGGAATGACCGCCTCGTAGTTAGGATATTTTCCGTCAATTAGGCGACATACCAATACTGAATTTTCAAAAGTGAATTTCGCGTTGGAGTCGTTATATTCAATCGTAACAGCATCATCGTTCCCTGCTAATATTCCCTTTAATAAATTTAATGGTTTTTTAGGCATGATAAACTCCGCCACCTGATTAGCGGTCACGTCCTCACGCGTATATTTTACCAATTTATGAGCATCAGTTGCCACAAAGGTCAATCCTTCTGTAGAGAATTGAAAAAATACGCCACTCATCACCGGACGTAAATCGTCGTTTCCTGCGGCAAAAATAGTTTTGCTGATTGCTGTCGCCAAAATATCGCCCATAACCATAGTGGTGCTAGGATCTTCTAACGCGACTGCTTTAGGAAATTCGTTGCCATCAACATAAGCCAAGGCATATTTACCGTGATTTGAGCTGATTTCAACAGTATTATTATCTTCAACCACAAAGGTTAGTGGCTGCTCTGGAAACGTTTTAAGAGTGTCCAATAACAAACGTGCCGGCAAGGCGATGCTTCCTACACTTGTACTTTCAACATCAATAATTGAAGACATTGTGGTCTCTAAATCACTTGCAGAAACGGTAAGTTTTGAATCATTCAATTCAAACAGGAAATTATCCAGGATAGGTAAGGTGTTTGAGTTGTTGATGACCCCTCCCAACACTTGCAATTGTTTGAGTAAATAGGTACTTGATACGATAAACTTCATGTATGTGTTTATTTTGTATGTTAGATATTAGACAAAGCAAATATATTTGTTTAAACTGATACTCGCAGGGCTAACTTATACAATTTTATTAACAGTTTGTGCATATGTTTGGCCCGATTGAGGCTTTTTTTTTGTGGCAATTCCTGACTTTAAAAATAGCACGTTTGGGCACTTCATTTTAAAACCAATCAGGTTCACTTTCCCAACCTTCGACAGCTTAAAAAGATGTACTACTAAGCGTATTTCTTACGTCGGATATAGTTGAAGACGACTCCAAAAATAGCCAGAAGCACTAAAGGCAGGGCGATGGTAATCAATTGCCATTGCGTTTTATGGTCGGCCGTTGCCTCCGCATCTAAAAAGGCGATTTTGATATCTTTGGTGCGGACATACAACAAACCATCATCGTTTAAAAGATAATTTACGGCATTGACTAAAAACTCTTTGTTGCCAAAACTTTGGCCCGTCCAACGGTCAAAGCCTAATTCTTGAGGTTTGTTTTTGATGACGTCATTTTTAATAACATCACCATCTGCAATTACAATCATTTTGGTCTGGGGGCTGCTGTTTTTGTGCGCTGCCATTTTAAAAGGTTTGATCCGGTTTTCATAAGCCGATGTAAATTGGCCTTCCAACAACACCGCCAAGGTTTGCGGGCCTTTGGTAAAGGAGGCTGGATCTTGATCTTGGGTGACAATTTCTAAGGAAATTTCTTTGGGCACACCTTCCAATTTTGTCAGTTTTGAACTTTGTAAGAGTATCGTTTTTTTGGTACTACTCTTTAAGGTGTCCAATTGGCTCGCGAAGTCAAATTTCACCAAATTTAAATTGCTGGTAATAGGGTGTTTCGGATTGCCAGCTGCTAATGGCGAATAGGGCCATTTTAAAGGTTGAAATTGCGCATTGCTTCCTTCGCCCATGGCAATAGTGATGGGAGCGGAGTACAGATCGTTCACAATTACAGGATTGATGCGCACGCCGTAGGAGAAGAAAAAGTCATTTAAATTGAGCTCATTTCTCATGGCAATGCCACGACCTTCGTCATTATAAAGGCTGTCTTTATCCATCAGGATACTTTCCGTAAGCCATAAACTTTTGCCGCCGTTCATGGTGTATTGGTCCAAGACCAATTTTTCTTCTTCTGTAAAGGCTTGGGTTGGTTTTGCTGATATGATCAAGTCAAAAGCCTTCAATTTAGTTAACGTGCCTTCTGCATTTGTAGCAACACTGTCTAAAGTAAAGGGCGCCAGAAAGTAATGCTCTTTTATAGTTTGGAGAAAATCGGCGACATAAGCGTCGGCTAATTGACCATTCCCTTTTAAGATAGCGATTTTTTTACTTTTAGGGGTGACCAACTTCTGAAAGCCTTCCGCAAAGGCATATTCTAAATGTTGAATGGAATTGGTAACCAGTTCTTGTTGGGAAGCGCCTATCTGATTCTTAATCAGCGGAATTTTTACGGTTTGGTCATTATAGCTCGCCAAAGCCCACGGAAAAATCAATTCTTGTGAGGTTTTGCCGTTGCTATTCACACTGAGTTGCAGAGGTTCCAATCCGCGTTGCACCAATTGCTCAATATTGGCATCGCGCGATTGCTCATCCTCAAGCGGATTGATGAAGTTTACAATAATCTGATCGTTGTTTAAGGCAAACTCGGCTAACAATTGCTCTGTTTCGTTCCTTAAGCGTCTAAATTCAGATGGGAAATTCCCTTCCAAAAACACATCAACAATTAAGGGCGACTTTACACCGTTAACCGTAGCCAAAGCGGACTGAGATAGGGTGTATCTCTTGTTTTGGGTGAGGTCAAAACGTTGATACACCTTTGTGCCTAACCAATTAAGAGCGAGGAGCGCCACAAAGAGTACAACAATTTTAATCAGGTTTGATTTATTTTTTAGCATCTACTTTGAGGGTAATTTTATAGGTGTTTATTTGGCTGACAGTGTCATTAGCAAATACCACTTCCATTGCTTCAGATTTGCTATTAAAGGCACCAGGTAAAATTCCAAGGCCGTAATTCCATCGGTTTTCATCATGTCCTTTTTTGGTATCATCCCAAGTAAGCCACTCATAGGTTCCTAAAAGCTCTTTAATCTTTGGCTTAGAAACGCCAACTAGAGTATCGGTATCAGTGATGTTATCGTACATTTCATAACGAAAAGACGGATTTTTATGCCATACTTCTGAATCGAAATATTTTTCGTGGTGATAGCTGCTAAAAATATTGATCAGCGGATAAAACGCATAAAAATAAATGAACGGCGTTAAAATGAGGCTCAACGGAATGGTGATCCATTGGCGCTTATCAATTGTATTCACAAACATATAGGTCAGTACAAATACAATAATTAAAAGGACAACAAGGAATGGCGTGATGATCATATTATTTTTTTTGGATGTTGAATTGGGTCAAAGCAATAAAAAAGACGGAAATGCTAACAAAGTAAAGAAGATCTCTAGTATCTAAAACGCCTCGGCTGATACTGTTATAATATGCTTCCATACCTAAGGTTTCTAAAGGCCAAGCACTCAAATTTGACAAGCCTTCAAACCCGAAGTAAAAGAAAAAGCACAGAAATACGGCACTTAAAAAAGCCACTATTTGGTTGTCCGAAAGGGTAGAAGCGAAAAGTCCGATAGCCGTATAAGCCGCCACCAAGAAGAACAGACCAAGGTAAGAACCCATGATGCTCCCATAATCTAAATCATTCGCAGGCATTTTTAAATTGTCGAGCGCAAGGATATATAGTAAGGTGGGGAGCAGGGCAAAACTAATCAACACCAATGCACCCATATATTTTCCTAATACAATTTCTAAATGGGAGAGTGGTTTGGTGACCAACAGCTCTAAGGTGCCTTGCTTTTTTTCATCAGAAAAGCTGCGCATGGTAACGGCAGGTACTAAAAACACTAATATCCAGGGTGCTAACAGAAAAAAAGGAGTCAATTCAGCAAAGCTACTTTCTAAAATATTAAAATCACCTTTAAAAAGCCATAAAAAGAGCCCGTTAAGTACCAAAAACAACCCGATGACCAAGTAGCCTATTGGAGACGCAAAGAAGGAATTGATTTCTTTTTTAAGTAGTGCAAACATGTATATCTGTTGTAAATTATTTAAGTGATACTATTTTATCAACGCTCCACGCTTCTGGTTTGTCATTAAAAGACTGCTTGGTAGTGGCCCAAACACTTTTAAAGAGATCAGAATTTCTGTAGTTTTCTAAATCCGATTCCGCATTCCAATAACTATAGGTGAAGAAGATGTTGGTGTTCTGCTTGTCTCGATAAAGTTCTAAAAAATTACAGCCTTCAAATTCTCTAATTAGCATTTTTTTAGTTTCAAAATATTCTAAAAACGCTTCAATTTTTGAAGGTTCAAAACTCATTTTCACAATTCGTATAAACATTTTTTTCTTAATATTAAGTAGGAATTCATCACTTTTCAGTCCTCAGTAGGCAGTTTTCAGTCCTCAGTAGGCAGTCTTCAGTCCTCAGTTGGCAGTCTTCAGTCCTCAGTTCTAAGTCATTCAACAATCATCAATCATCAATCAACAATCATCAATCAACAATCCTCAATCCTCAATCTTCAATCAAATCCGGTTACTTCAAAAAATTCACCGTCACCGTGTCTCGCATCTCTAAGCCCATAAGACTCGCTGCGCTGCCAACCGTGGCCAAATCACTTTTATAAATGGCGATTTCCAAATAATCAGACGAATTGAAAACCACCAGTCCGCGGCCTTCATCCTGCCGATCTTCTTCGGGCATGTCATAATTGACAATATCGCTATATTTTTTGTGAATTTCCTTAAACTTGTAACTGCGCGCTGACACTTCAAATAACCGTCCTTTTTGGGTCAGTTCAAAAAACTTACGACGAATGTTCGTCACTACATTCCCATAATTATCAATATAGATGACGCTGCCAATAATTTGAGTTTTGTCTTCATTAACAAAAGGATTCAAATTTTTGATTGGCTTAATTTCTGGAATGATCTTCCCTACAACTTCTAAGGTGCCGCCACGGGCAATGTGACAAGCCACTCTGACAAAAACGTCCAAAACAGGAAAATTAGTCTCTATTTTATCGTGAATGTTGATTTCTACAATTTTTTCTGGGGTCACTTCATTACAAATCATACTCATAATACCATTATTGGCACAAATAAAGTAGTGATCGTTCAATTTAACGGCTATATGTTTGTTTTCAGGATTGAGCTCCGAATCAATCCCAATGAGGTGGATGGAGCCTTTAGGAAAACTGTTGTAAGCGTTTTGTATAATATAAGCAGCTTCCAAAACATTGAAAGGCGAGATGGCGTGAGAGATATCAACAATCTTTACATCCTCCAACTCGCTATAAATGGATCCTTTAATGGCCCCTACAAAATGGTCCTTTTCTCCAAAATCAGTAGTTAATGTGATGATTGCCATGTACTTGTGAGGGTTCTTCTTTAGGTTGGATTAAACGGTTTTGATGCTTTTTACGCGTAATTCAAAAAAAATCTATTTATTCTATGTTTTGATCAAACATTTGTATATTTTTCAATTAGATTTGAATGGTAGCTTGAAATTTAAGCGACTTTTTTTGTCCACACAAAACTAATAAAACTTAAGAGATTAATTTATTAAATCCGACAGCTTTTGAATGAACTTATATTAGAATTAGAAGAAATTGCTCCAAAAGAATTTTTTGGACCGCATAACGTTAATATTGAATTACTTAAAAAATATTTCCCGAAAATAAAAATCGTAGCAAGAGGCAATAAGATTAAAGCGTACGGTGATGAGGATTTGTTGGAAGAATTTGACAAACGCATGACCATGCTGTTAAAGCATTATGCAAAATATAATAAAATTGACGAAAATGCCATAGAACAAGTGCTAACGAGTGTCACAAGCGAAGATTACACCACAACCGAAAAAAGTAGTGAAGCCATTCTTCATGGTGTTGGCGGTAAAGTGATCAAAGCTCAAACCGTCAACCAGCGCAAGTTGGTGGAGAGCATGCGAAAACATGACATGGTGTTTGCCATTGGCCCTGCCGGTACAGGAAAAACCTACACGGGTGTCGCCTTGGCGGTAAAAGCCTTAAAAAACAAGGAAGTTAAACGGATTATCTTAACCCGTCCGGCGGTGGAAGCCGGCGAAAACCTGGGATTCCTTCCCGGAGACTTAAAGGAAAAGTTAGATCCGTACATGCAACCTTTATATGATGCACTAAGAGACATGATTCCTGCGGAGAAATTGGCACAATTTATTGAGAATGGTACGATTCAAATTGCACCTTTGGCCTTTATGCGTGGACGTACTTTAGATAATGCCTTTGTCATTTTGGATGAAGGACAAAATACCACCCATAACCAAATGAAGATGTTTTTGACCAGGATGGGTAAAAATGCAAAATTTTTATTAACTGGCGATCCTGGACAAATTGATTTGCCGAGGCGTACCACTTCCGGATTAAAAGAAGCCCTTTTAATTTTGAAAGATGTTGAAGGCGTGGGGATTGTCTTTTTGGACGAAACCGATGTCATTCGACACAAACTGGTTCGAAAAATTATTGAAGCCTATAAGACTATTGATAGTCGCGAATTATAGCAGCGTAAAAATTTTAAAAAGCTTCATCTGACATGTCTGGCATAGCCTGACAGCGGTGAAGCTTTTTTTTTGAGAGGTAATATTATCACTGTCAATCCTTTAATTTTTTTTCGATATCGTACTTCATTTTAAATGCATTTGTGGTACAGGTTTTGACATTCGCTCATCATTAACTTAAAACTATTTTAAAATAATGAAGAAGCTTGTTTTAGTGTTTGCGATGTTCGTGGGTTTGTCCACGTTCGCACAAGAAGTAAAGGTAAAAGATATTACTTCTAAAAATTCGTGGTTAAAATTAGGATTGAATGCCGGGGTTCCAATGGGAGACGCTGATGATCTTGCTTCATTTGCGCTCGGTCTGGATGTGAAAGGTCAATTTTTAGTGACGCCTAATTTCGGAATTGGTCTAGCTACGGGGTACAGCCACATGTTTGGTAAAGATGGTGCTGATGATTTTGGAATCATTCCTGCCGCTGGGTTTGCTAGATATTATTTCCAAAAAACGGGTCTGTTTATTGGTGCAGATTTAGGTTACGGATTTTTAATGAATGTCGATAATAATGAAGGTGGTCTTTATGTCAGCCCTCAAATTGGCTATCATAATGAAGATTGGAATATTTTTGCTTTTTATCAAAACACCTTTGCTGAAAATGATTTCGATATTCGCGTCCTTGGGATTGGAGCAACCTACAATTTGAGATTTTAGGTCGCTAAAATTAAAAGATTTTAAAAGGGCAGTTTTTACTGCTCTTTTTTTTTGCATTCTAAAGTCCATAACCCTTATTTTTGTGGGAGAATTAACTGCTAAAATTTCTGCCACATGAACACCATTATAGACACCAATTTTAATTTTCCCGGACAAAAAGGACTTTACAAAGGCAAGGTCAGAGAGGTTTATAATATCAACGACAATTTGTTGGTTATGGTTGCTACTGATCGTTTAAGCGCGTTTGATGTGGTGATGCCTAAAGGCATTCCTTATAAAGGTCAAATCCTTAATCAGATTGCGACTAAGTTTATGAAGCAAACGGAAGATTTGGTGCCTAATTGGTTAATTGCAACGCCAGACCCTAACGTTGCTGTGGGGCATTTATGTGAACCGTTTAAGGTTGAAATGGTAATTCGTGGGTATATGTCCGGACACGCGGCGCGCGAATATAAAGCTGGAAAGCGCATCCTATGTGGTGTGCCACTTCCTGAAGGCTTGAAAGAAAATGACAAATTTCCACAACCCATTATTACGCCTGCCACCAAAGCTGAAATGGGAGATCATGATGAAGATATATCTCGAGAAGATATAATAGCACGCGGCATTGTGAGCGAAGCAGACTATCTGGTTTTAGAAGATTACACTAAAAAGCTTTTTCAAAGAGGTTCAGAAATTGCCGCAAGTAGAGGCTTGATTTTAGTGGATACGAAATACGAATTTGGAAAAACAAAGGATGGCAAAATTGTTTTAATTGACGAAATACACACCCCAGATTCCTCTAGATATTTCTATGCAGACGGCTATCAAGACCGTCAGGAGGCCGGTGAGCAACAGAAACAATTGTCCAAAGAGTTTGTGCGCCAGTGGTTAATCTCGAATGGTTTCCAAGGTTTGGATGGGCAAATCGTTCCTGAAATGACGGATGATTATATTGAGACCGTTTCTGATCGCTATATTGAACTCTATGAAAAAATAATGGGAGAAGACTTTGTAAAGGCTGATGTAGCGCACATTCAAGAGCGCATCCAGAAAAACGTAGAGCGTTATCTGGCTGAGCAGGCTTAAACCTCGTCGTTAGTTTCTTTCAGATTCTTATTTGAATGTCTGATCAAATGCAATAATTTTCGGAGGTATTTGTATATAAACGCGTTGGTTTTTCCAATGTGAAATACAATGATGCACACCACTATGATGAATGCTAAGGCGCCAAATACGGCTTCCCAAGGTTCTAAGGATTTGTAATAAAAGTGCTTAAGACCAATACCTGTAAAACTTCCGTAAATGATGATAAAATGCACCACATATATGTTGAGTGTAGTTTCTCCAATGCGGGTCACAATAGATTGTTTCATAAAACGTTCCAGCAGGTAAAAGAATCCAAAGTACAACAACACGTTGCCTAATCTTAAAAAGAGGTAATTATAATTTGCCGCTCGTTCAAACAATTCAATCTTGGTGATCACAAACAGTTGCTGTAAGATCTGCGTCGAATAGAGCAGAAGGATAATTCCCAAAACAAAAAAAGAGATTACAGTAATCTGTCTAAAATATTTTTTTTGGGAATAGGTAAAGAATAAAGTAGCTAAGAAGCCGCCAAACGCCACATAGCCAAACCAGGGTAAAATGGTAAAGACACTACCGTTAGATTTACTCAAATAATTCGCAAATACAGCGGGCACATTTTCTAAGGTCAAATTTCGGTACAAAGGTTCAGTCACAAAAATAACACAGCCAATTGTCAGTAATACGATAGATAGGATGGTGCTATTTCGCCGGCATAATAAGTAGAGTCCAATCAACAATAGTAAGGACAGACCGATACACTGCAGCACATCAATGACCAAGAAATACGAATCAAAATCGCCTTTTAGCCACGAGAAAAACGGAATCCGCAGGGCATACCCAATGCCAATCAGCATCACTCCTCGCGTAGCACCTTTTCGCAAACGCTGTTTATCGCTGCCTTTAGCGTGAGCTTTTAAGAGTAAATAGAGAAAGACAACCCCTGAAATAGTAAAGAATGTCGGCGCGGTTATTCCTCTAAAATAAGACCACACCGTATAGGCCGTATAAGAATCGTCTCTATAAATAGGATTGAGTAGCGTGTCCACAAAGTGGCCCTGGAGCATCATTAAAATGGCAAACGCGCGTACAGCGTCAATAAAATAAAGTCGGTTTGCTTTCAATGAGGTTTTGGCTAGTAAATGCAAATATAATGTTAAAACCCAAAATTAATAACTTTTAGGTGTAAACGGGATTTTTTATAGGACATTCTTAAAATTTGTAAACCGAAAACTATATCTTTAAAATCGCTAACCAAATTTTACAAATGAATACTTTAGATGCAATCTTTCAAACCTTTGCAGACTACGCATGGGGATTACCTTTGTTGATTATTTTAATTGGAGGCGGCCTATACTTATTAGTGCGCTCCGGTTTCCTGCCTTTTCGATATTTTTTTCATGCTTTAAACGTTTTACGGGGGAAATATGACGATCCAAATGCCCTTGGTGAAATCACGCATTTTCAGGCACTTTCTACAGCTTTAGCTTCAACCATCGGCATGGGGAATATTGCTGGTGTAGCAGTTGCCATTCATATTGGAGGACCTGGCGCCATGTTTTGGATGTGGATTAGTGCCATTATTGGCATGTCGACCAAGTTTTTCACCTGCACCTTAGCCATTATGTATAGAGGTAAAGATAGCAATGGCGATATTCAAGGAGGCCCGATGTATTTTATTATGGAAGGCTTAGGCAAATCGTGGAAACCTTTGGCTGTGTTTTTCAGTATTTGCGGACTTATTGGTGCATTGCCAGTATTTAACGTGAATCAATTAAAGCAGGCCATCAATTTTATATTATTAGAACCCAACGGTGTGGAAGTGACTACCACCTCTAACATTATCATTGGGGTTACCCTTGTAGCCATTACGGCAGTGGTTATCTTAGGTGGATTGGACCGTATCAGTAAAACCGCCTCAAAGTTGGTGCCTAGTATGGTGGTGCTCTATTTTGTTTTGGTCTTGATCATTCTGGGAGTCTATATTGAAGAAGTTCCTCGTTATCTTGCTTTAATGTTTACCGATGCATTTGCTGGCGATTATTTTAAAGGCGATTCCTTTTTGGGAGGCATTGTTGGCGGACTGATTCTGTTGGGCGTAAGACGTGGAGCATTTTCAAATGAAGCGGGTATCGGCACCGCACCTATGGCTCACGGGGCGTCAAAAACCAATGAACCTGTGCGTGAAGGTTTGGTGGCCATGTTAGGGCCTGCCATTGATACTTTAGTGGTATGTACCTTAACGGCACTCGCTATTTTAGTGACCGGCGTGTGGCAAACCAGTGAGGCTAATGGGGTGAGTTTAACGGCAGCAGCCTTTAATAATGCCATTCCCGGATACGGTAATTACTTATTATTAATTTGTATTGCTACATTTAGTATTTCGTCTTTATTTACCTATTCCTATTACGGAACCAAGTGCATGTCCTTTTTGTTTGGCGCGCACAACCAGCATTATTACAATTATTTCTATATCGCCAGTATTATTTTTGGGGCAGTTACGCCATTAAGTATGATGTTGAATCTGATTGATGGCACATTTGCATTGATGGCCATTCCGACCATGACGGCAACCATTATATTGGCACCAAAAGTAATTAAGGAGATGAAGGCGTACGCAAAGCGGATGAAATTGTAGAGCGAGCGGCAAATAGGTTGGACATTATTAAGAAAACGGACTGTTGCGCGTATTTATTTAAGCGGTCAAATCAGTCTGGAAGAGCTACATTACTTTAATTTTTAATTGGAGCTATGGATAATGGAAGTGCAATTTTAAAAATAAATTGATATTTTTGAGAAAACCAACACTTTGTCTTGACTAACGATTAAGCAGCGGCATCACTAACAACACAACAATCAATATATATGAGTCATTATAGTATCAAAAATTTAGAAGAGTATTACCAAGTGTATCGGAAATCTGTCAGGGAGCCTGAAAATTTTTGGGAGGAGATTGCGGAAGAACATTTTCTATGGCGCAAAAAGTGGGATAAGGTGCTGAGCTGGGATTTTAGCTCCCCGGAAGTCAAATGGTTTGAAGGCGCAAAATTAAATATTACAGAAAATTGTCTAGACCGCCATTTAATCAGCCGTGGTCATAAGACTGCCATCATTTTTGAACCGAATAATCCTGAAGAGGAAGCACAACATATCACTTACAAACAATTGCATGAACGAGTCTGTAAAATGGCCAACGTGCTCAAGGACCAAGGCATCCAAAAAGGCGATCGGGTTTGTGTGTATTTACCAATGATCCCAGAATTAGCAGTCACTTTATTGGCCTGCGCTAGAGTTGGCGCCATTCACAACGTGGTATTTGCGGGATTTTCATCTAAGGCGCTCTCTACAAGAATCGTTGATAGCGATTGTAAAATGGTCATTACGGCAGACGGCTCTTACCGAGGCAGTAAAAGTATTGACCTGAAAGGGATTGTCGATGAAGCGTTGCAAGAATGTGAAATTGAAAAAGTATTGGTGGTAAAACGTACCAATGCTGATATAGCGATGGTAGAAGATAGAGATGTGTGGTTGCAACCCTTACTCGATGCGGCTTCTTCAGATTTTGAAGCTGAACTTATGGATGCTGAAGATCCGTTATTTATTTTATACACCTCCGGTTCTACAGGAAAACCGAAAGGCATGGTACACACCACTGGTGGATACATGGTGTATACGGCCTATACGTTTAAGAATGTGTTTCAATATAAGGAAAACGATGTCTATTGGTGTACTGCGGATATTGGATGGATTACGGGTCATAGCTATATTGTTTATGGACCGTTGGCCAACGGTGCAACGACATTAATGTTTGAAGGCGTGCCGCATTATCCTGATTTTGGAAGGTTCTGGCAAATTGTCGAAAAACATAAAGTCAACCAGTTTTATACCGCTCCAACCGCTATCCGCGCCTTGGCGAAACAAAATCTATCCTTTGCTGAAAATGTCGACCTATCCTCAATTAAAGTCTTGGGTTCCGTTGGAGAACCTATTAACGAGGAAGCTTGGCATTGGTATAATGATATCATCGGAAAAGGAAAAAATCCGATTGTGGATACCTGGTGGCAAACCGAAACTGGAGGCATTATGATTTCTCCATTGCCGTACGTGACCCCAACCAAACCCACCTACGCCACCTTGCCCTTTTTAGGGGTACAACCGGCGTTGATGGATGAATCCGGCGAAGAGTTAAAAGGCAACCAAGTGGAAGGACGTCTGTGTATCAAATTCCCGTGGCCAGGAATGGCGCGTACCATTTGGAACAACCACGAACGCTATAAAGAAACGTATTTTTCTACTTATAAAAACATGTATTTTACTGGGGATGGCGCGTTAAGAGACGAAGTGGGCTATTACAGAATTACCGGTAGGGTAGATGATGTGGTCATCGTATCCGGCCATAATTTGGGCACAGGACCTTTAGAAGATGCCATTAATGAGCATCCTGCGGTTTCTGAGAGTGCCATTGTTGGTTTTCCTCATGAGATCAAAGGAAATGCCTTGTATGGCTATGTGTCCTTAAAAGAAACAGGCGAAAGTAGGGTACACGACAATTTGCGTAAAGAAATTAATCAGCTGATTTCTGAACGGATCGGACCTATTGCAAAACTCGATAAAATACAATTTACCGAAGCCTTGCCAAAAACAAGAAGCGGAAAGATTATGCGTCGTATTTTGCGTAAAATTGCCGAAAACGATATGTCCAATTTAGGCGATACCAGTACATTATTAAATCCTGAAGTGGTTCAGGACATCATCGATCATAGGATTTAAGTATCAATATGGGAGCATTAGTTTCAACAGAAGATCAATTAAAAGAACGCATTAAGGAGCTGACTTGTCTTTACAACGTCAGTTCCTATATTGCCAATTGTAATTTGTATGATTTAGATCCCACATTTAAAGCGATAGCTGCCAGTCTTAAGGCAGCTATTTTGTATAATGAGGAAGCTTTTGTTGAAATGAAATTGGGCGATGCGCTGGTGTGTTCTGGGGTCAGGCTACACGATCAGGTTTTTATTTTATCGGCTATAAAGGTGTTTAATTTGCCTTACGGCTCTATTAAAATAGGATACTCTAAAGCCAAGTATAATGAAAATGCGTTCTTGGAGGAAGAGCGACAACTTCTAAAAACCATTGCTGCAGAAATCGGTAATCTCATTGAGCGCAAGCAAATTATCGATAAGGAAGAACTGACCAAGCGTCAAATGGAACGTGCAGACCGAATGGCCATTTTAGGCGAAATTACTGCCGGAATTGCACATGAACTCAACACCCCTCTGGCGAGTATTTTAGGTTTTTCTGAATTATTGCAAGAACGTTTCATGCATGACAAAGACGCTTTACAAGATTTGGATAAAATTATGAACAGTGCCATCTTTTCTCGGGAAGTGGTTAAAAAATTAATGTTCTTTTCTTGCGAAATGCCGCATCATATGGAGCTGGTCAATATCAACCCAATTATTACGGATGCCCTTCATTTATTACAACCAAGTTTTAATAAAAAGAATCTTGAATGTGTTTTAGAATTTAGCGAAAAAGATATTACCCTAAGAGTCGATGCCATTCAGCTGACCCAGGTTATTTTTAACTTGGTCATTAATGCCATTTATTTTTCGCCTGAGGGTGGCAAGATCGTCATTAATGTCAGTAATCAGTTTAAAGAAGTCGTTTTGCTTATTAGTGACGAAGGCAAAGGCATTGCTAAAGACATTGCCGAGTTTATTTTTAATCCGTTTTATACCACAAAACCCGTTGGTGATGGCTCCGGATTAGGTTTGAGCGTAGTGCACGGCATCATGAAGAGCCATCACGGCACCATAACACATAGTAGCAATAAACCAAACGGAACGTTGTTTACCCTCACATTTCCAAAACTATAAATATGCTGCTGGAAAAGGAAAACATATTAATTGTAGATGATGATGTGCAGATTTTGGAACTGATCCAAAGGCATTTAAAATCGTTAAATTATCACACCTATAAAGCCATTTCGGTAAAAGAGGCGATCAGTATTTTACAGGACCAAACAATTGATCTTTTGATTACGGATCTGCAGATGCCAGGTGTTGACGGCCTACAGTTGGTAAAATATGTTTCCGAGCACTTTCCTGAAATCCCCAAATTGGCGGTTACTGGTTATCCCTCCATTGACGGCGCATTAAAAGCGATGAAGTCTGGGGTAATGGATTATCTTACCAAACCATTTACGAAAGAAGAACTCAAAAATGCCGTCGAAAAGTCGATCACATTACGACCAATATCCCATACAAAACCGGGTGCGGCCGCCTTACGTAATCCTGTTTTTGGGGAATTGATTGGGCAATCTGAAGCGTTTAAAAACGTATCAAATATCATTGAAAGGGTTAAAGAAAATAAAGCCACCGTATTCATTCAAGGCGAAAGCGGGACAGGGAAAGAACTGGTAGCTCGCGCCATCCATTATATGGGAAAATTTGCGGCCGCACCTTTTGTTGCAGTCAATTGTGGAGCGATTCCGGAGAACCTGTTGGAAGCTGAATTGTTCGGGTACACTAAAGGATCTTTTACCGGTGCCAATGACGATCGGAGCGGATTTTTTCAAGCGGCAAACAAAGGCACCCTGTTTTTAGATGAAATCGGAAATGCTTCCATGGCTACCCAATTGAGTTTGCTCAGGGTTTTGCAGGAAAAGGAAATTATGAGGGTGGGCTCTCAAAAAACAGAGAAAATTGATGTTCGAGTGATAGCTGCTACCAATGTCGATTTAAAAGAGCTTATCAAAAATGGTCGGTTTAGGGAAGATTTATATTACCGTCTGACCGTGGTTCAAATTGATGTGCCCCCATTGAGAGATCGGAAATCTGACATTCCGCTCTTAGTGAATAAATTTTTATTTAAGTATGGGGTGGAGTATAAGGATCGCATCGTTAAAATATCAGACGATGCTTTATTGGCATTAGAACGTTATGATTGGCCTGGTAATATCAGAGAACTGGAAAACAGCATTCAACGCGCGGTGATTATGTGCGATAAGCAAGTGGAAATTGAAAATTTACCATCTTATTTAAAGTATCAAATAGAATTTCCTAAACAAGATGTTTTTTTGCCCCTCAAGGAGGTTGAAAAACGACATATTTTAAAGGTTTTGGAGGCTATGGATAACAATAAAACCAAAGCAGCTGAGATCCTACAGATCGACCGAAAGACTTTGCGGGAAAAAATAAAATAACCCATATGTGGGTATAATTTACCCGGTGAGTAAAATCACCCCAGATGTATGGTGACCATAAATTTATAATTATTTTCCAACTTACTGATTTTCAATTAATTATTTAAAGTGACGAATATTTTTCTTTTTAGCGGCACAGCTATTGCCCT
>Ga0114916_1000099_pt1 | contig 69609 bp, 57 predicted proteins | sample MalvirAntarct_66_FD_83501 | JGI IMG/M metagenome (GOLD analysis project Ga0114916, IMG submission 83501) | Marine viral communities from the Global Malaspina Expedition - Malaspina viral metaG Antarct_66 | ecosystem: Environmental > Aquatic > Marine > Oceanic | place: West Anvers Island... | reverse complement strand
GTCCTAACCCACACCCGGCGATAGGCCTCGCCCTCATAGGCGTCGGCGGCGGTCAGATCGGCGGGGGTCAGGGGGTAGAGGCGGCCGGGGACAGGCGGGGCTTCGGCGGTCGTCGGGATCAGGATCGGATAGTGGGTCAGGCCGGTCTCGGCCGTGACCTGGAGGTCGTCGACGGGGATGTGCGACAGGCGAAAACCGCTCAGTCGGTCCTGGGCGCCGGGCTCCAGTTCATGGCCGAAGACGGCCGTCTGGACCGCCGGGTCCTGCAGCGTGCCATAGGCGAACAGCAGGACCTCAGCGGTCATTGACGCGGCGGCGTCGGCAATCAGGCCGCCTGTCTCTTCCGGCTGGGCGAAACCATCAGCTTCTTGGTTTCGGCGATGGCCTTGGCCGGGTTCAGGCCCTTGGGGCAGACCTGGGCGCAGTTCATGATGGTGTGGCAGCGGTACAGTTTGAACGGGTCTTCCAGGTCGTCCAGACGTTTCTGCGTGGCGTCGTCGCGGCTGTCGGAGATCCAGCGATAGGATTGCAGCAGGGCCGCCGGGCCGAGGTATTCTTCCTGGTTCCACCAGTAGCTGGGGCAGGAGGTGGAGCAGCAGGCGCACAGGATGCACTCGTACAGGCCGTCCAGCTTCTCGCGCTCGGCCGGGGTCTGGAGCCGTTCCTTCTCGGGGTCGGGCTCGTCCGACTGGAGATAGGGCTGGATCGAGTCGTACTGGGCGTAGAACAGGCTCAGGTCCGTCACCAGGTCCTTGACCACCGGCTGGTGCGGCAGGGGGGCGATGGTGATGTTGTGCGACTCGCACTCGTCCCAGCCCTTGGTGCAGGCCAGGGTGTTGCGCCCGTCGATGTTCATCGAGCAGGACCCGCAGATGCCTTCGCGGCAGGAGCGCCGGAACGACAGGGTCGGGTCGATGGTGTTCTTGATGTGGATCAGGGCGTCCAGCAGCATGGGGCCGTGGTCGCCGGTCGGCACCTCATAGGTGTCCCAGCGCGGGTCCGCATCGACCTCGGGGTCGTAGCGATAGACCTTGTAGGTGCGGACGTCCTTGGAGCCGGGCGCGGCCTTGTGGACCTTGCCCTTGGTGGGCTTGGAGCCGCGGGGGAGGGAGAGTTGAACCATCTGCGTTCGACCTCAGTAAACCCGAGCCTTGGGCTCGATGTACGCGATGTCGTCGGACATCGTGTAATTGTGCACGGGGCGGTAGTCGATCTGGACCTGCTCGCCCGGACGCTTCCACGCCAGGGTGTGTTTCATCCAGTTGGCGTCGTCCCGATCCGGATAGTCCTCGCGGGCGTGGGCGCCGCGCGATTCCGTGCGATTCAGCCCGCTCTCGATGGTGACGACGGCCTGGGCGATCAGGTTGTCGTACTCCAGCGTCTCCATCAGGTCGGTGTTCCAGATCAGGCCGCGATCCGTGGTCTTGATGTCGGCGCCGGCGGCGTCGATGGCCCGCAGCTTGTCGGTGCCCTGTTGCAGGGTTTCGCCGGTGCGGAACACCGCCGCGTCGGCCTGCATGGCGCGTTGCATGGACAGGCGCAGCTCGGCGGTCGGGGTCGAGCCGTCGGCGAAGCGGAAGCGGTCCAGGCGGGCCAGGTGGGCGTCGGTCTGGGCCTTGGAGGCGGACGGCACGGCCGAGGCCTTGTCCACCACCTCGCCGCAGCGCAGGCCGACGGCGCGGCCGAACACCACCAGGTCGGTCAGGGAGTTGGAGCCCAGGCGGTTGGCGCCGTGCACCGAGACGCAGGCCGCCTCGCCCACGGCCATCAGGCCGGGCACCACGCTGTCGGGGTTGCCGTCGCGCAGCGTCAGGACTTCGCCGTGATAGTTGGTCGGGATGCCGCCCATATTATAGTGGACGGTCGGCAGGACCGGGATCGGCGCCTTGGTCACGTCGACGCCGGCGAAGATCTTGGCGCTTTCGGAAATGCCCGGCAGCCGCTGGTGCAGGATCTTGGGATCCAGGTGGTCCAGGTGCAGGAAGATGTGGTCCTTGTTCGGGCCCACGCCGCGGCCTTCACGGATTTCGATGGTCATGGAGCGGCTGACCATGTCGCGCGGCGCAAGGTCCTTCACGGTGGGCGCATAGCGCTCCATGAAGCGCTCGCCCTCCGAGTTGGTCAGGTATCCGCCCTCGCCGCGCGCGCCCTCGGTGATCAGGCAGCCGGCGCCATAGATGCCGGTCGGGTGGAACTGGACGAACTCCATGTCCTGCAGCGGCAGGCCGGCGCGCAGCACCATGGCGTTGCCGTCGCCGGTGCAGGTGTGGGCGCTGGTGGCGCTGAAATAGGCGCGGCCGTAGCCGCCGGTGGCCAGAACCACCATCTTGGCGCGGAACTGGTGAAGCTGGCCGTTGTCGAGCTGAAGCGCCGTCACGCCGGTGCAGGCCTGAGTTCCATCAGACTGGGCCTGCATGATCAGGTCGAGCGCGAAATATTCGACGAAGAACTTCACTTCCCGACGCACCGACTGGCCGTACAGGGTGTGGAGGATGGCGTGGCCGGTGCGGTCGGCGGCGGCGCAGGTGCGCTGCACCGGGCCTTCGCCGAAGTTGCGGGTCATGCCGCCGAAGGCGCGCTGATAGATCTTGCCTTCGTCGGTGCGGCTGAAGGGCACGCCCCAGTGTTCCAGCTCGTACACGGCCTTGGGCGCGTTACGGACCAGATATTCGATCGAGTCCTGGTCGCCCAGCCAGTCCGACCCCTTGACGGTGTCGTACATGTGCCACTGCCAGCTGTCCTCGCCCATATTGCCCAGCGAGGCGGAGATGCCGCCCTGGGCCGCGACCGTGTGCGAGCGGGTCGGGAAGACCTTGGTGACGCAGGCGACCTTCAGCCCCTGCTGGGCGGCGCCGAGCGCGGCGCGAAGGCCGGAGCCCCCAGCGCCGACGACGACGACGTCGTATTCGTGATCGATCAGTTCGTAAGCGGCCATCAGCTAATCAGGCTCCGAAACCAGCGGGCAGGGGCGCCGAACCCAGCGCCATCCGCACGATGAAGAAGACGCTGGCGGCCGCCAGCACGAGGAAGACCAGGTTCAGCAGAGCGACCAGCGCCTTGCGCGTTCCCGGCTGGGGCACATAGTCCTCAAGGATCACCTTCCAGGCCACGCTGACGTAGCCGAAGAAGACCACGGCCGTCAGCGCCAGCAGGCCGGCGTTCAGCCGGTTGGCGAACCAGTCCTGCACGGCGTCATAGCTGGCGCCCGTCAGGGTGAAGGCGGTCGAGGCGACCCACAGGCCCAGCGGCAGCACGACGACCAGCAACACCCGCTCGGCCAGCCATTCGCCGGCGCCGTGGCGCTCGGAAATCTTGACGTTGTTCTTGAACCTGGCCCCGTTCCCTTTGACTTGACCGCTCACAGCGAAACCCTCCCGACGGCGAACAGGACGACCCAGAACAGGATCGCCAGCGGAACCGGCGCCCAGACCGCGATGCGCGACAAGATCGTGGACGACTTGATGGTCAGGCCATTGCCGGTGTCGTTGATCGTGTGACGCGTCCCGTTCAGGATGAAGGAGAACAGCACGACCGTCAGGCCGAAGCCGACGAACAGGCCCAGCGGGGACCCGGCCAGGGCCAGGGCGGTCGCATAGGCCTCCGGTCCGAAGGCCAGGGCCCCCAGCCAGGCGACGACGATCAGCGCGCCGACCGTGGCGGCGATGATGGTGGCCCGGAACAGGATGGAGGCCGCCATGGTGACGTGCCAGCGCCAGATGCCGATGTGGGGCGAAAGCGGTGTGACGTGACCGTTGGGCTGGGTGACGAAACGACCGGTCCGGTCGCTAGAGGCGCCACCCGAGGTCGGGCTGGGCTGGGTCATGCGAATGGTTCTCAAAAGCGAATGAATTCAATCGCCGTGTGCGGTTGCGAAGGCTTTTGTGTCTCTAGAACGACGGTGTCAACGGACCGTGACCAACATCGCGAATTCTTGCCGCCTGTGGCCTGTTCCGTGTCGTGGTCGTCGGATTTGCGCATGATCGATCCACGCTCTGTCTCGGATAGAGGATTTACGCGGGCGGCCGGGAATTGGATTTTTCCGATCTGGCGGCGCTTCAAGCCCGTCTCCGATCTCGCCATGTCCAATCCGCCACCCTATATGTGACGAATGACCGAGATCACGCCCCGCCCCGTCCTTCGCCTGCATCCCGCCCATCGCGACGACATCGGCGACCTGACGACGCGCCGCCCGGTGCCCGGTCCGGGCCTGGACCAGGTCGATCCCTTCCTGTTCCTGAACCACCACGGGCCCCAGACCTATGCGCCGGGCAACGCCGGCCTGCCGTTCGGCCCGCACCCGCACCGGGGGTTCGAGACCGTCACCTTCATCCTGGACGGCGAACTGGCCCATAACGACTCCGGCGGGGGCGAGAGCATCATCAAGGCGGGCGGCGTCCAGTGGATGACCGCCGGCTCGGGCCTGATCCACGCCGAACTGTCGCCGGCCGACTTCAAGCGCGACGGCGGGCCGATGGAGATCCTGCAGCTGTGGGTGAACCTGCCGTCCCGGCTGAAGATGACCAAGCCGGACTATGTGGGGCTCCAGGCCGCCGACATCCCCACCTTCACCACCGAGGGCGGCGTGGTGGTCGAGCCGGTGTCCGGCGAATGGCTGGGGGTCAAGGCGCCGATCCAGTCGCTGATCGACATCCATCTGGCCGTCGTCCGCCTGCCCGCCGGCGCCCGGTTCCAGGCTCCGGTCGCGCCCGGCCGCACCGTCTTCTTCTATGCGGTCAAGGGCCAGGTCTCCGTCGCCGGAACCCCCGTGCCCGAATGGAACCTCGCCGCCCTGGGCGAGGGCGACACGGTCGAGATCACGGCCCAGACCAACGCCGTCGTCCTGCTGGGCCACGCCGAACCGATCAACGAGCCGGTCTTCAGCCACGGCCCCTTCGTCATGACCACCCGCGAGGAAATCATCCAGGCGATCGAGGACTACCAGTCCGGCAAGTTCGGCCCGCCGCCGAAGGTGTGAGGCGCGCCCCTACGCTTTGAACAGTGGTCGCTGGCGCAGACAGCAGACATTGCGACGGACTGTTTGGGGTGGTTAGCGGGCCTTAGTCTGCCGCCACCAGTTCTCGTTCCAGGGTGTCGATCAGGTCGCGCGCGGGTAAGCTGCGCGCCAGCGGCGCTCCTTGCCCCGCCCACTGGGCGCCGAAGTCGCCGTTACCTGTCGCCTTGGCCGCTGCGTTCAGCGCCTTTCCGGCATCGTAGGCCACAGGATAGTCGGGTGCGCTGACGCTGGCGGTCATCCCCCAGCGTGTGAAGCCGTTGCGGAGACAGCGGGCGGGTCTGCCGGATATCGCCTTGGTCATAATCGTGTGGTGCGCGGACTCGCTTCGGAGCGCCGCTCGATAGGCTTCATCCGCCGCGCTCTCCGGACAACCAATGAAGGCGGTGCCAAGCTGCGCAGCTACGGCGCCGAGGTCTAGGACGGCGCGAACGCCTCGCCCATCCATGACGCCGCCGGCAGCGATGACGGGCAGCCCACAGTTTTGGACAAGCATACGGGTCAACGGCAGCGTTCCGAGCTGCGCATCCTCTCCGTCGGGATCAAAGACGCCTCGGTGCCCGCCCGCTTCATAGCCTTGTGCGACGACCGCATCCATACCGCCGCGTTTCGCAGCAAGCGCTTCGTCTAGGCTGGTGGCGGTGCTCATCAGCAGGCATCCGGCCTGCTTAAGGGCTCTGACCTTTTGCTCGTCAGGCAGGCCGAAGTGAAAGCTGACGACCGGCGGTACCCTGTCGATCATCAGCCGCAGCATGTCATCGTCCTCGGCGAAGCTGCGATAGATGGTCGTAAGGGAGGGCGGCAGCTCAGCCGAGAACGTCTCGAACAGAGGCTTCAACGCGTTTAGCCACGTCGCCTCGCGATCCAGATCGCGCCGAGGGGGGGCGTGCACGAAGACGTTGACGTTGAACGTTGCAGTCGTGAGCCGGCGGACCTCATCGATCATAGCCGCAGCCCCGGCGGAGTTCGTCGCCCCCACACCGATCGACCCAAGCGCGCCCGCGTTGGAAACTGTCGCCGCCAGCACTGGGGTGGATACGCCCGCCATGGGAGCTTGAATGATGGGCAGCCGGACCGAGAGTTCCGTAAGCAAGGTCATGGCCGTAGATAGCCCTGCCCCCTCAATGTCGGCAATGGGTCGGCTTGCGTCATGGGCGTCAGCGCCGAAACCGGAACCTCGAGGCGCAGCCGACGAGCAGACACTCCTGGGTTCGGCAGAAGGGTGGAAACAGGCCTTCGCGATCGCCTGCTTGAGGGAGAGGCACGGACGATCGGGAACTTGCCGGGCGACACGCCTCGCGCCCAAGCCCAGCACACTTCAGTCGTCCGGAAGGTGCACGGCGAGCACGCCTGGCGCTCAGATGTTGTTCATTTTCACCCGGGCAATATTGACGGTGTTTTTTATCCGGGTAAATACCCTCCGGACTACCCGCACGGTTTGCGGGAGTTCAGGAGAATCCGGCGATGAATCGCGTGGAAACCAATGGCGTCGAGTTGGCTTGCGAGACGTTCGGGGCGCCCCCGGATCAGGCGATCCTGCTGGTCGCCGGACTGGGGACGCAAATGATCCGGTGGACCGTTCCCTTCTGCCTCGCACTGGCGGCGCGCGGCTATCATGTGATCCGTTTTGACAATCGCGACGCCGGCTGCTCGACGCACATCACTCACCGCGCCGCGCCGGATTTCGGCGAGCTGGCGGGCACGCTCATGGCCGGACGAGCGCCGGACGTCCCGTATACGCTTCACGACATGGCGGCGGATGCGGTCGGGCTGCTTGACGCTTTTTCCATCGACCGGGCCCATGTTGTCGGGCGATCCATGGGCGGCATGATTGCGCAGGTCATGGCGTACGAGCATCCCGAACGTGTCGCGTCGCTGACCTCGATCATGTCGAGCACCGGCAATCCATCGCTTCCGCCGCCTATGCCCGACGCCATGGCGATGATGACCCGCCCCGCTCCCGACCCCGCCGCTGACGAAGCCGGATACCTGGCCCATAGCCTCGCTTTCGCGCGCCGCATCGCCGGCGGCCGCTACCCGTTCGACGAGGCCGCCACGCGTGATCTCATTGTCGAGGAGGCCCGCCGAGCCCACGATCGCAATGGCTTCGGCCGCCAGATCGCGGCGATCGCCGTGGGCGGTGATCGCCGGAGCCGGCTCGCGACCGTGAGCGCACCAACGCTGGTTATTCACGGGAGCGATGATCCGCTTTTTCTTCCGGCCTGTGGCGAAGATACGGCCGCTTCGATCCCGGGGGCGGAGTTCATGTTCATTGAGGGCATGGGCCATGATCTTCCGCCCCAATTGTATGGCGCGGCGGTTGAGGCGATCGACCGAACGGCGAGACGCCGCCCTTAGACTTGCGAGTTAGCTGCGCCGCCGCATAGGGGGCTCGCTCTATTAGCGCGGTCGCGCCGAAGGCCGTCGAGTGATGTGATGGCCGCCGAAGTCCGCTCAGGGTCGGTTTGCGAAACCGGCCTCAGCCCCGAGATCGGACCTTGGCGTTGACGCAGGTGGACCCGCCGGCCTCCCGGAATCCTCAGAAACCGATCGTCACCGACGGCGCGCTACGCCGCGCCTCGCCATGGTGCACAGCTTCGATGTTGTTGCCGTCGGGATCGAGCACGAAAGCGGCGTAGTAGCCCGGATGATAGGCCCGCTCGCCCGGCGCGCCGTTGTCGCGTGCGCCATGGGCCAGCGCCGCCCGATGGAAGGCGTCGACCGTCGCGCGGTCCTTGGCCTGAAAGGCCAGGTGGTGCCGACCCGTCAGGACGCCCCGGCTCTCCGTGCTTTCCGGCGAGGACACGACGAGTTCATCGGCCCAGAAATAGCCGTCGGCCGTATCGACGACGGGGATCTCCAGCACGTTCAGAACAGCCGTGTAGAATTCCCGGCTGAGCTGGAGATCACGGACGACCAGCTGGATGTGGTCTATGAGCCGACCGCGATGCAGTTGTGTCGTTCCCATGGCCTGTCCTGTTTCCCTGGCGTCGCGACCTCGAATTCCATCCGGGTTTCGAGCCGACCTGTGTCACGCCCCAGAATGGGGCGTCTCGCCAGGATCGCCTTGATCTTTCGCAAAGCCATCCCCCGGTTCGACCGCGACGGGCGCTGTCAGGTCGAAGTTCGTCGTGGGGGTCGGGTCGGGCGTCATCCGCCCGAGATGCGAAAGGAGGGGGCGGGACCAGATGATGCGTTCCCCGACAAAACCCTATATGACGCCGGTTCCTTGCGACGACCGAGCCGAAGACACGCCAAATGCCCAGCCTGAACGAGATCCGCGCCACCTATCTGAACTTCTTCGCGGCCGACGGCCACGAGAAGGTGCACTCGGCTCCGCTGGTGCCGCAGAACGATCCGACCCTGCTGTTCGTCAACGCCGGCATGGTGCCGTTCAAGGACTATTTCACCGGCGCGTCCAAGCCGCCCTATCCGCGCGCCACCAGCTCGCAGAAATGCGTCCGCGCCGGGGGCAAGCACAATGACCTGGACAATGTCGGCTACACCGCCCGCCACCTGACCTTCTTCGAGATGCTGGGGAACTTCTCCTTCGGCGACTATTTCAAGGAACACGCCATCGACCGGGCGTGGAAACTGGTGACGCAAGAGTTCGGCCTGGACGCCAAACGCCTGCTGGTCACCGTCTATATCGATGACGACGAGGCCGCCGCGATCTGGAAGAAGGTCACCGGCTTCGGCGACGACAAGATCATCCGCATCGCCGGCAGCGACAATTTCTGGGCCATGGGCGACAGCGGTCCCTGCGGTCCCTGCACCGAGATCTTCTGGGACCACGGCGACAAGATCCCCGGCGGCCCTCCCGGCTCGCCGGACGAGGACGGTGATCGCTACGTCGAGATCTGGAACAACGTCTTCATGCAGTTCGAGAAGGAGAACGACCAGATCGTTCGCAACCTTCCCAAGCCCAGCGTGGACACCGGCATGGGTCTGGAGCGGATGACCACCGTGCTCCAGGGCGTGCATTCGGTGTTCGAGACCGACCTGTTCAAGACCCTGATCGCCGCCTCGGAAGACGCCACCTCGACCAAGTCGGACGGCGACCAGGCCGCCAGCCACCGCGTCATCGCCGACCACCTGCGCTCGTCCTCCTTCCTGATCGCCGACGGCGTCACCCCGTCGAACGAGGGCCGGGGCTATGTGCTGCGCCGCATCATGCGCCGCGCCATGCGCCACGCCCACCTGCTGGGCGCCGCCGATCCGCTGATGCACCGTCTGGTCCCGACCCTGGTGGCCCAGATGGGCGACGCCTATCCGGAACTGGCCCGCGCCCAGCCCTTCATCGAGGACACGCTGAAGCAGGAAGAGGTCCGTTTCCGCACCACCCTGGGCCGGGGCATGGCCCTGTTCGACACGGCGGTTCAGGGTTTCAAGCCGGGCGACATGCTGGACGGCCAGACCGCCTTCACCCTGTCCGACACCTACGGCTTCCCGCTGGACCTGACCCAGGACGAGGCCCGTCGTCGCGGCTTCTCCGTCAATGTCGACGGTTTCGAATCCGCCATGGCCGAACAGCGCCAGCGTTCGCGCGAACACTGGAAGGGCTCGGGCCAGACCGCCAACACCAATGAATGGCTGGCGATCCGCGACCGTATGGGTCCGACCGTCTTCACCGGCTATGACGCCATCGAGGGTTCGGGCGAGGTCCTGGCCATGATGAACGGCGGCGCTCCGGTCGAGACGGCCGAGGCCGGCGACATCGTCGAGATCCTGTTCGACGCCACCCCCTTCTACGCCGAAAGCGGCGGCCAGAGCGGCGACCAGGGCACGCTGGAATGGCCCGGCGGGGAAGCCGAGGTTCTGGACGTCAAGAAACACGCCGGCGACCTGCATGTCCTGTCGGCCCAGATCACGGCCGGGACGCTTCAGATCGGCGCCCGCGTCGCCCAGCTGGTGGACGCCGACAAGCGCACCACCACCCGCGCCAACCACTCGGCCGCCCACCTGCTGCACACGGCCCTGAAGAATGTGCTCGGCCCGGCGGTCGCCCAGAAGGGTCAGCTGGTCGATTCCGAGCGCGCCCGGTTCGACTTCAGCCACGGCGCCCCCGTGACCGAGGACGAACTGGCGGCCATCGAGGCCGAGGTCAACGCCGTCATCCGCCAAAACGTCCCGGCGGAGACGAAACTGATGGCCCCGCAGGAGGCCATCGAGGCCGGCGCCATCGCCCTGTTCGGCGAGAAATACGGCGACGAGGTCCGGGTTCTGACGCTCGGCCGTTCGCTGGTCAGCGATAACGCTCCCTATTCAGTCGAACTGTGCGGCGGCACCCATGTGGCCCGCACCGGCGACATCGGCCTGTTCAAGATCGTTCAGGAGACCGGCGTCGCCGCCGGCGTCCGCCGCATCGAGGCCCTGACCGGCGAGGCGGCCCGCCTCTATCTGGAAGCCCAGGCCAAGGTGACGCGCGGCCTGGCCCGCGACTTCAAGATCCAGACCCAGGACGTCCCCGGCCGGGTCGAGGCCCTGCAGGGTTCGGTCAAGACGCTGGAGAAACAGGTCGCCGAGTTGAAGAAGCAACTGGCTCTGGGCGGCGGGTCCGGCGCGGCGTCTGCGCCCGAAGAGATCGGCGGGATCAAGCTGATGGCCCGCGTCCTGGACGGCGTGGACGGCAAGGGCCTGCGCGGCGTGGCCGAGGACTTCCGCAAACAGGTCGGGACCGGCGTCGTCGCCCTGATCGGCGTGACCGAGGGCAAGGCCGCCGTCACCGTCGCCGTGACCTCGGACCTTGCCGGGACCGGGGCCGACCGCGTCAACGCCGCCGACCTGGCCCGCGCCGCCGTCATCGCCATGGGCGGCCAGGGCGCCGGCGGCAAACCCGACTTCGCCCAGGGCGGCGCCCCGGATGGATCCAAGGCCGAGGCCGGTCTGGCGGCGGTGCGGGCGGCCCTGGCGGGCTGAGGCCCGTCAGCCCATCGGATCCGGCGTCAGGTCCACGCCGGCCAGTTTCCAATCGAACATCCCGCGGCGCTCCAGGATCAGCACCAGGGCGTCGTCGGGCCGGTCGTCGCGCGTCAGGGTGACGGCGAAACGGTCAAAGCCGCGATAGGCCCAGGACTGATGGATTTCGGACTTGGGCGCGGCCGGGGTGTCCGTTGCGGGCACGGGCCGCTCCGGCCGAGGCTTTTCGCCCGACCGGACCATGGCGGCGACGGCCTGGGGTGTGACGAAATTATCGACGGCCCCGTCCACCAGCGACGGCGCCAGCAGCATGCCCAGGGCGGCCAGACCCGTGTCGTCCCCCGCCCGGTGGCGGATTTCCAGGGCGGCCCGGGCGTTCAACTCGCTCTTCAGGCTGGCGCGGAAGGCGGGAAAATCGACGCGGCGTTCCAGTCCCGCCGCATCCCCGGTGCGCGCCGCCCGGATCAGGCCCTGGGCGGCCACGAAGGGCGAGACGAAACAGGCGATCAGCAGGCCTGCGGCCACGGCGGCCAAAAGCCCGACGACGATCTTCTTCAGCATAGGAACTCCATCCTCAGTCAACGCGGACTCCGGCCGGCCGGTTGCCTCAGCGCGGGGCGGCGGCCGTCTTGCCGGGAACCGCAGCGACAGGCGCGGCCACGGCCGGCGCCGCGCCGTCCGGCAGGCCGATCTGGACCAGGATCCACTCAAACGGCCCCCGGCGCTCGAAGGTGAAGATGGTGCGCGATCCGCCCTGGTCCGCCACCGCCATCCGCGCCCGGTTCACGCCCCAGAAGATCGGCTTGGGCCAGGGTTGGGGCGCATCGTCCGCAATGGCGGTCGCGGTCATGCTGGACCGTTGGCTGGCGTACCGGCCCTCGCCGCGCGTCAGGGCCGCCAGGGCGGCCGGGGTCAGATAGGCGTCCACGTCCGGCCCGTTCAGCACCGGGTTCCGCTCCATCTGGCGCCGCACGGCGCCGATGGGGTCTTCCAGGAAGGAGGGCGCGGGCGCCAGAGCCTGGGCCATTCCGGTCAGCTGCGGCCGCAGCGACTGGCGCACGGCCGCAAAATCAATCAGGCGCGCCAGGCCCTGCACGTCTCCCGCCTCGGCCGCAGACCGGATGGCGAAGAAGCCAACGGCCGGCGCGGCGAAAAAGGCCACGGCCGCGGCCACGACCGCCAAGATCAGAAGATTGCCGAACAGTCGTTTCACGAAGCCTCCCCACGCTGGAACCGATCATGCACGGCCTCCGCGACGACGCAATGAAAAGCCCCGCCGGATCGTTCCGGCGGGGCTCTCTGTTCGTGGTCCTGAGGACGGGTTCAGCCGACGTCGGGCAGGGCGGTCTTCAGGTTCTCGGCGACCTTGTCGAGGAAGCCCTCGGTGGTCAGCCAGCCCTGTTGGTCGCCGACCAGCAGCGCCAGGTCCTTGGTCATGAAACCGGCTTCGACCGTCTGGACCACAACCTTTTCCAGGGTGTCGGCGAACGTGCCCAGGGCTTCGTTGCCGTCCAGCTTGGCGCGGTGCTTGAAGCCGCGGGTCCAGGCGAAGATCGATGCGATCGAGTTGGTCGAGGTGGCCTCGCCCTTCTGATGCTGGCGATAGTGGCGGGTCACGGTGCCGTGGGCGGCCTCGGTCTCCAGCACCTTGCCGTCCGGCGTCATCAGCACCGAGGTCATCAGACCCAGCGAGCCGAAGCCCTGGGCGACCACGTCCGACTGGACGTCGCCGTCATAGTTCTTGCACGCCCAGACGAAGCCGCCCGACCACTTGATCGCGGCCGCGACCATGTCGTCGATCAGACGGTGTTCGTAGGTCAGGCCCTTGGCCTTGAAGTCCTCGGCGAATTCGGCGTCGAACACTTCCTGGAACAGATCCTTGAAGCGGCCGTCATAGGCTTTCAGGATGGTGTTCTTGGTCGACAGATAGACCGGGTAGCCGCGTTGGAGGCCGTAGGACAGCGAGGCGCGGGCGAACTCGCGGATCGACTCGTCCTGATTGTACATGGCCATGGCCACGCCGGCGCCGGGGGCCTTGTAGACCTCGTGCTCGATCACTTCGCCGTCGTCACCGACGAACTTGATCGTCAGGGTGCCGGGTCCGGGCATCAGGAAGTCGGTGGCCTTGTACTGGTCGCCGAAGGCGTGGCGGCCGACGACGATGGGCTGGGTCCAGCCGGGCACCAGGCGCGGCACGTTCGAGCAGATGATCGGCTCGCGGAAGACCACGCCGCCCAGGATGTTGCGGATGGTGCCGTTCGGCGACTTCCACATCTTCTTCAGGCCGAACTCCTTCACCCGCGCCTCGTCCGGGGTGATGGTGGCGCACTTCACGCCGACGCCGTGCTTCTGGATGGCGTGGGCGGCGTCGATCGTCACCTGGTCGTCGGTGGCGTCGCGGTGCTCCATGCTCAGGTCGTAATAGTCCAGATCGAGATCCAGGAACGGGAAGACCAGCTTGTCCTTGATCATCTGCCAGATGATGCGGGTCATTTCGTCGCCGTCGATGTCGACGATGGGGTTTTCGACCTTGATCTTGGCCATGCGTGAGGTCCGCCTCTGAACTTTGGGGAATGATATCGTGGCGGGGATATAGCGGGGCTGGGCGTCCGCGCAAACCCCGCCGTCCGTTAACCCTGCTCGGAAAAAACCTGACGGCCAGGTTGAACCCGCGTCACGGGTTTCGGCTTGTTAGACCCCAAGGGCCTGACCGGTCGCAGCGGCGGACGACGGAATGACGGATGAAGAGCGCGAACTTGTCGAGCGGTGGATCATCACCTTCTGCGAGGCGCCGCCGGTGATCGATGTGGAACTGATGCGAAGGCTGATCGCTGAACAGCAAGCGACGCCGCAAGGAGTTCACCCATGCCAGCCAATATCTTCAGGACCGGCGACCGCGTAGGGTGGGATCACAGCCAGGGCGCATCCGTCGGCCAGGGGGGCAGGACGATCACCGCCGAAACCCACATCAAGGGGCACAAGGCGGCGGCGTCGTCCGATAATCCGGAGTATGTCGTCGAGAGCGCAAACACCGACGCCCGCGCGGCGCACAAACCTTCGGAGCTGAACAAGGCATGAGGACCATCGATCTGTTGCGGGGCGTCGCCCTTTCGGCGCTGGCGGCGTCTGCGCTCGCCGTCGCGGCCTGCGGCGACAAGAACGCCGCTCAAAAGGCGGGTTCGCCCCAGGCCCCGGCCTCTTCGACGCCGCCTGCCGCCGCCCCGGCGCCCGTGCTGCAGACCCGCAGCGAGACCCGCCAGTTCAAGGACTGGCGCGCCACATGCGGCAATGACGGGACCTGCTGGGCCTTCGGCTTCGCGCCCGAATTCGCCGCGGGCTGGGTCCGAATCGCCCTCCAGCCCGGCCCTGACGCCAGGCCCGAGGTCAGCTTCGGCTATTGGCCCGACGGGGACGCGCCCGCCTCGCGCCAGATCGGCCTGGCGATCGACGGCCGCACCTTTGCGGCGACCCTCAACGACGACGGCGACAGCCAGGCCCCGGTCGGCCTGATCCGCACCGACGCCCGTCCTGTCATCGACGCCATGGCCCAGGGCAAGTCCATGGTCGTTCGCGGCGCCTCCACCCAGGCGGTGTCGCTGAACGGGGCGGCCGCCGCCCTGCTCTGGATCGATGAGAAACAGGGCCGCCTCAACACGCCCACCGCCCTGATCCGTCGTGGCGACCGTCCTGCCTCCACCGTCCCCGTCGCTCCGCCCCTGCCGACGGTCACGCCCGCGCCGGCTGTGGATCAGGCGGGCTTCGGCGACGTGAACCAGCGCGTGCCCGCCGCCCTTCGCGCCCGCACCGAGGTCGGAACCTGCCTGAAGGAATCGGCCATGCCGGCGGTCAGCGACATGGTGATGTCCGCCCGGCTGGACGCTCGCACCGTGCTTTGGGCCGTGCCCTGCGGTTCCGGCGCCTATAACGTGACCCACAACTGGTATCTGACGGGGCCGGATGGTCGCGACCCGCGTCCGGCGATCCTTGCCGGAACGGCCGGACCCGGCGCCGACCCGGTCATGCCCGACAACTCCACCGTCAACGGGGCGTATGATCCCAAGACCCGCACCCTGTCGGCCTTCGCCAAGGGGCGCGGCATCGGCGACTGCGGCTCGGCTCAGACCTGGGCCTGGACGGGCGACCGCTTCGTCCTGACGCAGGAGAGCACGATGGGGGAATGCGCGGGCGTGCCGTCCGACTTGTGGCCCGTCGCCTGGCGCACGCGGTGAACGACCCGGAGGTCCTGATCATCGGCGCGGGCCCGGCCGGTCTGACGGCGGCGACCTATCTCGGGCGGTTTCGTCGGCGGACCATGGTGATGGACGCCGGCGCGCCGCGCGCCTGCTGGATCCCGCTCAGCCACAATATGCCGGGCTTTCCGGCCGGCATCACGGGCGCCGATATTCTGAAGCGGATGCGCGAACAGGCCGAGGAATACGGCGCCGTCATCAGGCCGGGTCGGGTCGAGAGTCTGGTCCATGACGGCGAAGGCTTCATAGCCCAGGTTGAGGGGAGATCCATCCGCGCCCGCGCCATCCTGCTGGCCACGGGCGTCGTCGATCATCACCCCGACTTGCCGGGCGTGGAGCGCGCGGTGCAGAAGGCGCTGGTCCGCATCTGCCCCATCTGCGACGGCTATGAGGCGACCGGCAAGGCGGTCGCCGTCATCGGCGACAGCGACAAGGGCGCGCGCGAGGCCGCCTTCATGCGCACCTATTCGGACCGGGTGACCCTGATCCACATCGGCCCGGCCGACGCCCTGACCCGTCGCGACGAACTGGACCGGCTGGGGGTCGAACTGGTTCTGGCCCCGCTTGAGTCCATCGATATCGAACAGGACCGGGTGACCGCCCTGAGCTATGGCGGCCAGAGCCGGACCTTCGATCTCGTCTATTCGGCCCTGGGCACGTCGCCCAACGCCGAACTGGCGCAGGGCCTCAAGGCCCGGCTGGCCTCCGACGGCCGGCTGGAGGTCGATCTGCACCAGGCGACCAGCGTGCCGGGTCTCTACGCCGCCGGCGACGTGGTGCGCGGCCTCAACCAGATCGCCGTCGCCACGGCGGAGGCCGCCGTCGCCGCCACCGACATCCACAACCGCCTGCGCCGCATCGACGGCCTGACGGTCGCCGACTAGGCCCCGACTAGACTAAGCCTGGGTCGCCACCCAGCCGTCCACGATCCGCTCCAGCACCGACAGGGGCACGCCGCCGGTGGCCAGGGCCGTGTCGTGGAAACCCTTCAGGTCGAACCGGTCGCCAAGGCTGGTCCTGGCCTTCTCGCGCAGGCGGACCCATTCGTTGTGGCCGACCTTGTAGGCGCAGGCCTGGCCCGGCCAGCCGCAATAGCGTTCGACCTCGGACACGGCCGCGCCTTCCTGGTCGCCATAGGCCTCCATCATGTACTGGATGCCCTGTTCGCGGCTCCAGCCCTTGGAATGGATGCCGGTGTCCACCACCAGACGGGCGGCGCGGAACATCAGCGACTGGACATAGCCGATCTGGCCGACCGGATCGTTCTCATAGGCGCCCAGTTCGTCGGCCAGCTGTTCGGCGTACAGGCCCCAGCCCTCGACATAGCTGGAGAAGCCCAGCAAATTCATTAGCTTGGGCGCGGCCGCGCTCTCCTGTTGCAGGCTGATCTGCAGGTGGTGGCCCGGCGTCGCCTCATGATAGGTCAGGGTCGGCAGGGTCCAGGACGGCCATTCCGCCGTGTCCTTCAGATTGATCCAGTAGATGCCCGGCCGGGTCCCATCCAGGCTGGGCGAGTTGTAATAGCCCATCGGGGCGCCGGCCTCGATCTCGGGCGGGACGCGCTTGATCTGGACCGAGGCCTTGGGCAGGCGGCCGAAGGCGCCGGGCAGACGGGCCTGCATGTCGGCCATCTGCTCGTTCAGCTTTTCGATCAGCTCGGCCTTGCCCGCGTCGGTGTTGGGATAGACGTATTTCGGATCCTGACCCAGGGCGCGGATCCGTTCGGCCACCGATCCCTGCGTCAGGCCCTGGGCCTTCAGCAGGCCGTCGGCGCGGGCGGTCAGCTCGGCCATCTGCGCGCGGCCGGTGCGGTGGATCTCGTCCGCCGTCAGCCGGGTGGTGGTGATGTAGCGCAGGCTGTTGGCGTAATACTGCTGTCCCTGCGGCAGGCGACGGACCGAGGCCTCGTGGCCGGCGCGCGGCAGGGCCGCCTTCAACAGGGCGTTCTGGGCCGATAGGGCGGGATAGACCTTCTGGGTCAGCAGGGCCTCGACCTGGGCGCCCCAATCGCCCGACAGGCCCTTGGCCCGCGCCCTATCCACGACCGAGGCGACCATGGGCGAGGCGGCGACGTCGGTGGCCAGGATCCCCTCCTGCTGGCCGATCGCCTTGGCCAGGATGAAGTCCGGCGGGATCACCCCCAGGGCGTAGTCCTCGCGCAGACGTTCGGTCTCGGCGGTCAGGACGTCGGCGAAGGCGGCGACGCGGGCCACATAGGCGTCGGCGTCCTCGGCCGTCTGGATCGTATGCTGGTTGGCCAGGAAGTCCGGCGTCGACTGATAGGCCCCACCCTGCTGGCTGACCCGGTAGGGATTGGGCCAGCCGCCCTGGCCGTAGGGGATGGCGAAGGTGGCGATCACCCCGTCCAGATTATCGGCGATGGTGTCGTAGTAGATGCCGTCCTGGGCATCCATCGACGACCGGTCCAGAGCGGTCAGTGCGGCGCGTTGCGCCTTGGTGAAGGCGCGGAACTTTTCCTCGTTCTCCTTGCTCGGGACGGTCAGCCGGGACTTGGCGGCCGCGCGCGCGCCGTTGTCCAGACCGAAGGCGGTGACGGCTTCCGGGCTAAGGTCCAGGGTCTGTTCGAAGGCCTGATCCATATAGGCGGCCAGCGCCGCCTTGGCCTGGGTGGCGTCGCCGGCCGGCGCGGTCAGCGCCCACGCCTGACCATTGGCGGCGGCGAGACCCGCGCCTGCAGCGGCGGACAAGAGAAGGCGGCGACGGTCGATCATGAAAGGCCCCAGCGAATATGTCTGGGCGCCAATGGAGCGCCGGTCGCCTCGCCCCGCAAGTGAAATTGCGGACAGGTAGGCCGCTTCCTTCTCCCATAGGGAGAAGGTGGCCCGAAGGGCCGGATGAGGGTTCCGCCGGTGGGCCAGTTCGCACCACCGTAGCCCTCACCCTTTCGCGCCAGAACGACGGCTTCGCCGCCGTGCGCTCAAGCCCTCTCCCGCCGGGAGAGGGAGGCTGTCACCCCGCCGCCTTCACCGCCGCCGCGACCTCGCCCACCACCCGCTTGACCAGGGCGGCGTCGTCGCCTTCCGCCATGACGCGGATCAGCTTTTCCGTGCCCGAGGGGCGGACCAGCAGCCGCCCCTGGCCGTTCAGGGTCGCCTCGGCCTCGGCGATGGCGGTCTTGACCGTGTCGCTCTCCAGCGGCTTGCCGGCGGTGTAACGGACATTCTCCAGCCGCTGCGGCACCGGGTCGAACTGGCGGGCCAGTTCGCTCATCGGCTTGCCGGAGTCCACCAGAACGGCCAGCACCTGCAGCGCCGCCATCAGGCCGTCGCCGGTGGTGGCGTGGTCGTGCAGGATGATATGGCCCGACTGTTCGCCGCCGATGTTGAAGCCGCCTTCGCGCATCCGCTCCATCACATAGCGGTCGCCGACCTTGGTCCGCTCCAGCGTCAGGCCCTCGGCCTTCAGCCGGCGCTCCAGCCCCAGGTTGGACATGACGGTGGCCACTACGCCGCCGCCGGTCAGCAGGCCGCGTCTGGCCCAGTCCAGCCCGACGAGGGCCATGATCTGGTCCCCGTCCACCACCTGGCCCTTTTCGTCGCAGATGATCAGCCGGTCCGCATCCCCGTCCAGGGCGATGCCGATGTCGGCCCGGTAGCGTTTGACCGCCTCGACCAGGGTCGCCGGGTGGGTCGAGCCGCATTCGGCGTTGATATTGGTTCCGTTCGGGGTCACGCCGACGGGGAAGACCTCGGCGCCCAGTTCGAACAGGGTGGTGGGCGCGACCTTGTAGCCGGCGCCGTTGGCGCAATCGACGGCGATCCTCAGGCCTTGCAGCGTCAGGCGTTTCGGGAAGGCCTGTTTGGCGATCTCGATATAACGGGCCTGGGCGTCGTCGATCCGCTTGACCCGGCCCAGCCTGTTCGACGGCGCCAGGCCCTGGTCCAGGCCGTCGTCCATCAGGGCCTCGATCTTCAGCTCGATCTCGTCCGACAGCTTGTAGCCGTCCGGGCCGAACAGCTTGATCCCGTTGTCGGCGTAGTCGTTGTGCGAGGCCGAGATCATCACCCCCAGGTCGGCGCGCATCGACCGGGTCAGCATGGCCACGCCCGGCGTCGGCACGGGACCGAAGGTGCGCACGTCCATGCCCACCGAGGCGAAACCGGCGACCAGGGCCGGCTCGATCGTATAGCCCGACAGCCGGGTGTCCTTGCCGATCACCACCAGATGACGGCGGTCATCCCCGGTGCGGAACAGTTTGCCCGCCGCCAGGCCGACGCGCAGCGCGACCTCGGCTGTCATCGGATAGGTGTTGGCGCGCCCGCGAATGCCGTCGGTGCCGAAATATTTCCTGTCGCCCACGGGCTGGTCCTTCGTCTGGCGGCTTCCGAACAGGAAACCTTCCGAAACCCCTTTTTAGGTGCGGTCCGTCCTAAGATTGCATAGACGGCCGGTGGGGGCTGGTGCGTGGCTTAGCCCCGGATCGCCGTCTGTGCAAAGCGGCGCCCTTCTGTTTCCCTCTTCCTCGGAGTTCCTGCGCATGTGCGGCATCATCGGCGTCACCGGCAATGGACCTGTCGTTCCCCGGCTGATCGACAGTCTGAAACGGCTGGAATACCGCGGTTATGACTCGGCCGGGGTCGCCGCCATGGTGGACGGCGCGGTCGAACGCCGCCGCGCCCAGGGCAAGATCCGCAATCTGGAAGCCGTCCTGGCCGAACAGCCGCTGACGGCCTCGGTCGGCATCGGCCACACCCGGTGGGCCACCCACGGCGCCCCGACCACGGCCAACGCCCACCCGCACAAGGCCGGGCGCGTCACCCTGGTGCACAACGGCATCATCGAGAATTTCGCCGAGCTGAAGGCCGAACTGGCCGCCGAGGGCCATGTCTTTGAAAGCCAGACCGACACCGAGGTCATCGCCCATCTGCTGGACGCCGAGCTGAATACGGGCCGGGCGCCGCTGGAGGCCTTCAAGGTCACGCTGGACCGGCTGACCGGCGCCTATGCCCTGGCCGTGCTGATCGACGGCCAAGACGATCTGATCCTGGGCGCCCGTCGTGGCAGCCCCCTGGTCGTCGGCTGGGGCGAGGACGAGATGTATCTGGGCTCGGACGCCCTGGCCGTCGGCCCCTTCACCCAGAAGATCAGTTATCTGGAAGAGGGCGACTATGTCGCCGTGACCCGCAGCGGCGCCCAGATGTTCGATGTGACCGGCTCTCCGGTCGAACGGGCGGTGGTCCAGGTCTCGGCCTCTTCGGCCATGGTCGAGAAGGGCGAATATCGCCACTTCATGGAAAAGGAGATCCATGAACAGCCCGACAGCGTCCAGCACACCCTGTCGGAATATCTGGACCTGGTGACGGGCGCGGCCAAGCCTCAGGCCGTGGACTTCGCCGCCCTCGACCGGATCCAGATCGTGGCCTGCGGCACCGCCTTCTACGCCGGCCAGATCGCCCGTTACGCCTTCGAGAAGCTGGCGGGCCTGCCCTGCGACGTCGAGATCGCGTCCGAGTTCCGCTATCGCTCGCCGGCGGTGTCGCCAAGGACCCTGGCGGTCGCCGTCAGCCAGTCGGGCGAGACGGCCGACACCCTGGCCAGCCTGACCTGGTGCAAGGCCCAGGGGCTGAAGACGGCGGCGGTGGTCAATGTCCATTCCTCGTCCATGGCGCGCGAGGCCGAGGTCCTTTGGCCGACCCATGCCGGACCGGAGATCGGCGTGGCCTCGACCAAGGCCTTCACCGCCCAGGTGGCGGCCCTGCTGGCCCTGGCCGTGGCGGCCGGGGTGGCGCGCGGCCGGATCGACGCCGCGACCGAGGGCGAACTGGTCAAGGCCCTGTTCGAAAGCCCGCGCCTGATCGCCGACGCCCTGCGCATGGGCGACAGCATCCGCGCCGTGGTCCAGGACCTGGCCAAGGCCGACGACGTCCTGTTCCTGGGCCGGGGCGCCATGTTCCCCCTCGCCATGGAAGGCGCGCTGAAGCTGAAGGAGATCAGCTATATCCACGCCGAAGGTTACGCCGCCGGCGAGCTGAAGCACGGCCCCATCGCCCTGATCGACGAGGAGACCCCGACCATCGCCCTGGCCCCCCTGGACGATGTGTTCGAAAAGACCGCCTCAAACCTGCAGGAGGTCGCCGCCCGCGGCGGCCCGGTCATCATGATCACGCCGGAAAGGGCTCCGGATCTGCACGGCGCCGGCATCCGCCGCATCCACGCCCCGGACTGCCACCCCCTGATCGCGCCCCTGGTCTACGCCGTGCCGGTCCAGCTGTTGGCCTATTACACCGCCGTCCAGAAAGGCACCGACGTCGATCAGCCCCGCAACCTGGCCAAGTCCGTCACGGTGGAGTGAGGGGCCTGTTCGCCGACCGAGCCCGCCGCCGCCCTTTGCAGGGCGGCCATGTCGGACAGCAGTATGGCCGCCCGTCGCACCCGGATCGCCCCGGTCGCCCGAAGCTCGCCTGCCGCGGTGGAAATTCCGGCCCGGCGTACGGCCAGAAGATCGGCGAGGTCGCTCTGGCGCAATGTGACCTCGGTCGCGCCGCCGAGAGCGTGGATGTCGAGCAGGAGGCCGGCCAGGCGTTCCGTCACCCGGCCATGCGCGTGACGCGTCACCTCGGCCCGGGCCGTTTCCATCCGACGGCGCATATCCGCCAGGGCGGTCTCGATCAGGGTGTCGCGATCAATCGCCTCGATGAGGCTGTCGGCTGAAATCACGACCTGGCGACCGCGCGTCAGCCACAGAGCGCTCTCGTCCGGTCCCGTTCCCAATGCGGCGTCGAAGTTCAGCAGGTCGCCGGGACCGACGAGGCCGAGGCAGACGGGATCCCTCGCTCCCTGCCGCGCCGCCACGCCTTCCAGAACCAGGGTTACAAGCGATCGACCCGCCTGCAGTGACTGGCTGCGGGCGCCAGGAAAGACGGGGTCTTCGCCCGGTTCCATCCCTTGGATCGCCAGTTGGGAGAGGAGTGCGCGCGCGAGATTCGGTCGGAGCATGGGCCGATCAATCGCGAAGCGGAGCCGCGCGCGATAACATGGGTTAAGCCGTCACACCGGCTCGTTCTGAAGGCGCAGATAGGTGGCGTCGAATTCCGCGATCTCGGCCAGCCGGCGCCAGTCCAGGATCTCCACCTGTCCGCCGCTCCAGTTGATCACCCCCTCGCCGCGCAGCTCGGTGACGAGACGGCTGACGTGAACGGTTGAAAGGCCCAGGGCGTCGCCCAGGGTCGCCTGGGTGAGGGGCAGGTCGAAACGCATTCCGTCGGCCTTTCCGCTGGTCTTTCCCGTTGTTTGGCCGACCGCCTGAAGACGCAGATAGAGTTCGCACACCAGATGGGCCAGATGGCCCAGGCCGCTGCGACGCCCCATGGCCACCAGCCACTGGCGATGGATGGCGGCGTCGATGATGGTGTCCAGCCATAGAAGCCGCGTCAGGTGCGGATGGCGCTCGGTCAGGCGGATCAGCTTGGCGTGGGGGGCGGAGGCGACGACACAGTCGGTCAGGGCCACGACCCCATGATCCATCTGTTTCATCAGCAGACTGTGCAGGTCGATGAAATCGCCCGGCACATTGAGCTCCGTGATCTGGCGCGCGCCGTCCGCCAGACTGCTGTAGCGGGCTGAAAAGCCGGAGATCAGAAGCGTGCTGTGCAGGGGATGGGAATGTTCCTTGACGATGTCCGCGCCGCTGCGAATCTCGCGCGGCGGATCAAGCACATCCTTCAGGGCCTCGACCTCATCCGGCGCGACCTGATCGCGCAGCGAGAGTTTCTCGACCAGGGTGGTGATCCTGGAGGGGGGCGAGACGGTGGTCATTCGCCGGTCTCCTGCAAGGTCCAACCTTCCGGCGCCGCGTCCGAGGCCCGGGCGGTGACGCTGACTACCGTGCGGCCGTCGGCATCGGTCACGATCACGCTAAACGACGCCGTTTCCCAAAAAGCCGCGCCGCGATAGCGCAGAATCTCCCCAAGGACGGTGACCGCCTCTTCGCGGGCGGCTTCGACATCGGGCAGATCCTCGCCCTGGTCATCGCGAATACAATCGCCGTTTTCGGTGTGGAAATAGAAATGCGGCAATCGGGCCTCCAGCGGCAGGTCTGCAGGAAGCGGTCGTCAAGCCGATTGGTTCAGCCTTAGATTTCCTGGTTGAAGGCGCCGATTTCGGGATAGGCGGCCAGGCGCGGCTTGATCTCCCTGCGGAACAGGTCGCGCATGTCGTCCTCGGATCGCATGCTCTCGACCACCACGACCAGTTCGGGCTTGTTCGAAGAGGCGCGGACCAGGACCCAGGAGCCGTCCTCCAGGTGCACACGCACGCCGTTGACGGTGATGGCCTCGAGGATCTTGCGACCCAGGATCTTGCCGCCCGCCGCGGCCAGATCCGAGTATTCCTTCACGATCCGCTCCAGCACCCCGTACTTCAGCTCGTCGTCGCAATGGGGCGACATGGTCAGGCTGGTCCAGGCGTCCGGCAGGGCGGCCTTCAGTTCGGAAAGTTTCTTGCCGGGATTGCGGTCCAGCATGGCCAGGACCGCCCCGGCGGCCACCAGGCCGTCGTCGTAGCCGTGGCCCAGATCGCCGGCCATGAAGAAGTGGCCCGACTTCTCGAATCCGGCCAGGGCGCCCAGTTCGGCGGTCTTGCGCTTGATGTAGGAGTGGCCCGTCTTCCAATAGACCACCTCGGCGCCATTGGCCTTGAGGATCTCGTCGGTCTTGTAGAGGCCGGTCGACTTCACATCGACCACGAAGGTGCTGTCCGGATAGACCTTGGACAGGTCGCGGGCCAGCATCAGGCCGATCTTGTCGGCGAAGATCTCCTCGCCCGTATCGTCCACCACGCCGCAGCGGTCGCCGTCGCCGTCGAAGCCCAGGGCCAGGTCGGCGCCCGTCTCGCGCACCCGCTGGGCCATCTGCACCAGCATGGCGTGGTCTTCCGGGTTCGGATTGTATTTCGGGAAGGTGTAGTCGAGGTCGGTGTCCATCTCGATCACCTCGACGCCCATGCGCCGCAGGGCGTCGGGGGCGAAGGCGCCGGCCGTGCCGTTGCCGCAGGCGCAGACGACCTTCAGCGGGCGCTTGATCTGCACCTTGGAGGCGACGTCGGCCACATAGGTCTCGCGGAAGTCCTCGACCCGAACCAGCTTGCCGCCCGGCCGGGCCACGCCCTCGCCGTTCAGCACGATCTGTTTCAGCCGGCCCATCTCCTCGGGGCCGAAGGTCAGAGGCTTGTTCGCCCCCATCTTCACCCCGGTCCAGCCGTTCTCGTTGTGGCTGGCGGTGACCATGGCCACGCAGGGCGCGTCCAGTTCGAACTGGCCGAAATAGGCCATGGGCGAGAGGGCCAGGCCGACGTCCAGCACCTCCATCCCGCCTTCCAGCAGGCCCAGGATCAGGGCCTGTTTGACGCTGAGGCTGTAGCCGCGGAAATCATGGCCGGTGACGATCCTGGGCGCGACGCCGATCTCGTGCACATAGGTGGCCAGGCCCAGGCCGAGGGCCTGGATGCCGAGGAGATTGATCTCCTTTTCCAGAATCCAGCGGGCGTCGTATTCCCGAAACCCGGTCGGCTTGACCAAGGCCTCAGTCTCATAGGCGGCCGTGTTCGGCTTCAGGTCTTGGCGGGGCTTGAGCATGGGGCCTCGGTGTAGGGAAACGTCTGGTTCAGGGGCGTTGCGCTGGTCGGCGGTTTGGAGCCGACCCGTACGACATCGTCAGGCGGCCGCGCGCTTGCGGATGCGGGCGATGCGGCGCAGGCGGCGCCAGAAACGGCCGCGTTCCGGTTCGGGGTAGGGCTGCAGGTTCTCGACGAACTGATCCGCCGAGGCGCGCCAGCTGAACTTTTCCGCATAGGCGCGGACGACCTTGCGGTCGAGTTCGAGGCATTTCAGGCAGGCGGTCTTCAGGTCCTCGTCGATCGCGCCGGCGTTCGAGCCGGGGATGATGTCGATGGGGCCATGGGCCGGATAGGCGGCGACCGGGGTTCCGGCGGCCATGGCCTCCAGGATCACCAGGCCGAAGGTGTCGGTCCAGCTGGGGAAGACGAAGACGTCGGCGTCGCGGAAACAGCGAGCCAGTTCGTCGCCGAACCGTGCGCCCAGGAATTTGGCCTCGGGATATTTTTCCTGGAGCTCCGCGCGGGCCGGGCCGTCCCCGACGATGATCTTGGTGCCCGGCAGGTCCAGCTCGAGGAAGGCCTCGATGTTCTTTTCCACCGCGACCCGGCCGACGTTCAGGAAGAAGGGCCGGGGCCAGTCTTTCCCCCCCATCTGGTCGTAGATGCGCTCCAGATCGGGGTGGAACATCTCGGTGTCCACGCCACGCGACCAGGGGGATACGTTCTTGAACCCATGCTCGACCAGTTCGTCGCGCAGGGTCGGGGTCGCCACCATCAGCCGGCCCGACGGCTTGTGGAACCATTTCATATAGGCGTAGCCGACCTGCACCGGGATCGGGAACCGGGCCGAGACATATTCGGGGAATTTGGTGTGGTAGCTGGTCGTGAACGGCAGCTTCCATTCCACGCAGATGCGGCGCGTGGCGATGCCGATCGGACCCTCGGTGGCGATATGCACGGCCTCGGGTTCGAACGCCCGCAGCATCTCGCGGATTTCTTCCTCCGCGCCCAGAGCCAGCCGGATTTCCGGATAGGTCGGGCAGGGGATGGTCTTGAACAGGCTGGGTTCGATGACCTCGACCTCGTGACCCATGCCGCGGCATTCCGCGACGGTGCGGGTCAGGGTGCGGACGACGCCGTTGACCTGAGGTTCCCAGGCGTCGGTGGCCAGAACGATGCGCATGGAGGCGGGCGGACCCTGAGCCGTTGAGTAAGGGCGGAACTTCTAGACGGTTCGGATGACGAAGGCGAGACGGTCGTGGGTGTTTGAGTAGGGGAAACCCCTATGAGAGGCGAAGGGCCGGGATCCTGTCGGGCTCCAGCGTGCTCAGGGTCTCTCTTGTCTGAACATAGGCGGCCATGATGTGGTAAAAGGAGCTGGCCGGTGCGGGCTCATCGATGAATTTGCCCCCTTCCAGCATCTTGTCATGCCAGAGGCCCTGCGGCGTCAGATAGCGCCATAGCGCCCTCTGGGCTCTGGCGGCCTGTTCGAGGCAAAGAGCGCGCCGGCCGTCGTCGCTGAGCGAGGCCAGGATGAGGGAGGCCTTCAACCATTCTGTCTGGGGCCAAAGGCGCGCGCGCGGGCTTCTTACGCCGCCGTCGATGTTCATGGCGTCGATGGCGATGCCGCGTTTGAGGTCGATGCCCTTGAGGCCCGCTTCATAGAGCCGCCAGGCGTCGGCGAGGACGGCCGGGTCTGCGCGTTTTCGGCCGTACCGCGCCATCAGCCAGGCCCATTCGAACTGGTGTCCCGGTTCCACCAGCCGCCCATCGTCGCCCGAAGCGGGGGTCCAATCCTGCTGGAAGAACTCACGCAAGCAACCGGTGCCCGGGTCGATGAAGCGGGCGCGCGCCAGGGTGACAATGCGGTCGGCGAGCGCGGCCCAGGCCTGGTCTCCGCCGGTTTCTTCCCAGGCCAGCGCCGCTTCTAGAAGATGCATGTGGGCGTTGGACTGATAGGGATGGCCGCCGTGTTCCGTCAGTCCCCCCTGGCTGTCCGCGCGTTCCAGCAGAAGGTCGCGCACCGCTGCGGCTTCGACCTCGAGCTGCGGAGCCTGGGTCGCATCGGCGACACAGGCCAGGGCGAAGATCAGGAAGGCTTGGTCATAGACCGTCGCGGTTTCGTCGAGGGGAGAACCGTCCGCCGCCAGCAGGGTCCGCATCTGGCCGTCAGGTCGAAGATAGGCGGCCCGCAGACGATCCAGGCCGGTGGCGACCACCGCCTTCCAGGGACCTCGCCAGCCTTGGCGCCCCGCTTCGGCATAGACCTGCAGCTGGCGCGCCTGGACCCGGGCCCGCCGTGATGTGGCGACGTGGCGTCCGTCCAGCGCAACAACCTCTTCGAAGCCGCCCGTCGAATCCTGACCCAGGCTGGACCAGACGGGAAGAGCAGCCTGCCGGAGCCAGGTCGTCAGCCGTGCAGCGCCAGCGTCGAGGGTTTCCGGAGCATTGGCGCGGGGGAAGTCGAGATGCTGGGGCGACAGCTTGCGCAACCGCTCCACCACCTTTTTCACGTCCTGGCTCTTGCGGAGGTCGGTCACCAACACTGCGTCGCGTTCAACGATGATGCCGATGTCCTTGAGGCCGATCGCTGCGACCATCACTCCGTCGCAAGCTCGAACCAGGCAGCCTTCCGAGTCTTCCAGGATATGCAAGCCGACGCTGCCTTCGCCCGACGCATGGACCGAGTCCCAGGCGCCGAGATCCGACCATTCGAAACGAACCGGCAGAACCGAGGCGTGGCTCGTCTTCTCCATGACGGCATAGTCGATGGAAATCTTGGGAGCTGAGGTGAAGCCGGACCCAAGCAGGACATAGGGGCCGTCGATCTCGGCCTGATCCAGTGCGGTACGGACCGCTTCTCCAACGGCGGCGGCCCGATCCAGGATCTCGCGAACGAGCACATCGGCGCGGACGATGAAATTGCCGCTGTTCCAGAGATAGCCTTCGGAAATATACCGTCGAGCGGTCGCTTGATCCGGCTTCTCGACGAAGGCGGAGACCTCCGACAGGGCTGGGCCGGAGGGGGCGATATAGCCATAGGCCGACGAGGGCTCTGTCGGAACCACGCCCAGGGTGACGATACGCCCGTCCACCGCCGCAGAGACAGCCTCTTTCACCGACCGGCGAAACGCTTCGTCGTCAGGAATGTGGTGGTCCGACGCCACGAACAGATTGACGGCGTCGGGCGCGCGGCGACGGGTCCAGAGCGCGGCGGCGGCCATGGCGGCGGCCGAGTCACGCCCTTCAGGTTCGAGCAGGATGACGGCGCTGGCCCCGATCTGCTCCAATTGCTCCAGGATCGTCTTTCTGTGCGAGACGCCGCCGACCACGACCAACTCGCCGGAGCCGTCTGTCAGGTCGATCACGCGAGCGACCGTCTCCTGAAACAGCGAACGATTTCCAGCGAGTGGAATGAACTGCTTGGGGCGTGACGGACGCGACGCAGGCCACAGTCGCGTTCCTGAGCCGCCGCACATGATAACCGGGTAGATTGTTGTCATGATCAACGCCGTGGACTGTCAGGGAGCCTCCCTATTAGGGGCGCCGCGTCGCGTCGTCACCTTCTTTGCAGACCCGAAGTTGCGATAGGCTAGGGCTGAGTCACGGGGGTGACGCGTGATCGCCAGGCTACAGCGGCAGCACCGTGGTCGACTTCACCTCCTCCAGCACCGCATAGGTTCGGGTCTCGCGCACCCCCGGCATCCGCACCAGGACGTCGCCGAGGAAGGCGCGATAGGCGTCCATGTCGCCGACCCGGGCCTTGATCAGATAGTCGAAGCCGCCGGCGACCATGTGGCATTCCAGCACCTCGGGTTGGCTGCGGACGGCGGCGGCGAAGGCTTCGAAGACGTCGCCGGTGGTGCGGTCCAGCAGGACCTCGACGAAGATCAGCAGGTCGCGGCCGACCTTGGCGGGGTCGATCATGGCGGCGTAGCCGGTGATGATCTTCTTTTCGCGCAGGCGCCGGACCCGTTCGAAACAGGCGGCGGGCGACAGGTTGCAGCGCCGCGCCAGCTCGGCATTGGAAAGCCGGCCGTCGGTCTGGAGCACACGCAGGATGCGGCGGTCGACGGGGTCTATATCGATCATCGGAAATCGGGCTCCTGCGCCGAACGATCTTCGGGACGGCCTCGTATCATACGAAGCACCTTCAATGAACTCCGGCCTATACGGCGGAAATCCACAGGAATTCCCGCCCATGACCTCGTCCGCCTTCACGCCCTCGAGCCTGGCCGCCTGGGACGGTCTGGACGCGCACAAGTTCCGCGACGAGCGCGAGGCCGTGGCCGCCAACCTGGCGAGAACGCCGCTGGATGCCGCCGAGCGCGTCGCCGTGGTCGCCGAAGCCACGGCCCTGGTCGAACACGCCCGCCGCAGCCAGAAGAAACAGGGGGTGGTCGAAAGCTTCCTGCAGCAGTTCTCGCTGGGCACCCGCGAGGGTCTGGCCCTGATGTGTCTGGCTGAGGCCCTGCTGCGCGTGCCGGACGAGGAGACGCGCGACCGGCTGATCGCCGAGAAGATCGGCTCGGCCGACTGGGCCAGCCATCTGGGCCAGTCCGACAGCCTGTTCGTCAACGCCTCGACCTGGGGCCTGATGCTGACCGGCAAACTGGTGGACGTGGACGACGAGGCGCGCAGCGACCTGCCCGGCTTCCTGAAACGGATCGCCGGGCGACTGGGCGAGCCGGTCATCCGCCAGGCCGTGGCTACTGCGGTCAAGATCATGGGCGAGCAGTTCGTCGTCGGCCGCACGATCCAGGGCGCGCTGAAGCGGTCGAACAAGGAAGGCTGGCTGTGCAGCTTCGACATGCTGGGCGAGGGCGCCCGCACCGTCGCCGACGCCGACCGCTACGAGAAGATCTACGCCGACGCCATCGAGGCGGTCGGCAAGACCTCGAAGGGCCAGGGTCCCGAGCACGGTCATGGCGTGTCGGTGAAACTGTCGGCCCTGTCGCCCCGCTATGAGGCGACGCATGAGGACGACGTCTGGGCGACCCTGTATCCCCGCATCCTGCGCCTGGCCCAGGTCGCGGCCAGATACGACATCAACTATACGATGGACGCCGAGGAGGCGGACCGTCTGGCCCTGTCGCTGAAACTGCTGGACCGGCTGGCGCACGAACCCAACCTGGGCGGCTGGACCGGCCTGGGCCTGGCGGTTCAGGCCTATCAGAAACGTGGCCTAGAGACGATCGAACGGGTCGCCGACCTGGCGCGTCGCTCGGGCCGCCGGCTGATGGTGCGCCTGGTCAAGGGCGCCTATTGGGACACCGAGATCAAGCGCGCCCAGGTGTTCGGCCGCACCGACTACCCCGTCTATACGACCAAGGCGGCGACCGACCTGAACTATCTCGTCTGCGCGCGCGCCATGATCGAGGCGGCGCCGGCGATCTACAGCCAGTTCGCCAGCCACAACGCCCACACCCTGGCCGCCGTGCGGCGCATGGCGCGCGACCGGGGCGTGGCCGTCGAGCACCAGCGCCTGCACGGCATGGGCGAGGCGCTCTACGACGCCGCGCACGAGGCCTGGACCAATGAGACCGTGATCGTCCGCGCCTACGCCCCCGTCGGCGGGCACGAGGAGCTGCTGCCCTATCTGGTGCGGCGCCTGCTGGAAAACGGCGCCAACTCCTCCTTCGTCCACGCCCTGCTGGACGAACGCGTGCCCGCCTCGGCCGTCGCGGCCGATCCCATCTCCCTGGTCGAGCAGGCGCCCGACCGTCACCCCAAGATTCCGGTTCCGAAAGACATGTACGGCGATCGTCAGAACTCCCTCGGCCGCGATTATTCCCAGGCCGCCGACCGCGAGGCCCACGCCAGGGCGCTGGAGCTTGTCGATCGCGAGACGCTGACCTCCGGTCCGATCGTCGGCGGCAAGCTGCGCGCCGGGATCGACGCCCAGGCCGTGACCAATCCGTTCGACCGGTCGCAGAAGCTCGGCCATGTCTCGGAAGCCGAGGCGGCCGACATCGACGCCGCCGTCGAGGCCGCTGCGAACGCCCAGGTTCAATGGGACCGTCAGGGCGGGGCCAAACGCGCCGTGACCTTGCGCGCCATGGCCGATGCGCTGGAGGCCGATCTGGACCGCCTGGTGGCCCTGCTCAGTCGCGAGGCGGGCAAGACCCTGAACGACGGCGTCGCCGAGGTGCGCGAGGCCGCCGACTTCTGCCGCTACTACGCCCTGCTGGCCGAGCGCGACTTCACCGCCCCCCAGACCCTGAAGGGCCCGACCGGCGAGACCAACCAGCTGATCCTGCACGGACGCGGCGTCTTCGCCTGCATCTCGCCTTGGAACTTCCCCCTGGCCATCTTCACCGGCCAGATCGCCGCCGCCCTGGCCGCCGGCAACGCCGTCCTGGCCAAGCCCGCCGAACAGACGCCGCTGATCGCCGCCGAGGCCGTGCGCCTGTATCACAAGGCCGGGCTGAACCCGGCCCTGCTGGCCCTGGTCCCCGGGCGCGGCGAGACCGTCGGCGCGGCCCTGGTCGCGCACCCGGGCGTCGACGGCGTCGCCTTCACAGGCGGCACCGACACGGCCGCAGCGATCAACCGCGCCATCGCCGCCCGCCCCGGCGCCATCATCCCCTTCATCGCCGAGACCGGCGGCCTGAACGGCATGTTCATCGACACCACGGCGCTGAAGGAACAGGTCATCGACGACGTGATCCAGTCGGCCTTCGGCTCGGCCGGCCAGCGCTGCTCGGCCCTGCGCGTTCTCTATGTGCCTCAGGACTCGGCCGACGCCCTGATCGAGGGGCTGAAGGGCGCGCTGGCCGTCCAGACCGTCGGCGACCCCGCCGATCCCAAGACCGACATCGGCCCCGTCATCGATCCGGAATCCCGCCGCGCCCTGGAAGCCCACGTCGAACGCCTGTCCAAGGAAGCCAGGATCATCGCCCGCGCCGACCTGCCGCTGGGCGCGGAAAAGGGCGACCTGTTCGCCCCGACCCTCGCCGAGATCCCCACGCCCGACTTCCTGGAACGCGAGGTCTTCGGCCCCATCCTGCACATCTATCGCTACGCCCCCTCCGACCTGAAGTCGGTCGCCGGCAAGCTCGCCGCGCGCGGCTACGGCCTGACCCTGGGCGTCCACAGCCGTATCGAAGCCTTCGCCGCCGAGGTGATCGATCTGGTCCCCGCCGGCAACGTCTACGTCAACCGCTCGATCACCGGCGCGGTGGTGGGCGTGCAACCTTTCGGCGGCGAAGGGCTTTCAGGCACCGGCCCCAAGGCGGGCGGGCCGAACAGCCTGATCCGCTATGCGGCGGAGAAGACGATTAGCGTGAATATCGCGGCCCAGGGGGGGGATCCGGCGCTGTTGAATCTCTAGACGCAGCCTCTGTCAATCTTGGCAGATGTTTTGATGATCGTGCCACTGGACAGACACCCGACACCCGTGCATCTGGCGCGAACTGTTTGGAGAAGTGCGTGCTAACCCAGCTTCGACATCATACCCGAGTGATAGGCGCATTGTTCATGCGCGAAATCATGACTCGATACGGGCGAGATGGCATCGGCTTTCTTTGGCTGATCGGCGAGCCCTTGCTGTTCTGCATGGGGGTTATCGGTATGTGGACAATCATAAAGCCGGAGTATGAGCATGGCGTAAGGATCGCTCCATTTGTCATGACCGGCTATATGTGCCTGATCCTGTTCCGACATATTGTCAGTCACAATATCAGCGCCCTTCAGGCCAATGTAGGGTTGATGTTTCACCGGTCGGTGAAGCCTCCGCACATCTTCTTTTCACGGACCTTATTGGAGTGGGGAGGGGCGACTGTTGCTTTCATTATAGTCTACACAATCCTCTATGTGCTGGGAACGGTAAAGCTTCCGTCTAACGTTTTAGTTCTTTACGGAGGATGGATTTTATTGGGTCTGCTCTCTTTCGGGTTTTCGCTCATATTTTCAGCACTATCGCTCATGTTTGAAGTTATGGAGCGTGTCGTCCCTGTATTCATGTACTTGATGATACCGTTTTCTGGCGCCTTCATCATGGTAGACTGGTTGCCCAGTGGCGTTCAAAAATACTATCTGCTCATTCCGATGCCCCATACGGTTGAGATGATCAGATCGAGTGTTTTTGGAGAGTTTGTCCCGACGCATTTCGATCCGATGTATCCAGCCTATTGGTCGATAGCGACAATCGCTCTCGGATTCCTTCTCCTCTTTATCGGACGCCGAAAGCTCGACATCGAGTAGGGTGGAAGAGCTATTCTTGTGAAAAAAATGAACAAGCCGCAGATCAAATTCCTCGGACCCCTCCATGTCGAGGAGGCGCCGGATCGATCATTCTTCAGCCGAATGCCGAAAATTCCATTGGCTTTTATGCTGATCGTTGTTGTTCCGACGTTGCTAGCTGCAATCTACCTCTTTCTGATTGCGACGCCTCGCTATGTTTCGGAATCACGTTTCGTTGTCCGATCGGCGGGAGGCCAGCCATCTGCTCTTGGTTTTGCGCTTCAGGGGGTCGGTTTGTCGGCCGGATCGACAAACGCTTTCGTCGTCCACGATTACATCACTTCTCGCCAAGCGGTTGTCGATCTTGGTCAGCGTATGGATATCCTCAAGGCCTTTAATCGTCCCGGGATTGATCCGCTGTCACGTTTGGGCGGAATCGGTGGAGTGAGTTCTCAAGAGGCTATTTATAAAGGCGTTCAGAAATACATCAGCGTCGGTTATGACTCCACAACCGGCATTAGTACGCTTCGTGTTCAGGCCTTCAACGTTCAAGCGGCCCGGCAGTTAAACGAGTCCCTCCTCGAAGGCGGGGAGCGGCTTGTCAATAATCTGAACAAACGATCAGCTGCCGACGCTATTAGTGATGCTGAACGGGCGCTGAGAGAGGCTAATGAAAGGCTGTCCCGATCTCAAGCCCAACTCACGGAGTTCCGAAACCGTGAGCGGTTCATTGATCCGGCCAAAACAGCCCAAGCCGGCGCAACCTTAATCGCTGAACTGGAAAGTCAGCTCGCAGTCATGCGGGCGGAGCGTGCTCGGATTAGTGCGGAGACGCCTGACAGCCCGCAACTCTCAACCCTGGACAGTCGCGTCGCCGCATTTCAACGACAGATCGACATCGAGCAGGCTCGGTTGGCCGGAAACCAGGACTCTCTGGCGCCGAAAATAAGCGTCTATGAAAACCTTATGATGGAGCGGGAGTTCGCCGATCGCATGGTCGCAGCGGCAACGGTTGCCTTGAACGCGGCGCAGCAGGAAGCGCGGCGTCAACAACTCTATATAGATCGCGTCGTGCAGCCGGACAGCCCAGACGAACCGCTAGAACCGCGGCGGCTTCAAATTCTCCTAGCGGTTTTTGCTTCCCTGCTGCTCGTCTACGGGATTGGGTGGTTGATCGTGGCGGGCGTTCGCGAAAGCAAGGTCAATCAATGACAGAACCGACCGATGTTGGCCTTCTGGTCCGCGGCTTGGCTCATACCTACGATGTCCACGGGGCGCGGCCGGTCTTCTCTAACCTGGACTTCAATTTTAGCCGTCAAGGCCGGCTCGGCTTGCTGGGGCGAAATGGCCAAGGAAAATCGACGCTTATTAAGATTCTAGGCGGTATCCTGGCCCCTTCCGAAGGAACGGTGGAATGGAGAATGGCTCCCTCGTGGCCGATCGGGTTCGGAGGCGGATTTCAGGGCAGTCTGAGCGGCATAGACAATATCCGTTTTATCACCCGCATATACAATCGATCCTACGATGAGGTCTTCGATACGGTAGAAAATTTTGCTGAACTGGGGGTTGCTCTGACACGCCCCGTCAAACACTATTCTTCCGGCATGAGGGCGCGTCTGGCATTTGGGCTTTCTTTAGCGATCGAGTTCGACTGCTACTTGATCGATGAGCTTGTTTCGGTTGGAGATGCCCGGTTCCAGAGAAAGTGCAATGAAGAACTGTTCGAGCGGCGAGCGGATCGCGCTTTTCTCATGGCATCACACGATATGTCCATGATTGGCCGCTGGTGTGATCGGGTCCTCATAATTGAAGGCGGTCGTGCCAAACTGTTCGAAGACGTAGAAGAGGCGATCGACATTTATACGTGGTTGAGGGCGGCGTGAGCGATCAGGTTTGCCTACGTCTGCTTCAATCACCTTTCCCTGGTGATGATCTGTGGCGTCAAACGATCGCGGGTGCTTGTAAAGCCTGCGGCTGGCAATATGCAGAGCATTGGGGGGGGGATCGCCCGACGCTCGACCCATTTCGCAATGCGATCATCGTCGGCTGGACCACCGATGCATCGGATTTGAACACTACCCATTGGGCCGTTCAAACCGCTGCGCCGGACGTGGTGATGGCCGCCTTCGAGCAACGCCTGAAGCTTGCGTCAGACGACGCGCGCTATCATGCTTCAAGGCATCTGGCTGAGGTTGCTGCCCTCGCTCGCTTGGGCGCGCCCGTATCATATGCTGGGGACGGTGAAATCCAGCTCCCAATTCTCGGCTCCGTCCCAACACCTCTAGAGGCGCCCCTGGCGCCGCCCGTAGGAATACCAGGATCTGGTCTAGCGGTTTACCAAGATGCGGATGTGCCTATAGACACGGAAGTTTTCTGGCCGTCTGATCTCTTCAATTTTGGGGATCTCGCGGATAAACGACGCGGCGTTCGGGTCGAGTTGTTGGGGCGTCGCCGATTGCTTTTCAATGGACCCAACATCTGGCTTCCTCCCGGCGTTTGGGAGGCGTGTGCCGAACTGCGTGTACTGCCTCAGGAAAAAGCGGACCTACTCATTGAGTGGGGCTATGGCACGGAAGTGGCCGAAATCGCGGAGGTCCTGACGTCGGCCGGCCGGTACAAGATTCGGATCACTCAGAACTGGCTAGCTCCTGCTCCCGCTGATTTCAGGATTAGCCTTATGATGCCTGCCTTAGCGGGATGGTTAGAATTCCCCGGACTGAAGGTTAGGCGGATTGGGGACGCCGCCTAATCCCGTATATATACGCCGAACAGGAAATCATGAGCCAAGGCGCCGCTACTCGTCAGCGCGTTTTCTGCCGCAATCAGCGCCGATACCATCGCGCGGCTTTCCGCGGAACCATCGTTAATTTTTGTCCCATTCAGATACGAGAATAGAGGGTGAAGAAGTCCCCCGCCCGTCAGACGATGATACTCCGTTCGAAAATACATCGGCAGCAATATTGGGATTAGGGCGGACCTCACGCCCTCCGTGGGGTCATTTGCCATGATGGCATCGATCGACGGTAGGATCAGGCGCTCGTTGGGGGCAGCCCGAAATTCGGGCGGGATCCCCTCGAGGATCTGATTGACGATCCGAACCTGCGAATCCGGATAAAGCTGATAGCAGGGCCCCACATACTCGTTTACGATTACCCGCCCGCCGGGTCGAACGACATGCCGGACCTTGGCCAACATACCTTCGATGTCGGTTACGTGATGCAGGGACCCTGAAAACAGGACCGCATCGAAAACGCCTGCTTCTAGAGGAGTTGAAATGAATTCCTCGAAGAGCCTCACTGAGAAGTCGATAGCGAGATTCTCCGAGCGAACTACCTCAGATGCAAGTCCAATCGCGACGGGCGATGCATCAAAAGCGGTGACGTGACGCGCAAAGCCACGCCGTGCGATAGCAATCTCGTGGCCGCCATCCCCGCAGCCGATTGACAGGAGGGATTTGATCGGCGGTAGGTGGCTAGCGAACAGCCATTCCAGCCAAAAGCCTGGCTGCCCCGTCATGCGAATATAAACTTCGCGCTCGACGATGGCGTTTTGAGTCCAGGCAGATCGGGTGGCGGTCGCATACATGCGATCCCAGTGTTCTGCTGCGGTCTGAGTTTGAGTGTTTGTCATCGATTCTAAGCCGCCTGCCTAGCGGGGCGGTCTTTTAGCATTGCCGCTTCCTGGATTAGGGAGGCATACTGTTGGATCATGTCATCATAGCCGGGACGCGCATTGAGCCCTGGTCGGCTAGCGGCCGCCAGCCGCGCCCGAAGCGCGGGCTCATAAGATAGTTGAGTGATCAGACGGGCTAGGGCCACAGAATCCCCCGGCGGATAAAAAAGAGCATTCACATCTTGATCTACCAACTCGGGGATTCCGAACACGGGGGTAGTCAGGATGGGAAGACCAAAAGCCATGGACTCTACAATGACCCGGGGAGCGCTTTCGATCCGTGACGTGCAGACAGAGATATCCGCCGCCGCGTAATAGACGGTCATGTCATCAACACCGCCGGTCACTACGACGCGATTTTGATCACGCAAGGGAAGGCGTCCGATGCCATCCCTGATTGCTGCGGCATAATCGCTCTCGGCCGGATGTCCGACGATATAGACTCGGAGGCGGTGTCGGACTGCAGGTTCAAGGCGCTCAAGCGCCTCTATCAGATCGAGTTGTCCTTTCCGCCGGCAGACTGTGCCCATGAGGATGATGACCAACTCGTCTTTCTTCACGCCAAGAAGTTCGCGAGCCTTACTCCTGGACCAACGCGCAACCTCTTCGTTCAGGCGTTCGGCGGGTATGCCGTGTCGAATGACCTGCGCATTACTACGCGTCTGAACGGGGGCCCAGGCCAGACGCGTCGCATTGGCCACGTAGGTAACGCGGTAGGCCTGTCCAAACGCCGAATAGGCCCATGCGCGCACAGTGGGGTTCTCGCCATCGAAGTAGGTGTCCCACGGCTCACTCTCGTGCTGGCACCAAATCGCTGCCAGTCCTGCAAGATTTGCTGCGTTGATCAACGAGAACATCGGAAGAGTATTGGCAACGACCACCTGAACGTCCAATGCCGTCAAAAACTGAGCCAATTCAGCGACCCCTCTTTCGTAGCTTGCCGCGGCGACGCCAACGTGTGGGAGGTCGATTATGAGAACCACGATCCCTTCTGCCTCATATCGGGCGCGTAACGGCCCGTCCCGCGGTGACAGCACCGTCGGGTTGATTATGCCACGTCGTTTCAGACCCACGATAAGGTCAAACAGGGTATTGGGCGCACCCTCAAGATTAAGGTTGTGAGATACTGCTGCCAATCTGATGCCGTGGACTTTATTATCCGACAACCTACGCGTTGTAACTTCAAATCTTTCATTATCCAGAGACAGATTTCTGTTGTACCATGGATCGCTCCGGTCTCTGTAAGTCTTGCGTAGTTCTATGATCTCAGCTGGATTGTCGAGGTGGGACCTGCTCTTTCCTTCAAAGTGGAACAGTTCAGCATCAGGGCAATATATGCAGCTATATCCCTCGCCAACGAGGCGAAGACAATAATCAACGTCATTGTACGCTACAGCGAACTCATCGATATTGAAGCCGTTTACCTGCTTGAATAGGTCGGTCGGCGTCAGCATGCAGGCGGCAGTAACTGCACTGTACTCCCTTGCTGTGCGGACCAGTCCCATGTAGCCCCAATCATGGGGCTCCAGTCCACGGAAGGCATGCCCCACCAGCCCCTCGTTATACCCGCTAACTATGCCTGCATGCTGGAGGGAGCCGTCTTCAAAATACAGGCGGGCCCCAACGGCGGCGACGCGATCCATGGATCCATAGCCGACCATCTGACTGATCCACCGACCATCTATGACTGCCGTATCATTGTTGAGCAGAAGTAGATATTCACCCGCCGCAAATTCAGCGGCCTGGTTTACGATCAAGGAAAAATTGAATCCGTCCGTCTTTCTGATTATGCGGCAGACGCGTACATTGTCTAATGTATCGATATAATTCAGGTATGCGATGGACTCTGCGTCATCACTATCATCGTCAGCTATCAGTATTTCATAATTGGAATAGGTGGTCTTTCCTAGAATGGATGTCAGGCATGATTCGAGCAGTTTTACATTGTTACGGGTTGGGATTATGATGGACACCTTGGGGCCGCTATCGGGGAAGTCGACGGAAAACATCCCGACCTTGGCGTCCATTGCCCATTGGGGATGAGTGGCGCGCGCCGATATCCCCCTTCGATCCAGAGCCTCCTGAACTGCTCTTCGCCCAGCCTCAAAGCTCTCCGGCTTTGCATCGCCCGATACAGCGGTCGATCCTTCCGTCGCCCTCCAATGATACAGAATGCGCGGAACGTGCCCGACGTGTCTTGCTTTCTCGGCGGCGCGAAGCGCGAAATCGTAGTCCTGCGCCCCGTCGAACTGGGACCTGAAACCGCCCAGTTCATTGTAGAGCTTACGCCTCACTGTCAGAAGGTGGCTCATGTACATGAAGGAAAGCAGCAGGATGGGAGACCAGTCCGGCTTGAATTGGGGGTGGTATCGGTAACCCTCGTCATTGATCTTGTCATCGTCGCTGTAAACGACGTCTGCGGACTTGTTGTTGGCGTAATACAGCGCGATTTCGCCTAGACAGTCGCGCGTTATCAGGTCGTCATGGTCGATGAAGGCGATCACTTCTCCCGTGGCCATTCGGACAGCGGCGTTGGTTGCTTCACTGATGCCCAGATTTTGGGGTAGGTAAGTGACGGAAATTCGCGCATCTCTTGATGCGATGTCCCTGATCGTCTGTAGTGTTTCTTGCGACGTGCTCGCGTCGTCCGCTATGCAGAGCTCCCAGTTGGAATAAATCTGCGCCTGGACGGATGAAACCATAGCGCGAAGGTGATGAGCTGATGTGTTGAAGGTTGGGGTGATGATCGAAATTCGGGGGAGCTCAGGCTCTCGCTCGATCAGGCGCGCCCTTAAATCCAACTCGGCGGCAATGGTCAGGCGATTTGACTCGATCCAGGCCGCATATGGCGACATCGGCAGGAGATACTGCCTTAAATGATCAGGCCCAGCCTTTAGTATCTCGGGCCATGAACGCGATCGAGCAAATCCCTGTAGAGGCCTGGCCGGCCATAGGCCGATCCTCCTCAGCCGCTTTCTCACAACCCGCGCGGGCCGTGTTTGCAGCGCGAGCGTCACCCACGACTTCATCGAGAAAAACCTTTGGCTGTCGCGCGGTCGGCCGGGTAATCGCACTTGCGAATGCAGGCCGCCGTCATGCGCTCTCACCGTGAAGACCTGCCAAGTGCGCTTGCCATGCACAGAATGCGGCCACGCCATCCGTCGTATCCTCCGGGGCGATGGTGGGGGGAGCGATATAGGTGGCCTCGACTTTCGACGACAGTCGAGAGCGGCCGTCCAGCAGCAGGGACAAGTTGTTGACGAGGCCGTCCATCTCCCAGTCCAATGTTCGGCTCGCTCCGTAGTTGGCCAGCGCGACCGCTCGACTTTCGACTTCCGCTTCAAGCAAGATCTGGACAAGGGCATGAGCTATGGAGTCGGCGCTCTGATATGCAAGAACCGCCGTGCCGAGATCGTAGTCCATCAGATTGTTGTAACGGTACAAATCTACGGGGACGCACCCCGCAGCCATCATTTCGAAAGGAATGCGGGAAGGATTGGACAGGCTTAAACAAACCCCGGCGATGCAAGAGTTGTAGAGGTCATTCAGGGTGTTGAGATCGCTGATCAAACCCAACTGGGTGGTCTCAAAATCTAGGATGATCTTTTCATCTGATCCGAAGAGGACAATCTCGACATCAGGCATGGCGCTCTTAAGCAATCGCAGTGCGCTTAAGCCGAGGTTGTTCCCCCTCCTAGGCTTGTCGGGCTGAACCAGCATGCACACGGCCTTGCGTCGCTTTACTCCATCCAAGCGACGGTAGACGGCTGTGTCGATGCCGAGACCCGACCCCGCTGCGGATCCGCCATATTGGTTGTGTACGACGTGCGTCAGCCAGTTTCCGACCGTGAAGTGATGCAACTGTTTTGTGAAGCTGTTCTCTCCGACGACGTAAGCGTCGCCTACGGGATTGAATAGGGCTTCAAAATCCTGAACCAAGTATCCCTTCAGATGGGCATCTATTTCGTCCGCCACGTAAGAAGCCGAATGCGCGATTGTTGCAATTGCTACATCTGAAGATCGATTGCTTTTCCAGGACAGGTCCACGGTTGCGCGCAAGCCCTGGAGGTATTCTTCGACAACCTCCACCCCGGCGCCGGGATGCTCGAGATAGATATGAGGGGAAAAACCGACGTCCCCAAGGCGGCGCACCATGTTGAAAATGGTGCGATGTCCGCCAGAGGCGCGTAGCGGCGCCGGTGCGTAGATGGCGAGCCTAGATCCGATGTTCTTTATCAGGGCTGGCGAATGGGCTCGAGTGAAAGCGATCGGGACGGATGCCTTCTGGGCATCTGAGGCGTCCTCCCACCAGGCTTCTGCGCGTCGCTCCCTGACCGCCGCCTCCTTCCAGCGGGTATCCTTGAGGAAGGCCGTCAGTTCGGCATGGAGTGCTGCGCCCACCGCCTGGCTCGAGAAGGGGTCGCCAACACCTAGGTTGACGTGATCGGTGCCGCCGACACCGAAACTTTCGTTGTGCTCAAGCCGACCGAAGGCATCCGCCAGTGCTTTGGGCGGCGTGTCGATGAAGGCTTCTACGATTTGACGCGACAATCGGAGAAAGTCGCTGGCCATCAATCCGTGAAGGCGGGCGTATCGCGACAGGAGGCGTGCTGCCTGTATCTCTCCCTCTCTAAACGGAGATAACTCCTCGACGATCGCCTCTTCCCCCGGGATAATTTGGGTTACAGCGCGTGTCCCGCCAGCTTCTTTCCGCTCATAACCGATGACGGAGCCGCCGGGGCCATTAAAGATCATTTCAAGCGGCGCGACTTGGTCACGAATCCGATATGGCTGGTGGTGGTTTTCATCGCTCAGCCATCCAACCTTGCTGGATTGCACTGGCTGTTGGTTCAGATATTTGAACAGGGCGAGATAATGACCACGGATGGGGCGCTTCAGAAGATGGGATAGATTGTCCTGGATCGTCCCGCGCCAGCCTATGTCGGCGACACATAGGCCGGAGCTTGAACCGGGCTCGATCCCATGATCCGCCAAATAGGCAAGCAGCATTTCTTTCTGTTCGGCAATGCGGTCGTTTGCATGAGCCCTGAACGTCGGGTCGGTCATGAAACGCAGGAAGCGCTCATCCGAACCAGGCGACTGGATAGCCTCGTCGAAAGGAAGGCCTGCGCGATCTGCGGCAGAGGTCCCTATCTCCTCACTTAGGTTTAGAGAGACGCATAAGGCTCGCGCCGATTGCTTGCTGTAAAGTGACCAAATCCGCTCCAGTTCCGCCGCGTTGAAGTTATCGAGCGAAGCCGCGAACGTTGCTTTTCTGCTAACCTCCAGCAGTTCAGAAGGGGGTGTCTCTATATTGTACGGATCTTCGCTTCGGATCGCGTCATATATCGCTTTAGCGAAATGTCCCTCTCGCGTGAAAAAGAAGACCTTTTCATCGCCAAATGATGTCGCGCACTCCATAATAGACAGGCAGTAAGAAAATACCAACGGCGCCATTCGTATACCAGCGGCGCGAATCTCCCTGTCTTCAGTCGCCGGCAAATTATTTGCGAGCTGATCCAGTAAGGCCATTATGCGCCGCTCGTGCGGCTCCTTTTTACCTTCACGGAGAGCCCAAAACGCCTGCGCATACCATTCTAGGCGCTTCTCTTCGTCGGGCGCATTGTATGGCAGAATTCGCAGGCCGAGCTGTTGAGGAACATCCTGATCGGCCAGGTGGTTGTCGCCGATATGGACCACCTCATGCGGTTCCACCTGGAACTCGGCCAGAAGGCGTTTAAATAGGCGACCGCTTCGCTTTGTCTCGTAGGTGTCTGACGACACATAGCCCTTTGCGAACAGCGAGCGGATCTCATGACGCCTCAGTAAGTCGTCCATGAAGAGGCCGTTCATATAGAAATCGGACAGAAAGACCTTTGTCGATTTGCTATTACGAGCAAGAGCTGTAGTTGCCGGGTCCGTATATGTGCTGCGAACCTCGGCCTGCATTTCATGTTTTAGCAAACTTTCGTAAATATCCGCTCGTTCCGAAACAGACAGCCCGGCCTCACTGACTTCGTCGATCCATAAAAGCATCGCGTCGCAAAATCGGTATTCATGTTCATTATTGGGAGCAGATGCGTTCTCACTTCGCAGTCTAGCTTCATATAGGACATTTAAATCCTGATAAGCAGGCTTCAAGCGTGACCAGTTCTTGAGAAGTAGAAAGCGCGCCGATTGTAGCTTGATTTCATCTGGATGGCATTCTCGATGTAGAAGCGTACTCCACACGTCGAAAGATAGAATTTTTGCTTCGTCATCCGGCAGGGAGAGGGACGATGTCTGCCGGGGCGGCTCAAGATCTTCCGAACCTGTGCGATCGACAAAACTATCCAGCCCGCCGAGCGGCTTTCCGTTCAGATGCCGCCGTTCCCGCTCCAACTCATTGATGCGTACCGAAACCGCCCATGGATGAGGGGATCGCCCCTCTTTGGAGCCTACAGCCGCGTAGTGCACCAAAGGATTGACGCCAGCCGCTACGACGTCAGGGTTCTGCTCTTTGTACCAGTTCGTCGAAAATCGCGAGGATGGATCTCGCCCTTCTTCAGCGCCGTGCTGAAGGTAGTGGACCAGCGGGTGAATCTTAGCTTCCACCACATCGGGATATTGGCGCAAATACCAAAAAGTATCAAAGTGCTCTGTCGCATCGCCCGCTGAGAGCCGGCCTTGTTCAAGAAAGTGGACGAGAGGATTCTCCCCGGACAAGCCAAGGCTGGGATTGGCTTGAACATAGCGTTCGGTGTCAAAAAGTGGGGACGGCTGTCGCAGCTCGGCTGCGCCAAACTTAAGGAAGTGGACTAGAGGATTCACTCCGGCGTCTGCCACATCGCCATATTGACGCAGATACCAAGACGCATCGAAGAGGGGGTGAGGGTTTTTCAGATCGGCTGGCTCGGTCGAAAGGAAATGCAATAGCAAATTGTGGCCTGCCGCTGTCGCGAGAGCGTTGTGCTTCGCGTACCAGTGCAAATCAAATAGTGGGTGAGGGGAACGTCCCTCTTTATGGCCTGCTTCTAGGAAATCGATGATCGGGAGCGTCGCAGTGCCGCTTTCCGTAAGATATCGGGCTGCATACCAAGCGCTGTCGAACACAGGCGATGGGTTGAAACCCTCATACAACCCAGTTTGTAGAAAGTGATCAAAAGCCCCAATCGAATCGGCCAACTCGTATCGATCGGCATAGTATGGCGCGTCGAACATCAATCGAATTTGCGCGCGCACCGAAGGCGACAGCTTCCGGTCCTTTGCCCGCGTTCGAGACGCAATCGAAGAGCGAATAGCCGAAGATTGATACATTGCCTTAGCCCTGATGGTTTGCCCTCTCTTAGCGATCAAGGGCAGGCAAAGTCTACCGTCCCAGATGGGGTCTCAGCCAGAGAGGCGGCCTGATGAATCGCAACTTGACGTCACTGACCTGATCCACCAAACCTGCCGCGCTGTAAGTGGCTGCCGGGGATTTGAAATTTGACCATCGCATCGCGATTCCGGGCTGGCGCCTATGAGATTGACCTCGTCAGCATCAACTTTCACGGGGCGAGGGTCCGTGTTTCGCTTGTGGACCTTGAATCGAATGATGGTCCCTATTGCCTGGTTTTCTCGAGCCGTGAGCGCAAGCAGGCGCTGCTTGTGGATCGGGAGATGGAATCCTTCGTCTCGTTCCACGATTTCGGCTTCTCCGGTTTCCATCCCGAAGAAGTGCATGTCAGTCTCATTCGCCTCGATCCCAATGATGTGATCTTCACAGAGAGGTGTGTTTTACGGTGTTTGCCTCACGTCGCCTTTTATCGTGATGCCTCGCCTGACCACCATATGGGCTTCTTTTTCCGGCTATATAGGCCGGATTTGGTGTCTTATGGTGACGCTGGCGCAACCTATCCTGATCGCGGAGTATTTCTTCTCAGCGCTGATGTCGATCAGTCCCTGTTGCCCAATCAAGTCCGGCAACTTCCGGCTTCAGCTCTGTCAAAACTTTCAGCAGGTAACGCCCTACTTCTTATCGACCAGTCGCATGAAGGAAATCCGTTCAACGGAGAATTCGCTACCCTTCTTCACCAGGCTTTGTCGGATCTCTCTATACGGGCGGATCAGGTATTCTTCGTAAATCACACCCATAAGTACAGAGAAAAATATACTGAATGGGCAGATCGATTGCAGCTAGATGATAGAATAAACATATTCTATGCGAACTGGTATGCTGATGGGTATTTTAGAACCCATTCAGAATTTTTTGCGTCCCACGGTGGAATTGATCAATACGTCGAGAATCAACGCTATCGTGCTTTCAGTGATACTATCAGGCCGCGACGATACCTATCCCTGAACTATACCGCGCGCCCTCATCGTGTGTTGCTCATGCTTGAGTTTATGCAAAGGGGTATGCTCGATGCTGGATATGTGTCCTTCGGGGGCACCCGAAATTCGGATCAGTACAAGCAAAATTTCTATGACATGAACGGCGAGGGTTTCATCCGGCATGTTGGGCGCCCAGAGCTGCTGCAGCTTCTTCCGGCGCTTGACGAGATGGGGGCTTGGACGCTGGATCAAAGCTTCAGGTCGGGCGTGGAGGGGGAGGCTATAAGAATGTCCGCCACATCTCCCGATGAATATTTTCATGACAGCTATTTCAGCATCGTCAGCGAGTCCGAGTTCAGCTCCTCGGATTTTATGCGGGTGACGGAGAAGGCTTTCAAGCCTCTCATGAGGCTTCATCCTTCCCTATTCGTAGGCAACTACAACACTCTGGGGCTCCTGGAAGACATGGGGTACAAGCGCTTCCCTGAGTTCTTTGATAACACCTACGACGGCGTCGAGGATGCGCGGGAGCGGCACCATTTGATAATCAAAGAACTTGATCGATTGAACGCGCTGAGCGACCAAGAAATTGCTGACAATTATCGCGCATCCTGGCCAGTGCTAGAACATAACCTTTACACTGGTCACGCGTACATCGAGCATGGGATAAAGGACCGATCCTCTGTTATCCTGAATGCCATGCTGGAGCGCCTCAGGCGCTGAATTCGAAGCCAGCGCCTAGGGCGCCGGGCGTTTCTAACCAAGATATGATACCGAGGCGACCATGAGTAAAGTTGCGCTGATTACAGGCATCACCGGGCAGGACGGCTCTTATTTGGCGGAGCTGCTCCTTGAGAAGGGGTATGAGGTCCACGGGATTAAGCGTCGGAGTTCGTCCTTCAATACGCATCGGATCGATCACATATTTCAGGATCCTCACGCTGAGAATCGTAAGCTGCATCTGCACTACGGCGATCTATCCGACACCTCGAACCTGACGAGAATCGTCGCTGAGGTTCAGCCCGATGAGGTGTATAATCTAGGTGCGCAATCGCATGTCGCGGTAAGCTTCGAGTCTCCTGAATATACAGCTGATGTCGATGGCCTCGGCACGCTGAGGCTTCTCGAGGCTATCCGATTTTTAAAGATGGGTGGAAAGACCAGATTTTATCAGGCCTCTACATCTGAACTTTATGGGCTTGTCCAGGAGACCCCGCAGCGGGAAAGCACGCCCTTCTATCCGAGGTCGCCTTATGCGGTTGCAAAGCTTTATTCGTACTGGATAACTGTAAATTATAGAGAATCTTATGGTATTTATGCCTGTAACGGCATTTTATTTAATCATGAGTCGCCTCGACGCGGTGAGACTTTTGTTACGCGGAAGATCACCCGTGGCCTCAGCAACATCGCGCAAGGGCTGGAGCGATGCCTATATATGGGCAACATCGATGCTCTGAGAGATTGGGGCCATGCTCGCGATTATGTCCGCATGCAGTGGATGATGCTGCAGCAGGAAAAGGCCGAAGATTTCGTCATTGCTACCGGTCTGCAGTATTCTGTCAGGCAGTTCATTATCTGGTCCGCCGCGGAGCTGGGGATCACTTTGACGTTCGAAGGAGAGGGCGTCAACGAACTGGCTCGTGTGGCGGCTGTTGTTGGCGATGATGCGCCGCATGTGAAGCCTGGCGATGTGGTGGTTCGAATTGACCCGAGGTATTTCCGTCCTGCGGAAGTTGAAACTTTGTTGGGCGACGCGGAGTTGGCGAGAGTTCGGCTGGGGTGGGTGCCCGAGATCACGGCAAAGGACATGTGCCAGGAAATGGTAGCCAATGACTTGGCTGCCGCTAAACGGCATTCTTTCCTTCGCCAGCATGGGCATGACGTCCAGGTAGCCCTGGAAGGTCACTAGGTCGATTCATGCGCCTCATGATCACAGGCGGCCGAGGCATGGTCGGCCGAAACCTATGCGAACACCCGTCTGCGTCAGGGTACGACATCTTGGCGCCCACACGCGCGGAACTGGACCTCGCTGATAGCTCGGCTGTTCAAGCATACGTCGCTTCGAACAAGCCCGACATGATTATACATGCGGCCGGCACAGTTGGCGGTATTCAGGCGAACATCGAGGCGCCGGTCAAATTCCTGATGGAGAACTTGGCTGTAGGCTCGAACCTCATCATGGCCGCGAGGGACGCAGGGGTGCTGAAAGTCATGAACATCGGCAGCTCGTGTATGTATCCGCGAGACGCGCCCAATCCGTTGGGGGAGGACGCTATTCTGACGGGCCGACTCGAGCCCACGAATGAAGGCTATGCGCTTGCCAAGATCGCCTGCGCCAAGCTTTGCGCCTACATACGTGCGGAGGATCCGCGTTTCCTTTACAAGACTATCGTGCCCTCGAACCTTTATGGAAGGTATGATAATTTTCACCCCGTGCGCTCTCACATGATCCCTGCCGTCATACGTAAGGTGCATGAGGCGAAGCTTACGGGAGAAGCAGTTTCGATCTGGGGGGACGGATCCGCACGTCGGGAATTCATGCTGGCCAGCGATTTGGCGGATTTCGTGTATTTCGCAATCATGCATTACAGCGACATGCCCGATATGCTAAACGTCGGACTTGGCTACGACTATTCGGTTCTCGATTACTATAGGGCTGTCGCCCGCGTCGTGGGTTTCACGGGCAGCTTCATCTTCGATACCTCAAAACCGGTAGGTATGACCCAGAAGCTGATGAATGTCGAACGGATGGAATCCTTCGGCTGGCGTGCCGGAACGAATCTGGAGTCCGGGCTTACATCCACTTATGAATTCTTCAAGTCGGAGCATCTTTGATGATCAACCTTTCTCTTGCTTCCGACACCTGGGACGAGAAGGAACTCGCCGCGATTGAGGCGGTTGTAGCTTCGCGTATGTTTACTATGGGGGGGCAAGTAGCCGCCTACGAGCAAGAGTTCGCTCAGCATTTCGGCGCGAAATATGCGCTGATGGTCAGTTCCGGTTCCACCGCCAACCTGCTGATGATCGCCGCACTCTTTTTCACCAAAAATCCTCTCCTGAAGCGGGGGGATGAGGTCATCGTGCCGGCTGTGTCCTGGTCGACCACCTACTTCCCGCTTCAACAGTATGGGTTGAAACTGGTCTTTGTGGATGTCGACCCCGAGACGCTCAATATCGATATCGATAAACTGAGTGCGGCAATAACGGAGCGAACTAAAGCGATACTCTTGGTGAATTTGTTGGGTAATCCAAATGATTTCAACAAGATAAAGGCGATCGTGGGCGCGCGTGATATAACGATACTGGAAGACAACTGTGAGTCCATGGGCGCTACGCTTGATGGAAAACAAGCCGGGACCTGGGGGTTGATGGGAACCTTCAGCTCTTTCTACTCCCATCATATCGCCACCATGGAAGGTGGGTGCGTCGTCACCGATGATGAGGAAATATACCATATTCTGCTCTGCCTCCGCGCTCATGGCTGGACGCGGAATCTGCCCAAGACAAATTGGGTCACCGGCGAAAAAAGCGACGATCCTTTCGAAGAGGCGTTCAAGTTTGTTTTGCCCGGGTACAATGTTCGGCCGATAGAAATGAGCGGCGCCATCGGCCGCGAACAGTTGAAAAAACTGCCAGGGTTCATCGAGGCGCGGCGCGCCAACGGCAACGCCTTTGTCGACCTTTTTTCCGACCACCCGTATCTTTCCATTCAGAAGGAGATCGGAACGAGCAGCTGGTTTGGGTTCGCCTTCACTATTAAACCTGACGCAAGCCGAACCCGGTCGGAGGTGATTGCAGATCTGACCGCCCAAGGTGTCGATGTTCGGCCTGTCGTTGCAGGTAATTTTGTTAAGAATGACGTAGTTCGCTACCTCGATTATACCGTAGCTGGGACCCTCGAGGCGGCGGAGCGGATCGATACGCACGGCTTCTTCATCGGCAACCATCAGGTTGATATCAGGGCTCAGCTGAAGTCGATCCGAGCGCTGCTTTCCTAAGGGCGCCGATCAAGGCGGGGGAGCAAGTGTTCCGAGACGCTGGCAGATGTCGCGGACGAAGGGTAAAAGGTCATGAAGTCACATCTTGTGACGGGGGGCGCTGGTTTCATCGGCGTCAACCTCGTACGTGCGCTCCTTTCCCGGGGAAACCGTGTTACGGTTCTTGACGATTTTTCACGAGGCCGTCCCGAGAATATCGCCGTATTCGCAGACACGCCCGCCTTCTCATTCAAACGCGTTGATTGTTCTGAGGCGGCGAATATCCTGAACGCCTTGGATGGGGAAGAATACAGCGAAATCTGGCATTTGGCCGCGAACTCCGATATTCCTGCTGGGGTTGCCGATCCTGCCATAGATCTAAGGCGAACATTCCTCACAACCTTTGCCGCCCTGAAAGCCGCGCAGTCGTTGGGAGCCACCGCCTTCCACTTCGCGTCCAGTTCGGCGATCTATGGCGATCACCAAGACCGGGTCATCCATGAAGACATCGGCCCGCTGCAGCCGATTTCAAACTACGGAGCTATGAAGCTGGCTTCAGAAGCCCAGATTCGAGCCGCTGTCGAAGCCTGGCTGCCGCGTGCGAGCATTTTCAGATTTCCAAATGTCATCGGCGTTCCCGCCACTCACGGCGTGATCTATGATTTCTGCTACAAGCTGCTCGCCAACCCCTTGCAGCTGGACGTGTTGGGCGATGGATCGCAGCAAAAGGCGTATCTCCATGTCGATGACCTCGTAAGCGCGATGCTTCACATCTCAAGCTTGGGAGAGCGTTATGCCGTCTATAATGTCGGGCCCGACGACGCAGGCATTCGGGTCAGTGCCATAGCGGAGTGCGTCAAAAACGAGTTCGCACCCGAGGCCAGCATCAGTTTTGGGACGGGATCTCGAGGCTGGGTTGGTGATGTCCCTCGGTTCGAGTATTCCATTGAGCGCTTGAGGGCGACAGGATGGAAAGCAAGCCTTTCGTCGATCCAGGCAGTTCAGCGATCTGTGAGCGAAATCGGTCTCCAAATTCTGAAGTCATGACGCAGGCTGTCATCTTGGCTGGCGGCAAGGGTACGCGGCTTGCTGAAAGGCTGCTTGGAAAGCCAAAGCCCCTGATCGAAATTGACGGGGAGCCGCTACTCGGCAGGCAAATACGGTCTTTGACGGCGAACGGTGTCGAGCACGTCGTCGTCCTGGTCAATCATCGAGCAGATTTGATCGAAGATTTCATTCGGAGTAATGCCGCAGATATACGCATTACGGTGCTGGACGATGGCCCTCATCCGTTGGGCACAGCTGGAGCTATGCTAAAGGTGCTGGACCACCTCCAGGACCAATTTCTGGTCGTCTATGGCGACACCCTCTTTGATATCGATATCGCGCACATGCTTGAGGCTCATAGAGCTTCGGGCGCCGATGCGACGCTCCTGCTTCATCCCAACGATCATCCGGCCGATTCCGACCTTGTTGAAGTGGACGCCAATGGTTGGATACGCGCATTTCATGGATATCCGCACGCGACGGACGCCGTGATTGGAAACCTCGTTAATGCTGCCATGTATGTCTGCGATCGTAGCGCCCTTTTGCCGTGGGCGGGCGGCGAAACACTCGTTGATCTGGCGAAGGACCTGTTTCCAGCCATGTTGCGGAGCGGGGCTCGGCTAAAGGCATATCGCAGCTACGAATATATCAAGGACGCTGGCACACCGAAGCGTGTCGATAAGATTGAGCATCATCTTCGCTCGGGGGTGGTCGGGAGGGCGAGTCGGCGCTCACGGCAACGTGCTGTGTTTATGGACCGTGACGGCACGCTCAATAAGCTTAAGGGGTACATCGTCCACCCATCGCAAATCACGTTGCTGCCTGGTGTGGCCGATGCGGTCCGATTACTTAATGATGCCGAGTATCGGCTGGTCGTGGTGACGAACCAGCCTGTAATCGCAAGGGGTGATTGCGATCTGGCTACGCTTGCCAGTATCCACGACCGCCTAACGTACGAACTCGGGAAGAGCGGCGCTTATCTGGACGAAATCCGGTTCTGTCCTCATCATCCCGACTCTGGGTATGCTGGAGAGGTATCTAATCTCAAGTGCGTATGTTCATGTCGTAAGCCTAGCGATGGAATGTTGCTATCGGCAGCCGAGGATATGAACATAGATCTCCGCCAGTCTTGGATGATCGGGGATTCGTCGGTCGATATCAAATGTGGTTCGGTTGCCGGCGTGACGACTGTACTTGTATTGACCGGCGAGGCGGGGCTTGACGGGCGAGTTGTTTGCGACCCTGATTTTGTCGTGACGGATATGGCAGCGGCAGCGAAGCTTGTCGCTGAAGTGGCGCCCAAACTGGAGGCGGAACTCTTGGATTTACTGGCTGGCGCCCCCCTGCAGCGTGTCAATATCAGTGACGGGAGTTCGGATGACCGCCGTATTTTCAGCGCGCTGCTAAATCGGCTAAGGGCCAGAGTTGGCGTTGATCCACATGACGCCACGGGAATACGAGTCCAGCCAAGTGCTGAAGTTCTTGCGGCATCCGCGTCCGGTTGGGCGGACAAGGTACGGAGGCTGCTGTCGTGATTTTGAGCCGAACCCCTCTACGAATGAGTTTTGTGGGTGGAGGGACTGATTTACCCGCGTTCTATCGTGAAGAACAGGGCGTCGTTGTAAGCACTGCGATCAGTAAATATATCTATGTTAGCGCCAACCCAAAATTTGACGGTGGAATTAGGCTCGCCTACTCCAAGACCGAAGAGGTCGATCACCTTCAAAAGATACAACATCGCCTTTTTAGAGCGACGTTCGAGGTCCTAGGGGTGGGCGGTGGCATTGAGGTGACGACTACGGCGGACATTCCGTCGAAAGGAACGGGGCTAGGTTCCTCCAGTAGTTTTACAGTCGGCGTGTTGAATGTAATGGCCGCATATCTAAAACGACCTTCATGTCCTCAATGGCTAGCCGAGACCGCCTGTCAAATCGAAATTGAGCATTGTGGGGAGCCTATAGGTAAGCAGGACCAATATGCGGCCGCCTTCGGAGGGTTGAATGTTTTTCGGTTTAACCCGGACGGCACCGTTGAAGTGTGCCCTATCAATATTCCAGAAAATGCGGAGCGCAACCTTCAAGAACGCATACTGATTCTTTACACTGGTTCCAATCGAAGCGCGTCTGCGATATTGAAAGACCAGGCGGATCGGACGACGAATCAGCGATCAGTTCGACTGAATCTTCGCCGAATGGCCAAGCTTGCAGAAGACCTACGAGAAGGTCTTGAGCGCGGTGACCTGTCGTCGTTCGGCGGTATTTTGGAAGAAAACTGGTCGTTGAAAAAACAATTGTCCGGGGGCATCAGTACCTCTGCTATCGACGAGTGGCATGATGCTGCGATCGCGGCGGGGGCGGAGGGCGGCAAACTCTTGGGGGCAGGCGCCGGCGGATTTCTAATGTTCTATGCCGACCCAGAAAGGCATGAAGCGATCGTGAAGGCTGTAGGGTTGCGGCGGATCGATGTCAGCTTCGATAAGACCGGTTCGCAGATAATTTTTCCGAATCCCATTCAAAATCATAGTGCCTAATGAACTATTTCCCCAACAAGACCTACCAAGATGCTGGCGTCTTTGCCGATGACTATTTCCTCGAGGTGCAACGGTCTCATGCGTCGGTGAGCAGGGAGGCGTTGCGATCTGCGGCTGAGCTTGTTTGTGAAACTATTTCCAGTGATCGCGACATATTTGCTTGCGGGAACGGTGGATCTGCCGCCATCGCCAATCATTTGCTTTGCGATTGCTTGAAGGGCGTCTCCATAGGGACTCAACTGAGACCACGTGTTCATACACTGTCATCTGCAGTCGAGCTTATCACAGCTATCGCTAACGATTTTAGTTTTGAAGACGTATTCTCATTTCCACTTGTCAGCTTGTCCCGTCCGGGGGACTTACTGATCGTGATAAGTTCATCTGGCAAATCGCGAAACATAGTCAAGGCCTTGACTGTCGCAAGGAGTTTAAATGTACGAACGATCGCAATAACAGGTTTCGATGGCGGCGATGCGGCTATGATGGCAGATGTTTCTTTGCATGTCGATTCGTCAAACTACGGCGTAATAGAAGACGTGCATCAGTCTATCATGCATATAATTGCTCAATATACACGAAATACGTCTCTAGTGGACCCGGACATGCTGGGCTCGTTGAAGTTTTAGTCAGGCGTGGGTGGCTGCTTATATGGATTCCGCGAGCCGCGACCTTAAATAACTTCCGTATGACGATGTGCCGAAAGCTTCAGTCAGCTTCTCCGCTTGCACGCTATCAATGAACCCCTTCTGAAACGCGATTTCTTCGGGGCAAGCGATCTTGAAGCCCTGCCTTTTTTCAAGAATGCGTACAAATTCGCCAGCCTCCAAGAGGCTGTCGGGGGTGCCGGTGTCGAGCCAAGCATAGCCCCGCCCCATAATCTCAACGGCCAGATTGCCACGCTCAAGATAGATTCGGTTGACGTCGGAGATCTCCAACTCGCCTCGAGAGGATGGCTTGAGGTCACGAGCAATCTCGATGACGTTGCTGTCGTAAAAGTACAGGCCCGTCACTGCCCAATTGGATCGTGGGAAGCGAGGCTTTTCTTCGATTGATATGGCGCGCATGTTTTCGTCGAACTCGACCACACCGTATCGTTCCGGGTCGTTGACGCGGTATGCGAACACCGTGGCGCCGTCCGGCCGGCTCATGGCCGGGGTGAACAGATCGGTGATGCCATGACCGTAGAAGATGTTGTCGCCCAGGATCAGAGCCGACGGGTTGTCGCCGACGAAGTCCGCACCAATGATGTAGGCTTGGGCCAAGCCGTCGGGGCTGGGTTGGACCGCATATTGGATCTCCATGCCCCACTGCGAGCCGTCACCCAACAGAGCCTGGAAGCTAGGCACGTCGCGTGGGGTGGAGATGATCAGCACCTCGCGGATGCCGGCCAGCATCAGGGTCGACAGCGGATAATAGATCATCGGTTTGTCGTAGACCGGCATCAGCTGCTTCGAGGTGACCAGGGTCATCGGATGCAGGCGGGTGCCCGATCCTCCGGCCAGGATGATGCCCTTCATGGGAGGGTCCTTTCGGCGTGGAGTTCGTGGACGATCTCGGCGACGGCGGCCTGCCAGGGGCGGGGCGCGATACCGTAGTCGCGAGTCAGTTTCTCAGTCGACAGGCGCGAATTGATCGGGCGCTTGGCCGGGGTCGGGTATTCGGACGAAGGGATGGCCTCGACCGTGGCGGACGGACCGCCGGCGGCGGCGCTGAGGGTGAAGACTTCGGTCGCCAGCCCGGCCCAGGTCGTCTCGCCGGCGTTGACGAAGTGATAGATGCCGGTGGGGGCGTTGGCGTCGGCGATCATCTTCAGCGCGATGGTCTTCAGGGCGGCGGCGATGTCGCGCGCCGAGGTCGGGCAACCGTGCTGGTCGCCCACCACTCGCAGGGCCGGCCGTTCGGCGGCGAGGCGCAGCATGGTCTTGAGGAAGTTGGCGCGGTGGACGCTCAGCACCCAGGCGGTCCTCAGCACGACCGAGCGGGGATTGCCGGAGCGCACAGCCAGTTCGCCGGCCAGTTTGGAGGCGCCATAGACGCCCAGAGGCCCGACCGGATCGGTCTCAAGATAGACGCCGTCCTTGGACCCGTCGAACACATAGTCGGTCGAGACCTGGATCAGCGGGATCCCGGCCTCGCGCGTGGCGTCGGCCAGAACCGCAGGCCCCATGGCGTTGGCGGCGAAGGCGGCGGCGACCTCGGTCTCGGCCTTGTCCACGGCCGTATGAGCGCCGGAGTTGATCACGGCGGCGAAGGGGGTGGCGGCGAAGGCGGCCCGAACCGAGGCCGCGTGGCCCAGGTCCAGCTCGGCCCGCGTCGGGGCGTGCAAAACCACGCCTTCAGGCCAGGCGGCGGCCTGGAGCTCCAGTCCCACCTGACCGGCCCCGCCCGTAATCAGGATGTCGACCGGATCAGCCATTGGCCACGCCCCCGACCACTCCAAGACGTTGGGTCGAATAGCGGGCGTCGAGAATGTCCTGCCACCAAGACTGGTTCTCCAGATACCAAATCACGGTCCGCTCGATCCCTTCCTCGAAGGTCACTGACGGGGTCCAGTCCAGGTCCGAGCGGATCTTCGACGCGTCGATGGCGTAGCGATGATCGTGGCCCGGCCGGTCGGTCACATAGGTGATCTGGTCGGCGTATTGGCCCTCGGCCTTGGGTCGGAGCCGGTCCAGGATCGAACAGATGGCGGTGACCACCTCGATGTTCTTGCGCTCAGCATTGCCGCCGACATTATAGGTCTCGCCCGGCGTGCCGGTCTCGAACACGGCCTGGAGCGCGCGGGCGTGGTCATCGACGAACAGCCAGTCGCGCACGTTCGACCCGTCGCCATAGACCGGCAGGGGCTCGCCGTTCAGCGCCCGGATGATGATCAGCGGGATCAGCTTCTCGGGGAAATGATAGGGGCCGTAATTGTTGGAGCAGTTCGTCACCAGCACCGGCAGGCCGTAGGTGTGGCCCCAGGCCCGCACAAGATGGTCCGACCCCGCCTTGGACGCCGAATAGGGCGAGCGGGGATCATAGGGGGTGGTCTCCGTGAAGAAGCCGTCCTCGCCCAGCGAGCCGAACACCTCGTCGGTCGAGATGTGATGGAAGCGGAAGGCGGCCTTGGCCTCCTCGTCCAACGCGCGCCAGTAGCCCAGGGCCTGGTTCAGCATGACGAAGGTGCCGACCATATTGGTCTGGATGAATTCGCCCGGCCCGTCGATCGACCGATCCACATGGCTCTCGGCCGCCAGGTGGGCGACTACCTGGGGTTTGAATTCATTCAACGCTTTGGATAGGGCCTCGGCGTCACAGATATCGGCTTGGACGAACGAATAGCGGTTGCTGGACGCCGCCGGCTCCAGCGAGCTGAGCACGCCCGCATAGGTCAACTTGTCATAGACTAGGACCTCATGGTCCGTATGCTCGACCAGCCGCCGAACCAGAGCCGAGCCGATGAAACCGGCGCCGCCGGTGACCAGAATACGCATCGGTTGTCTCTCCGTCAGAGCGTGGTCAACGGCGCGAGCGGCTGGCCATCGTAGTTGAAGGGACTGTCAAACTCGACCAAGGTCGGCAGAGCCTTGTCCTTGTCAGACAAAACCGCACCCGAAGCCGGCAGTGGCCAGTCGATGCCGATCGTAGGGTCGTTCCAGACGATGCCCCCGTCGCAGTCCGGCGCATAGAGGTCAGACACCTTGTAGGCGATCTCGACATCCGGCTCGAGCGTGACGAAGCCATGCGCAAACCCAACGGGCACAAACAATTGCTCGCCCCCCTCGGCGGTCAACTCGGCGGCCACATACTTCCCATACGTCGGCGACCCTCGCCGCACATCCACGGCATAGTCCATGATGGACCCACGCACGCATCGCACAAGCTTGGCTTGGGCGCGCGGAGGGCGTTGGAAATGCAGGCCTCGGATCGTGCCCTTCGTTGCCGAGAACGACTGATTGTCTTGAACGAAGCGAACATCTACGCCTGCCGCCAGCGCAGAGGTTTCGGAATAGGTCTCCATAAACCAGCCGCGGGCGTCACCAAAACGACGAGGTCGGATCAGGGCCGGAATAGAAGAACTAGTCATAAAATCTAACTGGCGCCGGGTGGGCCATCCGCCGACCAAGGATGATCTAGAACAAATAATCTGAGATAGGGAGAAGCTGGCGTCATGAGCCAGAACTTCGGTCGGATTTCTAGGTTGAAATTTCTTTTCAAGGCGTTCGGCGATTATCGGCTAAAAACTAGGCGAAGCCGCCATGGGGCTGATGAGGGCGACGCAGCTCGGTATCGCAACCATTGGAACGCAGCCGTCGGTCATTACGAGCGTTATCTATTTCGGTATCCAAACGATATCGGCGTGCGGGTGCGACTTGCCAACACCCTGAGAGAGTCGGGCGACTTTTCTGCCGCCATCGCTGTCCTCAAGGAGGCCATTGCGTCTCGGCCGGAAAAGGCAAGCATACAGTTCACATTGGCTGACGTATTGGCCGAAGCGGGTTTTACGGTTGAAGCGGAAGCTGTTCGCAAGCGGGCGCTGCAGTTGACTGGCGCAGAGTTGGGCGAACCCGATCCTGTTGGATTGGGCGTCGTCGCTCATCCTATCGCCCCCGCTTGTCCGGCCAATCGAATTGAAATCTTGATCGACGTCGAGGTCGGCGAAGAGCGCGGCCTGAACGCGACCCTTGCGTCGTTGCGAGCACTGACGTCGGTGGATTGGCGCGTGACGATATCCGGGCGTTTTGACGCGAGGATATTGGAGGATATCGCATCGGCGGATCCGCGCGTCGTGGTCTTGCCCAGGGAAAGCGCGCTGAAGAAGGTTTTGGGTCCGGTCTTGCTGCTCAGGGCAGGAACTGTCGTGAGGCCAGATTCGCTTGGCTGGTTGTTTTGGGCTCTGAAAGACGAAGTGGTCGCCGTCTACTGCGATCACGAGGAAGAGGACGCGAATTCGGTGACGCGCCCGATCCTTCAGTCGGCCCCCCATGTGCTGGACCTTCTAACCAATCCTACGCCACCTGCTTTGGTCCTGTTCGGTCATATCGACCATGAGAAGCGCGGTCATAAAGTGTCGGATTCCCTGCTGAGAGCGTTTGGACGTGGAACGGTCCGACATGTCCCCCTGGTTTTGGCGTGTGTCCAGACGCCGAATGGCGACAAGGGCGATGGTTTTCCAACGGCTCGCCAAGCGGAGGTTGGCGGGCGGATATTGGTTGTTATTCCGACGCGTGAGGAGGGCGCCGCTTTGGACGTCATGTTGACGTCCCTACTCGCACGGGCGTCGAATAGGGCGGAGATAGACGTCGTCGTCATCGACAATGGAAGCCAGGAAATCAGCACTTTGGATGTGCTGGAGCACTGGAGAAATAAAGGAGTGGAAGTTCTCCGGCGCGACGAACCGTTCAACTGGGCAAGTCTCAACAATATCGCCTGTGAAGGACGGGAACATCCTATTGTCGTCTTCGCCAATAACGACATGGAAATGCTGTCTGAGAACTGGGATCTGGAGGTTCGACGACTACTGGCCATGGACGGGGTGGGGATCGTCGGAGCGCGGCTTCTATACCCGAATGACCGTGTCCAGCACGCGGGCATCGTGATGGGGGCGTTGAACGGCGAACCTTTGCACGAAGGATTGCGGGCAGGCCCGGACGAGCGCGGGCCGCTTGACCGGTGGGTGCGGCGCAGGCCGGCGACGGCCGTAACGGGAGCCTTTATGGCCATGCGTCGCTCGGTCTTCGACCAAGTCGGCGGTTTCGACGCCGAAAATTTCGCTGTGTCCTGCAACGACGTCGATTTCTGTCTCCGTGCAGGAGCGGCTGGCTGGACGATCCTTTATGCGCCTGAGTTGGTTCTGCGACATCATGAGTCTTTGAGTCGCGGCCATTCCAATACGGAAGCCAAACGACAGCGCGCCGCAGAAGAAATGGGGCGGTTGCTCGCGCGTTGGGGCGATCGGGCTCTTTTCGACCCGACCCGTAATCCTCAATGGGAAGGGCGCGGTATTCGTCTCTTCGCCGGGATGCGAAGCCTGACTTCTGAGGAGGTGATGGATTGGGCGATCAAGACCGAAAGCCGTCCGCCCAATCAGACTGAAACGCCGACCTTGGCGTAAAGCGCGCGCAGCCTTGCATCATAGGCCTCATCGTTGAAGAGCGCCGCCTGTCTCTTGCCGCGAGATGAAGCGTCGCCTCGCCAGTCGGCATCCGCGTCGATGATGCGGATCGCTTGGCGCAGAGCATCGACGTCGTAGGGATCGACCTGCATGGCGGCGTCTCCCGCCACCTCCGGCAGCGAACCCTGGTTCGACGTGAGTACAGGTGTTCCCAGGCTCATCGCTTCCAACACCGGCAGCCCGAACCCTTCATAAAGAGAGGGAAAGAGAACGGCCTTTGCGCCTCGGATTAGGCTGACCAAGGTGGCGAAGGACATGTACTCATAGACATGTATGCGATCCGAGCTCGGACCGCCGAGCGCCTTCACGTGACCCAGGAGCGCCGTCTCGGGTTCGCTCAGCCAACCGCGCCCGCCGACAATCACGAGAGGCGTTCTTACGCCGGACGCGAGATAGGCCTCGACGACGCGGCCGAGGTTCTTTTTGGGTTCGACTGCGCCGAAATGCAGAAAATAATCGGCCCAGCCGAGTTGAAAGGTCGCTTCCAGTTCGGTGACGACGTCCTGCTCCGGCCTATCGGTCAAAGCCTTTGGCAGGCTTACGGCCTGGTAGGTATTGGTGACCCTGTCTTCCGGAACGCCCAGCATGCGGATGACATCCTGACGCGTCGCCTCGGAGACCACGGCGATATGGTCAGCGTGGCGCACGACTTCCCGGCACATAGCCATGAATACGGGCTTGTTGTGCAGTGTCGTATGCGGAAGGCGCAACGGGATGAGGTCGTGGATGGTGTAGATATTCGGCACATCGCGGGCGCGCAACGGCAGCAGGGTCGTCCAGTGCATGATGTCCGGCGGCGGCGCGTTGCGCCTATCGAAGGTCACAGGCGTTCCGCCGCCGTGTTTCTTGAATGCGCGACTGGCGTGGAAGTAGAGCTTGTCGCTGGCCCAAAAGCGGTCCGCCCGGGGGCGGGCGGCGTCGCCTCCCGGCCAGATGATGTCTTTAGAGATGGCGACAGGATTGGCGGTTCGGCCAAGTGGGCTCAGGCGTGTCCGAATATCCCGTTCGAGCTTCTGCCTAAAGCGTAGCTGCGTTGCCGGCCGCTCAGGATCGAGGATCGCGACTTCGCCAAAAGGGCTTACGGACTCCGGTGAAAGCGTCGGCCCGAAAAGAGCCTCTGTTCGGAAGCCAAGGCGGCTGGCGGCTTCAAGCAGGTTTCGGCTGTAGGTCGCTATCCCGGTGCCTTGCGACGCCGCGAGGTTGAAACCATCGACGCAGATCGCAGGCCGATCCGATTTCTCGCGAGGCGGTATGGGCATTCAGGCTTGTCTCGCGAAACGGAGGCGTGTTTAGCCTAGAGGGCCTAACATGGGCGATTATCGAGTAGCCAGCCGCTCATTGCAGCTTATTGCCGGGCCAGAGCTTCAGCTTCCCGCGTGACTCGCCCCCCATCCCCCGCTATCTCGCGCCGGTGATGAACGAAACAGAACGCCAGTCCGAGGAACGCAGCTGGGAGACGGCGAAGACGCTCGCCGAGGCCCTGCCGTATATTCAGGTCTATGACCGCGAGACCGTGGTCATCAAATACGGCGGCCACGCCATGGGCGAGAGCGCCGTGGCGCGTCAGTTCGCGGCCGATGTGGTGCTGCTGAAGCTGATGGGGGTCAACCCGGTCGTGGTGCACGGCGGCGGGCCGCAGATCAGCGCCATGCTGGACAAGGCCGGGGTCAGGTCCAGCTTCGTCGACGGGCTGCGGGTGACGGATCCGGCGACGATGGAGGTCGCCGAGATGGTCCTGTCTGGCGCCGTGAACAAGGAGATCGCCCACTGGATCACCATGGCCGGCAAGGAGGCGGACGTGCGCGGCGTCGGTCTGTCGGGCAAGGACGCCGGCCTGCTGACGGTCGAGAAGACACGCCGGACCAAGCGCGATCCCGACAGCATGATCGAGCACGAGGTCGACCTGGGCTATGTCGGCGAACCCACCAAGGTGGATCCCAAGCTGATCAAGGGGCTGATCGCGTCGGAGACCGAGGACTGGGTGCCGGTCATCGCCCCGATCGGGGTGGCCGAGGACGGCCAGACCTATAACGTCAACGCCGATACGGTGGCGGGCGCCGTGGCCGGGTCGCTGGGCGCCAAGCGGATGCTGCTGCTGACCGACGTGCCGGGGGTCAAGGGCGCGGACGGCGAGATCATTCGCCAGATGACGCTGGAGGAGGCGCAAGGCCTGATCGACACCGGCGTCGCCCACGGCGGCATGATCCCCAAGCTGGAGACCGCCATGGCCGCCGTGCGCGCCGGGGTCGAGGCCGTGGTCATTCTGGACGGCCGGCGGCCCCACGCCATGCTGGTGGAGCTGTTCACCGAATTCGGCGCCGGCACCCTGGTGAAGGCGTCTTGATCGACCTGTCGCACGTCAACGCCTGGGTGTTCGACATGGACGACACCCTGTATCCGCGCGAACAGGGGCTGATGTTCCTGGTCCAGGCGCGGATCAACGCCTATGTGGTCGAGGCCGTCGGCCTGGACCCGCAGGAGGCGCGGGTGCTGCAACGCCAGTTCCTGGACGAACACGGCACCACCCTGGCCGGGTTGATGGCCAACTACACCATCGATCCCGAGGACTTCCTGCGGGTGGTGCATGAGGTGCCGCTGGACGGGGTGGAGCCCAATCCGCGCCTGGCCGAACGGCTGAAGAGCCTGCCGGGGCGCTGCTTCGTCTTCACCAACGGCGCGCGGGATTATGCGCATCGGGTGCTGGACCGGATCGGCATCGCCGACTGTTTCGAGGGCGTCTTCGCCATCGAGGACGGGGACCTGACGCCCAAGCCGGCCCCGTCGGCCTTTCGTCGCATGATCGAACGGTTCGATTTCGAGCCGCGCTGCGCCGCCTTCTTCGAGGACACCCCGAAGAATCTGGAGCCCGCCAAGGCCCTGGGTATGGCGACCGTCCTGATCGGTGACGGCCACGGCAAACCCCTGGGGGACCATATCGACCGGATCGCCCCCGATCTTCTCGACTTCCTCAACGCCCTGACCTTCAAGGACGCCGCATGACCGACCTGTCGCATCTCGAATCCGTCATCGAGGCCGCCTGGGAAGACCGCGCCGATGTCTCGGCCGCCACCCACGGCGATGTCCGCGACGCGGTCGAGACCGCCCTGGCCCTGCTCGATTCCGGCCAGGCCCGTGTCGCCTCGCGCGGCGAGGACGGGGTCTGGACCACGCACCAGTGGCTGAAGAAGGCGGTGCTGCTGTCCTTCCGGCTGAACGACAACCAGATCATGCGCGCCGGCGACCGCGGCCCGACCAGCCACGCCCCGGGCGTCGGCCCCTATTGGGACAAGGTGCCCAACAAGTTCGGCGACTGGGCCGCCGCCGACTATCAGGCCGCCGGCTTCCGCTCGGTGCCGGGCGCCATCGTCCGTCAGGGCGCCTATATCGCCAAGAATGTCGTGCTGATGCCGTCGTTCGTGAACATCGGCGCTTTCGTTGATGAAGGCTCGATGGTCGACGCCTGGGCCACGGTCGGCTCCTGCGCCCAGATCGGCAAGAACGTCCACCTTTCGGGCGGCGCCGGCATCGGAGGGGTGCTGGAGCCGCTTCAGGCCAATCCGACCATCATCGAGGACGGCTGTTTCATCGGCGCCCGCGCCGAGGTAGCCGAGGGGGTGATCGTGCGCGAGGGTGCGGTCCTGGCCATGGGCGTCTATCTGTCGGGCTCGACCAAGATTGTCGATCGCGCCACGGGCGAAGTCTTCCGCGGCGAGGTGCCGGCCTATTCGGTCGTGGTGCCAGGGGCCCTGCCGGACCCGAAGGGCGGGCCGTCGCTGTACTGCGCCGTCATCGTCAAGCGCGTTGACGCCCAGACCCGGGCCAAGACCGGCGTCAACGAACTGCTGCGCGACTGATCGCATACGAAAACGGAGGCGACCGCGAGGCCGCCTCCGTTCGGTATCGCCGCGCCTGTATTAAGCGGCGGTCTTCATCGCGTCGGCGTTGACGGCGGCGTCGGCGATGCCGGTCAGGTCTTCGTCGGTCTGGGATTCTTCCTGCAGGGTTTCGTCCAGCAAGGCGGCGGCGTCTTCCATGCCGAGCACCAGGGCCCAGCGCTTCAGCGTGCCGTAGCGGGTGATCTCATAGTGTTCGACCGCCTGGGCGGCGGCCAGCAGGCCGGCGTCGAGGGCGGGGTTGCCCTTGTATTCTTCCATGATCTCCTCGCCCTCGGCCAGGATGCCTTCGATGGCGTCGCAGGTCTTGCCGCGCGGGGCCTTGCCGATGATCTCGAACACCTGTTGCAGGCGTTCGATCTGGCCTTCGGTCTGATCCTTGTGCTTTTCGAAGGCCGCCTTCAGCTCGGGCGACTGGGCCGCACGGGCCATCTTGGGCAGGGATTTCAGGATCTTGCGCTCAGCGTAATAGATGTCCTTGAGCGTGTCGTGGAACAGTGTGTCGAGGGTTTTCTCGGCCATGATCGTATCTCGCAAATTGTGATGGGGCGCGGGGGGCGCACCTCATCACAAGCGATCAGGCCGGCTTCCGTTCCTGTGCACGGTTCCGTGCGCAGGGCTCCGAACGCTAAGCCTCGTGCGCCTCCCGCTCGGCGGCATGCCAGCGCCAAGCCGTACGAACGATGTCGTCCAGAGTCCGCGTTGGTCGCCAGCCCAGCACCTCGCGCGCCCGGCTGTTGTCAGCCACCAAACAGGGAGCATCGCCCGCGCGACGGGGCGCGGTCTCGACGGGGAAGGGGCGGTTTGTCGTGCGGCGGATGGTGTCGATCAGTTCCCTGACCGTCGTCCCCCTTCCGGTCCCTAGGTTGAAGACCGTCGTCTCGCCCCCGTCGAGCAGGTATTTCAGCGCCCGCACATGGGCGTCGGCGAGGTCCATGACGTGGACGTAATCGCGCACCGCCGTGCCGTCGCGCGTGTCATAGTCGTCGCCGAACAGTTTGAAGCCCTTACGTTGGCCCAGAGCCGTCTGAAGGGCGAGCGGAATGGCGTGGGTCTCGGGGTGGTGGCGCTCGCCGATCCGGCCTTCTTCGTCCGCTCCGGCGGCGTTGAAATAGCGCAGGCAGACCGAGCGGAAGCCAGCATAGGTCGAATAGTCTGCTAAGGCCTGTTCGACCATCAGCTTGGATCGGCCATAGGGGTTCAGCGGCGCCTGCGGATGGACCTCGTCCATCGGCAGGTACGCGGGATCGCCATAGGTGGCGCAGGTCGAGGAGAAGACCATCGCCTTGATCCCGCCGCGGCGCCCCGCCTCGATCAGGGTCAGGGCGCCCACGACATTGTTGTCGTAGAAGCGGCCAGGTTCCTTCACCGATTCCCCGACCTCGATAAGGGCGGCGAAATGAAGGACTGCAACGGGCCTGTGCCTGGCGATCACCGCATCGAGGCGTGCGCCGTCACGGATGTCGCCGATCTCGAGCGCGCCCCACTGGACGAAGGTCTCATGGCCGTTCGACAGGTTGTCGTAGACCACCGGCGAGAAGCCGGCCTGGTGAAGGGCAAGACAGACATGTGAGCCGACATAGCCGGCTCCCCCCGTGACCAGGATGGTGGTCGACATGACTGCTCTCTCCTTTGACCCTCGCCACGACGAACAAGGGGGCGTGCGAGTGCTTGACGTCCTACCCCAGGCGAGTTTCGCCGTGAAGGTGCGGCCTCAACAGACCACTTGCGATTGCTTCAGATCCGGCGGGGTCGCTTCGTCGGTCAGGAGGCGGATCGCCTCCTCCACCGTGACCACCGTCTGGGCCTGGGAGCCCAGGCGGCGGATGGCGACTAGGCCCTGTTCGGCTTCCTGGCGGCCGACCACGGCGATGACGGGCACCTTGCCCACCGAGTGTTCGCGCACCTTGTAGCCGACCTTCTCGTTGCGCAGGTCGATCTCGGTGCGCAGGCCCGCCGCCTTGAACCGGGCCATCACGTCGCGGGCGTAGTCGTCGGCGTCGGAGGTGATGGTCGCCACCACGGCCTGGGTCGGGGCCAGCCACAGGGGGAAGGCGCCGGCGTAGTTCTCGATCATGATGCCGATGAACCGTTCGAAGCTGCCCAGAATCGCCCGGTGCAGCATGACCGGACGGTGCTTCTGGCCGTCCTCGGCGATGTAGGTGGCGTCCAGCCGTTCCGGCAGGACATAGTCCAGCTGGATGGTGCCGCAGGTCCATTCGCGGCCGATGGCGTCCTTGACGATGAAGTCCAGCTTGGGCGCGTAGAAGGCGCCGTCGCCCTCGGTGACCACCGGCTCGGTCCCGGCCGCGCGAGCGGCTTCGGCCATCAGGGCCTCGGCCTTGTCCCAGAACTCGTCGGAACCGGCGCGGTTCTCCGGGCGGGTGCCCAGGCTGATATAGGCGGTCTCCATCCCCAGGTCGGCGTGGACGCTGCGGGCCAGTTTGATGAACTCGGACGTCTCCTCGACGATCTGGTCCTCGCGGCAGAAGATGTGGGCGTCGTCCTGGGTGAAGCCGCGCACCCGCATCAGGCCGTGCAGCGAACCCGACGGCTCATAGCGGTGGCAGGCGCCGAACTCGGCCATGCGCAGCGGCAGTTCGCGATAGGAGCGCTGGCCCTGGTCGAAGATCTGCACGTGGCCGGGGCAGTTCATCGGCTTGAGGCTGAGGGTCTCGCCCTCTACCGTCTCGCACACGAACATGTTCGGGCGATACTTGTCCCAGTGGCCGCTCTGTTCCCAGAATTTGCGGTCCAGCACCTGGGGCGTCTTGACCTCGACATAGCCGGCGGCGTCCAGGCGGCGGCGCATATAGGCCTCCAGCACGCGCCACAGGATCCAGCCCTTGGGATGCCAGAAGACCATGCCCCGGCCCTCTTCCTGCATGTGGAAGAGCTCCATCGCCTTGCCGACCTTGCGGTGGTCGCGCTTCTCGGCCTCTTCCAGACGTTGGAGATAGGCGTCCAGATCCTCCTTGGTCGCCCAGGCGGTGCCGTAGATGCGCTGAAGCTGTTCGCGCTTGGAATCGCCGCGCCAGTAGGCGCCCGCCAGTTTGGTCAGTTTGAACGCCTTGCCGACGTGGCGCGTCGAGGGGAAGTGCGGGCCCCGGCACAGGTCGATCCAGTCGCCCTGCTTGTACAGGGTGATGGTCTCGTTCTCGGGCAGGTCCTTGATCAGCTCGGCCTTGAACTTCTCGCCGCGCGCCTCGAAGAAGACGATGGCCTCGTCGCGGTCCCAGACCTCGCGCTCGAACTTGGCGTCGCGATCGACGATCCGGCCCATCTCCTTCTCGATGGCGGCGAAGTCGTCGGTCGAGAAGGGCTCGTCGCGGAAGAAGTCATAATAGAAGCCGTCCTCGATGGCCGGGCCGATCGTGACCTGGGTGCCGGGGAACAGGGTCTGGACCGCCTCGGCCAGGACGTGGGCCGTGTCGTGGCGGATCGTATAGAGGGCGGCGGGATCGTCGCGCATGATCAGGCGGAAGTCGCCGCCCGTCTCCAGCACCCGCCCCATGTCGCGCTGCTCGCCGTTCAGCTCGGCCAGCACGGCCTTCTTGGCCAGGGACGGCGAGATCGAGGTCGCGACGTCACGCGCCGTCGAACCGGCCGGATATTGGCGCACGGCGCCGTCAGGGAATTTCAGATCGATCATGACTGTTGTTCTTTTTCGTCAGTCTTTGCAGGCGGAACCGGGTCATAGCCCGATCCTCCGAAGGGATGGCATTTACAGAGGCGGCGCACGGTGAGCCATCCCCCCTTGAGCGGTCCGTGCTGGATCAGGGCGTCGCGCCCATAGTCCGAACAGGTCGGCAGAAACCGGCACTGTTGGCCGATCAGGGGGGACAGCGTCAGCTTGTAGCCCCGATGGGCCGCGCGGACGCCGCGTTCATAGAGAGACATATGTCCCTTCGCCGGGGGCTGGATGGGTTCGCCGCGCTTATCCCCTGTCATCGCAGGGGGATCAACCGCTGAGAGCCCGTCAGGCCGCGCCGGCGAGACGAGTTCGTTCCGCCAGGGCCTGGTTCACGGCCTCCAGCGTCGCCTCGACCGCTACCAGGGTGGAGGCGTGACGCGCCGGATAGTCGGCGACGGGCCTCAGCACCCGCAGATCCTCGAACCGGCCGATGGGGCCTTCGCCGCCGGATTTCAGCATGGCCGACAGGGCGTCGCGCGCCTCGGCGATCTCTGCGGCCGCGGCGCCGATCACGGCCTGGCCCAGCACCCCGGCGGCCGCCTGGCCCAGGGCGCAGGCCTTGACGTCCTGGGCGAAGTCGACGACCCGGCCCTGGTCGTCCAGCGTCACATCCACCGTCGCCCGCGACCCGCACAGTTTGGCCACCCGCTCACCGGTCCCGTCCGGCGACGCCAGCCGCCCCGCATGGGGCAGGTTCGCCGCCAGCATCAGGATGCGCGCGCTGTAGAGATCGTCGATCATGGTGCGAACATAGGACGACAACCGCGCCCGCGAAACCTCCCTCTCCCCCTGCAGGGGAGAGGGAGAACGGCGGCCTACGACTGGATCGGCAGGAAGATGTCCGTGACGGCCTCATGCTCCGGCACGTCGGGGAAGAAGCTGACGCGTTGGGCGAACAGGGGGAAGTCGCGAAGCTCGTGTCCGCTGCGCGGCAGCCACTGCCCATAAAGCCAGGCGGCCGAGGCGCTCAGATCGTCGCCGCCGCCGACCTGTCGCAGCACCGCACAGCGTCCGGCGGGGATGACGCCGGCGACCACGCCCGCCGCGTTCGGCAGGATCGCGCGCGGGGTGGCGGCGCACAGATCGATGCGATGGGGCGCGGCGGCGTCATCCTCGGGCTCCGTATGGAAGATGTTGAAGGTGGCGCTGATCTTCGGCGGCAGGCCCGCCGCTTTCCGCCAGGCGATGAAACGACGGATCGTGTCGCCGATGTGGGCGGGATCGCCGCTGTGCGTCAGCAGGCCGACGGCGGTTTCCGGGAAGTCGAGAATGCGAACCTCGGCTTCGGTGGGTGTGGTGGGTGTCATGGTTTGGCTCCGGGCTTGGGTGAGCGGCGTCTGGGCCGCAAGCCAGGGCGTCCAGCGGGGCGCTCTTCGGAACTCGGTCGGGCTCTGGTCGAAATGACGTCGGAAGGCGCGGCTGAACGCCTCCGGCCCCTCGAACCCGCTGTCGAGCGCGATCTCCAGCACGCTGGCCCCGTCACGAAAGGCCAGCCGGTAGGAGGCGCGCTTCATCCGCTTCAGTTGGACGTACCGACCGACGCTGATCCCGAACAGCGAAGAGAACTGCCGCTGGAAATGGTGTCTGGAAAAGGCGGACACGTCGCTCAGCAGCTCCACGTTCAGATCCGCCCCCAGGTTTTGGTCGATGAAGACCAGCACCCGGCGCATCCGCGCATGATAGTTGTCGATGACGCTTCGGCTCATCCGCACCTCCCTGGCACGGCTGGAGATAAGGGACGAGGGGCGGCCGAACCTGACCCGGAATGCTCAGGTCTCGATCGAGAACCCAAGCGCCCCGTCGGCCTCCACCTCCAGCCGCGCCTGGGCGTAGTCCGCCAGTTTCGGGTGCGGCGTCTCCAGCGGATGGGTCCAGGCGGCGGTGATGACCACGACGTCCGCGCCCGCGGCCTCGCCGGCCGTGATCCCGGCCTCGGCGTCCTCGAACACCAGACAGTCCTTGATATCGACGCCCAGGGTTTGGGCCGCCAGCAGATAACCCGAGGGGTCCGGCTTGCCGCGGTCCACCCGTTCGGCGGTGATCATGACGGCGGGCGGTTCGACTCCGGCGGCGGCCATGCGGGCGCGGGCCAGGGGCACGCTGGCCGAGGTGACCACGGCCCAGCGGTCGGGCGGCAGGCGTTTTAGGAAATCCAGGGCGCCGGGAATGGGGACGACCCCGTCCACATCCTCGATCTCGCCGCGCTCGACCCAGGCGGCCTCCTCGGCCAGGTCGATGTCCGGCAGGTTCTGGCGGCGGATGGTGTCGGGCGCGCGCACGCCGTGGATGGTGGGAATGAAACGCGCCACGTCCAGGCCGTGCCGCTCGGCCCAGCGGGTCCAGACCCGTTCGGCGGCGGCGGTCGAACTGATCAGGGTGCCGTCCATGTCGAACAGGAAGGCCTGATAGGTCTTGGGCGTGTGGGGAGAAGCCATGCGCCTATCCAGCACGGGTCTGGACCGGGGGCAACCGGACGCCGGCCAGCCCCCGTAATGACGCTGGTTCGCCGCCTGTGTTTTCAACGGCTTGACGAAATCTCGCGGCCATCGACCTGTCGGTCTTCCGATCCGTGCGATCCTGGATGGGGTGTGGTCGCCGCAGGGGCGGCCAGAGTTCGGATGGGGAGATTTCAGACGATTCAGACAATTCAGACTATGTTTTTGTGAGTCTGAAATCGCGGCTCAACCGCCCTGAAGCGAACTCCAGGTCCGGGCCGTGTCCGGCGTCGTCCCGCCCGAGGCCGCCGCGCCGCCGGCGGAATTGCGCGCCTGCAGCCATTGCAGGCTCTGTTCGGCCTGTTCGGGCGGCAGTTCGCGGCGCAGGATCTGTTCGGCCTCGCCCATCTTGCCCTGAAGGCCCACCACCATGGCCAGGTTCTGGCGCACCCGGCTGGAGGCGGCGGGCTGGGCCGCCGCACGCCGCAACAGGGTCTCGGCGCCCGGCGCGTCGCCGCGCGTCAGGGCGGCCGTGGCGGCGTTGGTCAGGACGTCGGGATTATCGGGCGACAGGACCAGGGCCTGGTTCCAGGCGGCGTGGGCGTCGTCGAACCGCCGCACCTGTTCGTAGGCCACGCCCAGCAGCGAATAGGCCCGCCAGTCGCGCGGCGCCAGGTCGCGCGCCTTCTCCAGCGGAGCGACGCCGTAGAAGGCCTGGCCTCGGGCGATATGGGCGCGACCCAGCTCCAGCAGGGCGTCGAGATTGGCCGGCTGGACGGTCAGCACCCCCTCGGCGGTCTGGACCGCCTGGTCGTACCGCCCCATTTCGCGCAGGGCCTGGGCCAGTTTCACCCCGGCCACGGGATCGGCCGGATTGATCTCCTGCTCCCCGGCCCAGAAGACCGAGCGCGACAGGGCGTCCATCCGCTCATAGGCGGCGCGGGTCTCGGCCGGGGCCGGGGCGCGGCCCTGTTG